>ERZ839947.1707-NODE-1707-length-19044-cov-3.192480_pt1 | contig 19044 bp, 13 predicted proteins | sample MGYA00519908_ERZ839947 | MGnify/ENA primary metagenome ERZ839947 (study PRJEB31850, sample SAMEA3708857) | human gut metagenome | biome: human gut; feature: human-associated habitat; material: faeces | place: China | collected 2014 ... | reverse complement strand
TTTATTAATGTAATGAGAAATACCTTCAAAATTTCTTATTACATTAAAACTATTCTATTTATTCTTTCTTCCAAAACGTTTCTTCTTCTTTGGAGCTTCATAAACAGGTCCGCGGATTCTTTTAAATGATGTGATGTAAATTCCGCTAACTCTTGCTTTAACTTCCTGCTTAGGAAGAATTGTTTCGTAAACCTTTGCATCAGCAATAAGATTCATAACTCTAGGACCAGCTTTAACCTTTACAATAGGTAATTTAGCACGTCTTGCATACTTAGGTGTCTGCTCTAAAACAATACTAGGAAGTCCTGCATCTTTTAACTTCAGTTTCTTTTTATCTAGAACGTATAAACTAATTAACTGTGAGTTTTCCTGCATAGTTTTCTGCTGCTCTGCCTGCTTCTTTTCTGCTTTTCTTCCAATAAAATATAGCGCTATAACGGCAATCAAAAGAATTACTATGATTACAATAAGTGCAATTGATAGTCCGCTTAGAGCTAACAATGGTGAAATGTTATTCATTTTGTACCTCCATATAAACTAATCTTGTGATATTCTATCATTTTATCGCTTAATTGACAACATTAACGAAGAATAAACATAAATAAACGTTCCACTAGGGATGCACCCTGATGCAAAAAGAAAATAGTTGCGGGAGGGCACGCATTGGGTGCGTAGAATGTCACAAGCAATATTCTTTGTCCTAAAACTATCTCTGAATCAAATAAGAATGATGAAAAAATAATCTGTTTTGTAAATTGATTACTGATTTGATAAAATTCGAACCTGTTCCTTAACAATAGAAGGAAGCTGCTTTTGTCCTGCTCTGTCTAACTGGTCAGTATAGATAGGTTTGCCAAAAGTAACAATAACCTTCGAGGACTTGATTCGTGGCTGTTGTTTTTCGAAAATATTATATGTTCCCTGAATACCTACAGGAACAACAGGGCATTTTGCCTTAGTGGCAATCTTAAAACTACCTTCCTTAAATTCTCCAAGTTTGCAGTCTTTTGAACGTGTGCCTTCAGGAAAAAGAAAAATTGATATACCATTTCTAATCATGTCAGCAGCATTAAGTACCGATTTTAAACCGGCACGTGGATCTTTTCTGTCTAAAAAGATGCAGTTTACAAAATACATCCACCAACTTAAAAATGGAATCTTCTTAATTTCCTTCTTTGCTATATAACCTGTAGGTCGTTTCATTAAAGGGTATGTGACAATAATATCGTAGAAACTTGTATGATTACCTACGAACAATACTGCCTGGTCTTTTGGAATATTTTCATAGCCATGTACCTCCAGTTTGACTCCTGAAATAAGCTGAACTATTCTTAAGCCAAAGTTGACAAAAGCAAGGCTGCTTTTATTGCGGGCATTCATATTAAATCTCTCTAAAATTAATTCCAATAATTGAATAGGTAAAGAGACAATAAAATATACAATTAAAAAAACAAGTAAAATAATTAGTCTTATCATAAAAACTCCTTTATAGAAATATTATTATAAATATGCACAACCTGGTACTTCCGTATACAAATATGTTTCATGCATAAAGTAACGGCATTGTAGTAGATTCTACATATTAAATAATGTTACCACAATATTTAATAAATAAAAAGATTCGAAGATTAAAAGGTCAGTAATACTTCACTTGTATACTTATATTATGTATATACCGACAGATTACTATGTTTGCCCTCCGCCTTTATTCTAACATAAATACGGGAAGAATTTTTGACACGGTAATTATAATGAGATGTTTGGTGAAATTATACAGTATTTTACCAAAGAAATTGTAAAAAGTAATAGAAACACTAATAAAAACATTTTTATTTGTTGAATTGGGTACATGTTCGTGCTATAGTAACATTAAATAGCGAGTAGTTCGCGTTTTTATTAAGAGGAGGAAATAAAATGAAAGCATTAAAGAGATTTACAGCTGTAGTAGCTTCACTTGCACTTACAGTTGGTATGTGTGTTAGTGTATTCGCAGGATCTACATGGGGAGATTACATTGGATTCGATGGCAAGCCAGGACACACATGGTACGAAGCAGCAGATGGTAAGTTTACACAGAACTCAGATACATCATGGACATGTAAGATGAAGACAATCGGTTGGGGTGGTGTCTGGGGATGCCAGGTATTCCAGGATGCAAAAAAGGGCAACGGCAAGGTTGACATTAAGAAAGGTCAGGAATACAAATTACAGTGTACATTAAAGTCAAGCGACATGGATAAGTGGGTTGTAGTTAAGGTTGCAACAAAAGAAAACATTGCATTTGCAAAGTGGGTTAAGTTAAAGAAAGGTCAGAACACTACAATTAACGAAACATTCACAGCTAAGTGTGATGCAACATCTATCTACTTTGGTTTAGGTGGAGACTTTGGTGATAGAGCTGATGAAAAAGATTTATATACATACGCTGAAGGTGGCGCTAAATCAATCAGTGATGGTAATAGTGATGCAGCTGGTAAGGGTACAACAATTACATGTACAGGATACTCACTTGAATCAACAGCAGCAGCTGCACAGACAGCAACAACAGCAGCAGCCGGACAGGGTACACAGTCAGGTCAGACTGGTACAGTTAGCACAGCTCCTAGCACAGTAGCAACTGGTGACTTCACACCAATCGCTTGTGCAGCAGCAGCCGTAGTAGCAGCTTCAGTTATCGTTGTATTCGCTAGAAAAAGAGAAAACAACTAATTAAGAACTTAACTTAATACAATATATAAAAAGAAGATTTGCTTAATCCCTTTTTGGATGGCAAATCTTCTTTTTTTGAGCAATAGGTATTTATATTGCATAAAAAATTCACTTTAAAGATTGTCAAAATAACAAAAAATAAAATAAATTAAAAAATATTTCAATCCTAGTAAATATAGGCAATTAAGCTTTTATGTAAAACAGAAAAAAATGAGCAAAAAGTATCAAAACTCCCTGAACTGCCCATTATATGGTAATTGTTAATAAATTAACAATAAAAACGAACCAACTATAGTTTCAAAAGTGTGAACATTTTATGTAAACAGAAAAGAACTGTTGTTAAAATAGTACAATAAAAAAGAACCTAAAATCGTTTTTTATTGTTGATTTGTACATATTGTTGTGATAAAATCGTTATTAAGGAAGTCACTATGTGAATTCTAGTGTAGGTGAAAGAATTTTTTCAATAAGGAGGAGAATAAAATGAAAAAATTAGGCCGTAAAGCATTAGCTTTATCACTAACAGTTGTTATGGGAACATCAATGTTATTAACAGGATGTGGCTCAGGTAGCTCAGATGGAAAGGACGGAAGTGTTGATAGTCCAAAAGATTTAGGAGTTACAACAGGATTGAATGCTGATACAAAGGGCGACATTTCAATTATGGTATGGTCAGGTGATGGAAAGTATTACGAAGATATCGGAAACCCTGACAGCACAGCTGGTAAGAAATTATCAGATGCAAAGAACATTACAGCAAGTAACGTTGCACAGGTATATGCAGTAGCTCAGAAGTTCCATGAAGCATATCCTAACATTAAGATTAATCTTTGGTCAAAGAGCGGTGACCCAGATCAGTACAATACAGCAACTTGGGAAGAAGAAATGGAAAACTTCAAGGCTAAGTATGGTAAGTACCCTGATATTTGGGCTTCAACAGATGTTACATCAGATGTTAAGAAAGGTTTAGTTGCTGACTTATCAGTTTACAAAGATGATGAAACATATAAGTCATACAATAAATCTCTTATGGATAAGTTAAACTATTATGGATTCCAGGCTGGTATTCCATCATACACAATCCCTTGGGGTGTTTGGGTTAACAAGTCTTTAGCAGAAGATAACAACATTAGCGTTCCAGATCCAGATTGGACAATTGATGAATTTACAAGATTTGTCACAAAGGCTGATGATAAGACATTCTGGGGAATTAAAGCAATTCCTGGAACAATCATCAACATTGGAACAGAAGCAATTGCAAGAAACATTACTAAGGAAAACAAAGTTGATTTAAATAATGAAGAAGTTAAATCATTATTAAGTTACATTCCTAAGTGGTCAGACCACACAATCGATTCTGCAGAAGGTTCAGGTGCCTTAACTAAGGAAATCGTTCAGGAAAGCAAGGCTTATACATGGTACTACTTCACAAACAACAGAACATTAGTTAACACAACAGATCCTTGGTTCTTAACAGCAGGCGCTGATAAATCAGCAAAGGACAGCGATGCATACATCGACGCTGCTGATTGGGATTATTATCCATTCCCATCAACTAAGTATACAGAAAACAGTGTTAAGATCGTTATGGATCCAATGTGTATACATAACTACGCACAGGATGATGGAAACACAGAATGGAGCAAGGCAGAAACACAGAAGAGAGATGTAGCTTACACATTCGCATCATTCTGGACAGCTTCAACAGTAGCAAAGAAAGCAATTTATGCTCAGAAGTTCTCTGAAAACGGAGAAATGAAACTTGCAGCTGGAGATTCTTTCCCAGTTGTAACAGGCAAGGCTTATGATGAACAGATGAAATTATGGAACAGCATCGATGCTCATAAACTTTACAAAGACAAAGCAGGATTCCAGGAAGTTCTTAAGATTTGGAAAGAAGGCAAGAACACAGTTGTTGACTATGGCGATGCATGTGAAAAGTGCTGGACTAAGTCAGTTACTGAAAACGGAGAAAAGAAAGATACATTATATGAATGGAATCATAATGGTGATGAACAGGTAGTTGGAGCATGGCCTGGAGATAAGGATTGGGCTGATAATGTTAAGGCTAAACTTTCAGATTGGAATTCAACAATCAACAAACGTATTGATAAAGCTCAGACACAGCTTAAAGATGCTTTAAAGAAATACTATAATATTGAGGCTAAATAGTAATTACTAATTAATTATTATAAACATAAGAGCGGAACTGCCGTTAAAGTAGTTCCGCTTTTGTGAAAAAGGGAAAGGACAACAATGAAAAAGAAGATTACTACTATTATAATAGCTATAGTTTGTATCGTTGTTGCTGCACTTGTTTTAACACAATTTGTTTTCAAAACAGAAACATCACATATCAAAGATGTAGATAGTAACACTTTTGAAAAAGCATATAATTTACTTTCTACAGCTTATCTAAGCGATGGAGAAGAAGCAGAAGTTTACTACACCGATTTCATAAAGAAGAACACAACAATTGGTGAAGGAACTCATGTTGCTAGTTTGAAAGACGGAATTGATGCTAATAAGTTCTATAACAATAAGAAGAAAGACAGCACTGATGACACAACACCAAAGGCTGTTACAAACTATAATTCAACAATGACTGAATTGAATTATAATGATAAGGCTGAATATACAGTCAAAGTAGATAAAGAAGGTTTATATTACTTGAACCTTGATTACATTTCTATTGGCGAATCATTGTCTGATTATACTGTAAAACTTGCAGTAAATGGAAAACAGCAGTATTCAGAAATGAATACTATTGCACTACCAATTATATGGGCAGATGAAGACACAAAAACATATGTGGGTAGTGATAAGAAAAAGAGTTTTCCACTAGATAGCTATGGCGATGAAATCGCACCAAGTCAGAATAGAGTTCAGGAATGGACAAATACATATTTACATAACAATACATACGTTTCAAGTTTGCCCCTCTCATTCTATTTAAAGAAGGGTGTTAATAAGATTACAATTGAAAACGTATCATCAGGTGGTTTAGCAGTTGGTAAGCTTCAGGTAGAAGCAGGAAAAGACAACACTAAGTCATATAAGGAATACGCATCAGAACATAGTAACGCAGAATTAGTAAAAGATAGTGCCGATGCATTACAGGTTGATGCAGTATACTATACTAAGAAAAATTCATCTGATGCAGTATATGGATCTGAAACAAAATCTTCACTTACAAGATTCAACATAGATAAAGAAAAATTGAATACATTACAGTGGAATGCAGCAGGTATTGAAGTTACATATACAATTAATGTAAAGAAAGCAGGTAACTACAATCTTACTTTCCATTATGATAATGGAAAGAAAGAATTTGATTCTTTCGAAACAATTAAGATTGATGGAGAAGTACCTTTTAGCGAACTTTATAACTACGCATTCGCACCAGTTTCATCAGGTTACGCTAATGAAACATTATCAGACAAAGATGGTAATGCATATAGCATTTATTTAACAGAAGGTAAGCATACAATTTCAATTAAGCAGGAAAACCAGCCTGTAATGGAAGCTTACAGATATGCATTATTACTTCAACAGCACATTACTGATTTTGAATTGGAAATTACAAAGATTACAGGTAGTGATGTTGACACACAACGTAACTGGAAGATGACAAAATATATACCGGAAATTCCAGAATATTTAAAAGCATATAAGACAGTAATTCAGCACATTAGATATATTCTTCAGGATTATTCACCTAATGGAAACTCAAGTGCAGTGCTTACATATTTAGATGAAGCGGAACAGTTCATTAAAGATATGCAGAAATATCCTGATGAAATTGCTTTGCACACAGCTGACTTAACGGGAGCTAATAACTCTATCTTAGTTTCATTAAGTAATTTCACAACAGAAGTTACAGCAAATGATTTTACATTAGATAGAATTTATGTAACTGCTGATAAAGGTCAGATTGAAAAGCCAAACCCATCAGCAGGTAGCTCAATGTGGACATCAATTAGAACATTGGTAAATACATTTACATCTGATAAATATGCTACAGGAGCAAGTCAGGACAGCAAGACTTTAACTATTTGGGTAAATAGAGCTATCACTCATGTAGATTTGTTACAGAAAATGGTAGATACAGAGTTTGTTCCTTATTACAAAGAAAAAACAGGAAAAGACATTAAGGTTAAAGTTTCTACAATGCCTGATGTTGCAAAATTAACATTGGCTATTGCAGCGAAAGAAACACCTGACGTAGCATTAGGACTTATGTCTTATGTACCTTTTGATTTGTCAAGTCGTGGTGCTTTATATGATTTAACAAAGTTCGATGATTTCTGGACAGTGGCAAGAAGATTCCCAACAGGATCTTTTGTATCATACGTATACAATGAAGGTATGTATGCAATTCCTGAAACAACAGACTTTAACGCTATAGTTTACAGAACCGACATTTTTAACAACTTAGGACTTAAAGTTCCAAGTACATGGAATGAATTAATAGATATTTTACCAACATTACAGAGATATGGTATGAACTTCTACCATAACATTGCATTAGGTACAACAGGTTACAAGTGGTTCTACCAGACATCCCCAATGATTTTACAGAATGGTGGAGAATTATATACTCAGGACGAAAACGGACTTGTTACAACAGGTATTGATTCTAAGAAATCTGTAAAGGGATTGTCATTGTTAGGTAACTTATTTACAAAGTATTCACTTGAAACATCAGTACAGAACTTCTTTAACTCATTTAGATATTCAACTGATCCAATTGGTATTATTGGAATGGAAGATTATACATTGATTAATAATGGTGCTAAGGAATTAGAAGGTAAATGGGCTATCGCTCCATATCTTGGAACAGAACAGGAAGATGGTAGCATTGACAGAACATTCGTTGCAAATGGTACAGGTGGAGCAATTTTCAAGGCTTCAAATAAGAAAGATGAATCTTGGGAATTCTTAAAATGGTGGACAAGCAAAAAAGTTCAGACAGAATATACTTATACATTACGTTCATCTTATGGTAAGACATTCTTCTGGTTATCAGCTAACAAGGCGGCATTACAGAATAACCCAATGGATGAAGCTGATAAGAAGGTTATTACTGAACAGCTTGACTATGTAACAGACGTTACAAGAACACCTGGTCAGTACCTATTAGAAAGAACAATTTCTAATATTTGGACAACAATGGTATTCGACGGAACAGCTGGTCAGGTAGCTGTTGATGAAGCTAAGAATGATGTTAACAAGGAAATCGTACGTAAGATGCAGGAACTTGGATATTATGACGAGAACGAAAAAATGGTTAAGAAATTCAAACTTCGTGGATACGATTGGATAAAAGAAAATCAGGATAAAGCGAAAACTAATCCGGAAGAGGAGGTAAGCAAATAATGAGTAGTGCAGCTGCAGCAGTAGAGAAAACAGCCACAAAGTCAAAAGGCGGTAAAAAATTCTACCAGACTGAAGGATTTAGATCATTTTTACTTTTACTTCCTTACGGATTGCTATTCTTTACATTTATATTATTGCCAATACTTATAGCTATTGGTTTATCATTTACATACTTTGACGTTATTAATATGCCAAAGTTTGCAGGGTTAACAAACTACATTACTCTTTTTACAGGTGATGAAGTTTTCATGAAATACGTTTTACCTAACACTGTACTTTACGCTATTGTAGTTGGTATTGGTGGTTATGTATTATCGTTTATTATGGCATGGATTCTTGCTCAGGTTACTCCAAGAGCAAGAACACTATATGCTTTAGCAATGTACACACCTTCATTGTCAGGTCAGATTATGATTCAGGTTATCTGGAAAACAATCTTCTCAGGTGACCAAAGTGGTCTTGCTAACGCATGGTTACAGAAATTAGGCTTTATAAATCAGCCTATTCAGTGGTTAATATCATCTGACTACTTTATGCAGATTATGATATTCATATCATTATGGTCATCAATGGGTATCGGTTTCTTATCCATGTTATCAGGTATTATGAACATAGACCAGGAATTATATGAGGCAGCTTATGTGGATGGTATCAAAAACAGAGCCCAGGAAATTATTTATATTACAGTCCCATCAATGAAACCACAGATGTTATTCGGTGCGGTTATGTCAATTGTAAACGCATTTAACATGGGATGGATTGGTGTAGCGTTGGCAGGTGCAAACCCAACACCTGATTATTCGGGTCAGTTGATAGCCAACCATATTGATGATTACGCGTTCGTTCGATACGAGATGGGTTACGCAGCTGCAGTATCAGTTGCACTTCTTGCATTGGTATGGGTATGTAGTAAAGTAGCAAACACATTATTTACAGAGAAAGAAGAATATTAGAAAGGAGGATACATAAATGGCAGGTTTTCAGGGAAACAGAATTAATCCAACACGTTTTTCACGTGGTCAGATTAAGTTTCATATAATTGCATTACCATTATCAATATTTATGATCCTTCCGGTAATATTTATGATAAATAATGCATTTAAACCTTTGGGAGAATTGTTTAAATTCCCACCAACATTATTTGTACAAAATCCAACATTGGATAACTTTAAGAATTTATTGAACTTATCAGGATCAACAGGAATACCAATGTCCAGATATTTCTTAAATTCATTAATCGTAGCAGTATTAACAGTAGTGCTTGGAATTCTCATTACGATTATGGCAGCTTATGTACTTTCAAAGAAGAAGTTCAAAATCAAAGGTGCTTTATGGGAAGTAAACCAGATGGCTCTTATGTTCGTAGCAACAGCCGTAGCTATTCCAAGATACTTAATTATCGTAAACTTAGGCGTGTACAATACATGGTTTGCACATATCTTACCATTGATTGCGATGCCTGTAAGTTTATTCTTAGTAAAACAGTTCGTTGATGGTATTCCAGATGCGTTAATTGAAGCAGCGGTAGTAGACGGTGCAGGAGATGTTACTATATTAAGAAAGGTAATTATTCCTTTAACAAAACCGGCTCTTGCAACATCTGTGGTTCTTACATTCCAGCAGGTATGGAACAACGTGGAAACATCAAACAACTATATTACAAACGAAGCGTTAAGAACATTAACATACTATTGTAACTCCATTGGTGTAAACAATGCTGTAGCGGCAGCCGGTATGGTAGCTGCATCAAGTTTGATTTTATTCTTGCCAAACTTGATTATATTCATTTGTATGCAGTCTAAGGTTATGAACACAATGGCAAGTTCAGGTATCAAGTAAGGAGGCAGAAATGAAAAAAAATATGAAAAAAAGTTTAGTTCTGTTTCTAGCCTTGGTATTTGTGGTAATGTCAGTGTTACCAGTGGCAGCATCACAGGCAACCAGTTACTCATATACAGAAGATGATCAGGGAGAATTGGTTAGAACACAGGATGCATATTTGCCTGACAGAACTATAACAAACTTAGAATTATCAGATCCTGAAGATATGGTAATTGATGATAACAACATTGCTTACATAGCAGATACAGGAAATCAGAGAATTGTTATTTACGATTTAAACACTGAGAAAATCGTAAGAATCCTAAATGGTAAAACAGTTAATGATAAAAGATTCCCTGGATTCAAAAGTCCTAAGGGTGTATTTAGAACAAATGCCGGTGAATTTTATGTTGCTGACGTAGGACAGAAAGCGGTATTCAAATTCACAAAGGATTTTAAATTCGTAAGAAGTTATTTAAAACCATCAGCAGCTATTTTTGCTGATACAAACTACGAACCAAGTAAGGTTGCAGTAGATAGCGGTAACAACATCTACATCGTTTCAGAAGGTGTTTACGCAGGTGTAATTCAGTTGGCAAACACAGGTAAGTTCTTAGGATACTTCACATCAAATAAGTCAAAATTAACACCACAGCAGATGTTCTTAAAATTAATTTATACAAAAGAACAGCAGAAAAAATCAGAGTTATTAAATACTCTTCCATCTACATTCTCTAATGTTTTTGTAGATACAAATGGTACAGCATATTCAACATGCATGGGTACAGGAGATGACTTACTTAAGAAGCATAGTACAAATGGTACTAATATGCTTGGGAATGTTAAGACTTCTTCAGCATTAACAGATGTTACTGCAAACAAAGACGGTATTATTTACGCAAGTGATTCACATGGTATGATTTGGGTATATACAAGTCAGGGTGAAGTAATCTTCCAGTTAGGTGCAGAAGCAGCAGACAAAGATATTTCAGGTTTATTTACATCACTTACAACAATTGCTGTAGATAACAGTGGAAACATCTGGACAGCTGATGGTGAAAAAGGATACTTACAGTCATTTACACCAACAGAATATGCAACAACTATTTTCAAGGCTTTAAAAGAATATGAAAATGGTGATTATAAAGAAGCCCTTACAGATTGGAATTATGTATTAAGACTTAACCAGATGTCAGTTCTTGCTCATAACGGTGTAGCAAAAGCTTACTACAATGATGAAGTTTATGACAAAGCAATGGAACATTTTGAAATTGCCGGAAACAGAGACGGTTATTCAAACGCATTCTGGGAAGTAAGAAACAAATCAATCCAGAAGTGGTTAGGAACAGTTTTAATTGTTTTAGTTATTCTTATTGCAATTAAGATTGCTATCGGATTTATTGATAAGAATCATGTACTTAAGAAAAAGAAAAGAGCTCTTGGACAAAAACTTAAGAATACACCTGTTATTGGTGAATTAGGTTATGCGTTCAAGATAACAAAACATCCAATTGACAGATACTATGACATTAGAGTAAACAAGAACGGTTCAGTGATAGCTGCAACAATCTTATACATTGTTTTCTTCGGAGTATACATGTTATACCAGACAGGTAAAGGATTTATTTACCAGTATTCAAAAGTAGAAGACATGGATATGGGAGCGGTTATCGTAGGTTTCTTTGCAATATTAATTTTATTTATTATTTGTAACTATCTTGTAACATCAATTACAGATGGTGATGGTACATTTAGACAGGTTTACTTAATACCTGCATACGGATTAATACCTGCAATGATATCAATGGTAGTAACAGTTATTATGTCATACGTATTAACATACAACGAATCATTTATCTTAACAGTTATTATGATAATTGGTGTATGTTGGAGTATTGCTCTTATATTTGAAGGTCTTTCAACAGTTCATGACTATGACTTTAAACATACAGTAGTAAGTTTGATAATCACAGTAGTATTCATGCTTATTGCAGCAATCGTTGTTTTAGTAGTTATTATCATGTGGGAACAGTTAAAAGATTTCTTAGTAACAGTAGGAAAGGAGATTATAAGAAATGTTACAGGCAGCTAAACATAAAAAGATTAAAATTACAGCACTTGTGGTATGTCTCTTATGCGTCCTTTCACTTAGCGCTGCAGTAGCAGCTGCGTTCTTGAATACAAATAGAGATACAAGACCTGCACCTAACAAGGTAACATCAAATATGAAAGTAACAAACGCATATCAGTTACTTTGTAAGAAAGGTAATTATGAATATTATTTCAGAGATGACCGCGATATTATCTTAGTTAGAAACACAAAGACAAAATATGTTTGGAAAACAGGTGTAGATGTTGCACTTCCTAAAGAAATTGAAGAAGCTTTAGATGTTGTAACAAGTGCAAAAGAAGATAAAGATCCTTCAGAAATCAAAGATTACGCTGAGGAAAAGGGAATGACAGTTGCACAGGTTAAAGAACTTGCCAACACACCAAAGGATTCATCATTTACTAATGACCAGTATGCAGCATTTGCAAACTCAATTGTTACAGTTGAGTATTATACAGGTTCAGGTAAGAGTATGAAGATTACAAGAGTTTCATCAGCAGCAGCTAGTGAGAATGATGGAAAATCAGGACTTAGCGAAGTTGATAAAGAAAAGGGAGAATACAAATTAGAATGTGTATTCAAACTTGGTGATGATGATTTAGGCATGAATGTATATATTACATTCGGTGATGATGGAAATATCAAATACGATATACCATATAAAGAACTTACAGGTTCAGGCATCAAGAAAATCGCTAACGTAATCATTACACCTTTCTTAGGAACAAGTGGTGGTGCTACATTAGCATATGATGAAGAAGAAGCTGACTGGGTTAAGTTACAGGGAAAAGAATTAACACCTGGTTATGCATTAATACCTGACGGAAGTGGAGCTTTAGTAAGATTCGCAACAAACAATACAAAGTTCAGTGAATATCAGGGTAAGGTTTATGGAACAGATCCATCAACAAACTTAACATATTATGCAACAAGCGATGACGTTGTTCCTGTACAGGAACCAACAATGCCGGTATTCGGTATTTCACATGGTGATGGAACACAGGCAGCATTTGTTGCTTACGCTGATAAGGGTGATGAATACATGAGCATAAATGCAGTTCCTTCAACAACAGCAGAAGGTGAAGTAAGATATACATACGCTTACCCAACATTTAAGTTCAATTCAGAATATTATCAGGTAACAAACCAGAAGGGTGATTCTTACAGAAAAACACAGGATACACCAAACAAGGTTGATATTTCAATGACATATCAGTTCTTAAGTGGCGATGGAAGTGATGGAACACCATCAGCAGATTACGCAGGTATGGCTCAGGCATACAGACAGCACTTAATTGATAATGGAACATTGAAAGAAAGAACAACAGAAGGTTCAAACATTCCAATTAGAGTTGACTTCTTAATGTCAGATTCAAAGAAAGGTGTATTCTCAACACAGCAGGTAACAGTAACAACTGCTGATGATGTAAGAAACATTTTAAACAAGTTAACAAAAGATGGAGTTGAAAATATTAATACAGGTTTAATCGGATGGCAAAGCGGTGGAGAAACATTATCAAAGCCAAACAGCACAAGTTTTTCAAGTGCCGTAGGAAGTGAAAGTAAGTTCACTTCATTAATATCTGATTTTGCTAAGAAGAATATTGATATTTCATTCTCAAGAGAGTTTACAACAATTAATGAAGATATGGTAAGTTACTACAGCAACTCTGCTAAGCACTTAAATACAAAATACCTTCAGGTTGATAAAACAGATATTTTACCAAAGAATGCTCCTGTAACAGAATTTGGTTATGCACTTCCTAAGAAGACAGCACAGTGGATGGATGACTTATATGAAGACTTAGGAGAATACAGCAAGTCATTTACAATTGACGGAGCATCAAATGTATTAGTTAGTACATACAGTAGTGATGGTGTAGAAACAACAGTAAGTGATGCAATTAAGTTATATCAGAATTCATTACAGAAAATGAAGAAGAATGGTACAACACTTAACTTAGTAGCACCAAACAAATACTTATGGAAATACACAGACAGATACTTACAGTCACCTGTAGGAACATCACAGTATGTATACGAAACAGATACAGTTCCATTTTTACAGATGGTACTTAACGGTACAATGGAAGTATATGCACCATATGCAAACTTTTCATTCTACTCAACAACAGACCAGTTAAGAATGATTGACTACAATATTTGTCCTTCATTTGTATTAACACAGGAACCATCATATCTTTTAGCATCAACAACTTCATCAGACTACTATTCAACAGAGTTTGAACAGTATGAGCAACTTGTAAAAGATATTTACAACAAAGTCAACACACCATTATCTAAGGTTGTTGGATATAAGTGGTCAGGCCGTAAGGTAGTAAGTGACGGTGTTATCGTTAATACATACAAGAAAGACGGAGATACAAAGAGTATAGCAATTAACTATACAAAGGATAAAGCTACTGTAGGAAATACAGAAGTAGCTGCACAGAGTGCAGAAGTAATTGAAGGAGGTGTTAAATAATGGCTGAAGAAAAGAAGACAACAGAAGTAAAAACAACTCCTAAAAAAGACAAGCCAAAAAAGGCTAAGAAAATGCGTACATACCAGCAGAGACAGGACAGAACAGGTTATATGTTCATGACTCCTTGGATTGTAGGTTTTGCATTATTTACATTGTTCCCATTTGTATTTACTATTTATTTAAGTTTTACAAATGTAAAGAGAACAATCAAAGGATACGAAATTGAATGGACAGGCGTAGGAAACTACGTTAAGGCGTTCATTGGAAACAGTGAATTTACACCTGCGTTAATTAAGTATTTACAGATGATTATACCTTACACATTTATTGTAGTAGTATTATCATTTATTATCGCTTACCTTTTAAATAAGATTAAAGTAGGTAAGGGTGTTTTAAGAACAATTTATTTCTTACCTGTTATTATCATGTCTGGTCCGGTTATGACACAGATTATGGAAGTGCAGGGGGCCGCAGGACAGGCCGCAGCTCAGGCTGCTAAATCAGCCGCGGCGCCAGAAACAACCAATGCATATTTAAATATATTTATTATGCAGATTATAGACAGTTATTCACCGGCACTTGGAAATGCCCTAGCAGGTGTATTTGATCAGTTATCAATTATACTTTGGTTTACAGGTATTCCAATTGTATTATTTATCAATGGTTTACAGAAAATCAACCCAAGTGTTTACGAAGCAGCAAAGATTGACTCAGCCAATGCTTGGCAGATTATGTGGAAGATAACAATTCCAATGTTAAAACAGATTGGACTTATTATTACAGTCTTCACAGTAATACAGCTTGGTATGTTCAGCTCAATTAACCCATTATATGAGTTAATTCAGGAAAAGACAGGTGAAACAGGTTCAGGTCTTGGATATGCCGCAACTTACGCATGGATATACGCGTTAGTGGTACTCTTACTTGTTGGATTTGTGTTCTTACTATTTAGAGATAAGAAACCAAAAGATATCAAGGCAAGACAGAAGCAGGAAAAGAAATTAAAGAAGCTGGAAAAACAGCAGAAGAGAAGATTAAATTCTCAGAAGAGACATCAGGCAAAGGAGGCAAAGTTATATGGCAAATAAAAATAACAGTGCAAAGAAGATTGATTTGTCATCAGTTAAGAAAATCAACTTTGCCAAATTAAAGAGATTAAAAGCTGTAAACATTATTTCAAAATTTGCAATTTACTTTGTATTAATTTGTATTGGATTCATTTTCTTAGAGCCAATCTTTGAAATGATTTCCAAATCAATTATGACAACAAAGGACTTAATTGATCCATCAATTACATGGATTGCAAAACATGCAACATTAGATAACTTTAAAAATGCTATTGGAACACTTGATATTCCAACATCAATTTTAAACTCAATTTGGTACTCAGCATTACTTGCTATTGCTCAGACATTTGTATCAGCAACAACAGGTTTTGCATTATCAAGATACACATTTAGAGGAAGAAACTTCTGGTTTGTAATGTTAATTATCGCATTCATTCTTCCGGTACCACTTTTAACAGTACCAAGAATTATGATGTTCAGTACAGTTGAAAGCATTTTAGGATTTAAATTAATTAACACAGTTGTTCCACAGTTCTTATTAGCATTATTAGGACAGGGAACATACTCAACAATGTTAGTATTGATATTCTACAATTTCTTTAACATGATACCAAAGTCACTTGATGAAGCAGCAATGATCGATGGTGCTGGTTCATTAAAAGTTTTCTATCATGTAGCAATTAGATTATCAATTTCAACAATCTTAGTTGTATTCTTATTCTCATTCGTATTTAACTGGAATGAAACATATACAACTAACATACTGACAGGTGATGCTTTAGAGTTATTACCAGGAAGATTATCATTATTTGATAACGGTTCAACTTCAAATGCCGTAAGTGAGTTAAACGAAGCCATCAAGATGGCAGCTACACTTATAGCAATTGCACCATTGTTAGTATTGTACGCATGCGTACAGAGACAGTTCATTGAAGGTATCGAAAATACAGGTATCACAGGTGAATAAAACATTTTAGAACAGGTGCGTAAAGCATCTGTTCTAACAGATGAAAGTGAGAGGGCAAAATATGAATAAGATGTTAAAGAAAATCATATCTGTTGCATTAGCAATGGCTATGGTTGTTACTACAGTTTATGTAGGAAATCCAACAACAGCACAGGCAAAAGTAACAATCAAGTCTAAGAAGACAGTTACTTTAATCGCAGGAAACAGCAGTAAAATTAAAGTTAAACAAAAAGGTGCTAAGTTTACATCAAGCAATAAGAAAATTGCTACAGTTTCAAAAAAAGGAAAAATCAAGGCTAAAAAGCCTGGTACTTGCAAAATTACAGTAAAAGTAAAGAAGAGCAAGAAGAAAGTAACTGTTAAGGTTACACCTGGTGCAACATCAATTGATTACGCAAAGAACACAGCAACTAATGGTATTTCATTAGAGTGGACTGGTGTAAGCGGTGCAACAGGCTACCAGATTTACTATTCAACAAATGCAAAGAGGGGCTTTAAAGTAACAACAGTTGGAAAAGTTACAAGAACAACAGTTAACGGTTTAACAGCAGGTTCAACTTATTACTTCAAGATTAAACCTATTGCAAAAGTAAGTGGTAAGACTTATGTATGTTCAAAGTTCTCAAACGTAGTATCAGACAAAGTTCGTAAGATGGTTTGGAATGATGAATTTAGTGGAACAACAATTGATTCAACAAAATGGAACACAAACGGAGCTACTGGTGCAGGCGGATATGGTAATAATGAATTACAGAATTATCAGCCAGAGTATTCGGAGGTTAAAGATGGAAAACTTGTTATTAAGCCACAGATTGAATGGAATCCTAGAAAGAAAACAATTCAGGGTCAAAAACCAGATTTGCAGGCTTATTCAACAAAACTTTGGACAAAAGGATTATATTCATTAACATATGGTAAGGTAGAATTCAGAGCTAAGTTACCGAAAGGACAGGGAACATGGGCTGCATGTTGGATGTTAGGTAATGATAGTAATTATGGTACATGGCCAAACTGTGGTGAAATTGATGTCTTAGAAACAAAGAGTGAAGCATCAAAGACAGTTATTCCACAGTCAATCCATAATACAAAGTACAATGGTATGCCAACAAGTTCTGGAAATAAGTATAAAGATACAACAGTAGCAACAGCTACAAGTGCATATCATACATACGGAATTATCTGGAATGCAAAGGAAGTTACATTTACAATTGATGGTAAGGTAACATGGTCATATAACCCATCAAGATATGTTGCTACAGGAAATGCTTGGGCTAACAGTAGTATTTGGCCATTTAATAAGCCATTCTACTTAATTATTAACTGTGCTATTGGTGGTACTCTTGGTGGTAATGTAGGAACAGATTATTGGACTAAGATAGGTGAAAAGAAATACTCAGATGGTAATACAAATGAAATATATCAGGATTATATGTACGTTGATTATGTAAGAGTATATCAGTAAAAATAAAGTAATAAGGAGGCTTTAAGCCTCCCTTATTGCGAGACTTTCCAAGTAGATTAGGAGGATTATTGTATGGTTACAATAAAAGACGTTGCCAGAGAAGCGGGAGTGGCAATATCAACAGTTTCAAATGTGTTTAATAACGCAGATATCGTTAGTGAAGAGACAAAACAAAAAGTATTAGATGCAGTAGAAAAACTTCATTACATACCAAATATGAATGCAAAGTTATTAAAGTCTAATAGAAAAAATACAATAGGCCTCTTTTTAACAAGTTTACAAGGTGATTTCTATAAGGTATTAACACAGGCAATTCATTTACAGTGTAAATTAAATAATTACATGTTAAATATTTATATAAGTAATGACAACTCTCCAGATGAAATATACAGAATGATTATTGCATCAGGTGTTGCAGGCGCAATTATTTACCATGAAGACTTAACAGGTGATTATGTAAAAAGAATTGCAACAGTAAATATCCCTATGGTATTTATTGACAGAGATAGCAAAGGTAAGAACATTTCAGGTGTTTTAGTTGATGACAAATTAGGCGCATCAATGGCAATTGATTACTTATTAAAATTAGGACATAAGAGAGTCGGTTACATGCACGGAAATGATACGGGAGATGACAAGCATCGTTATCAGGGATATGTTGAAGTTATGCAGAAGCATAATCTCCCAATTGATGAAGACATTGTTTTAAGAGGTTACTACGAAGAGAGCCTGGCATACAGCGAGATGCGCTCTATGCTATCAAGTGGAATAAAGATTCCTGATGCAATGTTTTGTGCCAATGATGAAATGGCTTGGGGTTGCATAAAAGCGCTACAGGATGTGGGAATTAAGGTTCCTGAACAGGTAAGCGTAATAGGATACGATGACAGCACAATTAGTGGATATTATGGCGTTCCACTTACAACAGTACACAGCCCAATTACAGAAATGGGTAGTGCAAGCGCAAATGAATTATTCAGATTATCAGCTATATTAGGGATAGTCATTTAATTCCTTCAATTTGAGTTAACCAGCAGACTTTCC
>ERZ839947.1705-NODE-1705-length-19048-cov-6.126152_pt1 | contig 19048 bp, 10 predicted proteins | sample MGYA00519908_ERZ839947 | MGnify/ENA primary metagenome ERZ839947 (study PRJEB31850, sample SAMEA3708857) | human gut metagenome | biome: human gut; feature: human-associated habitat; material: faeces | place: China | collected 2014 ... | reverse complement strand
CAACAAATAATATAAATCCTCGATTCTCCGGATGAAAATCGAGGATTTTTTATTTTGATTACTACTATCTTCTTCCTAATACCCCGGATTCTGTTTCAACCTCTCATTCATCACCCGTATTTTCTCCGGTATAGGGAATACAGTTGTATATCCACTTGCCTCATCCGGCAGTTGCGGACGGCTGCTGTAAGCTCTTGTAAACTTCCCGAAGCGGACTAAGTCCTGTCGTCTCCATCCTTCCCAAGCCAGTTCCAGCTGACGTTCGGCAAGGATATTCTCTAAAGTGGCAGTGCGGGGAGAAGCGTTGACACGGCTACGAACTTCATTGAGTTCTTCATCTCCGTTTGCTCCGTTCCGGACTTTCGCTTCACTCTTCATCAACAAAGCGTCTGCATAGCGGAACAATACAATGTCATTCTCCATCAACTTACCGTCTTTTGTGGCAGTCGGGTCGACTTCATACTTTTTCATGCGGGCTCCTGCGGTTTGTTCGTATGGGGTATCTGTTATATCCAGAGATACTTTCCAGGGCAGATATTCCAGTACCGTTCCATTATCCAGTTTGATTATGTTTCCTTTCAGGTCGTGGACAATTCCTGCAAAATAGCAAATATCAAAACGGGGATCTTGTTCCGCGGTTTCATAACCGAAAGTTTCGAGGGCTTCAATGGTGGCGCTGGGACCGTTCTCACCGCTTAGGCCGTAAGCCTTGGCGTGATTATAGTGGCGGGAACGGAAGAGATATTGCATCTGGTTGGTGTACAGAGTTTTATTCATCGGGATAGTGAAGACATTCTCTACGGACGGTTCGTTGAATATAGAGAAATTCGTTTCGTATTCCGGTTCCAGTTTGTAACCCATAGTCTTGAGTTGGTCACAATAGTAGATGACTGTTTCCCAGGCATTGAGTTCGCTGCCGTTCACTGTGAACTTTATATTTTTTCCATCCGGGCGTTGTCCGTCCGTCCAATCATTGTCTGTATAAACTTCGGAGTTCAAAGCCAGTTTGGCCAGTAGGAAAGTTACCACGGGGCGAGTGATACGGCCATAGTAAGGGCCGGACTGGTTGCTATGTGCATCGCTCAACAAAGGAGCCGCCTCTTGCAATTCCTTGACAACAAAGTCAAAGACCGTTTTCCGTTCACTTTGCACTACATCTTTCATTGCTACGGAAGAGGATTGAACTAGCGGGATGCGTCCGAACAAATCCATCAGGTAATAATAATACATAGCCCGCATGGCACGTACTTCGGCACGGTATGCCGGCAGTTCCGTAGCGGAATGAGTTTCGGCGAATTTGTCTATCCGTTCCAGTGATTTGTTACTTAACATGACGACTTTATAGAGATATTCCCATGTAGCCTGAATGGCATCATTCTCTATTCCCCAATCGTGCAGGTAAAGTCCTTGCCAAAAACCACCGTCATACCAGTCACCTCCACGGGTGGGGATAATGGCTTCGTCGGAGGTAAAGGTGTTCAGGTCGTAGACTCCCCTACCCGTTCCCTGCAATCCCTGACTATCACTATAACCGCCTACGTATGTATAAAGCGAAGCTACTGCATTGAGATATACTTCCGAGATTGTATTGTAAACGTCATCTTCGGGTAACTTATCTTTCGGATTTTCCTCCAAAAACTTACTACATGAGAATAAACCCAGGCACATTGCCAGAAAGAATCCTAACCGACTTTTATTTTTCATATATTGTTTCATCATCTCCTCCTCCATTAAAAGTTAATACTCAATCCCAGTGTGTACGTCCGCGCCAACGGATATCCCCGTTTATCATCCACGCCTAAAGTGGAGTTCACCGTTGAACTGTTAATCATGGGTGAAAGTCCCGAATAACCGGAAATGGTTGCCAGGTTGTTGACTGTAAATGCCAGACGCAGGGAACGGACATATTTCTTCAGTTTCTGTACTTTCTCAATCGGCACGTTCCAACCCAGCGTCACATAGTCGAAGTTGACATAATCTCCCTTTTCCAACCAATAGTCGGTGGCGGTTTGATCCTTGATGTTCTGTTTCGGGGCTTTCTTCATTACGTTATAGTCGGGAAATATATTCATGTTCATATAGGTCAGGGAGGTTCCGTTGTAAATTTTATGTCCGAAAGCTCCGTTAACCTGCAGAGACAGGTCGAAACGCTTGTAGCGGAAACTGATGTTGGAGCCAAGAATCGTTTTAGGTACGGCTTGTCCTGCCACGTAGCGGTCTTCACCATCTTCAAGGCTGACACCTCCGCCATTCAGATCGGCGATGCCATAGGTGTATCCACCGTTTCCATCGGATTCGAGTCCCGTACTGTGGGGAAGATAGAACACGCCCAACGGTTGACCCACCATCTGATATACGATGTGGTTGTATCCTCCGTGAAAGCCGGCTCCGTCGAGGCTGGCAAGACTTTTATATTCGGGGGCAGAAAGCATTTCGCCGTTGTACATACCGCTTAATGAGAGCAGTTTGTTGCGCTGGAAAGTGATATTGGCATTGATATTCAGTTCCATATCCTTGGTCTTCAAGGGGGTGATGCCGATGGCGATTTCCGTACCCCAGTTGCGCATGGAACCGATGTTGGCAAGTAAGGTGTTATAGGTGAAAGGCGGTACGCTTACGTTGTAAAGGTAAAGCATGTCTGTGGTTCGGGAGTTGTAATAGTTGGCGGAAAGCAGCAGGCGGTTGCCGAAAAGAGCTATGTCGATACCGGTATTAAAGGTATGTTTCACTTCCCATTTCAGGTCGGGATTCGTGTTCCGCAAGTCTCCTAAAGATACGACGGCGGAGTTTCCGACGGGGACTACACCGTTCGGCTTTACAAGGTTCAATGTAGTGTATGAGTCAATCCCGCTCTGATTACCTGCCAGACCGTAGCCAATACGGAATTTCAGATTATCCACCATCGGCAACTGCTTCATAAATTCTTCTTCACTAATCACCCATGCGGCAGATGCGGAGGGGAAGAATCCCCATTTATGGTTCGCTCCGAATTTGGAGGAAGCATCTGTACGGGCGTTCAGCGTCAGTACGTAGCGGTCGGCGTATGTATAGTTGAAACGTCCCATGAAAGATGCCAGACGGGGTTGGTCGTAGTAAGAATTAGTGCCTTCCCATAAGCGGAGTGCGCCTGCCTGAAGATTATTATACCCAAATTTGTCGGTGCTGAAATTGCTTACTGTTGTATAATATCCCGTGTAGGTTTCTTTTTGAAGTTCGGCAAGTGCCAGCACGTCAAAGAAATGTTTTTTCCAGTTTTTCTTATAGGTCAGCATCATGTTGCCCAGCAAGGATTCTCGCTTTTTGGTTCCTTTGTAAGCCTGACCGTTCGCCCAGACGGAGGTGGGGAGGTATTGCGAATTTTCCACGATATTATAGGTATAGGCGCCGAAGAGGTTTAGTTTCAGTCCTTCCAGCAGATTGAAAGTCAGACGGGCGTGCGTGCTGATGTGCGAAGTGGCATCATCATCCTGCACTTCCATCCATGCCAATGGATTGGTGATTTGGCTGGCAGTCGTTATTCCGTCCCAGGAATTGGTGACGGGGTCTTTATGGTTGGGATAGGTGGGGTTGAATGTGGCTGCCGAATAGAACGTTTTCTGATAATCCACCAGATTATGATTCTTCTGAATGGAACCGAACATTCCCAGCTCGCAGTTCAGGAAGCCGTCGAACATTTTCTGATTCATGTTCATATTCGAAGTGAAGTTTTTCATGTCTTCATTCAGAATCACTCCCTGACGATCCATGAAACCAAGAGAAACGCGATAGCTGGACTCACTGGAACCGCCATAAAAGGCGATGTGATGGTTTTGTTGTAGTCCTGTCTGTTCAATCTCTTTCTGAAAATCGGTGTTATTTCCTTTATCCAGAATGGAAATCCCGCGTTCCGAGGCAACACGGCGGTACTCATCGCCGGACAGCATTTTCAGATTCTTGTAGACGGTGGAAATTCCGAAGCTACCGTTGTAGGCTACCTGTGTTCTGCCGCTCATTCCTTTTTTAGTGGTGACTTCAATCACACCGGAGGCTCCTCGTGAACCGTATTGTGCGGTTTCGGAAGCGTCTTTCAGAATGGTGAAGCTCTCAATATCCGTAGGGTAAATGGAGGTGAGCATACTCAAGTCGCCAAATACTCCGTCGACGATTATCAAAGGGTCATTGCCACTGGTCAGTGAGGTGGTTCCCCGCAGGCGTACCGCATCCAAGGCTGCCGGACCGTTTGATCCGCGTTGGATGGTCAAGCCCGGCACACGTCCGCGGATTGCTTCCAAAGGGTTCGTTATCTGGTCTTTATTCATCTGCGTCTCCGTAATCTTCTCTACGGAACCGGAGAGGGTTTTCAAACTTCCGGTGGCATATCCAACAGTTATCAATGAGTCTATGGGCGTGACGGGAATCTTCTGCGCCAAGGTGCTCTCGCACGGAATTACCAGAAGAAGAAGGCTGTAGAAAATGAGTCTAGCGTGTTGTACCATATTCTTAGTTTTTAAGGTAATAATACAAATATAACAAAAAAAGAGGGAATCTGGTTGAGTAGATTCCCTCTTTTATTCATAAATGATATTGACAATGTCTATTTCACGATTATCTCATCCGTAAATATCCAACCTCCGAATTCGCTTCCGGCCTGTGCCTGGTAACGTACGTATCTTCCTTTGGCTTCTCCCTGCCATGAAATATCCGTAAACCGGATAGGGGTTTCTTTGCTCACTTCAAAGTGTTGTTTTTGCAATTCCGTGAAGTTAATTCCATCATCGGAAATGGAAATAATCACTGTCTCCGGCAGGAATACTTCCGCGCCGACCACTTGCATAAAAGCGGCGGTGACGGAATGGATAGGGGTTTCTTTTTCCATATCAATCGTCACATCGAGACGGTTGTCCGAGATAAATCCTTGCCATGAACCATCACCGTAAGTCCAGTCACCACGTATGCCGTCTGTCAGGGCTGTGTTGCCTTGTGCGGGATAATGGGGGCTATAGGAGGAGTTATAGATCACTTTTTTACCGAGCGCCAAATGGCTGACTGGTTGAAGAGATTCGGGACGGCTGCCGATTTCTTTGCTCAAATCGAAAGGATGGTATCCTTTTTTCTGTAAATCGGCCACTGCTGACAGTGCGCGGGTATGGAAATCGGGCCACGACTTACGTTCCGGAGCCGACCAGGCTACTTCCGCCAATGCCAGCATACGGGGATAAATCATATATTCCACGTGTTCGGGAGTGGGGATATATTCCACCCATAGGTTACCCTGCACACCATAGACTAACTTTGCCTGCTCCGCAGTTAAGGAAGCGGGGACAGGATCGTAGGCATATACTTTCTTCAATGGCAGGTAGCCGCCGATAGCTTCCGGCTGGGAGTACGGGGCGTCCTGATAGCTGTCCAGATAACAGTATGCACCCGGTGTCATGATGGCATGATGGCCGGAGGTGACGGCAGCAATACCACCCTCTTCTCCACGCCACGACATAACGGTTGCATTGGGCGCGATACCTCCTTGCAGAATCTCGTCCCATCCCAAGAGACGGCGTCCGTGATTGTTGAGGAACTTTTCGATACGGTGTATCAGATAGCTTTGCAGCTCGTCTACATTGGCCAGATGCTCGTCTTTCATTCTCTTCTGACATTTCGGACAGGTCTTCCAAGCCGATTTACCGGCCTCATCACCTCCTACATGAATGTATTCGGAAGGGAAAAGTTCCATGACTTCCGTCAGTACATTCTCCAGAAAGGTGAAAGTTTCTTCATTGCCGACACAGAAATCGGAGTTCTTGTAAGGTTCTCCCGAACAGGATAGCTGCGGGTAGGCAGCCAGCACTTCTTCCGAATGGGAAGGCATTTCAATCTCCGGAATCACGGTGATATAGTGCTGACGAGCATATTCCAGTATTTCACGAATATCGTTCTGGGTGTAATAGCCGCCGGAAGCTCCGGGTTCATCGTAACGAAGGTATTTACGTCCACCGTTCCACCATTTCTTCCAAGTGGGGTCTGTACGCCAGGCTGCAAAATCGGTCAGTAAAGGGTATTTCTTGATTTCAAGCCGCCAGCCTGCCGCATCGGTCAGATGCAGGTGCAAACGGTTAATTTTGTAATATGCCAATGCATCTATCTGCTTCTTTATAAACTCTTTGGTAGAGAAATGGCGGGATACGTCCAGCATCAGTCCGCGGTAAGCAAAACGCGGGGTGTCTTCTATCTCGACAGAGGCTACGGAATAGCTGCCTGTGCCCGCCGGTTGCATCAGCTGTAACAGGGTTTGCATTCCATAGAATAATCCGGCTCCCGAAGTTGCCCGGATCTCGATTCGTTGAGGGGTGACGGAGAGTGTATAGCTTTCCGGTGATGGCAATTGGGGGGTCTTGGGGGTTATCAATAAGAAAAGCATCTGTTTCCTGTCTTTCATTCTCGCTTCTTTCAATTGAACAGGCAATGCTTTCAGGTAATTCTCCCAGAGTTCCGCTTCTCCACCTTGCAGGTTTGTATAAAGTTTAGTCTTTTCTGACAGTAAAAAAGAGCCCGTCCCCTGCTCCATTTTTAATGGGACAGGTATGACGGACTGTGCCAGAATGGGATGTGCATGGAAGCACATCCCCAATATCCATAAGAAAAGACAAACTTTAGGGTATTCTTTTCTTATATTCATTAATCAATTTTGATTTCGTCTACAAATAAAAATGCGTTTTTACCTTTTCCTCCATGCCATGCCGGAAGTGATTTCTCCGGTGAAGCAATGACTCTCACGTATTGGGTGGTCACAGGAGCAAAGGTTAGTTTGTGCTCAACGATTCCGTCTTTGTCTGTCTCTTTCATCTCCGGATATTCTTCGGAAGCAATCTTTTTGAAGGTCTTGCCATCATCTGAAGTTTCTACGGACAGGTTTCTGGCATCAAATACCCAGTCCCCTTTTGCTACATTGGTAGAGATTGCCACGCTTGAGATTTCAGTAGGTTGCTGGAGGTCGATAGTCATATCCATGTCGTTTCCGTTGAAAGCGATCCAACGGCCTGACTTGTAGCTGCTATTTCCTTTCAGACCATCTATCAAAGTGGAAGCTCCTTTGAACAGGTATTGTTCATTGATAGGCTGATTGGCTACAATCGGCTTCATGCTGGATTTGCTGAAATCAATCTTCTCTGTCACTGTCTTGCTTTCGCCGTTGGGACGAATGGCTTTGGCGGACAGGGTTACATTTTCCTTGATCTTCAATACTCCTTCGTAAACGGGGGAAGCGGCAGTAGGTTCTGTGCCGTCTAATGTATAGTAAACAGGGGCACCGTCGATGGTAGACAGGGTAACGTCCATTGTACCTTCTGCCGGATTCGGGTCAAACTCGGCTTGTACGTCAAATACGTGTTTAGCGTAATTGTATCCTTCTGCATCGTACCACTTAATCAGTTGTGGAAGACGGGACAGGAAGTTGGCATAGTTTTTCTTTTCGGGGCTGGACCACTGAATTTCACACAAAGCAGCCCAACGAGGCAATACCATGTATTGTGCATGCGGGAAGGTAGCGATGTATTCTGTCCAGAGGTTGGCTTGCACTCCCTTGATGTATTTCTGTTCTTCCGGAGTAAGAGAAGCCGGCATCGGCTCGTAGCTATACACTCTTTCCATCGGCAGATAACCACCGATACCGAACGGTTCGTTTTCGATGTCTTTAGCTTGGTAGTAGTCGAAATACAGATAGGTGTTCGGTGTCATGATGACATCGTGTTTCTGCTTCGCAGCTTCGATACCACCTTTCTCACCACGCCATGACATCACGGTAGCATTCGGAGCAAGTCCGCCTTCGAGGATTTCATCCCAACCGATGATTTGACGTCCGTGGTCGTTCAGGAATTTCTCAATATGGTTGATGACAAAGCTCTGCAAACGTTCTTCTTTGCTGTGGCTCTGATCTGACTTCAATCCCAATGCTTTGATACGTGCCTGGCACTTCGGACATTTTTCCCATCTTACTTTCGGACATTCGTCGCCACCGACATGAATATATGGTGATGGGAAGATTTCAATCAATTCACCATAGACATCTTCCAGGAATTTCAATACTTGGTCGTTTCCGGCGCAAAGCACATCTTCGGATACACCCCATTGTCTCCATACTTCGTACGGGCCACCGGTACAACCCAGTTCAGGGTAAGCGGCAAGGGCAGCTTGCATGTGTCCCGGAAGGTCGATTTCGGGAACAACGGTGATGTAGCGTTCGGCTGCATAATCTACAATTTCTTTGGCTTGTTCCTGGGTGTAGAATCCACCGTAAGGTTTGCCGTCGTATTCGCCGGAGTTACGTCCGATGACTGTTTCTGTTCTGTTAGCACCGATTTCAGTCAGTTTCGGGTATTTTTTGATTTCCAGACGCCAGCCTTGATCGTCGGTGATATGCCAGTGGAGGCGGTTCATGTTATGTAAAGCCTGCATGTCGATGTAGGTCTTTATTTCATCCACGGTAAAGAAATGACGGCTGGTATCGAAATGCGCGCCACGATAGCCAAAGCGGGGAGCGTCATTGATTTCTACGGCTGGCATGGCAATATCCGCACCGACAGCCACAGGCAATGATTTGCGCAGGGACTGGATGCCATAGAATACGCCGGCTTCCGTAGGACCGGTAATCGTGATTCCGTCACCGGTAACTTTCATCTGGTAGGATTCCGGATTTTCGTTCTCCGTGCCTAATGCCAGTACGATTGCGTTTTTACCTTCTGTTCCGGCTTCAATGGCGAAATCTTTTCCGGTAGCCGTTTTCAGATAGTCTGCCAGGAATTTTGCGTTGCGTTGCATCTTCTCGTTTCCTTCCGGATAGAGAATTTTCACACTGCTCTTGAGGATGAAGGGACTTCCTTGAGCGGTTACAATTTCTTGTGGCATGGGGATGATCTGGTAGTTGGCTTCCTGTTGCGCCGATTGGCAAGAGGCAAAAAGTCCTGCTAGTGCCAGACATCCGGTTAATTTAAAGAGTTGCTTCATAAACTAAAAAATTAAGTGTTAAGTTATTAATAGATTAATTATAAGTTTCACGAATATGTTTGATTGTCAAAGGCAGCTCCTCTCCTTTCTTTATTTGGGGAGAAGTGATGACGACCGTTTTACGTTCTCCGGGAAGAAGGTCGAAAAAGTTGTCGCTGAAACGGGCTCCCTGCAAAGGAATTTCAATAAAGACATCTTTTGCAAGAGCGGGAGAAAACAATGTCAGTTCACACATGCCGTCTTTCTGTTTCATCTTGCAGGAAACGGTTGTTTCAGGCAGAAGCAGGTCTTTTGTTTTTCTAAAGAAGTATACGGTTTCGGCAAGGGTATTTCCTGCCTTGTCTTTCAAGGTCAGTTGCATGAAACAGCGTTGCTGTTCTTCCGGCGATAGCCAGGTGTCGGGTTTTATACGGTACACGCATTGGGAAGTGTTAGCCGGAACTGTCAATGTGTTGAGTCGTATCGGCTTGCCTTGTTTCTTTCCATCAAAGTCTGTTACTTTCATTTCCAACATCAGGTGGTCTTTGGTGTCCGGACAGTCGGAAATCAGGTAGATATTGAGGCTGTCGTTCTGCCGGATAGGATTGATGAGGATTGGAGCAAAGGCTCGTTTGGCTTGGTAATGCAGGGCTTTCCAGTTACCGTAATAGTCGATGCTCGACCAGGATACTACCGGCCAGCTGTCATTCAGTTGCCAATACAGGGTACCCATACAGTAAGGACGGTTCCGACGGTGTGCTTCCAGTCCGTGACGCATTCCTTGCCCTTGCAGCACTAGTCCGACATAGACAAAGTCTTCAAATTTTTCGGGGATGATATAGTCGCGCTCCATATAGGTACGAATCAGGGCGTTGCCGATGCTGCTTTTCTGATGAGCATTCATCACTTCCGATTCTATCTGATAATCTTCCGGAGCGGCGAAAGTGGAGATGGTCTTCATTTCCGGGAAGGACTGAAAACCGAATTCGCTCATGAAACGGGGCAGGTCTGTATCGAGTGACTCGAATGTTTTTTGACCATACCAGACTCCCCAGTTATGGCTGTCTCCTATCCCCCAGGATTCAGGACGCCCCCAGTTGGCAAAATACGGGGAGCTGTGTATGTAGAAATGGTCGGCATCCAGTTCCTTAACCTTGGCTGGAAGGAGCTGATGGAACAGTTTGTCGTAGCCTCGAAACATTTCCTGATAGATTTCGGGCGGGAAGTTCTTGTCGAATCCCCAATATTTTAAGGCTTCCAGTATTTCGTTATTACCGCACCACATCGCCAGGGAAGCATGATTGCGAAGGCGACGGATGTTATAGCAGGCTTCCGCCTCTACCCTTTTCAGGAAGGTGGGGTCGGACGGATAGGGAGTGCAGGCAAACATGAAGTCTTGCCACACCAGTATTCCGTTTTCATCTGCCAGGTCATAGAAACGGTCATCTTCGTACGTTCCACCTCCCCATACACGAATGACATTCATGTTCGCTTCGCGGATGTCGCGGAATAAGGTTTGGTAGCGTTCGGTAGTGACGTTAGTCAAGAGTGCATCCTGGGGGATGTAATTGGCTCCTTTGGCAAACATAGGTACACCGTTTACTTCAAAATAGAAGGATTCTCCGTCTTTATCTTTTTCATTAACGAGGCGAACGGTACGCAGTCCTATCCGGTGCGATTGCTCGGCTACGACTTTATCTTCTACTATGATTTGGGCGGAGAAATCATACAGGGCGGGCTTTCCCCATCCATTCGGCATCCAACGTACGGGGGATGCCACTTCGGAAGGTATGGAAACATGATTGATTCCGGGCTGTAAGGTGATTGCCTGGCTGATGCTTTTTTCTGCACTTCCTTCGAATGAGGTATTGATTCTCACCTCTGCCTGAAGTGGCCGGGGGAGTATGTTGTTTATTTCTAATTCATTAGACAGGTTTGCGAGCTGGTCGGTCAGTGCGAGTTGCTTTATGTGGTAGTCACTGATAGAAGCTGCGTCATAAAAACGGATGGTCAGCGGACGCCAGATGCCGCTGGTCACCATGCGGATTCCCCAGTCCCAGCCATAGCTGTAAGGGGCTTTACGGGAGAATATGCTTAAATGTTTGTCGTGATGGTCGTTGTCTGCCGGATAGTTGAATCCGTTCGAGTTATATTGAGGCAGTGTCTGCCGGATGGGGGAATGAAAATAGATGTGAAGAAGGTTTTCTCCGATACGGAGTTGGGACTTGACGGGTATGGTATAACCGACAAACATGTTATCGGCTTTCAGCAACAGTGCTCCATTGAGGTATACATCGGCGTATGTGTCAAGGCCTTCAAAAACCAATTGGGCGTCATCCCGTTTCAGTTGTTCGGGGGTAACTATAAAAGCAGTCCGGTATTCCCAGTCTTCATTTTCCACCCACTGAATCTTTTGTTCATTGATGCCATAAAAAGGATCGGGTATTTGTTTATGGTAGATAAGGTCCTGATGGACGGTGCCAGGAACCTGTGCCGGTCGCCACAGTTCTGTCCCTGCCTGGGAAAACTCCCAGCCTGTATTTAGAACGACAACTTCGGAATTGTCATTGCTCTGTGCATATGCCATACTGCAACAGCATAGTAGTTCACATGCTATTTGAGCCTTTTTTCCGATCAAATTAATCATCATAGTGGGGGCATTAGATATTAACGGATTCAAAGATATTATTTTTTCAGCAAATTTCACTGATAATTTAACAAAATAATGCAGACTAACATAGCACTTTGGGGGAAATGCTGCAGAAGCTCCCATCTTACAACCTTTATCGGGCTTTGGAAAGTAGTTCATTCATTGAAGTTGAATGTTCTAAACCTACGATTGCGGAGCCTCTGCTTTAAAAGTGGAGGCGGGCAATTCATCCTTGTTCACCAGATTGGCCCGGGTGAAAGGTTGCCAACCATAACGAACATACCGCGGATGTTTCACTTTCTCACTATACACTTTCAGTCGTCCTGCTTCCACCTCGGCAACTGCCGGATAATAGATTCCGTCTGTTTCGGCCACTTCGAAAGTCCGCAACGGCAACCCATCTGCACTCGTTAGTCCATCTCCATAATCAAAAGTAATGTATACTACCTCTCCGGAAAAATCTGCCTGATGGAATAAGGGACCGGAAGAAGTGACGTGAGATTTATCATAAGTTTTACTTAATGCCCAACGGGCTAAACGTTCGCCTATCGGTCTTTTATTTCTGGGATGCACGTCTAATGAATCTCCCCAATCGCTCGACACAGCCATGCCCGTATAAGGAATTTCATTCATCATCCTACGCTGGCTGTCGCGGAAACAAGGCCATGACGGACGATCTATGCTCGATAACTGCACGTAATAGAACGGCATCGTCACATCTCCCCAGTTCTGACGCCAGCTATCGACGAGTAATTTGAACAGTTTCTCATGGGCTTCATAGTTATGTGCATTCGATTCGCCTTGATACCAGATCACGCCTTTGATCGGATATTGTTCTAATGAACGTATTCCTGCTTCATACAGATAGCAAGGTTCGTAAGGATGACGTTGCAGGTTGTCCTCTGACTTTTTTATATTCAGACTTGCCCGTTCCCGTACCCAGTCCTGAATGAAATCATTCTTTCTCCAATTGCACAGGATGGCCGGGAAGTTATGTTCTAATGTATTCCGATCTATCCAGGCTTCCGTTGGCGAGCCGCCAATGGCATTACAGATCAATCCCACCGGAACTTGCAGACTGTCCTGCAACATTTTTCCGAAAGCATAGGCTACAGCAGAAAAAGAAGCTGCTGTTTTCGAAGTAGAGGCTGTCCACTTGGTGTCTTTATAATACTGAAGATGATTCAGGGAATCGAGAACAGAGCTATCCCACTCGACTGCATTCGTAGCCCAACGACATTTCATATCAAACAAACGGATGTTGTCATTATTCGCCGCTGCCATGTCTTCCTTGGCGGTAGAAGAAGCTCTCAACATAAATTCCATATTTGATTGCCCGGAACACAGCCAGACCTCCCCTGCCAATACATTATTATATTGAAGTTTTTGTTTCGCGGTAGCAACTGTCAATGTATAAGGACCTCCCGCTTTCAGAGGTTGCAGGCGGATACTCCATTGTCCGTTAGAAAGGGGGTTCGTCGTATATCGTTGGCTGGCTATACTGACTGTCACTTTATCTCCTGCATTGGCAACTCCATGAATCGTCAACGGACAGCCATGTTGCAAAACCATATTATCCGTATAAAGCTGGGACAATCGTAATCCGCCCAAGATACGCTTCTGTACAGATTGTGCAGATAAGGCTGCACAGCATATCAAACAAAACGACAATATGAATATCTTTTTCATTTCTTCGTTATATAAGATTTCATTATTTCTACTCACTTCAGAGATCCTTAACCTCAATTATATTCTCCGCGTTTTCGGGGCTTACTGTATCTTTCTCTCCGGCGAATAAACCAGTTCTTTTACTGCATCCTCACCATCAAGCGTTACAAAGACGGTAGTAAACATCCATTTAACCAAACGCACTTCTTCCATCTTAAATTTGCCGACTGGCAATTTTAGAAGTACTTTATTCCATCCTTTATTCAAAGATACTTTCAATGGAGGCCGGGCCACACAGTTCTCGTTTCCCAATGCGATTTCTGCACTTTTCACCCGATGAGTGGCAGACCATACCGGAGGCAGAATCTCCTGGTCGTTAATCCAGATGCGGCTCTCTTTATAATCCCATTTTCCGGGCAATGGAGGTAAATCGTTTTCCGAACGTCCGTAGTTCTGAAATTCAGCCCACAAGCCTACTTCCTGATCTTTCGGGGAGTAAACGTATGTATATGCATAGGCCGTGTGATTCTCCTGCGGGTCTTCATAAAACGTTGGAATTATTTTTCCCCAGACGTGACGAAGATAGATGCCGGCACCAATAGCAGAACTCACTTTATATTCTTTTCCCTCATACAAGTAGCTATCTTTCAGTTCCTGTTCGGGAGGAAACACTTTTGTCAGATCACCTTCATTCGGAAATGCTTCTGTAATGTTCCATTTTACATTGGTCTGTTTCACATAAGCAAAAGGATATCCTTTAAACGTATGTTCTTTATGCCAAAGCATTCTCTTTTCGAAATCGGCAAAAGCCTTAAATTCAGGTTGTTCTTCCGAACGAAGAATGGTTCCATTCTTATCAAAATATTCTGTTCCGCCTCCACGCCAGGCGCGCTCTGCGAGGGCAAGCACATTCGGATAGAAATTATTTTCAAGGATTATGTTACGTTCAGGAGCTACCAGACGGTCATTCCATACAGCTACTATGGCACCTGCCATATCATCACTTCCCTGTTCCTTATTATATATGCGACTGTTATAAAGACCGATAATATCGCCAAAAGTATCAAAGTGGTTTAAATAATGAAATCTCGAATCAATGGCAGGAATACCCTCCTGCGCCTTACCGCGATAACTCCACAAATGAGTCATATCTATTTCTCCCGGTTGGTAATGCCATCCGGGATTCCATGAAATTACTTTTTTCCCGTTAGCACGTACGTGTGCGATCATCTCGGGCACAAACTTCGGATTGGTAAACTCGACTTCATCCGTACCAATATGGATATAAGGTACGTCAAAGGTTTCGCAGACTTCATCCATCAGGAGTTTCAGTATTTTCATTCCCTCGGGACTTTGCATATCATGACGAAATGCACGGATAAAAGCTGCACTATGTCCCGGCATATCGAACTCCGGTATGAGAGTCATATTATGAGCTTTGCAATATGCTACCAGTTCTTTTGCCTCTTCTTGTGTATAGAATTTGCCGGGCATCCGGGTGGTGTTGACGCTGTCATTCAGCACGGGGAATATCTTGCTTTCCAATCGCCATGACTGGTTCTCTGTCAAGTGCCAATGGAATACATTTATTTTATAACGAGCAAGAATGGCTATTTCACGTTTCAACTCTTCCATCGAAATATAGGTTCTTCCTACATCGTGCATAAATCCTCTGACACGAAAAGCCGGCCAGTCGAGAATTTCACAACCTGCAAAAACAGTCTTTTTACCTTTCACATTCTGGAGCTGGGCCAAAGTTTGCATCGCCCAGTATACTCCTCGTTCACTGACCGCTTCTACCTGAATTTTATGGGCTGATACTTTCAACCGATAGGCCTCATCCTGATTGACAGGTACTCCATCTAAAGCCGGAACTAAACTTACCTCAATAATAGAAGAAGCATTGTCAGTCGTCACTCCACCTCTTTCAAGAATAATTTTTTTCCATTCTTGTTGGAGTACAGGAGTAGAAAGCTGTACTTTTCCCAATGTAAAGTCGGATTTCAGAGAAGAATATCGTTGCGGTTCGGGAAGCAGATGAGCGCCATCTGCCAGAACCGTAGAAGTTGTGTTAAAGCTAATAAGAAAAAGGAATAAAAAAATAATTCTGTTTCTCATTGCATCTCTATAATTTAAAGTTGGGGGGATGGAGAGTATTTATTTCACAATATCTTTTAGTTTGATAGACTGAAAAGTCATGTGTGCCACACTGCTCTCATATAGAATACCGATTGTCTCTTTATCAATCATCGTCAGGCAACTATATCCCCATCCTTCTGCTTCGTCGAGCATGATTTGATGTTCGGGCAACCAGGTAAGTCCTTTATCCAGACTTGCTTTTATTGTTATATGATTGCGCCCTTTAGTTGTATCCGGATTTGAAAACAGCAGGAGGTCTTTATTCAAAACGTTGTCCTTGGCATCGACATGAATCAGACTGGCCATACATACCGGTTCCTGAAGTGCCTTACGTGAAGACGGATGTTCTGTCCAGGTTTTTCCCAAATCTTTGGTTAGGGCGACAGCACGGCTTCCTCCTCTATTATCACGCATATTCAGCATTAATACTCCCGGTTCTATTTCAGCAACTTGTGCTTCCGTTGTATTAGTCCGTGCCAGATGATGCATTTTCCATGTTTTTCCCCGGTCTTTACTATACATGATTCCTGCATTCGGGATACGGGTAGAGTCGATAAACTGTGTTGGAAATACTAATGTACCGTCGCTCATCGTTATTCCTCGTCCTGGACCTTGAAGCAGAAAATACCAGGAGGGATCTTTTACCTGTTCTGTTATATTGATCGGTTTCGACCAGGTTTTACCATCGTCTGTGCTCTTTGCCAATACCAGCTGTGCGGTATGGTTTATATCCATTCCCGGATGGGAGCTCCACCAGGCACGTTGATTACCCATACCATGGGTCCATGCGGCAACCACCCAGACGGTATTCGTTTGGGTATCTACCAAAATAGAGGGATCTCCTACCCCATTCTGTGCTTTAGGCAAACCGCCATACTCACCAAATGAAAGCGGAAGACGCATTTTCTCCCAGCTCTTCCCTCCGTCAGTGCTACGACTCAAACCCACATCTACATATTCCTGTAAATCGGCACTACTATTATATCGGACATCGTACACTCCCAATAATGTTCCTTTATTGGTTGTCACTAATCCGGGAATACGGAAGGAAGCAGATCCATCATTACCGGCATGACGAACTCCGACTGCCATCCGGTGAGTAATATTCTTCGGAGAAATAGATTTACAATAGAGTTCTTTTCCATCCACTCTTACAGCACGTAAATCAGAGACTACTTTAGTATGCAAAGAGGCATCTGTTTTCATCTGCAAACTGATCCAAAAAAAGTTGACACCTGGAAATAATTTGTAATTACCTCTTAATACAACTTTTTCCGATGGTCCGACCTCTGCACATTTTATGGAATAGGAAGGATTAGCCGCCAATGTTGCACCTGGTCGATGGCTAGATATATACTCTACAGGGGCAAAGCGATTTTTGTTTTGATCTTGTAAGGCCTCTGTTCCTCCATAATAGAGTTTGATTGCCTGAACATCCGCTAAATTGGTACTTTTACTGAAATTTAAAACTACTTCATCGAGCATCTTGCTTTCCTTTGCATCCAACCGGATATAGAACAGAACATTGTCCTGCCGCTCTATCAAAACCGGGATTTGTGTTTCATGGATAAGCACTGTGTCTGAAGCTTTTACGTCAAAAGAATAGCCTAATAAGATAAGGAAAAGTAAATAAAAAATTCTTCTCATAATGGGGGTATTAGTTAGTTTAACGCGATAAAGATAAAACTTTTCTACCATAATACAGCTATGCAAACAGTTAACTTTCATTTTACCAAGTTCTGGTAGGACTAGTCAACACCTTGACCACCGTTCTGGCTCTTGTCATCATTGATAAGGTAGGCCGCAAGAAGCTGGTTTATTACGGAGTTTCGGGAATGGTTGTTTCTCTGATTCTCATCGGCCTGTACTTCCTCTTCGGAGATTCCCTGGGAGTATCCAGCCTCTTCCTGCTTATTTTCTTCCTGTTCTATGTATTCTGTTGTGCCGTGTCTATCTGCGCTGTGGTGTTCGTGCTCCTCTCGGAGATGTATCCCACCAAGGTTCGCGGACTGGCCATGTCGATAGCAGGATTCGCTCTCTGGATCGGAACGTACCTGATCGGACAGTTGACCCCCTGGATGCTCCAGAACCTTACCCCCGCCGGAACATTCTTCCTGTTTGCCATCATGTGCGTGCCGTATATGCTGATTGTCTGGAAACTCGTGCCGGAGACTACCGGGAAGTCACTGGAGGAGATTGAAAGATATTGGACCCGTTCGGAATAAATATAAAACAGACCTTAATAACAATAAACTAACATCTTATAAATATGGATAGTAAGAACAACATTGGTCATTCAGCGGACATTTCTTTCACTGCTGAATTGCCCATACCAATCTATAATGGAAATAATAGTATGGATTTCGAGAAACTGGCAAGTCTGTACAAGAATGAACTTCTGGACAGTGTCCTCCCTTTCTGGCTTGAACACTCCCAAGACCACGAGTATGGTGGTTACTTCACCTGCCTGGACCGTGAAGGAAAAGTGTTCGATACGGATAAGTTCATCTGGCTGCAATGTCGTGAAGTGTGGATGTTCTCCATGCTTTACAATAAAGTGGAAAAACGCAAGGAATGGCTGGATTGTGCCGTTCAAGGTGGTGAATTTCTAAAAAAATACGGACATGATAGTTACTATAACTGGTATTTTTCCCTTGATCGTTCGGGTAGACCATTGGTAGAACCGTATAATATATTCTCGTATACATTCGCCACCATGGCTTTCGGACAGTTAAGCCTTGCAACCGGTAATCAGGAATATGCTGACATTGCCAAGAAAACTTTCGACATAATCCTTTCCAAAGCCGATCTTCATAAAGAAACACCATTTGGAGAAAAGGAATCATCCCGAAAAACGATTTATGGCATCTCAGACTTTATGTTCCGATTCTGGTACCGATATGTATTTACCAACAGAACATTGATTGAAACCGGAGCACAGCAGGTAGTATGGGAAAAACGAATTAAGCCGGATTATTGCAGTTATATGGGTCTGGTTTTTGAAAAAGTCTGCATGGATTATCTGAATTCGAAGAATGCGAGAGGAGAACTGCCGATATTATATACCTCTATCGGAAGATGGTGGGGAACCAATGCTGCAACGCACGGTCAGGAGAAAATTGATTTAATTGCAAATGACGGAAAGGATTATCTTTTCGGAGAGTGTAAGTGGCGCAATGACAAGTTGGATATTTCTGTATTAAAGGATCTGAAAGCAAAAGCGGATGCGTTCCGTATAAACAGAAAGAATTCTTACTATGTACTTTTCTCAAAATCCGGATTCACAGAGGCTGTCTTGAATGAAGTGAGGTCTGATGACAGTATTTTGTTAGTGGATTTGGCAGAGCTTATGACTTCCTGTTAAGCTCTGAATATTAAACGACAGAATCGCGAAATAGAAGAGCATCGTAGTCTTTTGGAGATGAAAAAGGTGCTATGCACAGTAGAAAAGAAGGGAAAATAACGGTATGGGAATGACTTTATCTATGGAGGAAAAGGTGCAGACAGCAGCTGAGACGGTGATCCATGCACCTGCAGCTGACGAAACGGTAACGGGCAGGATAGTGCATGCAGAGGATTTTGATCCGCTGTTTGCCATGTCCGAGGAGGATTGTGTCGAAGGGTTTATCAAGCGTGAAA
>ERZ839947.1692-NODE-1692-length-19197-cov-3.668843_pt1 | contig 19197 bp, 19 predicted proteins | sample MGYA00519908_ERZ839947 | MGnify/ENA primary metagenome ERZ839947 (study PRJEB31850, sample SAMEA3708857) | human gut metagenome | biome: human gut; feature: human-associated habitat; material: faeces | place: China | collected 2014 ... | reverse complement strand
CGGTACGCCGCCGTCTTGGCAGCGAGATCAGCGCCGCCTGCGGCCAGCTGCGCCGCGATGAAATGAACGGGAAGGCATAACAGAGGGAGAAGCCTATGAAACTTGCAGGAAAAACGGACGTCGGGCTTGTCCGGCAGGACAATCAGGACGATTACCGTGCTGGGCAGCTGCCCGGGGATGCGGCTTGGGCCCTGGTGTGCGACGGCATGGGCGGCGCACGCGGCGGCAGGGAAGCATCCCAGAGCGCATGCGATGTGATCGAGCGCTGTTTTCAGGAGCACTACAACAAATGTCTGCCCGGAGAGGAAGAGCTCTTTCTCAAACGGACGCTGGTCAGCGCCAACCGCTTTGTGTTCCAGAAGTCCATCCGGGAAGAGTCTCTGGCCGGTATGGGCACCACAGCGGTGTGCGCACTGGTGCGCTCCGGCAAAGCCTATCTGTGCCACGCAGGCGACTCCCGTGCCTATCTGTTCCGGGACGGCAGCCTGGCCCAGCTCACCCATGATCACTCCTATGTGCAGGAGCTGGTGGACTGCGGCACCATCACCGTGGAGGAAGCCGAGCATCACCCCCAGAAGAACATCATCACCCGGGCGCTGGGCGTGGATTACCGCCTGGACCCGGAGTTCACCAGTGTGGCTGTGCATCCGGGCGACATTCTGCTGCTGTGCTCCGACGGCCTGACCAACGCGGTGCCCCGGCCTCAGCTGGAACAGCTGCTGCGTACCGGCAGCTTCTACGACCTGCCGGATCTGCTGATCCGGGCCGCCAACGAGAACGGCGGCAAGGACAACATCACGGCCTTGCTGCTGGGCGTGGAGCCGCTGGAGGTGCACCATGGATAACCTGATCGGCAAAAAGCTGGATGGGCTGTATGAAGTCAAGGAACTCATCGGCTCCGGCGGCATGGCCAACGTGTACAAGGCGGTTATGCTGGGCCGCAACGGCCCGGTGCCCGCCGGTACTGTGGTGGCGGTGAAAGTGCTCCGGCAGGAGTACACCCACGACCCGGAGCTTGTGCGCCGGTTCAAGAACGAATCCAAGGCCATTTCGCTGCTCAACCACCCCAACATCGTCAAGGTATACGACGTTTCGGTCAACGACCAGCTGCAGTATATCGTCATGGAATATGTGGACGGTATGACCCTGCGGGAATACCTCAACGAGCGGGGCGGCAAACTCACCAGCCGGGAGACCGTGCACTTTATTTCCCAGATCCTCAAGGCGCTGGAGCACGCCCACGCCAACGGTGTGGTGCACCGGGACATCAAGCCCCAGAACATCATGCTGCTGGACAACGGCCAGCTCCGCATGATGGACTTTGGCATCGCGCGCATCTCCCGGGCCGAAAACCAGCTGCTCAGCGGCAAGACCATGGGCAGTGTGCACTATATCAGCCCGGAGCAGGCCAAGGGCGACGAGACCGACTGCACCAGCGATATTTACTCGGTGGGCGTCATGATGTACGAGATGCTCTCCGGTCAGCTGCCGTTTGATGCAGAGGACGCCGTGGAGGTGGCCATCAAGCAGATCTCGGATCAGCCGAAATCCCTGCACGAGATCGCTCCGCAGGTGCCTGCCGCACTGGTGGAGATCACCGAAAAAGCCATGGCGAAGCTGCCGCAGAACCGGTATGCTTCGGCCCGTGAAATGCTGGACGCGCTGGATACCTATGTGCAGAACCCGTCCGTCATGTTTGAGTATCAATATATCACAGAGGATGCACCCGAAAAGGTGGTGAAACGTACGATGAATCAGAACAAAGCTGCCCGCCAGAACCATCCGAACGAGTCGGCTGCCCCGCGCGGCAAAAATGCAAAGCGCAAGCGGCGCACCATTTTTCTGCCGGTCCTGTTCGGCATCACGATCGCTTTTGCACTGGCCTGTTTGGCCCTGTGCTGGCTGATCCTGAACGACTCGTCCAACCTGATGAACAACAAGGCCGATATCACCCTGAACGATTACATCGGCATGACCCAGGAGGAAGCCCAGGCCACCGAGCAGGTGGCTTCCGGCCAGATCAGCGTGACCTGGGAGCAGGAATACAACAGCAACTATGCGGCCGGTTATATCTACAAACAGTCGCCGGTGTCTGGCCGCACCGTGCGTGAGGGCCAGGGCGTGACCCTGACCGTCAGCCTGGGCATCCAGTATGTCACCGTGCCGGACCTGACCAACTATGTGCAGGCTGACGCCGAGCAGCAGCTCAAGAGCCTGGGCGTTTCTGTGCTGGTGACCCAGGCCGTGGACACCTCCGTGGCCTCCGGTGCCGTGATCCGCACCGACCCGGCAGCCGGCACCCAGGTAGAATCCGGATCCACGGTGGTGGTCTATGTCAGCCGCCCGCAGGTGGCCACCACCACCAAGGTGCCGTCGCTGTCCGGCATGAGCGTGGACGATGCCCGCACCCTGCTGGTGCAGAATCATCTGGGCCTGGGCAGCCAGACCGACCAGTACAGCGACCAGCCGGTGGGCACGGTCATCGGGCAGAACCCGGCGGCCGGTTCCACCGCCAAGCTGAACGGCCGCGTGAACATCACCGTGAGCGCAGGCCCGGAGCCCGCGCCGGTGGAGCCGGAAGCACCCAGCGGCAGCGGCAGCGACTGGTGGGGCAGCCTGTGGGGCGGTGACAGCAGCTCCTCTTCCGGCTCTTCTTCCAGCACCGAGACCGGTGAATCCGCTTCCAGCAGCGAAGGCTCCGGCCTTGCCGACTGGTGGGCTTCGCTGGTGGGCTGACGGAGGCAGGCATGAACGGTTATATCGTAAAAGGCATCGGCGGCTTTTACTACGTTAAAACGCCGGATGGCATCGTGGAATGCAAGCCCCGCGGCATTTTTCGCAAGCAGAAGATCACCCCGGTGGCCGGGGATGAGGTAACGCTGGAAACCGAGAACGGGGCTTCGGTCATTGCACAGATCGCCCCGCGCAAGAACGTATTCGTGCGGCCGCCGGTGGCAAACCTGGACGTTCTGTTTCTGGTGGCCAGCACCACCCAGCCTGCCCCCAGCACCCTGGTGCTGGACAAGCTGTCCGCCATTGCAGTGGACAAGGGCGTGCAGCCGGTGATCGTGTGCACCAAGGGCGATCTGGCGGAGGCAGAATTCCTGCGCAGTGCGTATGAAAAATCCACCCTGCCGTTCATCCGCATCGACTACGGCAGCGGAGCCGGGCTGGACGAGATCAAACAGTGGATCAGCGGACGGCTGTGCGCGTTCTGCGGCAACTCCGGTGTGGGCAAGTCCACGCTGCTCAACGCATTGCTGCCGGATGCTGCCCGGGAGACCAGCGCCATCAGCCAGAAGCTGGGCCGCGGCCGCCACACCACCCGGGAAGTGACTATTTTTGAAGCCTTTGGCGGCCGAATTGCCGACACGCCGGGCTTTGCCAGCTTGGAAGCAAACCGGGCAGGCTTTATCCCTAAAGAAAATCTGGAGCACGCCTTCCCGGAGTTCGGGCCCTATCTGGGGCAATGCCAGTTCACCGGCTGCTCCCACCGGACCGAAAAGGGATGCGCTGTGCGGCAGGCTCTTGCCGAGGGCAAGCTCTCCCAGACCCGGTACGACAGCTACTGCGCCATGTACGATGAGGTCAAGGACGTCAAGGACTGGCAGCGCCCCAAATTTTAAAAAGCAAGGAAGGTTTGTTTATGGCACGGTGTGTGATCCTTTCGGCCTGCCCGGTCTCTCCGGCGCTGGCCGGTCTGCTGCGGGAAGATGATTTTATCATCGCCTGCGATGCAGGCTACCGCAACTGTGCGCCCCTGCACTGCAAGCCCCATGTGATCGTGGGCGACTTCGACACGGCACCCTGCCCGCAGCAGGAGGACGACGAGATCGTAGTTCTGCCCCATGTCAAGGACGATACCGATACGGAATACGCGGCAAAGCTGGCCGTGCAGAAGGGCTTTGACGAGGTGCTTCTGCTGGGGGGCCTCGGCGGCAGGCGGCTGGAGCATACCCTTGCCAACCTGTGCACCGGCCTCGGCCTGGAAAAGCGCGGTGTGCGTGCCACCCTGCAGGACGAGCGCAGCCGCATCACCTTTGTGATGCCCGGCGAGACGCGCCGCTACCCCAAAGAGGATTACTTCTATTTCTCGGCGTTCCCCATGGAAGGCCGTGCAGAGGGCGTCTGCGAGCAGGGTTCCTATTACGAACTCACCGATGCAGAGCTGACCGCAGGCTACCCGCTGGGTGTCAGCAACGAATACGCCGAAGGCTCCGACTGCATCACGGTGTCCACTCGCGAAGGGGCACTGGTCATCGTGGAAACGGTGGCGGACTGATCCTTTTCCGGCAATTCCGGAACATTCCGGCTGCAAACTGCTTATAGTGTGGTATCAGACGGAAAGGTGGGAATCGGGATGCAGGTGATCGTGCTCAAAAGCCCCAGACTGCTGCGCGGTGTGCTGCGCAGACTGTTTGGCATCCGCAGCAACACGCAGGAATAAGCGCAAGTCAAGCAAAGCTCCCGTCGGGCAGGCCCCGGCGGGAGCTTTTTGCTGCATATCTCCCGGCCCGGCCGCATACCGTGTGGTAGAAGCGGACAGGGAAAGGAGCATCTTGCATGGAACTGAAGATCTTTCGGGACACGATGCCGCAGGCGGGCACGGTGTGCACCGTCAAGGCAGAGCTCCCGCTGGAGACCGAGATCCTGGTCTCGGACTATCTGCCGCCGGTGTTCAAACTGGTCAAATGCTTTGCAAAGCCGGTCATCCTGCAAAAGCAGCTGCAGCCGGGCAGGCTGACACTGGAGGGTTATCTGCGCTGTACGGTCTATTATCAGGGCGAGGAGGGTACAGGTCTCTGCCAGACCGAACAGAAACTGCCCTTTACAAAGCAGCTGGAACTGCCGGAATTTGACTTTACGGCCTGGACGGCGGTGGTGGAGGGTCAGACCGAATACCTCAACAGCCGGGTGGTCAACCCGCGCCGCATGGAGGTGCGGGGTGCCGTGGGGCTGGTGGCGACCGTGCGCACCCAGAACAAAGCGGAGGTGATCACTGCACTGGCCGATGGCGGCATTGAGCAGCAGCTGGACACCCTGCAGGGCGTGCGCAGCATTGCGGTGCTGGATAAGCTGATCTCGGCCGAAGGGGAGCTGGCTTTTCCCAGCCCGCCGGCGGCGGTGCTGGACATTGCAGGCACAGCCACTGCACAGGAGGTACGGCTGCTGTCCGGCAAAGCGGTGGTCAAGGGCGAAGTACGGGTGCAGTGTGCCTGGCGTGCCGAGCAGGAAACCGAATTGCAGAGCCTGAGCACGACTCTGCCGTTCCAGCAGGTGCTGGATGTGGACGGCCTGACCGAGGACTGCAAGTGTCTTTGCGTGGTGGAGCCGGTAGGCTTCTCCCTGACGGAAGGGCAGCCGGACGCGGCGGGCACCCTGTCGGCCAGCCTGATGCTGCATCTGCGGGCCTGGCGCAGCTACCAGCTGCAATATGCGGCGGACGCCTTTTCCACCCGGTTTGAAACGGAGCTTGTCCCACAGGAGCTGGCGGCCGAAGAACTGGTCTGCCTGCTGAATGCAACCACGACGGTTTCCGGTTCCGGCCCGCTGCCGGATGCCGGGGCACAACTGCGTGCCTGTTTTGTATCGTATGGGCCTGTCAGCATCTCGCAGCAGAGTGGGCAGGGCGGCGGCTGGGCGCTGACAGCCCGCGCCACGGCCACAGCCTTTGCGGAGAACAGCCTGGGAGAGCTGGACAGCTACGAAAAAACGCTGGAGCTTTCCGTGCCCATCCCGGCCGAGGTGCCCGCCGGGATGCAGCTGCAGCCGGAATGCTGGCTGAGTACCGACAGCGTACAGTGTACCTGCACCGGCGGAACTCTTACCGTAACCATCACCGCCCGGGCTGAGGGTGCCATCCTGGGACGCAGTACCCGCCAGGGCATTGGCAGCATTTCGCTGGGAGAACCCCTGACCCCTGCCGACCCGGAGATCACCTTGCGCATTTACTATGCACAGGAAGGGGAGGCGCTGTTCGATATCGCGCGGCGGTTCCATGTGCCGCCGGCCCAGATGCTGGCGGCCAACGGACTGGACCCCGACACCCGGGTGCTGACGCAGGCACAGCATTTTCTGGTGCCGGGCCTCTGACCCCAAAAGCACAGACATTGCTCTTTCCGGAGTGGTGCCTGTGCTTTTTGTATGCCCGAACAAGCGATCCGGCCAAACGAAATCTTATGTCTGCCATAAAAATTTTAGAGCGTTTCTATCACAAAAAATGTTACAAGGCCCTTTTCTCCGGCCCGGCGGTGGAGTATAATAGACAATGTTTGGAACAGGAAAGGAGCAATTTCAACATGGAAACAAGCAATTCGCTTCTGGATGCGGACATCATCCGGGAGCAGAAGCCTGTGTGGTCCTTCAGCCGAAAGGTGTTCTGTGAGGGCATCCGGGATGGCGTGCCCATCGCACTGGGCTATTTTGCCGTCTCTTTCTCGCTGGGCATTGCAGCCCGCAAGGCGGGTTTTACCCCGCTTCAGGGGTTTCTGGCCAGTCTGCTGAACAACGCATCGGCCGGTGAATACGCTGCCTTTGCGCTTATTATGAGCGGTGCCAGCTATTTTCAGGTGGCCGTGATCACCCTCATCGCCAATGCACGCTATCTGCTCATGAGCTGCGCGTTGGCCCAGCGGTTTGCACCGGGCACACCCTTCTGGCACCGGCTGGTCATCGGTTACGACGTAACGGACGAGCTGTTCGGCATCACCATTGCACGGCCCGGCAGCCTGAACCCCTGCTATACTTACGGTGCCATCCTGCTGGCAGCCCCGGCGTGGGCATCCGGCACGGCATTGGGCATCGTTGCCGGCAACCTGCTGCCGCTGCGTGCGGTCAGCGCCCTGAGCGTTGCGCTGTACGGCATGTTCCTTGCCATCATCATCCCGCCTGCCCGCAAGGATAAGGTGGTGGCCATGCTGGTGGCCATCAGTTTTGCGCTGAGCTTTGCCTGCAACTATCTGCCGGGCATCTCGGCACTTTCGGACGGCACCCGGACCATCCTGCTCACCGTACTTATTTCCAGTGTGGCTGCGGTGCTGTTCCCGGTCAAGGATCAGGAGGCGGAACATGACGCATAACAACTACATTTACATTGCGGTCATGGCACTGGTGTCGTATGCGATCCGCATCCTGCCGCTTACTCTGATCCGCAAACCCATCAAGAACCGGTTCGTTCAGTCGTTCCTGTACTATGTGCCCTATGTCACGCTGGCCGTCATGACCTTCCCGGCCATCGTGCAGGCCACCCAGAGCCCGGTGGCCGGTGCTGTGGCGCTGGTGATCGGCATTGCAGCGGCCTGGTGCGGTGCAAGCCTGTTCCAGGTGGCTGTGGCCTGCTGCGCTGTGGTCTTTGTGCTGGAATTCTTCCTCTGAAAAAATGCAGCTGCGCTCTGAAGCTTTCGCTTTGGGGCGCAGTTGCTTTTCTTACTGCACAAAATATGCTATACTGACAGCAAACCAGGGAGGGAGATAGTACCGATGAAACGCGTTCTCATCACAGGCGGAAGCGGCTTTCTGGGCGCACGCATCCTGCAGCAGGGGCTGGGGGATGCGGAGCTTTGCAGCCTGCCCCGCGGCTTTCTGGCAGCAGCCGGGGAGGCAGAAGTGACCGAGACCATTCAGAAACTACAGCCTGCGGCCATTGTGCACGCGGCGGCTCTGTCGGACACCGGCTATTGCGCACAGCACCCGGAGGAAGCCCATCGTGCCAACGTGGAGCTGCCGGTCTGGGTGGCAAAAGCTGCCTGCGCATCCGGCGCAAAGCTGCTGGCGTTCAGTTCAGATCAGGTCTATGCCGGAATCACGCAGCCCGGGCCGCTGCCGGAGACATTGCCCCTGCAGCCGACCAATGTATATGGCCGCTGTAAACTGGAAATGGAACAGCGCGTGCTGGAACTCTGCCCGGACGCTGTGCTGCTGCGGGCCAGCTGGATGTATGACCTGCCGGGCTACGGGCTGCCCATCCGGGGCAACCTGCCGCTGAACCTTTTGCACGCCGCCCTGCATGGGACGTCGGTGACCTTTTCGGCCAACGACTGCCGGGGCGTGACCTATGTCCGACAGGTGATCGCAAACCTTGCTCCGGCACTGAGCCTGCCCGGCGGCGTGTACAACTTTGGCAGCTCCAATACGGAAAATATGGTGCACACGGCACAGCAGTTCGCACAGGAGCTGGACATTGCGGTGCAGATCGAAGCCGCCGACTGGACGCGCAATCTGGTCATGGACGGCAAAAAGTTGGAAAAGGCCGGCATCCGCTTTGATACCACACAGCAGGGCATCCGGCACTGCCTGCGGGATTACGGCTTAGCCAGTCGGTAAAAGGAGAAAAAACGATGAGCGAAGAGATCCGGCCGGGGCGTTACCGGCATTTCAAAGGCAAAGAATATGAGGTGCTGGGTGTGGCCCGCCACAGCGAGACCGAGGAGGAATATGTGGTCTACCGGCAGCTGTACGGGGAGCGCAGTCTGTGGGTACGGCCCGCCTCCATGTGGAACGAGATGGTTACCCGCGACGGCAAGACCCAGCGACGGTTCACCTATGTGGGCGAGGAAGCCTGATGTGTGGACAAAGAAATTGTAAAATCTCTGTATCGCACAAAAACTGAAAAAACTCTAGAAAAAAGCAGGAGATTCTGCGCGAAACCAGTCCATTCCGGGTGGAAGCGTGCGCGGAAAACCGCTGCTTTTTTGCTGTCTCTGACCCGGAAACGACCATCAGGCAATGTTGCAGCCGTTCACGGAAAAGTCATACTTAATTTACATTAAATAGCAACTTTGTTATAATGAATCCGCTTTTTGCAAAGCATCCGAAACCCAAAACGTCAAGATTCTGAGGAGAGTGGAACATTTGAAGGAAGTCAAACTTGAAGAGGCTGCTTACCAGTTTGATGGCAAGATGTCTCTGCGCCAGGCCATCCCCCTGGGCCTGCAGCACGTCTGTGCCATGTTCGTGGGCAACCTGACCCCGCTGCTGATCATCACCAGTGCCTGCGGCATTGCCGGTGGTGAATTTGCGGACCTGCAGGTCACCCTGCTGCAGAGCGCCATGTTCGTGGCTGGTGTGGTCACGCTGGTGCAGCTGTTCACGGTCGGCCCCGTGGGCGGCGGCGTGCCCATCATCATGGGTACCAGCTCCGGTTTTATCGGCGTGTTCAACAGCGTTGTCGGCAGCATGGGAGGCGGTGTGCTGGCCTATGGTGCCATCATGGGCGCTTCCATCATCGGCGGCATCTTTGAAAGTGTGCTGGGCTTCTTCCTCAAGCCTCTGCGCAAGTTCTTTCCGCCTGTGGTCACCGGTACCGTGGTGCTGTCCATCGGCCTGTCGCTGATCTCGGTGGGCATCAATTCCTTTGGCGGCGGCAACAGCGCCAAGGACTTCGGCTCGGTGGAAAACCTGCTGCTGGCCCTGTTCGTGCTGGTGGTCATCCTGATCTTCAAGCACTGGACCACCGGCTTCCTCAGCTCTTCCGCCATCCTCATCGGCATTCTGGCCGGTTATGTGGCAGCCTTCCTGATGGGCTTTGTGCTGCCCACCACCGGTGTCACCGCCGACGGCGTGGAGTACACCAAGGCCTGGGTGCTCAACTGGGACAAGGTGGCACAGGCTTCCTGGTTTGCCATCCCCAAGCTGGTCCCGGTCAAGATCGTGTTTGATATGCGTGCCATCCTGCCGGTGCTGATCATGTTCATTGTCACCGCTGTGGAAACGGTGGGCGACATCTCCGGCGTAATGGAGGGCGGCATGAACCGCGAACCCACCGACAAGGAGCTGTCCGGCGGTGTCATCTGCGACGGCCTCGGCTCCACCTTTGCGGCACTGTTCGGCGTGCTGCCCAATACCTCTTTCAGCCAGAATGTGGGTCTGGTGGCCATGACCAAGGTGGTCAACCGCATGGCCCTGGCCTCCGGTGCTGTGTTCCTGATCCTGTGCGGCCTGATCCCCAAGCTGGGCGCCCTGATCTCCATCATGCCGCAGGCCGTTCTGGGCGGCGCAGCCGTGATGATGTTCTCTTCCATCGTGGTCAGCGGCATCCAGCTGATCACCAAGGAAAAGATGACCCCGCGCCAGCTGACCATCGTGTCGGTGGCGCTGGGCGTGGGCTACGGCATGGGTGCCAACAGCGGCATCCTGGCCAATACGCCCCATGCATTCCAGCTGATCTGCGGTGAGTCCGGTATCGTTCCGGCTGCCTTCGTAGCCATCCTGCTGAACGTCCTGCTGCCCAAGAACGATCAGGCAGAGTAAATCTTATCCCTTTTCCCGGACAAGCGCTTCCAGCTGCGCCAGTGCGGCGGGCGTATCGGTGTCGGCCAGCTCTTCCGGCTGTGCGATACAGGCGGTATGCACCAACGTCGGGTACTTGTGCAGCAGGACGCTGCCGCCCTTGCCCTCCGGCAGGGTGAGCAGCTCCGGGAAAAAGCCGTTGCTAAACAGAACGGGGCTTCCCACAAGGGGGTCCGGGCCGTTTCCGGCCGGGGCACCCAGACGGAAGATCACCCGTTCTGTTTCTTTTTGCGTCTGTGCAAAGGCCGTCAGCAGCTGGTCCACTGTAGCCCGGCGCAGCAGGGGCTGGTCACCGGGCAGAAACATGCACCCGGTTAGTTCCGGATGCTGTGCCAGCAGCGCCGAAAGCCCCAGCCGAACGGTATCGTTCCGGCCGGGCAGTGCATGCAGGAGCACCGGCACCCCCTGTGCTTTGCACAGCGCCTGCACCTGCGCCGAGCGGGTCACCACGATGCGTGCCGCAAGCTGCGGCGTGTCGGTGGCGGCAAAGGCCCGGCACAGCAGGGGCTGACCGTCAAACTGCGCCAGAAGCTTGTTGGAGCCGAAGCGGGTACTCAGACCAGAGGCCATGAGCACACACCCCGTAGAAGCATGCATTTGCATAAAAAGACCTGCGCTTTCCGATGGGATTTTTTCCATTATAGCGCAATCGCCGATTGAAACGCAATCTGCATCTGTGCTAAAATAAGAACAGCAAGGATAAAAAAGAGAGGGACCTGCATATGATGACGATCCGAGAATACAAACGGGCCGAAAGTCTGGAAGAAGCCTGGCAGCTCAACCAGAAAAAGGCCAACCGCATCCTGGGCGGCATGATCTGGCTCAAGATGGAGACCATCAATGTCGGCACAGCCATCGACCTGTCCGGCCTGGGGCTGGACACGATCGAGGAAACGGATGCGGGCTTTTCCATTGGGGCGATGGTCACCCTGCGTCAGCTGGAGACCCACCCCGGACTGGAAGCCTTTACCCACGGAGCCGTCCGGGAAGCGCTGCGCCACATCGTGGGCGTGCAGCTGCGCAACCTGGCCACCGTCGGCGGCAGCATCTACAGCCGGTTTGGCTTTTCGGATGTGCTGACCCTGTTCCTGGCCATGGACTGCTCGGTGGAGCTGTATAAGGGCGGCATCGTGCCGCTGCGGGAGTATGCCGAGCGTCCCTACGACCGGGACATCGTGGTGCGTCTGCTGGTCCGGAAAGAAGCGGCCGATTACTGCTACCAGTCGGTGCGCAACAGCCAGACCGACATTCCGGTGCTCACCTGTGCCGCTGCCCGGCTGCAGGATGGCAGCTACCGGTTTGCGGTGGGTGCCCGCCCGCTCAAGGCTGTGCTGTATGAAGAACCGGCAGCTCCGGCGCAGCAGCTGGCCGAAACCATCCAACAACAGGTGGTCACCGGTTCCAACATGCGCGGCAGCGCCGAATACCGCCGCCACCTGACTGGTGTGCTGGTGCGGCGTGCAGCCGAAGAACTGGAAAACCGCGCCGGACAGGAGGAAACCTAAATGCAGATCAATCTGATGCTGAACGGAGTGCGCATCTCGGACGATGTGGCTCCCGATACGCTGCTCATCGACTTTGTGCGCAGACATGGATGCCTGAGCGTCAAACGCGGCTGCGAAACTTCCAACTGCGGCTTGTGCACGGTCTTTCTGGATGACAAGCCGGTGCTGTCCTGTTCTGTGCTGGCCGCCCGCGCCGACGGTCACAAGGTGACCACGCTGGAGGGCCTGCAGGAAGAAGCTGCCGAATTCGGTGCCTTCATCGCCGATCAGGGCGCAGAGCAGTGCGGCTTCTGCAACCCGGGCTTTATCATGAATGCTCTGGCGCTGTTCCGGGAAAATCCATACCCGTCTGCCGAAGAAATCAAAGAATATCTTTCCGGCAATCTCTGCCGCTGCTCCGGCTATGAAGGCCAGCTGCGCGGCATCCTGAATTTTCTGGACTGGAAAAAACAGAAGGAGGCGGCTGCTGAATGAACACGGTCAACAAACCGTTCCGCAAAAAGGACGCCATGCAGCTGGTCACCGGCCAGCCGGTCTATATGGATGATGTGATCCCACAGGACTGCCTGATCGTCAAGCTGCTGCGCTCGCCTCATGCAAATGCCATGGTCAAAACCATCAACACCACCGTGGCCAAGAAGGTGCCCGGCATTGAAGCCATCTTCACCTGGGAAGATGTGCCGCAGGATGCACCCCGCTACACCCAGGCAGGCCAGACCTTCCCGGAGGCAAGCCCCCGTGACCGACTGGTCATCGACCGCCACGTCCGTTTCGTGGGTGATGTGGTGGCCATTGTGGCCGGTAAGGACGAAAAGTGCGTGGACAAGGCCCTCAAGCTCATCAAGGTGGAGTACCAGGTACTGGAGCCGGTGATGGATTTCCACACCGCCAAGGACAACCCGGTTCTGGTGCACCCGGAGGACAACTGGGAGGCCCTGTGCCCGGTGGGAGCCGACAACAAGCGCAACCTGTGTGCCCACGATGAGTGCGGCTCCGGAGACATCGACGCAGTGCTGGCGGGGTGCGATGTGGTGATCGACCATGTTTACCACACCAAGGCCTGCCAGCAGGCCATGATGGAAACCTTCCGCACCTATTGCTCCATTGATACCTATGGTCGGCTGAACGTTCTCAGCTCTACCCAGATCGTGTTCCATGCCCGGCGCAACATCGCCAACGCTCTCCACATCCCCAAATCCATGGTGCGTGTGGCAAAGCCCCGGGTGGGCGGCGGTTTTGGTGCCAAGCAGACAGCGGTCAGCGAGGTATACCCCGCCTTTGTGACCTGGAAAACCAAAAAGCCCTCCAAGATCATTTTCAGCCGGGTGGAAAGCCAGACGGCCTCCTCTCCGCGTCACGAAATGGAGATGCATGTCCGGCTGGGTGCCACGAAGGACGGCATCGTGAAGGGCATCGACCTGTACACGCTGTCCAACACCGGTGCCTACGGCGAGCACGGCCCCACGACCGTGGGCCTGTCCGGACACAAATCCATCCCGCTGTACGGTAAGGCCGAAGCGTTCCGCTTTGTCAGCGATGTGGTGTACACCAACCATATGTCTGCCGGTGCCTACCGCGGCTACGGTGCGACCCAGGGCCTGTTTGCTGTGGAATCTGCCGTGAACGAGCTGGCCCACAAGCTGAACATGGACCCCTTTGCCCTGCGCCTGAAGAACACAGTGCAGGAGGGCGATGTGATGCCTGCCTACTACGGTGCCGTGAACACCAGCTGTGCGCTGGACCGCTGTCTTGTCAAGGTGCGGGAGATGATCGACTGGGAGCACAAATACCCGGCCCGTGATCTGGGCAACGGCAAGGTGCGCGCCGTCGGCATGGGCATGGCCATGCAGGGCTCCGGTATTTCCGGCATGGACGTGGGCAGTGCGACCCTCAAGCTGAACGATGATGGATTCTACTCGTTGATCATCGGTGCAGCGGATATGGGCACCGGCTGTGACACCACGCTGGCGCAGATCGCCGCTGAAGTGCTGGACTGCCCGCTGGACAACATTGCGGTATTTGGTGCCGACACCGATACCTCTCCCTATGACTCCGGTTCCTATGCATCCAGTACCACCTACGTTACCGGCAAGGCCACTGAGAAGTGTGCCATGAAGCTGCGGGAACAGATCTGCAAGCTGGGTGCCGAGCTGCTGGGCTGCCCGGCAGATGCTGTGGAGTTTGACGGCAAAGAAGTGTTTGAAAGCGCCGCCCCGGAAACGAAAAAGACCCTGTCCGAGATCGCCTATGCGTCTCAGTTCGGCCATATGGTCCCGCTGGAAGCCACCGAGACCCACACTTCGCCCCTGTCGCCGCCGCCGTACATGGTGGGTGCCGCAGAAGTGGAAGTGGACACCGAGACCGGCGAGGTCAAGGTGCTGGAGTTTGACGCCTGCGTGGACTGCGGTACGCCCATCAACCCCAACCTGACCCGTGTGCAGGCAGAGGGCGGCATCCTGCAGGGCATCGGTATGACGCTGACCGAGAATGTTACCTATGACCGGAAGGGCTGCCCGGAAGAGAACTCGCTGTTCCAGTACAAGATCCCCACCCGCATCGACATCGGAAAAATCAACGTGGAGTTTGAGAACAGCTATGAGCCAAACGGCCCGTTTGGTGCAAAATCCATCGGTGAAGTGGTCATCAACACGCCGCTGCCGGCCATTTCAGACGCCATTTACAACGCCATCGGCACCCGTTTCTATGAGCTGCCCATTACTCCGGAGCAGATTGCCATGGCCGCCGCTGAAAACCACAAATGATCGGGGAACAGCAGTTTCCGTTTCTGGCGGAAAAAGGCCATGTGGTCTCGCTGGTGGGCGGCGGCGGAAAAACAACGCTGCTGTATGCCATGGCCAGCCATTGCGCGCAGAAAGGTTGGCGGGTGCTGGTGTCCACTACCACCCACATCCTGCGCCCGGAAAACGGGCTCTGGGCAAAGACTGACGCCGAAATACAGGAACTCTGGGCCCGCGGCTCTTATGCCGTGGTGGGCTCTCCGGCTCCCAAGGGTAAGTTGACCGCACCGCCGGAAGCAGACCTTGCCCGCTGGATGGCACAGGCAGACGCCGTGTTTCTGGAAGCCGACGGTGCAAAGCATTTCCCGTGCAAAGCCCCGGCGGAGCAGGAACCTGTTCTGCTGCCGCAAAGCGACATCGTACTGGCGGTGGCCGGACTTTCCGCACTGGGTTGCCCTTTGAAAGAATGCTGCTTCCGGTTGGAACAAGCCTGCATGCTGCTGGGCGTTCTGCCGGAGGCCTGCCTGACCCCGGAACTTCTGGCTCAACTGCTGGCAAGTGAGCAGGGCGGCCGGAAACGGGTGGGCAGCAGGGCCTTTTATGCGGTGCTCAATCAGGCAGATACGCCGCAGCGCCAACTGCTCGGGAAGCAGACGCTCTGTGTTCTGCAGGAACGTTATCGTGTGAACGGCGTTCTGACACAATTTGAAGAGGGAGAACGTGCATGAGCAAGGATGAAAAAATCGTATTCTGTACCGGGGGCGGCTGCACGGCAAAGCTGGGTGCCGGTGTACTGAGCCGCATTCTGGAAAAGCTGCCCCGCGGCGAAAAGGACCCGAATCTGCTGGTGGGGTATGACAGCCGGGACGATGCCGCCGTCTACCGCGTTACAGAAGATCTGGCCCTGGTGCAGACGGTGGACTTTTTCCCACCCATGGTGGATGACCCCTATACCTTCGGGCAGATCGCAGCGGCCAACGCCCTGAGCGACGTGTATGCCATGGGTGGCGAGGTGAAAACCGCCCTCAATCTGGTGTGTTTCCCGGAAAATATGGACCTGAACGTTTTGGGCGAGATCCTGCGCGGCGGAGCCGAAAAGGTAGCCGAGGCAGGGGGCATTCTGGCCGGAGGTCATTCCATTGCAGACACCGGCGTCAAATACGGCCTGTCGGTGACCGGCCTTGTGGACCCGCATCATCTGTACGCAAACGATGCCGGCCAGCCGGGAGACAAGCTGCTGCTGACCAAAGCGCTGGGTGTGGGACTGCTGTGCACCGCAAACCGTGTGGGCGAGGCGGCCCCGGAACACATGGCAGCCGCCATCAGTTCCATGACAACCCTAAACAAGACCGCTGCGGAGATCAGCCGCCGGTATACTGTGCACGCGGCCACCGATGTGACCGGCTTCAGTTTTCTGGGGCATCTGCACGAGATGATGGGCGGGAAACTTTCCTGCAAGATCAACGCCCGCGCCGTGCCGGTGCTGCCGGGCGCGGAAAAGGCGGCGGATGACTTCCTGTACACCGCCGCCGGGCAGCGCAACCGCAATCATACCGGGCCTTTTGTCCGGTTTGAGGGCGTTCCGTTTGCTATGGAGGAAGTCTTGTTCGACCCGCAGACATCCGGCGGTCTGCTGCTGGCAGTGGACCCGGCGGAGGCCAGCGCGCTGGAGAAGGAACTGCAATCCGCTGGCCTGCCCGCGAAGATCGTGGGCGAGATCGTTCCCCGAACCGAAACCGAGATCACAGTAACATACTGACCTACCGAAAGGAGAAACGATTATGACTCATGTTGATGCAAGAGGAGACGCCTGCCCGCTGCCGGTCGTCAAGGCCAAGCGCGCTATTTCGGAGCTGAAGGGTGCCGGTCAGGTGGAAATTCTGGTGGACAACGAGATCGCCGTGCAGAACCTGACCAAGATGGCCCAGCAAAAGGGTTGTCAGTACAGCGCCGAAAAGCTGGCCGAACGGGAATACCGAGTGCTGTTCACCATCGGGGAGGCCCCGGCGGCTGAAGAGACCCCGGCCGTCTGCATGCCGGACGCCCGCACGGATACCGTGGTGGCCATTGGCGCAAACACTATGGGTGCCGGGGCCGAGGAGCTGGGCAAGACCCTGCTCAAGGCGTTCGTGTTTGCCCTGACGCAGCAGGACAAACTGCCCAAGACGGTTCTGTTCTATAACGGCGGTGCATCCCTGACCTGTGAGGGCTCTCCCATGCTGGAGGACCTCAAGACGCTGGAATCGGAAGGTGTGGAGATCATGACCTGCGGCACCTGCCTGAACTATTACGGCCTGACCGAGAAGCTGGCCGTAGGCAGCGTGACGAACATGTATGCCATCGTGGAAAAGCTGACCCAGGCCGGGAACGTGGTCAAGCCGTGATCTATCTGGACAATGCTGCCACCACGCTGTACAAACCGCAGGAAGTGGACGCCGCCATTCTGGACGCCCTGCACACCGCAGGCAATCCCGGCCGCGGTGCCCATGAGCCGACCCTGCATGCTTCCCGGCTGGTGTATGCCGCACGGGAAGCGCTGGCAGAGCTTTTCCACGCGCCGAACCCTGCCTGCATTGCCTTTACGGCCAACGCCACCGGCGCGTTGAACACCGCCCTGTGCGGGCTGCTGGGGCCGGGGGATCATGTCATCACCACCGTGTGTGAGCACAATTCGGTCCTGCGGCCGCTGTACCGGCTGCGGACACAGGGGGGCCAGCTCAGCTTTGCCGGGGTAGACGCCAAAGGCCGCCTGCAATATGAAAAATGGGAAGAGCTTGTGCGCCCAAACACCAGAGCGCTGGTCGTGACCGGAGCGTCCAATGTGACCGGCAACTGTACCGATCTTGCAAAGGCTGCGGCCTTTGCGCACCGGCACGGCTTGCTGCTGATCGTGGATGCCGCGCAGACGGCCGGAGCCCAGTCCATCGACGTACAGGCGCTGGGTGTGGATGTGCTGTGCTTCACCGGGCATAAGGCTTTACTGGGGCCGCAGGGCACCGGCGGGCTGTATGTGCGTCCGGGTGTGCAGATCGCGCCCCTTGTAGTGGGCGGCAGCGGCGTGCACAGCTATGACGAGCAGCATCCCGCCCAGATGCCCACCGCACTGGAGGCCGGCACCCTGAACGTGCACGGCCTTGCCGGGCTTTGCGCCGGAGTACAATGGCTTCTGACACAGGGCGTGGAAACGCTGGCCGCCCGCGAAGCTGCACTGGCTCGCTGTTTTTACGAAGAAGTATGCGGTATGCCGGGCGTGACTGTATACGGCGACATTGAGACCGCTCTGCGTGCGCCCATCGTCTCCCTGAATATCGGAGACGAGGACTCTGCCCGGGTGGCCGATATCCTGTGGGAGGACTACGGCATCTGTGTGCGGGCCGGAGCACATTGCGCCCCGCTGATGCACAAGGCGCTTGGCACGGTGGAACAGGGCGTGGTACGGTTCAGCTTTTCACACAGCAATACCATGGAAGAAGCTCTGCACGCTGCACAGGCCGTGCGGGAGCTGGCACAGGAGCTGTAAATGCGCACAAAAAAGACCTATATCGTGCTCTCCTTCCGCACAACGGTGGAAGCCATGGCCTGGGAGAAGCACTGCGCCACGGCACAGATCCCCGGGCAGCTGATCCCGCTCCCACGGGAGATCTCCGCCGGGTGCGGCCTTGCCTGGCGCATGACGCCGGAGGATTGGGAACACTGGAACAGCCTACTGGACCCGGCGGCTTACGACGCGGTGTCGCAAGTGGAGCAATGACGAACAGGAGAACATTTTATGAGCGCATTGGTTGATGCCCTGAAGAAAGGGCAGGTCACCGGAGACGGTACCCTTGCGGCGGTGCTGGATGGACCGGAGGCCGGCAGCCGGATGCTGCTGCGCGGCGGGCGCCCGGTGTGGCAGACCCACAGCAGCGGCGTATTGCAGCGCAGCCTTTCTCGTTTGCAGGAATGCACAGCCACCGGGTTTCTGGAACTGGACGGCACGCGGGTGTTTGTGGAACGATTCGGTGCGGTGCCGCAGATCGTTGTCTGCGGCGGCGGCCATGTAGCGGTATCGGTGGTACGGCTGGCAAAACTGCTGGGCCTGCCGGTGCTTGCTATGGAGGACCGCACGGAATATGCGCAGGACCTGCGGGATGCCGGAGCGGACACAGTCCTCTGCTTACCGTTTGCACAGGCACTGGAGCAGGTGCCCGGCGGGGCAGAGACCTACTTTGTGGTCGTGACCCGCGCCCATGCCTTTGATGTGGCCTGCCTGGAGCAGATCTTGCAGAAACCGGCGGCTTACGTTGGCATGATGGGCAGCCGGGGCCGGGCCGCACTGGTACGGCGACAGCTGCTGGAAGCTGGGGCGGATGCTGCACGGGTGGAAGCTGTGCAGGCCCCCATCGGACTTGCCATCGGGGCCAAAACAGCCGAAGAGATCGCGCTGTCCATTCTGGCGCAGATCGTGGAAGTGAAAAACGCCCGCCCTCAGACCGAGGGCTTTGCTCCGGCGCTTCTGGCGGCGATGGAGCAGGCCGCACAGAACGGCCAGCCTGCAGTTCTGGCGACGATCATTGCACGGCACGGCTCCACCCCGCGGGAGGTCGGCTCCAAAATGCTGCTCCTGCCCGATGGAACGACTGTGGGCAGTGTGGGCGGCGGCATCATGGAATACCGTACTCGGCAGG
>ERZ839947.1679-NODE-1679-length-19361-cov-8.750492_pt1 | contig 19361 bp, 18 predicted proteins | sample MGYA00519908_ERZ839947 | MGnify/ENA primary metagenome ERZ839947 (study PRJEB31850, sample SAMEA3708857) | human gut metagenome | biome: human gut; feature: human-associated habitat; material: faeces | place: China | collected 2014 ... | reverse complement strand
GAAGTCGGTGGCATGGATACAGCCCTTCCGGAAGAAGTTGCCGATAAAATGAAGGTCTTGCTGATGGAATACAACGCCAAAGAAGAAAAGACCTTTGCGGATATTCTGGACTTCCATGTGAAGTTTGAGCGGATTCATCCGTTCCAGGACGGTAATGGTCGTGTGGGAAGACTGATTATGTTCAAGGAGTGCCTGAAATACAATATTGTTCCATTTATTATTGAGGACAATCTGAAAATGTTCTATTACCGTGGATTGAAGGAATGGGACAACGAAAAAGGTTATCTGACAGATACCTGTCTGACAGCACAAGATAAATATAAAGCATATTTGGATTATTTTAGGATTGAATATTAAACGAGCTGATTTCCAGACTATATAATAGGTAAAATGACTTTTGAAAAAGGGTAAACAAAGAATTGAATCGCGGCGGATGTATTCCGTTCGCATTCCGAGTATATGCGACATACGAAGTGAATTCGAGATTGTCAGATTTGAAGTTACATGCGATTATCGATAAGTTGAGTCCGGAGTTGCGGTACAAGCTGTCCACGGATGGCGAGATCAAGGATTTTGGATTTAGCATTTGAAATCAAAGTTTGCAAATCCTTTTTTCATATGTGATTTTTTCGATTATTTTTATTGATTTAGTAAATATCCGCCACATCAAATCAGATATGGCGGATATATTTAGAAATTCATTTTAAATATTTTATTTGCTCCATTTTGCATTATTTTGCAAAAAGTGTAGTTTTAGAGAAGAAAAATACGATGCCCAGGAAAGTCGATAAACCAACGCAAAACACGGCATTTCTTGGCATTTTAGGACAGGAGGAAATTATGATTAGAGTTTTATTCATCTGCCACGGCACTATCTGTGTAAATGCTTAAAATGCCTGCAAAATCAATGATTTAAGAAATTGTCAGGGTGAATTTGCCCCTGTTTTGCCCCTAATAATTATAGGACTACCCGATAAGTAAAAATCCCTTAGCTGAATGAATAGACTGAGGGATTTTTCTTGTTTTATAACTTGAATACATCAAAATAATATTGAGGAAATCAATATAATCAAGTATACTTATTTAAGTAAATGGTGTACAGAACTATGGAACTGTAACGAGTTTATGACCAGTTTATTATTAGGATAGGAAGGATCAACTATGACTGTAAGCTATAATAAATTATGGAAAAGACTTATAGATCTAAATATGAGCAAAACTCAGCTTAGAGAAAAAGCCGGTATAACAACAAATGCAATGGCAAAGATGGGAAAAAATGAGAATGTTTCGACAGAAATCATATGTAAAATATGCAAAGTATTGGAATGTCAGGTAGAAGATGTAATCGAATTAGTTGATGAAGAAGAAAAAGAGGTATGTTAGCATAGAAGAGTCCGTTTTATGGGACACATACTATGATATTATTAGAGAAAAAGTAAAGAGGTAATTGAATGTATACAAGTATAGAGCTTTTTGCTGGAGCTGGCGGATTGGCATTAGGAGTCGAAAAAGCGGGATTTAATACATTAGGTTTAATAGAATTTGATAAGGACGCAGCGGATACATTAAAGAAGAACAGACCAAACTGGAATGTTATAAATGATGATATTGCAAATATATCGTGTCTGGATTTGGAAAAGTATTTCTCTATTAAAAAGGGAGAGTTAGATCTTCTTTCAGGTGGTGCACCTTGTCAGGCATTTTCATATGCAGGAAAAAGGCTTGGGCTTGAAGATGCAAGAGGAACCTTATTTTATCACTATGCGTTATTCCTTGAAAAATTGCAACCTAAGATGTTCTTGTTTGAGAATGTCCGAGGATTGCTTACTCATGATCACGGAAAGACTTATGCAACAATGCTGGATATTTTTACAAGAGCGGGTTATACCATTGGCAAACAAGTATTAAATGCATGGAATTATGGTGTACCACAGAAAAGGGAACGACTTATTACCATTGGAATTCGTAATGATTTAGTAGGAAAGACCAAATACAGATTTCCGAAAGCACATAGTTATAAACCAGTTCTTAGGGATGTCCTTTTGGATTGTCCAGATGGTCCGGGGGTTCCGTATGGAGAAAAAAAGAGAAAGATTTTTGAATTGGTTCCAGCTGGTGGATATTGGAGAGATATAGATCCGGCAATTGCCAAAGAATATATGAAGAGTTGTTGGGATATGGAAGGCGGAAGAACTGGAATTTTGAGAAGAATGAGTTTGGATGAACCATCTTTAACCGTATTAACATCTCCATCCCAAAAGCAAACAGAAAGATGTCATCCATTGGAAGCAAGACCTTTTACTGTTAGAGAAAATGCAAGGTGTCAGACATTTCCAGATGATTGGGAATTTTGTGGAAATGTTTCGGCTCAATATAAACAGGTAGGAAATGCTGTCCCAGTTAATTTAGCATATGATATTGCAAAAGAAATTGCAAATTCGCTAGATATGCTTGCGGAAAATCAGAAAGTAAAGGAGGCAATGTAATGGATTGGAAACTGAAATTTATTAGTCAGGAAAACTTTGTTAAACATGTGGAAGCGACAATTGACAAGTATGGGGAAAAACTGGAATCTTTTGATATTAAGCGGTTTAACAAGAATATTATTGATCCGATTAAGTTGATATTTGATAAAACAGTATATCAGTCAACTTGGGAAGAAATGGTGGGAAACGAGATATTCCGACAAAGGGACAAATCAAATAATAACGATATCGGATATTTTCATCAGACAATATTTCAGTACATGAAAAATTGTCATGTGCCTGAAAATGGTAAAGAAGGCGGATGGGATGTTATCTATGAAAATGCAGATGGAATTCAATTGCCAGAGGGTGATGTAGTACATAAGATTTATGTTGAGATGAAGAATAAACATAATACGATGAATTCTGCATCTACCGGAAAGACATATATGAAAATGCAGAACCAATTATTGAATGATGATGATTGTGCATGTTTTCTAGTAGAGGCGATTGCGCAAAAATCACAAAATATTACTTGGAATCCAACGGTTGATGGTAAGAAGATTTCTCATAAACGTATCAGAAGAGTAAGCATAGATCAATTCTATGCACTTGTAACAGGAGAAGAAGATGCATTTTACCAGATGTGTATGGTACTTCCGGAAGTTATAGAGTCCGTGGTGGCAAAGGGTGGAGATGTTAAAGTCCCACATGATACAGTTGCAGAGGAGTTGAAAAAGATTGCAGAAATTTCAGGGGAACAATCAGAGAATCTTGCAATGGCTCTTGCTGTCTATATGCTTGGATTCAGTTCATATATTGGATTTTCGGGATTGATAGAAGGAAAGACTTCTGTTGATGAGAACTTCTTGAAAAGAATTTATGCATATGCAAAGGGATTGAAGTAGAGAAAATTATAGCAATTTAGAAGAAAAATAAGGAAATGAAAGATATATAAATTTGCAGGGATTTGTTCATATGATGATAAAAGGTGATTATTATGGAGATACAATTTGAAGATTTAGACAAATCAGATTTTTTTATTGATTGTGTATACAAAGGTGGAAAGGCTCCTAATATGTCATCAGAGCCATTTCATAAATTGATTCCGGGATGTGAAAATGCTGGAGGGGTTAGAAAGAAGTTTCGTGAAGATGGATCAGGTAAGTATGCGTATGTTGTTTTATATACATCAATGGAGGAACTAGAATGGCCGGACTACTTGGATGAAGAGACAGGTATATTTCGATATTATGGAGATAATAGAGAACCTGGTCGAGAATTAACAGATACAAAGAAGAAGGGAAATAAAATATTAGAAATGGCATTTTCTCTTTTGAATGAAGGGAAGAATCTTGAAGATATGCCACCGTTTCTAATTTTTAAGAAAACGGGAACAGGAAGAGATATTCAGTTTTTAGGACTTGCTGTACCAGGTAATCCAAAGATTTCTCCAGATAGGGATCTAGTAGCGTTTTGGCGAACTGTTAAGGAAAATAGATTCCAAAATTATGAAGCATATTTTACTGTACTGGATACAGGAGAAAAACCTATTTATAGAAAATGGATTGAATCATTAATTTATGATCATGAGAATAATTTGAAGTATGCTCCTGAGGCATGGGTGAGATTTGTAAAGCAAGGTAGAAATGGAATTACACCATTAGCAGCACCTAGAATGCATAAAATTCCCAATAGATTTGAACAACTTCCAGCGGGAAGTGATACGGAAGGACTCTTATGTCTGGATGCTATTCGTAATCACTATAATAGTTTTAATCAGGGATTCGAAGCCTGTGCCACAAATATTGTAAGCAAAATGGATTCGCATTTTGTAGATTTTTCACTTACAAGACCATGGAGAGATGGAGGGCGTGATGCACTTGGATTTTATTCCATAAGTGCAGGTGGGAAAGTGAATGCGTCGCTTAAGATTGATTGTGCACTGGAAGCTAAGTGTTATTCGCCTAATAATGGAGTGGGTGTTAAAGAAATGTCTCGGTTGATATCGAGAATTAGATATAGACAGTTTGGAATAATGATAACAACTAGCTACGTGGATAAACAGGCATATCAAGAAGTTGTAGAAGATGGACATCCTATTCTTATAGTGACAGCTACCGATATTGCACAAATCCTTAGGGAAAATGCGATTAGTTCTTCAAATATAAATGAGTGGTTAACTTCTATTGATAGACAGGATAACAGGCTTATTGAGTATTACAAACGCGTAAATGAAATGGCAAGGAAAAGTTGATTTGCAAGAAGAAAGAGAGAACAAAAATGATTAGAATTTATAAAGGTTCCATAAAAAATGAAGTTGATGAGGTAGCTATCCAACAGGAAATATCTTCTTATTTACAATTAGATAATATTAATTTTTTGATAGGAGCGGGGTGTTCAAGTAATATTGTTGATGGCGTAGAACAGGGAATTCCGGGAATGAAAAAATTATATGATGATTTCTTTACAGACCATGATGATTTTAGTGCTGCTGGACTTGAATTGAAGGATAAATTTGATTGTAATTTAGAGAAGATGTTGGAGGCTTTAGGTGCAATTCAAGTTGCAAATGGCATAGTTGAGATTGATAAGGAAATAGATAAAAAAATCACTTTGGTGCAAACATTCATTCGTGAAAAGATTATTGCGGGACTTCATGGTAAAGAAGTTCTTTCAATATATAAGGACTTCTATAAAAAAATGATTTCAGAAAGTAGGAAGGCTCCGATAAATATATTTACTACTAACTATGACTTATATAATGAACAGGCACTCGATTTTTTGGGATTTCCATATAATAATGGATTTACAGGAACATATAAAAGAAAATTTAACCCAGCAAGTTATAAGTATGCCTATGTAGAGGATATGAATCTTTCAAAAGAAGTATGGGAGAGAGTTCCAAATTTTTTTAATTTATATAAAATTCATGGGTCAATTTCTTGGTATAAAGATCAGGGAGATATTTTTGAAAAAGATTATGCGGATATTGAAAATGATGAAACTGTAATGATATATCCTACACCTCTTAAAGATAGGACAACTTTAATGGTTCCATATTCTGATTTGTTTAGAAACTTTGAAAGTTCGTTACTCAAGCAAAATAGTGTACTGATAACTTTAGGGTATAGTTTTGCAGATGATCATATAAATCGATTAATATTGAATGCATTGGCAATTCCAACATTCAAGTTAATAGTTTTTGGTCAAAGTGATGCAATAGAGAAATTAATTGATTTAGATGATAAAAGAATAATTGTCATTAACTCAGATGATAAGATTCATTACTTTAAAAATTTTGTGGATAAGGTTATGCCGGAACAATCTATTAACACAAAAGAAATGATAGACATGCCTACTGTTACCAAAATAATTAGAGCGTTTGAGGAGAAAAAATGAGTAGTAGAACAATTGGAAAGATAGTTTCTATTGGAACTAATGGAATCGTTGCAGAAGTATATGATTCTTTAGGAAGTTATGTAAACACAGTGGATGGAATTCGCTTTGTTGGTGAGGTAGGCTCTTATGTCTCAATATATGAGATAGGGCGAACCATTATTGCTGAGATAGAATCAGTTGCAGAAAAATCATCAATCGTTAATGGAAATAATTTGAACAAGGCGAATAGTAATAGACAAATTTTTTTGAATTTAATAGGAGAAATTATAGACAATAAGTTTTTCTTTGGTGTTTCAAAAATGCCATTGATATTTTCAGAAGTAAATATTATTTCTGAAAAAGATTTAATGATAATGCTTGAAGTTGGAAATGAAGAAGAGGAAGTTGAAGAGGGGAAAACTAGGGCACTTCTTTTGCCAATAGGAGAATCAGTAATTTTTAGTGATTATACAGTTAAGATAAATATTGATAAATTTTTTGGCTTTCATTTTGCAGTTTTTGGTAATACAGGAGCTGGTAAATCGAATACGATTGCGAGGATATTACAGAATATTTTTTTAAAGACAGATTATTCGGCGAAAGGAGCAAAATTTATTATTATTGATTCAAATGGTGAGTACCACAAGGCATTTGAAAATATTAATGGAATAAATAACCAGATAAAAGAAACTGTTTTTGTTGTTGATTCCGATACAAATGATGGAAAACTTGAAATACCTGTATGGGCTTTATCAGCAGATGACTGGGCGATTTTGTTGCATGCATCTGAAAAAACTCAATTACCAGTGATAAAAAGAGCTATTGATATAGCGAGAATTTTTTATGATGAAGACAATACAGACAATGCTATTAAAAATCATATTCTTGCTTCAACGTTGTTAGGTATAATAAATAGTTCTGATTCATCACCTTCTAAATATGATAAATTGGTAGCAATAATGACACATTTTGCAACTGAGGAGATTAATATTAACGTAGTAATAAGCGAAGATAAACAATTAACATTAAAGCAGGCTATAGCAATTACATATGGAAATATGAATAATGAAGAGGATGCAATTAATTTCTTAACTGAGTTTGTTGATCAGGAATTAATAGGAAGAGTATCAACAGATAAAGAAGTAATTTACGATTTAGCAGAGTTTTCTCAAGCTGTGGAATTTGCAACTCTTTATGAAGGAAGTGTAAGTTCACAAAGAATCCAGGAATATACAGCAACATTAACAACTAGATTACAAGCAGTTAAAGATGGTATACAGGGAAAGATTCTTTCTAAGACAAATTATAGTTCATTAGATGAATATGTTGATCATTTTGTAGGAAACTGGCAGATAATAGATGTGGATATTAGCAGCTTGGATGATTCATCTGCAGAGGTAGTGGCAAAAGTATTGGCTAAATTGTTATTAGATTATGTGAAACGGAGAGAACATAAAGCTGATATGCCAATTAATTTTATAATTGAAGAGGCTCATAGATTTGTAAAAGAGGATTCTTATTACGGAGTTGTTGGGTACAACATTTTTGAGAGAATTGCAAAAGAAGGCAGAAAATATGGATTCCTTTTAGGAATATCATCTCAACGACCTAGTGAACTGTCAAAAACAGTAGTGTCACAATGCAGTAATTTTATAATTCATAGAGTGCAAAATCCGGACGATTTGAAATATATATCAAGCATGGTGCCGTATATTAATAACAATATGATTGAAAGATTAACATATCTTCAGACTGGCAACGCATTAGTATTTGGCACGGCGATAAATATTCCTACATTAACAAAGTTTGAACAAGCAAATCCGTCTACAGATAGTGAGAATGCAAAAATTACTGAAAAATGGTATATACAGTAGGGACATATGCTATATCCCTTAGTCACTAAGGGCGCACTTCTATACCTACCTATACGGCAGGTGATGTGCGCCCTCATTTTATTTCGGGAGTTGCGGGATAAATCCCGGTCAAGGCTATACCTTGCGCAGACGAGGTCCGCTATCCACACATTGCGGCAAGCCGCTATTTTCTCTTCTTTTTGCCACGTCCGTTTCCTTTGGCAGATTTGAATGCTGTCGAATACCGTTCCACAATATCCATAAAAGTCTTGAATTCATAAGGATCCATTTTCGTAAAATTCATTTGAAAAAGTTTGCTGTATGTCAGCATCTGCTTTTGCGTTATGCTGTCTGCTTTCTGGACTTCCTCGCAGGTATCCATGAATTCGTCAAAAACAGTATCATCGCTTCCGGTATTGGAATCTTTTTTATGTAATTCACGCAGATTTTTTGCAATCGCAGAAATATCATTTCCCAACAGATTATCAAAATAATTATCCTCATCAATGAGAGCTGCTTTTAGTGAACGCATATAGTGATCACTGTCAGAGAGGGCATATTTGTTTTTTATCATTGCCCGGTTGTGCTCTATGTATTTGTTCATATTACGGATTTGAGCAGATGCCAGATTGTCAACATAGATTTCAAGGTCAGATAAAAAATCTGGAAAATGAGGATCCTTTATCATTTCACAAATTAGCCGAACATTCAGATTGCGTTCTTTTAACAAATCTATCGTATCATCATCAAGACCGAGTTCATCAACAGGGCAAGGATGGCATTCACAGTTTCCTGTAATACCCAGTAAGTAATCACTGGTTACTCCATAGAATTCAGCCAGAGTAACGATTGCATTCATGGTAATCGCATTCTTGGTATCATCACTTTCGTAGCTTCCTAGGGCAGATTTTGAGATGCCTGTTTTTTCAGAGAGTTCTATGAGAGAGAGTCCCTGTTCTTAAATCTTTTAATTTTTCTTGTAGCGTCAATTTACAATTCATAGATTAGAGTCCTTTTTATTTAATAGCAATAAAATCTCTTATATCATACAACGGAACATATGTTCCTATCAAGACGAATTTCCAAAAGAGTGGAAATTTTTATTTTTTTTGCAAAAATCCTACCTTTCGGATATACGGGAAACACACATTGAATTTGAGAAAATCTCTATACAACTTCATGAGCATTCCAAATCACTACTGTATCGGGAAAGTCGGGCGATGATCCGGAAATAATCCGGGGAGCCGGCCAAGAGCGTGATAACGGCACAGTCCAAAATAGTCTATAAGGCTAAAAAAACCAGAGGTTACCTGCCGGGAAATGATGAGGTGAAATGACAAAAATGAATTTTGGATAGGGAGGATTTCAAATGGAAGAAAATGAAAAGTTACACAAGATTCGTGTAGAACTTGAAAAAGCAAAACAAGAAAAACAACAGGCAGAGAGGCAGATTGTAAGAGCAGAGAATCGTATGAAGTATCGTGAGAATCTGAGCAGGAAGGCAAGAACACATAGATTAATTGTGCTTGGTGCGGTTATGGAACAGTATTTTCCAGAACTGAAAGAGTTATCGGAAGTACAGCTTGGTCAGATGATGGAGCATCTGGATATCAATGCACTTCATGAAGCGTTTTATATGGCTTTGGCAAATAGCAAGCAGGAGGATTGTTGATGGCGATTTATCATTTTCATGTAACACAGGTTTCCAGAGGAAGGGGGCAGTCAGCAATCGCAGCAGCAGCGTATCGAGCCGGTGAAAGACTACAGGATCATTATTATGGAGAATATGCAGATTATACAGCAAAAGGTGGAGTGGTTTACACCGAGATTATAACTCCTGATTATGTGCCAGAGTCTTTTCATGACAGGGAAACATTATGGAATGAAGTAGAGAAGGTAGAGAAGCATCCCAAAGCACAGCTTGCATATAGCTTTGATTTTGCACTTATGAATGAATTTTCAATGGAAGAAAACATTATTCTTGCAAAAAGATTTATCAATGAGAATTTCATTAGTAAAGGAATGATCGCTGATATGGCTGTTCATAATCCCGACAAAAAGGAAAGAGATAATCCTCATGTTCATGTACTCTGTCCAATCAGACCAATGAATACGGATGGAACATGGGGAGAAAAGCAGAGAAGAGAATACCTTTTTGATGAGGATGGAAAGCCTGTTCTTGATGGAAAAGGACATCAGAAGTTCAATGCGGTTCCTATGACAGATTGGGGAAGACCGGAAACACTTGAATCATGGAGAAAAGCCTGGGCGGATATGGTAAATGAAGAATTTCAGAAAAAAGGAATGCAGGAGAGGATTGATCACAGGAGTTATGAAGCACAGGGAATTATGCTGATTTCACAGATTCATGAAGGACCAAATGTACGAAAGATGGAGGCAAAAGGAATTCGTACAGAGAAAGGAAGCCTTAATCGTTTGATTAAAGAAATCAATCAGGGAATTCTTTTGTTAAAGGAAAAGGTCAAAGATATTATGGATGTTATTTCTGAACTATCGGAGGAAATGCATAGAAACGAGAAATCCACAAAATCAGATCTTCTACAGTGTCTACAAAAGTATTTTGCGGACAGAAATGAAACGGCTGAATCTTATAGTTATGGAAAGAACAAGGCAAGAAAAACAAATTTGAAGAAAATGGCAGGCTTGATACTTATATGGTTAAGCCGAATGCAGATATAAAAGTAACAGTAAATGCACCGGGCAGTTATTTGTCTGATGAAACTATTATTGAGAAGATGTTTACTTCCGCGAACGGAGAGAAAACCAAGGCATTGTGGAATGGTGGTAACGATGGGAAATCAGCAAGTGAAGGTGACTTGGCTCTTTGTAATATTCTTGCATTTTGGTGTGGAGGCGATGAAGAGCAGATGGACAGATTATTTCGCTCATCTTCAAGAATCCGTGACAAGTGGGATGAAGTTCATGGTGTTGAAACCTATGGGAATATAACCATAAAAAAGGCAATTAGAAGTTGCAAGGAGTTCTACAAGCCACTTGGTAAAACTGTGGCAACAGAGGATTTCAATGAATTAGTTTTGGTACTTATTAAATTAAAGCCGGAATCAAACCCTCGTTATAAACATGGGGATTTGGGTAAAGGCAGATTATTCGCAGATGTTTTTAAGAATATTGCGAGGTATGTTCCTGAACGCAAGAAGTGGTATATCTACGATGGAATACGATGGGTAGCAGATGTTGGTTCATTAAAGGCTATGGAAATTACAAAGGATCTGGCTGATGCAATTACAATTTATTCCACAACCATAAAGGATGAGGCTACAAGGGAATTCTTTACAAATGATTTTGTCAAGAAGTGGATTCAGAGAGGGATGAGGACTACCTATATCTCTGATGCAGAGAGCGTTTACCCGGTTCCAATGAAAAAGTTTGATTCAGATATTTATCTGTTTAATGTTAAGAACGGAACCATTGATTTGAAGGATAGGTCATTTCGAGAACATCGTCCGGAAGACTTTATAACAAAACTGTCTCCGGTAGACTATATGCCATTAGCAAGAAATGAGAGATTCTTGCAGTTTGTAGATGAAATCACAAGTGGAGATACGGATAAAGCAAAATATCTTCAGAAATCTCTTGGCTATTCATTGACCGGAGATACTCGTTTTGAATGTATGTTTTTCCTTTATGGAGAGACTACGAGAAATGGAAATGGAACTTTGATGGAGAGTGTGCTTCTTGTCTGTGGTGATTATGGAACGACTGTTAGACCAGAAACCATAGCACTTAAGTCAAATGCTAACAGTCAGAGTCCATCTGAGGATATATCAAGACTGGCGGGCATCAGATTTGCCGATATTTCAGAACCGAGTCGGGGATTACTTCTTAATGCTGCACAGGTCAAAAACATGACAGGAAATGATACATTGAATGCTCGTTTTCTTCATGAAAACAGTTTTGATTTCAAACCACAGTTCAAGCTTTATGTGAATACCAATTACCTGCCTGTAATTACAGATATGACAGTATTTACAAGTAATCGTGTTCTAATAATCCCATTTGACAGGCATTTTGAAGAGAGGGAACAGGACAAGACATTAAAGGCTGAGTTCGAAAAGCCGGAGGTGCAGAGTGCTATTCTTAATTGGCTTCTTGATGGATATGACCTTCTCATGGGTGAGGGGTTCAAACCACCACAATCCGTAATTGAGGCTACTGCGAATTATTGCCATGAGAGTGACAAGATATCGCAGTTTGCAGAGGAAAAGTTAATTGAGGATGAAACGGCAGAGGTTAGAACTTCTGTGGTCTATGAGCATTATAAACATTGGTGTGATGATAATGGTTGTTATTCCGAGAATAGCAGAAATTTTAATCAAGAGTTACGCAAATTTGGGAATGTAGGGAGGCGAGCATAATGCATATAGTTGAAACAGAGAAAAATAATGATGCGTTGCCTGTCAGTGAGAAGTTTATGCTCACAATTAAGGAGGCAGCAGTTTATTTTTTAATATTGGCATTAAAAAGATGAGAAGGATTGCAGAGGATAACCTTGGAACTGTGGCAGTTTATTGTGGAAACAGGTTCTTGATTATCCGTCCGAAGTTTGAAGAATTTATCCTTAATTCATCAGAAATATAATTCCTTTTATCTGCCGAAAGTAGTTGCTATTTCTGGGGAGTAGAGCGAATATACGATGAACCAATTAAACCCTTGAAAACAGCCACTTTCGGCAGAAAGGAAGTGTATTATGGCAAGACCAAATTTAGCAGAAAAGGATATATTGAACCCTTCGGAGGCAATCGACTATTTCGTTCTGAGCCGAAGAAAGTTCTATGATTTATTGAAAAATACGGATGGTGAGGATTTCTTGGCATACTACGGAGAACGCAAGCTGATTCTCCGTGTTGCATTTGAAAAATATCTGCTGCACCATCCAGAGTTGAGGAGGCGGGGATAATGGCAAAGGCAGGAAGAGGACAGACAAGGCGGGATTCCAAACACAGAGTTCTCAGGCCGGGAGAAAGCGTAAGAGCAGATGGAAAATATCAGTATAAATACCATGTCGATGGAAAACCACATTTTGTCTATAGTTGGAAACTGGAACCAACGGACAAACTGCCAAAGGGCAAAAAGCCATGCCTGTCACTCAGAGAATTGGAGAAGCAAGTCAATACGGATTTGGATTTGCTTATAAATATCGTGGACTGGCAGATGACAGTGTGCGAATTGGTAGACCGTTATCTGAAAACCAAAACAGGAGTAAGGCAGAGTACCAAGCAAGGATATGTTACAGTGCAGAGATTACTTGCAAAGGAATCTTTCGGGAAAAAGACAATCCGAAGTGTGAAAACATCGGATGCCAAGTTGTTTCTTATTAAACTGCAACAGGAAGATGGGAAAAGCTACAGTTCCATTTATACAATACGGGGAGTGCTGCGACCAACTTTTCAGATGGCGGTGGATGATGACATTCTTGTAAAGAATCCATTCGGATTCCAGCTTGCCGGAGTATTGGTAAATGATGCAGTGACAAGAGAGGCAATTTCCAAAGACCAGATGCGGAAGTTTCTAAAGTTTGTGCATGACGATGTGGTGTATTGTAAATATTATGAAGTGGTGTACATACTCTTTCATACAGGAATGCGAATCTCTGAATTTTGTGGATTGACACTGAAGGATATTGATTTGGAGAAACGAACAGTGAATATCGACCACCAGTTGCAGAGGACATCGGATATGCGATATATCATAGAAACCACAAAGACAGATGCTGGAACAAGGGTACTGCCAATAACAGAGGATGTAGCAGAAATGTTTCAGGCAATTATCGAGGACAGGAATGCTCCCAAGGTGGAAAAATCTATAGATGGCTACAGTGGATTCCTTTTCTATGATGATAATGGAATGCCCCTTGTAGCAATGCATTGGCAGCATCGATTCAATCACATGGTTGGCAGATACAATGACATTTATCGGGTGCAGATGCCAAATATCACACCTCATGTATGCCGACACACCTATTGCAGCAATATGGCAAAATCGGGAATGAATCCCAAGACATTACAGTATCTTATGGGGCATTCGGATGTATCAGTCACAATGAATGTGTACACACATATCGGATTTGATGATGCTGAGGAAGAACTGAAACGAATATTTGAAAAATACTTAAATAAACATCCAGAGATTAGAAGGAGGGAACGCTGATGGCAGGAAAAGCAGGACTTCGAAGAGATTCAAAGCATAGAGTGCTTAGAAGAGGAGAATCAATAAGAGCAAATGGAAAATATCAATTTAAGTATCATATAGGTGGAAAACCACACTTTGTATATAGCTGGAGATTAGAACCTACGGATCCACTCCCGGTTGGTAAAAAGCCATGCCTTTCGCTGAGAGAACTGGAAAAACAGATAGGATATGACCTGGATAACCGATTGGATCCATTAGGAAAGAATATTACGGTGAATGAATTGGTGGAGAGATACCTCAGAACTAAGGTGGGAATGCGACCGAACACATTAGCCAATTATAATTTTGTGAGAAATATTCTGAAAAAGGAGTCTTTCGGAAGTCAAAAGATTTCAAAAGTTAAGACATCTGATGCAAAACTGTTTCTTATAAAAATGCAGCAGGAAGACGGAAGAGGGCATAGCACGATAAAGACAGTGCGTGGAGTTCTCCGTCCGGCATTTCAAATGGCGGTAGATGATGATGTCCTTATGAAGAATCCTTTCCAATTTGAACTTGCGGGAGTGGTAGTAAATGATGCTGTCACAAGGGAGGCAATCACAAAGGATCAGATGCGAAAATTCTTAAAGTTTGTACATGATGATGTAGTTTACTGCAAGTATTATGAAGTGGTATACATTCTTTTTCATACAGGTATGCGAATTTCTGAGTTTTGTGGATTGACTATGAAAGATATTGATTTAGAAAAAAGAACCATCAATATCGACCATCAGTTGCAGAGAACTTCAAAGATGGAGTATGTGATTGAACCGACAAAGACAAATGCCGGAACAAGGGTAATTCCAATGACAAAAGAAGTCACAGAAATGTTTCGGGCAATCATTCAGGACAGACCAGAATATAAAGTGGAGAAAGTGGTAGGTGGATACACAGGATTTCTTTTTCTGGATAAGAATGGAATGCCACTGGTTGCCATGCATTGGGAACACAGATTTAATAGTATGGTGGGCAGGTACAATGAGATTTATAAGGCTCAGATGCCAAATATCACGCCTCATGTATGCCGTCATACGTATTGCTATTGCTCCAACATGGCGAAATCGGGAATGAATCCTAAGACTCTGCAGTATCTGATGGGGCATTCGGATATTGCCGTGACACTTAATGTTTACACCCACATTGGACTTGAGGATGCGGAGAAAGAACTTCAGAAGATGCAGGGATTGGAAAATGCAAGAAAAGAGATGGGACTTTCGGACAAGGACGACAAGCCTTTGAAACAGAATATGTTCAAGGTGTTTTGATAATAGAATATTGATATAAATTTGTGGCACTCAGGCTTATAGCTTGGGTGCCTTTTTGACTGGTGAGAATGTAGTTTATATGGTAAAATATCATAAAGCGGATTTTGACTATGTAGGAGAGGGATGATTTTTATTTTGGAAACCGTAGTAGAAAGAATAGATGTTATGGTAGGAATGAAATGTGGGTGTTTGCAAGTTTTAGATGATGGTGAAGAATATAGAAAAATTATAGAAAAACGCATATCTAATATAGAAGAAGAAAAGAAAAATTTTCTTCAAACTGTGGAAAAAGGTGAATATGCTCGAAGAGATTGGCATGGGTGGAATGGAGAAAAAAGTATTATTACACCAGCATATTTATATAAGCCTGTTAATTTTGAAGTTTATGGTGATTCGGTTACGATTGCTGATTTTGAAAAAGTTATTTCCAGTTTACATAAAGAAAAGGAAATCATACATTATAAATGTAAGTGCAGAAAGTGTGGAAAAATACGATATTATTCTGAACGAACATTGAAAACAGAACCGAAGGTCTGTTATAAGCCAATGTATTGCTCATCGAAGTTTACTTATTCTATAAAAGCTAGTAATGCTAATTACAATAAAAGAAGGAAGTATGAGAACAATGAAGCAGTATGTTTGGTAGATAATAAAGATAAGATTGTTCCGGCAACAGACTATTGTGATGCATGGAATGAAAAAAGAAGCAAGGAATTAATAAAATTAGCAGAAAAGGATGCAAGGACAATAGCTACAATTCCGAGAAAACTGGCAAAGAATTATAATATTGATTATGTGGGAAGAAGGTACGAGTCGCTTGATGTACTTGAATGTGTGAACGATTCATTAGAGAGTGTACCTACCCCATATTATACTCAACGACATGAAAAGAAATATCATGATATTACAATATATAAAGAGTATCGTTGCAGATGTTATTTGTGTGGAAAAGAAAAATTGATAAAGTGCGATAAATTTGGCATTTTTCCACCTACTGAATATGGATATAGAGCCTATGGAGGATATTGGAGTGATGTTTTCTGTGATTGCCATGCGATTTCTTCGTTTCAGTGGATTGTAACTGATATTTTGATGAAAAATGGTATTGATTATAGGGTGGAAGTCTCTTTTGATGGGGTGCATGGAATTGATAATGAAACACCGCTACGATTTGATTTTGCTATATATAAAGAAGGAAAGGTATGGGCATTAATTGAATGTCAAGGTGAGCAGCACCTTATGCCAGTTGAAGAATTTGGCGGAGAACATAAATTTATTATCCAACAAAGAAATGATAAGGAAAAAAGAAAGTATGCAAAGGAACATAAAATAAAGTTAATTGAGATTTCATACAAGAATAAGAAGTATGAAACTGTGGAATCTATATTGAGAGATCAAATTGTTATTTAATTTAAAAAATAAGGATGTGACAAATAAAATGAAATATATAGATGCAAGAACACAAGAGTCCTTAAAACAAGGAATAATGGAATTCTTGAATCTTTCGGCAAGTGAGATGATACAGATTTTTATGTCCATTTATGAAGATACAGAAAAGGAGCCATGGGAATGGGTTAGTGATTTCCTTTCTGATAATATGGTAGATGAGGTACTCGAACATATTCAAATGTTTCATCTTTCTCGAAGATTGGAAGGAACTGATCCGAAGAAGAATAACAATTTGGAGCAACTCTTGTTAGAAGATTCTCCATTATCAAACTTTTTCAAAAAGTATAAAATAACCTTTAAACCGAGCAAAGGTCATATTGACTTGTATTACAAGGACGAACTACAATTACTTGATAATGAATTTAGATATGATGGTGGGAATGTCTGCTATATAAAGTCTAGGCTGGGATACTATAAGAATCAAGATTACTGTGTAAATGGGTTTGCGTTTCGGTCATATTTAGAGAACAATGGTTATTTTTCGTCATTGTCGAGTTGCCCAGAATTGGTAGGAAATATAGAAAGTCTTTTGGGTATTCGTGGAATGGTCACTGATTACTATGATAATAGTAAGTATTATTGTATTGAGTATTTGATACCTATGTCAGATGTGATTTTTGATATGGGAAATCCACCAAAAACAGATTATGAAAAGACAGTAGAATTTTTGAAGCAAGCAATATTAAGATTATATGATGAATGGGTAGGAAGTAGTTTTATTTGTGATGAGAATCTTATATTAAGGATTTCGGATGATGCCAATATTAAACCAGAGTGGTTTGTGATGGCAGAAGAACTATAATGAACGCATACGATGTTGTGTTCTGTACACCCATTTTGTTAAATAATGCACACCCCCGTCAGTAGTCTGAACCCCCTTAACTGACTACGATTTGACTACTACACATTGCTTTGAATTGCACCATTTTGAAGTATTTTGCAAAAGTGTAGTTATTAACAGGGGAAATACGATGCTCAGAAAAGCCGATAAAATAACGCAAAACTCGGCATTACAGGGTATTTTAAGATAGGAGAATTTTATGATACGAGTACTTTTCATCTGCCACGGCAGGAGTTTCTCTTTTGTCTAAATCTCCTTATTTTATGCGGATTTCGAGAAAGTTAGAGAGAAATTTACAACGAGTTTACAATTTTTGAAAGATGTCCGATATGATAAAAATTTGTTCTTTAGAAAGAGAGATGAGCGGTTATGTTGAATTATTTAAACAATAATTTGGTGTTAATTAATGAATATCAAAATCTATATTTTCAGGAGATTAACATCGATAAGATAATCGAAAGATTCAGAACAGGAGAAATAATTAAGCATAATGGTTTCGACTACGGAAGGTTTCGTGTATTTATTGATAGTTGTTTATTATTGTTGAATAAAGAGAAATTGAATGATTATTATAAAAATGGATATAGTTTTAAGGAGTTTATCAGAGAAGTAGAAAATGATATTCATTTAAAAGATTATTTTGAAATTTTATATCTAATTTTTGATTATCCGCATAAACACTATACTTTCAAGTATTTTGCAGTATAGAAAATCATTCATTTTACCACGAATTTACCACGATTGAATGAGCCTTGATATGACCATTATAATAACACCCAAAAGACACCATTACACCTAAATGGTGTCTTTTTAAAAGCAGTCAATCCTAAGACTAACTGCTTTGTGTGTATGGATATGAAATTGTCAAACTGGGATTTATCAATATAAACTACCATGGAAAAATATAATAAAATACCAAAGTACTTAATACAATTCCGACAATATACATTTTTCTATAGTTTACTTTTTTGAAAAATATTATGGTAAACACAACAGCTCCTATAATATCCATTAACAACTGAAATAGGAATGTTTGATGTTCCAAAAAATAAATAAAAACTGCTATTGTTTCAGCAAATAATGCTCCTACTGGTAAAGAATATAATACTGAACTAAAAATATGTTCCCTATTCCAATAGTACAGAATAAATGCTGCTATTGCACAAGCGATTGACCAAACAGTAAACAATATGAATAGCCCAAAGCGGAATCCGCCGGAAAACATAGGTATAAACATTCCTAATATTGCTTGTAAAGCATAAAAACTTAATGTCATTCCAAACATATACAAGAACGAACTAATTCCTGCACAAATATTTGAGGTGCTTAACATAACGATGATAGTATTGGTAATAATCCAAAAACCAAACAATGTTTGAGGTGATGAAAAACTCCATAGTGTATCTGCGGGAAAATAATCTAACAGTCTACATATACACCCTACTAATATACCAATTACAAATATCGCTGTATAAGACTTATATGTATTTCTTAGTTTTATATTTGACACAATAGTTTTCCTCCTAAGTTCAAATTCATATTTGTCGTTTTCTTCATATCCATATTATATCACTCACATATTAGCACTACAATAAAATTTTATGCACCGATAATCTTGTTGAACAGCTCTAACAGTACATCTTTCACACCGCCGGCATTGAATACCAAGCCGACAGCAATCAAGGCAACTACCAAGAAGCCAATGAGCTTTGAAAACTCACGCTTGAACCCTAAGTAGATACCGATAACCACAATCGCCATAAGCACTAAGCTCTGTGCGTTTGATAAAAACCATTGATACAAATTTTGTCCGAAATTCATTTAATTGTCCTCACTTTCTTCTAATTGTTTCATTTCATAGTCAGCTTCTTTGCCGACATTCAAAATACACATCAAG
>ERZ839947.1659-NODE-1659-length-19525-cov-3.216692_pt1 | contig 19525 bp, 18 predicted proteins | sample MGYA00519908_ERZ839947 | MGnify/ENA primary metagenome ERZ839947 (study PRJEB31850, sample SAMEA3708857) | human gut metagenome | biome: human gut; feature: human-associated habitat; material: faeces | place: China | collected 2014 ... | reverse complement strand
AGCACTTGACTTTTAATCAAGTTGTCCGGGGTTCGAATCCCCGATGTCTCATTAAGTTGCGGAAGCCGAGAGGTTTCCGCTTTTTAGTATTCTAAAGTTTGCTAAAAAAGAGGTTGCTGCACATTCACACAGCAACCTCTTTTTAGGTTAAAGTATATGTTGTTGAAAGTCGAAGATCAGTTTGATTTTGTCGGAATGAACTGTGCAATGCGTCCGGCGAAATCAGCGATATTCTGAGTCTGAAGGATCACACGGCCAGGACCGGTAAGCTTTGTGAGGAAGAGACCTTCGCCGCCGAAGAAGATGTTTCCAAGGCCTTTGATCGTCTCAACTTCATATTTTACGGTTTTCTCGAACGCAACGATATTTCCTGTATCAACTTTGATCACTTCGCCCGGTGCAAGCTGTTTCTCGACAACATCGCCGTCGATTTCGAGAAAGGCCATTCCGGAACCGGAGATGGATTCAAGGATGAAGCCTTCGCCGCCAAACAGTCCGGAAGTAAATTTCTTTGTGAAGGTGACATCAAGATTTACAGAATCCTGTGCGCAGAGGAATGCACCTTTCTGGCAGATCATGCCGCCGTTTTCTGCCGCGTCGATCGGAAGAACCTGCCCAGGTACAGTTGACGCAAATGCGATCGTGGCACCCGGAGCATCCGCACGGTAGGTAGCCATAAACATGGATTCACCGGCAAACATGCGGCCAAGACCTTTCATAAATCCGCCGCGTGTGTTTGTGGACATGGAAATCCCTTCAGACATCCAGGACATTCCGCCGGACTGTGTGTACATAGTTTCGCCTGGAGCATCAAATTTGATCTCAACTGCAGGGATAGTTGTGCCAATAATTCTGTATTTCATAGGATCCTCTCTTTCTGGCGTATTGAACGATGAAAATACGCTTGTATTGCTGTATCCAAAAGATACACAAGGGTGAACAAATATATTATATCATACTCTGCCGATAGTTACAGAAGAAATACTGGAATGAAATTTACATGAAATTTACAGTGAAAAATCCTGTTTATGAAAATAACAAAATGATAACATGTTTACAGTTTCCTTAAATGTGGGGGTGCTCGCTTGTGTGAAAAAATTATGAATGATAAAATATCGGTAACAAGTTCAGTGACAGGTGAATTCAGTTTGGGGAAAAGAAGGTGGCAAGGTGAAAAAGATTTGGATGATGACGGCAGCTTTAGGGTTGGGAATATGGCTGACAGGGTGTTCGCCGGCTTTTGTTCCGGTAGAAGATCCGAGTGAGTCACAGACAGAGGAACGAAATAGTCCTGAAACGGAAAAAGAAGATCAGAGGGAAGATCTGGCCTTTCAGCCAATTTCGGAAGAAGAACGTCGGCGGATCGTAACGGAATTGGAATCGTTTGATGGAGATCATAAATTTTCGGATATGGATCCGGAAAAGGCAGCATCCTGCGGCGGAGAGATCCGGGATGCGTATGATTTTATCGGACGGGAGACGGAAAATGGTTACGGGTATGTCTTGGGATTTCGAAAAGGCAAGGAGGATCCGTTGCAAGATCTCAGCATTTATAGCATTGATGATGTGATCGAGGCTGAAAAGTGGAACGAGGATGAAAGTATTTTTGAAAAAGTATATACTTTCGAAAATGTTTATGAAATGTATTACACGGAAGCAAAGGATGTTCTGTTTTTTGTTCCGAGCGGAATAGAAGAACCGGAAGAACTCAGAAAAGCGTTTACATATAGCCTCTGTGACGGTGACGAGGGGGTCCGGTATCTGGAGACTGTAAAGGAGCGCGGCGTGCGGATGTCACCACCGGAGGACGGCGGATATCTTACCGTCCGAAGATTTGAAGATGCAGAGGTACTGGAGGAATATATTCCTTTGACTGAGGATCAGGAGAAAGAGATCACCGGCTCGGATGAGATCATTGATCCGGTCATGTATGGAATAGATGGGATCACATATGCGGCAAGCCAGGAAATTTATGAGTCAGAAAACCCGGATCCGGATGAGATCACGGTTCCGGCATTAAAAATTGCAGAGGAAAAATGTGAATTTCAGACGGTCGGAACGGAAGACATGAAAGAAATTACAAGTGCGGAACTTGAGGTGGTCCCGATTTCCAAAGAGCCAGAGAAAAACACCGATTTGGCGCGCAAAGATTCTGCTGACTCGGAGGTCGTAGGGATTTCCGAGATGCTGCAGGATCCGGAATTGTTAAAAAGGCTGGAGGAGATCCTGGCGGGGGCATCTTTTGATGAAGCGAAAGAATGTCCGTATAACGGGATCCTGACGCTGACAAAGGCGGATGGGACACAGGTAGTGGTGAGACTGGCATCGGACGGATGCGATTCGATGGTTTATGGCAGCTATAGCTTTTATCAGGCAGCTGGGGGTGAAGTTGCGGAAATTTGGGATATGTTTCCGGAGGTAAAAGCGGAGATTGTAAAGTAAGCCGGCGTTTGTAGTATTGACATTTCTTATGGAATACAGACAGATATTAGACTGGGTGAACAAAGAAGACTGGAGTGCATTATTGGATGTAGGACAGTCGCAGATTGAGAAACTTCTCTCGGAGCAAAAAGAAAAAAATATTTTATAACGAATGCGGATGCGAATTTGACGGACAACTCCCAGTTCATTTGCAGGCAGATGGGAAACAGGAGAATAAAAATTTTGAATTACAGAAAAGAAAAACAGCCGGGACTTTTAGAACGGCTGACAGAATATGCGGGCTCGGATGCGTATCCATTTCATATGCCGGGACATAAAAGACGGGAGATTCCGGATGGGATCCCGGGGGGATTTCCGGACCCGTATGGGATCGATATCACGGAGATCGATGGGTTTGACAACCTGCATCATGCGGAAGGAATTTTGAAGGATGCCATGGAGACGGTGGCTGCGATCTACGGGGCGGACCGGTCCTGGTATCTTGTGAATGGGAGTACCTGCGGTATCTTAAGTGCGGTTTTTGCAGCCACGGAAAACGGAGGGAAGCTCCTGACAGCGAGAAACTGTCATAAGGCGGTGTATCATGCAATCTGCCTGAACCGGCTGGAGGCGGAATATCTGTATCCGGAGGAGATCACGGAATTCGGGATCAATGGAGGAATCCGTGCGGAGGACGTGAGAAAAGCGCTTGAAAAGGATGCGATGCGCTGTGCGGGAAATTCGGGGGATGTGAGAGGAAAAATCACGAAAATCCAGGCAGTGCTCATCACATCCCCAACCTATGAAGGCGTGGTGTCGGATATCCGGGCGATCGCGGATGCGGCTCATGAATACGGGATCCCATTGATCGTCGATGAGGCGCATGGGGCACATCTGGAGTATGCAGATCAGTGTCACAGCTTTCCGAAATCGGCGTTGGAATACGGGGCTGATATCGTGATCCAGAGCCTTCATAAGACGTTGCCATGCTTTACACAGACGGCAATTCTGCATGTGAAGGGAAAGTTTGTGGATCAGGACAGAGTTTCGAGGTATTTGTCCATGTTTCAGACGTCCAGCCCGTCATACCTTTTTATGGCTGGGATGGAGCGGTGCATCCGGTATATGGATGGGGACGGAAGAAATGGGATGGTCCGGTATGAGAAAAGACTGGAGCACTTTATGGAGCGGATGGAAGGACTTCAGGTACTTGAGGTTCTGGACCGGGAAATCTGTGGGAAATATCGGACTGTGGCCGGATGGGATCCGTCGAAGATCGTGGTTTCCACGATGCGCGCAGAGGATTTTCACGGGGAAGAGCTGGCGGAGACACTGCGGAGAAAATACCATCTTGAGATGGAGATGACAGCGCCGGAGTATGTGATCGCGATGACGTCGCTGATGGACACGGAAGAAGGATTTGAGCGGCTTGGAACGGCGCTGCTGGAGATTGACGGGGCGCTGAGACGCCGTACGGAGTCCGGACGAAAGGAGAAAGCAGCTAGTGAGACTCCAGAAGGCCTGGAATCTAAACTTTCGCACCCGGTCAGGAGAATGCTCATCTGCGAGGCAATGGATGCTGATACGGAGCGCACAGCGTTTCAGGATACGGTCGGAAAGGTATCTGCGGAGTTTGTGTATCTGTATCCGCCGGGAATCCCGATCATCGCGCCGGGAGAGGTCTTCACGGATGCGATCGTGGAGAAGATCATGGCGTACAAGGCAGCAGGACTTCTTGTCCAGGGACCGGCTGATCCGGATGCGGACGTGATCTTAACATTATCGAGCGAGGATGGAAACAACGGTTGCACGGGACCTCTGATTTTGATACAATGAAAAGATAGAACCTGAAAAGTGGTTGTAAAAGTTCGATCGAAAAGTCTTATCTGACAGGGATAAAAATTATAATACAGAAGGCTGAGAGAAACAAATGGGCAGGATATATTATCTTCTTGGAAAGAGCGCGACAGGAAAAGATACACTGTATAAGGAAATCCTGAAACGGAGACCAAAGCTGCGGACGGTGACGATGTATACAACAAGACCGATCCGGGAAGGCGAGACGGACGGAGTGGAATATTTCTTTACCGACCGCGAGGAGCTGGAGCGGCAGCTGGCTTCCGGAAAGGTGATCGAGTCGAGAACTTATCAGACGATCGCCGGTTCGTGGACTTACTATACAGTGGATGACGGGCAGTTTGATGTTGCCGACGACGAGTCCTGTCTTATGATCGGGACACTGGAATCTTACGAGAAGATGTGTGCCTATTTTGAAGCGGGAAAGATGGTCCCGGTCTATATCGAGGTCCCGGACGGGATCCGGCTTCTCAGGGCCGTCAAACGCGAGGAAAACCAGAAAAAGCCGAATTATCGGGAAGTCTGCCGGAGATACCTTGCAGACGAAAAAGATTTTTCAGAGGAAAATCTGGAACGCTTGGGAATTACGAAGAGATATCAGAACACGGATATGGAAATGTGCCTGGAAGAAATCCTAAGGGATTTGGATAAATAACTTTTTATAGGCGTTATTTTGTGGTAAGATAAAATGGAAACACCGTTAGCGGGAACAGTTAAATGTTCTGTTCGAACCGGGAAGATCCGGCGTAAAAAGCACTGTCGGAACCAACAGGATGAGGAGGGATGCGGCTATGTCAGAAGAAAAGATCATGGGATTTGAAGAGATCCTCGGGAATGAGATGGTGAAAGATCACTTTAAAAAGGCGATCCAGAACCATAAGATCTCACATGCTTATATCCTGACGGGAGAAGCCGGCATGGGAAGAAAATCGATCGCGAATGCGTTTGCGATGACACTCCTGTGCGAAAAAGGCGGAAGTGAGCCGTGTATGATGTGCCATTCCTGCAAGCAGGTGATGAGCGGAAATCATCCGGATCTCATCTATGTGACGCATGAAAAGCCGGGAAGTATCGGCGTGGATGATGTGCGGGAACAGATCAATGATACGATCATGATCCGTCCGTACAGCAGTTATTATAAGATCTATATCGTGGATGAGGCGGAAAAAATGACGGTCCAGGCGCAGAATGCCCTGTTAAAAACGATCGAAGAGCCGCCGTCCTATGCGGTCATCATTCTGATCACGACAAATCAGGAGGCGTTTTTACCGACGATCCTCTCCAGATGTGTCCAGATGAAGTTAAAGCCGCTTAAGGATTTCACGATCAAGAGTTACCTGACCCAGAATCTCCATATCGCGGAGAAGGATGCGGATATCTGCGCTGCATTCGCGAGGGGAAATCTCGGAAAGGCGATCCATCTGGCTTCGTCGGATGAATTCAAGGAACTTTTCCAGAAGGTCATGGTTCTCGTGAAAAACGTGGGAACTATGGATATTTCGATGCTTCTGGATTGTATCCGGGAGATGAAAGAGCAGAACTTTGATATCGGTGAGGTGCTGGACTTAATGCAGCTCTGGTACCGGGATGTGCTCATGTTCAAGGTCACGAAGGACATGAACCTGCTGATTTTCAAGGATGAATATAAAATGATCAACGAGACGGGTGAGAAAGTCGATTATGCCGGGCTGGAAGCAATTCTGGCGGCGATCGACACGGCAAGAACACGTTTAAATGCGAACGTAAATATGGAATTAGCGATGGAATTACTTCTGCTGACCATGAAGCATCCGTCATAAGGAGCGAAGAATGACGAAAGTAATTGGAATCCGCTTCCGAAAAGCGGGAAAAGTGTATTATTTCAGCCCTGGTGAGAATGAGATCAAGACCGGCGACCATGTGATCGTCGAGACAGCCAGAGGCGTGGAATATGGATATGTGGTGCTTGGAACCCACGAGGTGGATGACAAGAAGGTGATCCAGCCGTTAAAGTGCGTGATCCGTATGGCGACACCGGCGGATGAGGAGACGGAGCGCCGCAACAAGGAGAAAGAAAAAGAGGCCTTCAAGGTATGCGTTGAGAAGATCAAGAAGCACAATCTCAGTATGAAGCTCATTGACACGGAGTATACCTTCGACAATAATAAGGTGCTGTTTTATTTTACGGCAGATGGAAGAATCGATTTCCGTGAGCTGGTAAAGGATCTGGCTTCCGTATTTAAGACAAGGATCGAGCTTCGACAGATCGGTGTCCGCGATGAGACAAAGATCGTGGGCGGAATCGGTATCTGCGGAAGACCGCTTTGCTGTGCATCCTATCTTTCTGAGTTTATTCCGGTATCCATCAAGATGGCGAAGGAACAGAATCTGTCCCTGAACCCGACGAAGATCTCCGGTGTCTGCGGAAGATTGATGTGCTGCTTAAAGTACGAGGAAGATACTTATGAGGAGTTAAACGGAAGACTTCCAAATATCGGCGACTATGTGACAACAGACGACGGTTTAAAGGGCGAAGTCCACAGTGTGAGCATTCTGCGCCAGCTTGTGAAGGTCATTGTGACTGTGAACAACGATGAGAAGGAGATCCGTGAATATAAAGTGGACCAGTTAAAATTCCGCCCGAAAAAGAGACGGGAAAAGCAGTCCACGAACGATGCGGAGCTTAAGCAGTTAGAGGCTCTTGAGAAAAAAGAAGGGAAATCAAAACTCGATGGCGATTGAGTTAAAGGAAAATGAGCGTCTGGATGATCTTCAGAGAAATGGGCTGCAGATCATCCAGAAGACAGATGGGTTCTGCTTTGGTATGGATGCGGTTCTGCTTTCCGGTTTTGCTGCTGTAAAGCCCGGGGAGCGGGTACTGGATCTTGGAACCGGGACGGGGATCATTCCGCTTCTTCTTTCTGCAAAGACAGAGGGAGAACATTTTTCAGCGCTTGAGATCCAGGATGAGATCGCCAGAATGGCGGAGCGGAGTATCAAATTAAACCATCTGGAAGAGAAAATTGAGATCGTACATGGAGATATCAAGGAAGCCAGCCGGATTTTCGGAGCGGCTTCCTTTGATGTCGTTACGACAAATCCACCGTATATGAATGATTCCCACGGACTTAAGAATCCGACGGAAGTGAAGGCGATCTCGAGACATGAGGTCCTCTGCACGCTGGAGGATGTTGTGCGGGAAGGCGCGAAGGTCCTGAAACCGGGCGGAAGGATGTATATGGTCCACCGGCCGCACCGTCTGATCGAGATCTTCGGGACGATGAAGCAGTATAAGCTGGAGCCGAAGCGGATGAAAATGGTCCATCCGTTCAAGGATAAGGACGCGAACATGGTCCTCATCGAGGCGGTCCGCGGCGGCGGAGCCTGGATGAAGGTCGAGGCGCCGGTGATCGTTTATAAGGAGCCGGGCGTGTATACGGATGAGATCTATTCGATTTACGGGTATTAAATTGTTGTGAGGGTTCTTTTGGCGGATGAGCCGGAAAATGTCAGAAATTTTCTAAACGAAAGGCTCCGGATAATGTAGGAATAGTCGCGGATCTTGCCAATCCGGAATGGAACCATCTGTAAACTCGCGTTACGGAAATGTTGAGATAAAAAGCTGTCGGTGAAAAAGCAGCATCGGGCAGCAGGAGGAATTGGTCATGCAGGGAAAATTATATTTATGTGCAACGCCCATCGGGAACCTGGACGATATCACGCTGCGGGTGCTAAATACGTTGAAAGAGGTGGATCTGATCGCTGCGGAGGATACGCGGCACAGCATCAAGCTTTTAAACCATTTTGACATCAAGACACCGATGACCAGTTACCATGAGTTTAATAAGGTGGAAAAGGCGAGAGTTCTCGTTGAGAAGATGAAGGAAGGCACGAATATCGCACTGATCACGGATGCCGGGACACCGGGGATCTCGGATCCGGGCGAGGAGCTTGTAAAGCAGTGCTATGAGGCGGGAATCGAGCTGACTTCTCTTCCGGGACCGGCGGCATGCATCACGGCACTCACGATCTCCGGAATGGCGACAAGACGGTTCGCGTTTGAGGCGTTTCTGCCGTCCGATAAGAAGGAAAAGCAGAGAATTCTGGAAGAATTAAAGTCAGAGACCCGGACGATCATCCTCTATGAGGCGCCGCACCGTCTGGTACGGACCTTGGAAGAGCTTCTTGAGGCGTTAGGGGACCGGAGGATCACGATCTGCCGGGAACTCACAAAGAAGTATGAGACGGCATTCCGAACCACGTTTCAAGGGGCATTAGATTACTTTGAGACGGAGGAACCGCGGGGCGAATGTGTCATCGTGGTCGAGGGAAAGAGCCCAGAGGAGATTAAAAAAGAGAAGGAACAGACATGGGAAGCCATGTCGATCAAGGAGCACATGGACGTCTATCTGTCACAGGGAATCGAGAAGAAAGAAGCGATGAAGCTTGTGGCGAAGGACCGCGGAATCGGGAAACGGGATGTGTACCAGATGTTATTGGAAGAGTAAAGAGTCATGCAGTTTAATTCAGTTGATTTTATGATATTCTTTCCCGCAGTGGTGGCGGTATACTTTGTGATACCGCCACCACTGCGGGAATACTGGCTTTTAATTGCCAGTTATTATTTTTATATGGGGTGGAATGCCAAATATGCGCTTCTGATCGGCTCATCGACGGCGATCACATATGTAAGCGGACTGCTCTTAGACCGGGCGGATCATACCAAAGAGGAACGTGCCGGAAAACTTCAGAAGAAACTGGTGCTAGCAGTCTGCATGGCGGTCAATCTGGGCATTCTGGCAGTTTTTAAGTACGGAAATTTCGCAATCAATTCTGTCAATTACATATTGTCAAAAATGCATGTCTCGGCGGTGGAGCGCCGGTTTGATCTTCTTCTTCCGGTCGGAATCTCCTTTTACACGTTTCAAGCACTGGGATACATCATGGACGTATACCGGAATGACGTGGAAGTGGAGAAAAATCCGGTCCGGTATGCGCTGTTTGTGTCCTTTTTCCCTCAGCTCGTGGCAGGGCCGATCGAGAGATCAAAAAATCTATTGAATCAGATGAGATCCATCGATCAGATTCAGGTGTGATCAAACGGATCGTGACATGTCAGACCCCATGGGTCCTGTTTGACGGTGAGATCTACACTCTCGGTCTGGACCGGATCGAGATGAACATTCTGATCGTCAGTCTTGTGATCCTGTTTCTGGTGGATCTTGTGCGATATCTGAAAAAACAGACGCTGGACGTATTCCTGATGAGTCAGAATCTGTGGTTTGAGTGGTTTGCTGTGATCGGACTTATCGTGATGATCTTCATTTTCGGGGAATATGGACCAGCATTTGATCCGCAGCAGTTTATCTATTTTCAGTTCTAGGAGGGGAAAAGTGAAAAAGACGGTAGTTCGGATCACAGGTTTTTTGCTGATTCTGCTCATGGTGCTGGCAGGAATCAATCGCGTATTCAAGATGAAGTACGGGGATGGCATCTACAGTCTGACAAAGTTTTACGAACAGAAGAAAGGCAGCGTGGATGTGCTGGTTTTAGGCAGCAGCCATGCGTTTGAAAATATTAATACGGGGACACTGTGGGATGAATATGGAATGGCATCCTATGTATTGGGCGGCTCCAGGCAGCCGTCCTGGAATACATACTATTATCTGAAAGAGGCGTTGAAGACCCAGCGACCGGAGCTGATCGTTTTAGAAGGTTATATGCTGCTCTATGATGCGGATTATGAGGAGAGCAGCAGGATCATAAAGAACAATTTTGGACTGAAGTGGTCGAAGGATAAGATTGAGTCTATTAAGGTCAGCGCACCGAAGAGTCAGTGGGCAGAGTATTTTCTGGAATATACGCAGTACCACACCAGATACCGGGAACTCAGCCGGGAGGATTTCCTGAAAAACCAGGGATATCGTTACTATGATGACTGGAAGGGGTTTGGATGTAATCTTGATACGATTGCGGAAGTGGGGACCGATGTGAAGCAGGTGGATGAGGTAAGCCCGCTTTACGGAAAGACGGAGGAGTATTACCGGAAGATCCTGGATCTGGCCCGGGAGGAGAATATACCGGTGCTTGTGACGATCGCGCCGTATTTTCTGATCGATGAGAAAAGTGAAAAGATGTTCAACCGGGTTGGGGAGATCGCAGGAGAATACGGTGATCTGTTTCTGGACGGTAATAAACTTGTGGATGAGATTGGTGTGGATTATCAGGTGGACAATGCGGACGATGTGGGACACCTGAATTATCTGGGAAATCAGAAATACACAAAGTATCTCGGAACATACATAAAGGAACATTATACGGTGAGTGACCGCAGGGCGGACGCGGCTTATGAGAGCTGGCAGAAAAACGCGGACTATATCAGGGAGATGATCGTAAATCAGGAGCTGAAGGAGAGCGGGGATATGGAAACGATATCCGAAAAGCTCCAGAACCCTAATTATTGGGTGTTTATCTCGGTGGATGATTCCTGCGATGGGGAGGATCAGGAACTTCAGAGGTTTCTTGGTGCGGCAGGTCTTGGGGATGCACTTCAAAACGGCTTTCCGGCGGGAGTATGGCTGACATCTCAGGGGAAAATCTTAAATGCCACTGGGGCAGGTACCGCCAAGATCTATATCCGGAAGAAACCGAAGGAATTTTGCATTCAGAGAATGGCCGGTGCTGACGGGCAGATGGAAAACCAGATCATCTGTGACAGGGTCTCTTACCGGAAGGTGGATTCCGGTGTCAATGTGGTGGTTTATGATCTGATGACGGAGGAGATCGAGGATCAGTTTGGAATTGATGTTTCTGACGGGTGCAGGATCGTGAGATAAGGAATTGTTGAGAAAATAGATGGGTGAAAAATTACAGACAAATAACGAAAAAATAACGAATATCTTAATAATATGGCGAAGAAATCAATAATAGTTGAAAACAGTGAGGGTAAATGATATAATTCAAGTAGATGAAACGGAAACAATCAGCATAGCGGGGGGCGATTTATATGAAGAAAAAAATGTGGTTAACATTATGTAACTTAGGCGTTTCAGTAGTATTTTTATTATCGTTATATAGCTATACAAAGGGTATGAGAATGTTTTCGCTGGGATTAGCAATGGCACTTCTTATAGAAATAGGTATCAGAGGGTTTATTGAGCAGAAATTTGCGCAGGAGGGCGCTGAGGTAAATGGAAATAAGATTTATCATGTATCTGAAATATTAAGATATGCCTGCGCTATTATTTTGGCAATAGCAGTGTGGCGCAATGGGTTTAAATGACAGTGATTAAAATAATAGTTGTAATATAAACTGCTCCGTTCTCCCAATTACATGATTGTTTTGGGAGAACGGAGCAGTTTGTTGTAAGAAAGTTTATAAGCTCAGACACACAAGCGGCAGCGTGATGATCGAAAACAGGGTCGTTATGAAGATCATGCCTGCAGCGTAGTCGCCGTCGGAGTGCTGGGTCTCGGCGATCATGGCGATGGAGGCCATGGAGGGGAGTGCGCAGAGGACGCTGAGAGTGACGGCGATGCTGCGGTCGATGGACGGAATGTAGTGCATTATTGTATAGAAAGCAATGGGCAGCAGGACCATTTTTATGAGAACGGTCGCGTAGATCTCCCTGCATTTTAAGTAATTCCGGATTTTGATATAGCAGAATACTCCGCCGAGATAGATCATTGCCAACGGAGAAGCGGCGGAACCAGTTTTTGCGAGGGCGTTTACCACCGCGGCAGGAAGTTTGATGCCGGTGAGAACAAGGAAAACGCCTGTGGTGATGGCAATGGTTGCCGGATTAACCATTTTTATCAGCCGTTTTGAGAGTGAAACAGAAGTTTGGCTGTCCGGCGGGGAGGTCAGGTCTAATCCGATGGTCCAGAGCACGAGCTGGTCGATCACCGTGAATACGGCGATATAGATTCCTCCCTGTTCCGGGTATAGCGCGAGGATGATCGGGATTCCCATGAATCCGCAATTCCCGAACATGCTGCAGGCGCGGTAAAGATTTCTGTGTTGTATATCCAGATGCAGTAATTTCGACAGTGCGGCTGTGACCAGATAAAGAACCAGATAGTACACTGCAGTGAGCAGAAGGATCACTGTGGATGAAAGAAACTGCTCCTTTGTTGCGCCGTTGATCGCGTTTGAAAAGATCAGCAGGGGGAGCAGGATTTTTGTGACACACGAGGACAGGGCGCCTAATTTCTCACGGTTCAGCACATTTGTCTTAACGGCGATGATCCCGATCAGGAGATACACCACGAAGACCTCAACTTGTTCGAGTACGATCGAAAAGTAATTCATTACAGCACCTCCAGGCGGACAGGGGGATTGGGGTGTCCGGCTTTTGTAATATGATTCGTTTAGAAGTTTGTCTTCTTAGAATTTTATTTTATTATAGGATTAGGGTGTCAAATGGGTATTTCCTCTAATTCTCTAAAAAACAAGCAAATCCAATTCTAAAATGTTTCCGTAATTTAAGACTAAAGAGGGATAAAATGCTCAAATATCATGCTGTTTTTAAGTTCGTCTCTCATATAGTACCTTGAGATAAAATGAACTTTTATTCAAAAAGACTTTTTGCCCCACTAATCATTAGAGTATTGTTGACATCCCAGATTGACCAATAACTGATTTCTTGCATGTCTCTGGATTGACCTGTATACAGTCATTAGTCTATAGAAAGAAAAAATCCAGAGCACCCTTCCGCAACGTCGTGTACTCTGGACTTCCAAAAACATGTTTATTATAACAGAGTACGAGCTGATTGACAACGAGAAAAACGATTTTTTATGTTAAGAGCAAAGGTTCTGATTACTATACACAAGTTTGCCCGTGCATAGTAACCAGAACCATAGACTAATAAAGAACTAACTACGCGTATCTTTTTCTTTCCAAGATGATATTATTATCATGGAAGTAATGAACAGAGAGTGATCGAAATAATTCGGTTGCTCTTTTTGCGTATAAAAAAGACATAATGAATGTTATGATTGTGTGAATTATTTTATCCCTGGACTTTAAGTAGAACCTATGATAGTATTAATTAGTCCTGGACTTTTGGATGAATCTGTGTTATGATTCCTTATATAAATTTCCTGGACTTTTAAGAAAATTTATGGTATGATTTGATTTGTTTGGAGGTGGTTGATAGTGCCATATGCTGTTGATTTGTTCTGTGGAGCCGGAGGCTGTTCAGAAGGGTTGATACAAGCCGGTTTTCATATTCTTTTTAGTTCAGATATAAGCGATATGGTTGAAGTGACATATCGGCATCGCCATGAGCAACTCGGATTAATACAAGGGAAAAACACATGGTTTGAAAGAGCTGATATACGAAATCTTACCGGAGAGGATATCAGAAGACATATTGCTAATCTTGAAATATTTGAAGGAAAAGAAATACCTGATATTGATTTAATGATAGGAGGTCCAAGCTGTCAGGGATTTTCAAGAGCAGGTAGGCGAGATAAATCTGATCCAAGAAATATGTTGTTTGGTGAGTATGTGAGGGTTATCAATGAGGTACGTCCTAAATACATTGTATTAGAAAATGTAGAAGGATTTGTTGATATGCAGTTTATTGGATACAAAGGATTAGATTTACCTGAGGAAGAGGGACCTGTTTATCCAGATGGTTCTGTAACACCAGATTTGTTGACAGCAGAACTGTATAGAATTGGTTATCATACCCTTAAACCACGAATTCTTAATGCGGCAGATTTTGGTGTACCACAGAGAAGAAATCGTATTATTTTTATTGGTTATCGGGACGATATGACGGCACCGGAATATCCCAAACCAACGGTCAAACCAGAAAATTATCTCAATTTATTGGATGCCATTGGTGATTTAATTACGGATTCTAAAATAAGGAAAAAAAATAATAGGCAATTAAGCCAGTTTCAAATTGATAGTAAAAATGGAAGAACACCGGGAATTGATGGGAAACCAATTCCGGCGCCCAAGCAAGTTATGAATAATGAGTTGCCGGGAAGTTCAGATTTGGTCGCGGAGAGATTCAGTTTGTTTTTGCCAGGTGAGAGTGGTTCCATGTTGAAAAAGAGAATTATGGAATTAGGAATAGATATTTCTGACAAACCAGCACTTATTAAAATGTGTTGCGAAAAACTTGAAAAGACACCAGATGAAGTAATTGCATTGTATAAAAGCAAAAAGGCAACAGTTGCTGAAGTAGATGTATTGCTTACAAAGAAAAATATCAGGCAGCGATTTGATCCCAAACAACCATCGGCAACAGTTGTTAGTATAGCGGATGATTATATTAGCCCGTGGGAGGCAAGGACTTTTAGTGTTCGAGAAATGGCCCGATGTCAGTCTTTTGATGATTCTTTTGAGTTTTTGGGGAAGCGAACAACAGGAGGATTGCGTAGAAGAGTTGAAGTTCCTCAATATACTCAAGTAGGAAATGCAGTGCCTCCATTATTGGCAAAGGCAATAGCAGAAGAAATTATGAAAGTATTATAGTTCTAAGGGAAGCAGAAATGGACTTCCCTTTTTTGCTATTCAAGAGTACAATATAATGTATAAAGTACAGAAAGGGGTGGACGTATGGCAATTAAAGATGAGGTGGGTGGAAATTCTGGATATCTAAAAAAAGTCAGAAATTATTTTCTGCCGTCATCTAAAGAGATGGCGGAATTAGCCTTTGAAAGATATCAAACGACTTTGGGAGCAGAGATCACAAAGGAATATGCTCTTGAACATACAGATGATATTCTAAAGGGGCTTTTTGAGGCAGAGACAGAGATATTCGCAGAGAAAAATAGCAGTATTTTATCTTTTGCCTTACCGTATTATTTTAGAGAAATATATAAGAGAAAAGATCAACGATATCCAGAAACCAGTGCGAATCTTGAACGTTTGGAAAACCTTTTTAATGAGTGTAGGCAAGATCATGTTAATATGGAGTATTTTATTAGCGAGATTTCAGAAACAGTTGGTCCGATTATGGATGTTATCTCTTTTTCTCAGAAACAGTCAGCTAAATGTAGAGTCGGAAATACATTGCAAAATCATTTACAAACTATTTTTGAAAAATGTGATATTCCAAATAGCCAACAACAACAGAGAGAGGATGGCGGAACCATAATGGATTTCGTTATTCCAAGTCTCGAAGCCTATAGTACGATGCCTGATCAGGTTATTAATATAGAGTGTCAAACCACATTGAAGGATAGATTTCGATTAACAACCGGAAAATCTACAGATGCAAGAATTAAAAGATATCTTGCAACGGCCACTGGATGTGGCTTGGTTACTCAGAAGGACGTGAACGATTTTAGCATTGAGAAAGTAAAGGAAATTATTATAAACAATAATGTTACTTTAGTTGTTTTTGACGATGTAAAGAGTAATATTATTGAAAAAATACGAACGGCATACGATAAAGCGGTTAATGAGGATGCTACATCAGCTACAGCAATAGAATTACAGAATCTATTAAGATTGAGTAGTAATAAAATAGTATCGTATAAGGAACTTATTAACAGAGATATCAAAAGTATTTTGGTTTATTGGGAAAATGCGTAGATATGTAAAAAAATAATTTTAGATACTCAGAGAGTGTCTGGTTAAGGGTGAAGCACCTTGCCCCATAGATGCACAAAATGAGCGGCATGTTTTTGAATATTTGTGGCGGTGATGATACCTATGATGCGGGTGAAATCTCTATTAGTAACAGAAAAATCTTCATCACTCCGGGCAAAAATGATGGAGATAATGATAAAATGAAGAAAATAATCGAGTACAGCACAAAAAATGACTTCCGATACTTAGAAAAGTCGGAAGTCATTTTTTAATAGGACGGGCCTAAATTTTACGCAAATTTTGCCTTTAATGTTCGGATCGCCGGGGACTGTACGAGGATCGTGTAGGCTACGCCGCCGAGGACGATTCCTGCGATGGTCTGCATGGACAGGGTGAACATTTCACCGAAGGCAACAACGGTGCCGTAGAGCGGGATCTTTACGAGCGTGTAGCCGATAATATGGGCGATGCCGCCGACGATAGCACCGACGAGCCAGGAATATTTAAAGTTCGGAAGAAGCTTGTAGGCGATAGTTCCGGCGATGAAGGCCCAGAGACCTTTTAATACCATGGTCGGGAGAACCCATACCGCGTAGCCGCCGAGAAAATCGGAGAGACCTGCGCCGATGGCACCGGCGAGGACGCCGCGTCTTGTTCCAAATAAGCAGACGGTCAGGATGCAGTCGCCAAGGTGAGTGTAGCCAAAGGCGGAAGGAATTTTAAAGAAATAGGTTCCGACAAATACCAGAGCGCTCATTAAGCCAATGATGGAGATATCGAGGGTGGTGTCTTGGGATGAATGATTTTTCATGGGGATGTCCTCCTTGAATACAATAATTTCAAATTTTTAATAAATTTAAATGATTCAAACACATGCAACAAAACTCTGTGATATGCAGATGAAAAACTTTTGGCAGGCATGAATGAAAACGATTTGGCTTTTCGAAGTCGAAATTTCAGTGACACAATTTAAAAAATTGCTGTAACATTTACCCCCTGTTTCTGCAGTGGATACAAAAACTTCTATTTCAATCCCATAAATTTAGCTGCGTTATGATAGAAAATGTTCTCCAGTCCTTCATCATCCACGCCGCAGGCCATGATCTTCTGGATCTCAACGGTCGGGGCATGGAACGGGGAGTCGATGCCGAACATGACTTTCTCATGGCCGACGGTGTTGTAGGCGTTGGCGATCTGGACACTCATGGAGGTTCCGGAGGTCTCAAGCCAGATATTGTCGTATTTTTTTGCCATGGTGATCGCTGCATCGACGTAAACACCGTGGGCATGTCCCATATGGATCATGACGATCGGGAGGTGCGGGTGGCGTTCAGCCAGAAGTCCGATCTGCCACGGAAGAGAGAATGGCGGATGACCGGAATGGATGAATAATGGTTTGCCGTATTTTTCACAGATCTCAGCCACCGGATCCACACACGGATCATCGGCACAGTAGCCGTCAAAGAGGGACTGGAGCTTCGCACCGGCGAAATGTTCGTCGCGGATATAGTGCTCTAAGGCATCGTAAGCCGGTTTTCCCTCGGCACAGTTGATCCACATGAGCGGGATGATCTTATCCGGGTGAGCATTGAAGGCAGCAACAGTCTCTTCATTTGTGTGCGGACCGTCGGAACAGAGGATCGTCTTTTCAATATTGAATTCTTCCATCTGTTTTAAGAGAAGGTCTGCATTAAAGTGGATATTGAACGGACTGCCGAAGGTGCCAATATGGCTGTGGGCATCGATTTTTTTAAATTTGCTGAAATCGCTTGTAATACTCATAATATCGCTCCTTTTATCTAAGTCAGATAAGACTCCCACTTTTTCTGGTGGTGAGCCATAGCAAATTGTCGGGAAAATTTCGCATGCGGTAAATATGTGATTATCATATCTGAGATATGGCATTGTTAAAATATCCAATTTTAAATAATTTGACCAGTCCAGATGCGGCAAATACTGAGCTTAAACAGGTGAAAAGGCGGCATTCCTTCTTTGCTGCGTGGAACCACAAGGGTACGGAATGGTTGCAGGTTTACTTAAGCAGCAGGCGGTGAGAAGGAAAAACAAAAATTCACTTGACAAAACAGCAGACATCTATTACCATTAGAATCAAACATTTTGAATATCAAACTATTTGAAATTAAAAACTACTGCGGGGAATAAAATTCCTTCCGCATAAACGAAATGGCAGGATTTAGAAGATGATGACAGCCAGAATTGCTGGAATCGGCGCGTATGTGCCGGAGAATTTGATTACGAACGACGATCTGGCGAAGATCGTGGACACGAATGACGAGTGGATCCGGACACGGACCGGAATCCGGGAACGCCGGATCTCCTCCGGAGAGGGAACGCGCCATCTGGCGGCGAAGGCGGCTGAGCGGGCGCTTGCGGCAGCGGGAGTTGCCCCGGAAGAGCTGGATATCATCATTCTTGGGACTTCGTCCCCGGACCGGAATTATCCCAGCGATGCCTGCAGTGTTCAGGCGGCTATCGGGGCAGTGAATGCAGTTGCCTTCGATATCTCGGCGGCATGCGCGGGATTTATTTTCGCCATGAATATCGTGGAAGGATTTTTTAAAGCCGGAATTTACAAGACGGCGCTGATCATCGGGGCGGAAACCCTCAGCAAAGTGACAGACTGGAGTGACCGCGGCACCTGTGTCCTCTTTGGAGACGGAGCAGGGGCAGCCGTTTTAAAAGCGGAAGAGACCGGAATCATCGACATGATGATGGGAGCGGACGGAACAAAGGGTGATGTTCTCGCCTGCACCTCGAGAACCGTCGGAAACTTTCTCACAGGTACAAAGCCGGAGCTCGGGTTTATGACCATGGATGGACAGGAGGTCTTCAAGTTCGCGGTGCGGAAGGTGCCGGAGAGCGTCCTGGAGCTTCTTAGCCGGACCGGGACAAAAAAGGAAGACATTAAATATTATGTTCTTCATCAGGCGAATGAGCGGATCATTGAGGCAGCGGCTAGACGTCTGAAGGAGTCGATGGAGAAATTCCCGATGACGATCGGTCAGTTTGGAAATACATCAACGGCATCGATTCCGTTACTGTTAGACGATATGATCCAGAAGGACATGCTGAAGCGGGGCGACAAGATCATCATGTCAGGCTTCGGAGCCGGAATGACCTGGGGTGCAGTGCTCATGGAGTGGTAGATATCGGATTCATCCGGAAAGCAGGAGAAATTATCTACATAATAAGAAATAATTTAAAAAAACAAAAAATGCAAAAACTCATAAAATACAAATAATAAGAACATTTAAAGGAGATCAAATCATGTTAGAAAAAATGAAAGAAATCATCGCAGAGCAGTTAAGCACAGACGCAGACAGCATCACAGAGGCAACTTCCTTCAAGGATGACCTTGGTGCAGATTCCCTTGACTTATTTGAGCTTGTTATGGCTCTTGAGGATGAGTATTCCGTAGAGATCCCGGCTGAGGACCTTCAGAATCTCGCAACGGTCGGCGATGTTATGAAGTACTTAAAAGATAAAGGTGTTGAGGAATAATCAAACCGAATAAACCAGAGTAAAAACGCGTCTATGACGCGTTTTACTGATATAAAGATAATTCCGGGCAATACCCGACAGATAGATTTCAGGAAGTGAGAGCAATAAAAATGAAGACAAGAATTACAGAAATGCTGGGAATCGAATATCCGATCATTCAGGGCGGTATGGCATGGGTCGCAACACATG
>ERZ839947.1653-NODE-1653-length-19614-cov-3.342707_pt1 | contig 19614 bp, 18 predicted proteins | sample MGYA00519908_ERZ839947 | MGnify/ENA primary metagenome ERZ839947 (study PRJEB31850, sample SAMEA3708857) | human gut metagenome | biome: human gut; feature: human-associated habitat; material: faeces | place: China | collected 2014 ... | reverse complement strand
TTAAATTATAGGTTAATATCGTGTTCAAGTCAATAATTTAAAGGCGGCAGAATACTTATTTTATCGTATATATAAGAGAAAAAATCACCATTTATCTGATTATGGGCAAAATAATTTTTACTCTCAACATCATTATATGATATGAGTGAGAGCGGAGTGTTTTAATAAGTAAGAATGTGTTTGTGAATATGATTTGTAAAAAGTTAATAATAAATACTAGAATTTTTTGCATATTTTTAAACACATTTTTGAAATCTTAGTAAATCTCATTAAATCACATTTTTTTCTGTGCAAATGTATCAAAAAATTGAGGACAGATTTGTTGATAATACGGTGATTTTTGTGTTGAAAATGTATAAAATGTCATCATATAATAGTCAGCACAGAGAGACGATCATTTGATTGGAGGTGAGTTTATAGGAAGAGGGCAAATGAAAAAATTTAATGTTGCCGGTTAGAGTCATATAGGCGGCACTGATAAAAAGAAAATCCATTTAATATTTATATACGATAAGGTTTGACAATGATATGCGTTTTACCAGATGCTTTTTTGAATCGTTGATCTGGAGATGGTAAAGGTGGACAGGGAAAATTGACGTTAAATCACAACAAGTGCTGCTGTTTGTATTTATAATGCGGACGGTGCCAGACAAATGCTTACAAAGCAGTCAGATAATTATATAGCTGTATGTCCATTTTAAAATTAGAAGTGACTTAGGAGGTTGGTAAAATGAGGAATGACTCAGAAGAGAGAGAGGATAGAACAACAGCATGGATTTTAGCTGAAGCTTCAAAGTGGTCATTATATGGGGTTGAAGTTAAGATAGATGGGATGTTTTATACGGGAGAAAGTTCTGAAGTAATTGATCATGTCAGAGAGGACAATTATTATATGGAAGATTATGTCAGTGATGACAAGGGTAAGATTGTGCAGGTCGAATTTAATCGTTTATAAATAAGGGGGTTGAAGCTTTATATTCGGATATCCCCACTCCATTATACATAGTATGAGTTGTAAGTTTTTATTGTAAAAAATGTCGGGTTTGTGTGTTACACAAACATAATATGTGCAGGAAAATGCACAATAATAATTGTGAAATGATGATAAACAAAAGTTAATATCAAATAAGAAAATGGTAATTAAAAAATGCAGCCTTTGTAACGGATGGGTTAAAAGGCTGCATTGTATGATTTTTATATGTGCCTTTACTCAAAAAAACATAAGTGATATACTGATATATGAGGATTATATCTGAATGAACGGAAAAAGAAGTTGTTGTTAGCTCTGAGGTGTGAACGGTAACAAAATATAGTTAAGAGGGTATGATAATCGAATTATAGAAAAATTAGTGATTATAAAAGAAAGGTATCGCTTATGAAAAATAAAAAATTAGTATTACCACTTATATTTACGGTAGGAATCTTTATTATAGTTGCGGCAGTTTTTATCATAAAGAAAAATATGCCGTGCAATGATTATATGAATCTCGCAGAGTATTACGGGGAAAGTGAAAAAGGTTATACGGTCATAGCTGAAGAAAATATAAATAAAAATAAAGCATTATATGAGGATGGACATATATATCTTGATGATGAATTTGTATCAGGAGTATTGAATAAGAGATTTTACTGGGATGCTAACGAAAATCTTCTTATATATACAACGGCGACATCTGTTATAAAAGCAGGACTTGACAGTAAGACATATGATATAAACAAAAGCAGCAATACTAAAGATTATGTTATCGCTAAGCTTAGGGGTGATAAACTTTATATTGCACTTGATTTTATTAAGGAATATACTGCTTTGGAATATAAGACATATAAAAATCCTAACAGAGTTGTACTGACATATAAATTTGGAGATAAGCAGAAATGGGTACAGGCAGATGAAGAGGCAAAGCTTAGATTTGAACCAAGTATAAAGAGCAGGATACTTATAGATGTAAAGAAAAAAGATAAATTAAGGATACTTGAAGAAAATACGGATAAAAGTGGGTTTGATAAGGTGCTTTCGGAGAGTGGTGTTATAGGATATATCAAAATGTCGTCTTTAGGTGATACATATGAGTATGTTCCAAAGACTGATTTTGTTGAGGAGACATATCCGCATACACTTTTAAGTGGAAAAGTAAATCTTTTATGGCATCAGGTCACGACACAGTCTGCAAACGCAAATCTTACCAATGTTCTGTCCGGGACAAAGAAAGTCAATGTTATAGCACCGACATGGTTTGGAACAAGTGATAACAACGGAAATATATCATCTATAGCAAGTTATGACTATGTGGAAAAAGCTCATTCTATGGGGATACAGGTCTGGGGACTTTGCAATGATTTTGCACCGGATATGAAGATAGGAAAGGTTCTTAGCAGAACGAGCTGCAGGGAAAGACTTGAGAAAAATCTTCTTGCTGAGGCTATAAGATACAGTCTTGACGGAATAAATATTGATTTTGAAAATGTGAAGAAAGCTAACGGGGATGATTTTATCCAATTTGTAAGAGAATTAGGAATAATGTGCCGCAACAACGGAATTGTTTTATCTATTGACAATTATCCTCCGGCAAGCTATTCAGCTTATTATAGCAGAAATGAGCAGGCTGCAGTGGCGGATTATGTTATAACTATGGCATATGATGAATTTTATTCCGGCTCTAAGGAGGCAGGACCGGTTTCATCTATCAGTTATGTAAGAAATGCTTCTGAAAATATATTGAAAGAAGTTCCTGCAAATCAGTCAATAATAGGTTTGCCGTTTTATTCAAGATTATGGAAAGAAACTACCAAAAACGGAGAGACAAAACTTTCATCAGAGGCGTGTTCGATGAAATATGCTGAGGAGCTGATAAGTGATGCAAAAGCAGAACTCAAATGGAATGAACAGACGGGACTTGAATATGCTGAATATACAAAGGACAATGCTTTATATAAGATATGGCTTGAAAACTCAAAATCTCTTGCTATGAAACTTGAAACAGTAAATTCACATAAGATGGCTGGAGCTGCATTCTGGAAAGCAGGCATGGAGAAAAAGAATGTCTGGGATACAATAGAAAAATACATGGCACAGTAAAGTCATAAAATTAAACAGATGGCATATATAGTATGAGAAAACATAAACGCACATTTTGTATTTCAGCCGCACTGCAGGTGTGAAAAGTGCAATGCTGAGTATTGGCGTGGAATTGGAGTTTTATATGTATCTGTTAAAAAAATGTATTATATCACTATTTGTATGTACCGCCATATCAGGAGCAGTCATAAGTGTAGGTATGATGAAAAATATGCCTGTATTTAAAAATAGTGAAAAAAATGTTATAGTCATTGATCCGGGACATGGTGGCGGGGACCCTGGAAAAGTCGGTGTTGACGGTTCACTTGAAAAGGACATTAATCTTGCAATATCCCAATATCTAAAAAAAGAGTTACAGGACAAAAACTATAAGGTTATCATGACAAGGGAAAAAGATACGGGGCTTTACGACGAGAGCGATACAAATAAAAAGATTGCAGATCTTCATAAAAGGATAGAGATAATGAATCAGTCAGATGTAAAACTTGTTGTGAGTATTCATCAGAACAGTTTTACAGGTGAGAGTTCAAAAGGGGCACAGGTTTTTTATCAGAGTACATCTGAGGAGGGAAAAAAATTTGCAGGGATAATGCAAAAAAAGATAGCATCATGTATAAATGATGGAAATCATAGGATAGAAAAAGCAAATTCAGATTATTATATATTAAAAAACAGCAGTCCTGTTGCGATTATCGTTGAATGTGGATTTTTGTCTAATCCGCAGGAGGCAGCACTTTTGTCTGATGATAAATATCAGAAAAAAATGTCATCAGCGATAGCACAGGGAATTAGTGAATATATTCAGAAGGAGGCTCATTAGATGAGTATGGATACAAAGGTTATCAAAGTAAATCCGGAAATGTTTGATGACGGGGAACTTAAAGAGGCTTGTGAGATATTAAAAAGAAACGGTCTTGTAGCGTTTCCGACAGAAACAGTTTATGGTCTTGGCGGTGACGGTATGCACAAGGAAGCATCAGCAAAGATATATGCGGCAAAAGGAAGACCATCGGATAATCCTCTTATAATACATATAGCAGACAGAAAAAGTCTTGACGAAATAGCATCAGAGGTTTCAAAAAAAGCAGAGAAGCTTATGGACGCTTTCTGGCCTGGACCGATGACACTTATCTTTAGAAAAAAAGAAAATGTCCCTATGTCAACGACAGGGGGACTTGAAACGGTTGCAGTAAGGATGCCGAGTCATCCGGTGGCAAGAGAGCTTATAAGACAGTCTGGAGTTTATATAGCTGCACCGAGTGCAAACACTTCGGGAAGACCCAGTCCCACAAAGGCAGAGCATGTTATAGAAGACCTTTCGGGAAAGATAGATATGATAATAGACGGCGGTAGTGTAGGTATTGGTCTTGAATCGACGATAGTGGATATGAGTGAAGATATACCTGTTATCTTAAGACCGGGCTACATAACAAAGGAAATGCTTGAAAATGTAGTGGGTGAAGTGAAAGTTGACCCTGCCATCGTGGGAGAAGCACCCAAGAAAAATATTATTGCAAAGGCTCCGGGAATGAAATACCGTCATTATGCTCCCAGGGCTGATTTGACGATTGTAGAAGGCGAGACGAAAGCAGTGACAGATGACAATCGTAGAGGGTGATATTGATAATGTTGTGGCAAAGATAAATGAGCTTTCCAAAGAAAAAATTGCTGATGGAAGAAATGTTGCCGTTATTGCGACTGATGAGACAAAATACAGATATAAATACGGTACGGTAAAAAGTATCGGTTCAAGAAAAACTGAAGGTTCCATTGCAGCAGGGTTATATGATATACTAAGAGATATGGATCATATAGGTGCACAGGATATATATGCTGAGAGCTTTAGTGACGACAGACTTGGCGGAGCGATAATGAACAGGATGATAAAAGCTGCAGGGCATCATGTGATTCATGTATAAAACAGGACATCAAAATTATTTTAAGCCATAATGTAAATTTGTTAGTTCAGACAGAGCAGACGGATATATTGACATTATAGAATGAACGATAAAAGGAGAAGCAGATGAAAGGTTATGACAAAGTCATATTTGTGAGCAAAGGAAATACATTCAGCAGTCCTCTTGTTGAAGCTATTTACAGGGACAAGGCACCTAACTGGCTGCCTGAATCCATGTCAAGAGGAACTGTTGTACTGTTTTCAGAGCCGATAAATCCAAAAGTAAATGTTTTGTTGAGCAGTCATGATATAAATATAAGTAATCATGAAAACTCAAAACAGTTAGAGAGGGAGAATATTGGACAAGATACACTGATACTCACAATGACATTTAGCGACAAGTTAAAAGTAATAGAAGATCTTGGTGTATCAAACAATGTATATACGCTGGGAGAATATATAGAGGATGATGCGGATATATCAGATCCGTTCGACCCCGATGAAACATTATATGACAAGTTTTTTGAGGAAGTTGCAGAAAAGATTGAAAAGGTGATTTTACACATGGAAGCAGAGTATCATGAAAATGATGATGATGCCAAAGATGTAAATAATAAAGAGTTAAACAGTAAAGATATGGAGGTAAGTTAAAATGATAGCAATAGGAAGTGACCATGGCGGATATGGGCTTAAACAGGAGATTATGGCTCATTTAAAGGAACAGGGTGTAGAGTATAAGGATTATGGATGTTATGATGAAAAATCATGCGATTATCCTGTTTATGCAAAAAAAGTTGCAAATGCGATAGTGTCAGGTGAGTGTGAAAAAGGTATTCTTATATGTGGAACAGGTATAGGAATTTCTATAACAGCCAACAAAGTTAAGGGAATAAGAGCCGCTCTTTGCCATGATACATTTAGTGCACAGGCAACAAGAGAACACAATGACGCAAATATACTGGCAATGGGTGCAAGAGTGGTAGGACCGGGACTTGCATTAAAGATTGTCGATACATTTTTAAATACTGAATTTTCAAATGATGAGAGACATATCAGAAGAATAAATATGATAGAGGAAGATTAGGTGTAAACGGTAGAGATTAAATTCTTGACAGTATAAAATCATGGGAGTATCATTAGAAATATGTTAGAATAAAAGATTTTTATCAATGTATTTAATATTATACAGTATATGTGTATTGATTGTATTGATTGTATTGATATGTAATCTTTTGCAAATAATTCACCCGATAAATTAGGGTTACGAAAGGAAGTATTGTTATGGCAAAAAAAGACATCGATTGGAATAATCTTGGATTTGGTTATGTAAAGACAGACAAAAGATATGTGTCAAACTTCAAGGACGGAGCATGGGATGACGGAGCACTCATAGATGATGATATGATTACTATCAGCGAGTGTGCCTGTGTACTCCAGTATGCACAGACTGTATTTGAAGGATTGAAAGCATATACTACAGAGGATGGCAGAGTGGTATGCTTTAGACCTGACTTAAATGCCTCTCGTCTTGCAGATTCAGCAAGCAGACTTGAGATGCCGGTATTTCCTGAAGATAGATTTGTAGATGCTATTGCTAAAGTGGTTGAGGCAAATATTGATTATGTACCACCATATGGTTCTGGTGCAACATTGTATATTCGTCCTTATATGTTTGGTAGTGATGCCATCATTGGTGTTAAACCTGCCAATGAGTATCAGTTCAGAGTATTTACAACACCTGTAGGACCTTACTTTAAGGGTGGTGCAAAGCCTATCACTATCCGTGTTAGTGACTTCGACAGAGCAGCTCCTCATGGAACAGGTCATATCAAGGCAGGACTTAATTATGCTATGAGTCTTCATGCAATAGTTGATGCTCATCAGAAAGGATTTGATGAGAATGTTTACCTTGATGCAGCTTCTCGTACAAAGATTGAGGAGACTGGTGGAGCAAACCTTATCTTTATCACAAAAGACGGTAAGTTTGTTACTCCTAAGTCAAACAGTATTCTTCCATCTATCACACGCCGTTCATTAGAGGTTGTTGCAAAAGATTATCTCGGAATGGAAGTTGAAGAGAGAGAAGTATATCTTGATGAAGTTAAGGATTTTGCAGAGTGTGGTCTTTGTGGTACGGCAGCAGTTATCTCTCCTGTAGGAAAGATTGTTGACCACGGCAAAGAAATCTGTTTCCCAAGCGGAATGGAGCAGATGGGACCAAAGACAAAAGAACTTTATGATACACTTACAGGTATCCAGATGGGCAGAATCGAAGCTCCTGAAGGATGGATAAAAGTTATCAAATAAATTTAAGACTAATAAAAGTTTTCACACACGGATTTGTGTCTGAGTGCACTTGTCCAAAACCGATGTACTTAGAAATGTGTGTAGAAAAGAGTATTAAATTACAATGAGCAGAGGAAAAGTTTTCCTCTGCTCATTTATTTGTCTGATAAATAATTTTAATAGCTTATAAAGTGTGGATTTTATAATAGGATGTTGGGGGCAAAAGGTATTTTGACCCAAACATAATATTATTATTTTACAAGTTTTATATCAGTGATAACAGGTGTACCGCTTCCTGAACCAATAGCACCATTAAGTGTGATGGTATCTGAAGCACCCCAGTAACCGGACCATGCAGGATTGCTTACTCTGTAGCGGTTGTTTCCGAGACTTTCGCAATTACCGCTCCACATTGATGTGATTTCTCTTGAGAGAGTAAACTCGACCGTCCATCCTGATGTAAATATTTTAGAAGTGTTGTTTTTGAGTGAAATCGTAACGATTCCGCCACTTCCCCAGTCACTTTCAAGTTTTACTGAGCCGGTTATGTCATCAGAATCTGATGGAGCGACTGTCGGAGCAACTGTCGGAGCAACCGTCGGAGTAACTGTCGGAGCAACTGTCGGGGCAACCGTCGGAGCAACTGTTGGAGCAATCGTCGGAGCAATCGTCGGAGCAACAGTCGGAGCAACAGTCGGAGCTGCTGTCGGAGTCACTGTCGGAGCAACTGTCGGGGCAACTGTCGGGGCAACTGTCGGAGCAATCGTTGGAGCTGCTGTTGCTGAGTTGCCGTCAATATCAGATACAGTGAAGTTAATCTTTACATTGTTTAGTGTCTGATAGGATACATTGTTAAAGTATGCCTTATAATTTCCGTTTTCTACAGTGACATTATTTACATGTGTGTTTGCCCATACATTTATAAATGAGAAGTTAAATATCGGGCAGGTGAGTCCGTCATCAGAAGCTTTCTTTGATGTGTCATAGAGGAAAGTATCATTCTTCATTGAATATGCAGTACCGTTTACCTCTATTGATGAAACTTTTATAGTTGCTTTATTGAAAGCAGAAGCATCTTCATCACCTACATTTATGTCTCTTATGTAAAGTGAGCCTATGTTGCTTAACTGGCTCTGTGTTGCATCGAGACTGAGTGAGAATGTACCTCCTTTTGAATAAATATCAACATATTCGTCGCTGGCTACTGACTGCCAGTTTGCTGTTTCAAGGAGATAGAGCTTAGCTCGTACATAATTGGCTTTTGGCACTGTTACCTCACATGAAGCACTGTAGCCGAGAGGGACTGATGCCGTGATTTTGCAAGTGCCTGCATTTACTGCCGTAACCTGTCCTTTAGAATTGACAGTTGCAACTTCTTCATCACTTGATTTCCATGTAATCTTGTCTTTGCTGTCAGCAGGTGTGAGAGTTGCATTGAGCTGTTTTTTCTCATCACCGATATTTATTATCATTGAAGTCTGGTCAAGTTTTATGCCGGTGGCAGTTGCCGATGAGGAGTCACCGTAAATTTCCATGATTGCATTGATAACTGACTGCTGTGTAACTTTGTATGAATATCTGTCAAATAAGCCGAAACCATAATTTCCGTTGTAACCGTTGTCCCATGCAACAGGAATGATTCCGTACATATCTGAGTAATAACAGAATTTTTCGTAGTAGTCTGCACGGCAGGCAGCATTTTGCGAATCAAAGGCTGATTTGTCTATCGCACCAAATTCGCCGACTACTACCGGATAACCGTTTTCTACAAATTTTGTGTTCATTTTCTTTAACTGTGATGCCATATAGGATTCATCGCCCCAGCTTGCCACTTTGGAACTGTTTGTAGCTTTTTCGCCCCACTGTGTGCAGGTTGATGATTCTGTACCACAGAAATCCCATGGGTCATAATAATGTACGGAAACCATTATTCTTTTCTGACCTGATGGAATTGAAGATGAAAGATATTTATCTGAAGGCATTTCAAATCCATAATTATCTGCCGTATAGTTGATATTTGTGTTCCAACCGGGAATAAGAAGCCATCTTTTATCGTTGTTGCCGCCTGATTTTCTGACTGTATCAACAAAAATCTGATTATAAGCATTTATATTTGCATATGCATTATAAGAAGGATTTCCATATGTACCGTCAAATTCTTCATTCATTGATTCAAATATAAGATGCTCGTCGTAGTTTTTAAATGTGTCGGCTATTTGCTCCCAGCAGGCTTTGTATTTTGCCTTAATCTTAGTCTGTTCACCATTTCCGCAGAGAAGCCAGCCGCCTGAAACAGTCGTATATCCGTCGCCGTGCATATTGACTATGGCATAGAGTCCGTTGTCAACACACATATCGACAACCTGTTTAACTCTGTCGAGCCAAGAGGAATCAATTTTATATCCGTTGTTGTCATCAATCATGCTAAGATATGACACTGGGATTCTGATTGACTTAAATCCTGCATCTTTTACCGCAAGGATAAGTTCCTCGTTAATCTTTGGATTGCCATAGGCTGTCTCGTTTGGTGTTCCGTTTGAGGATGCTTCAAGCTGGTTTCCAAGATTCCAGCCTGCTCCCATTGCTTTGGTGATCTCTGTCTGATTAAGATTGTTGAATGATGATGCTGAAACAGTCTGCACATTCTTCTTCGGAATACAAACTGTTGTGGCGATCATGGCTGCTGATAATAATACAGCCATTACTTTTTTGCGAAGTCGCATAAATTTTCTCCTTTCATGTTAAGTGCTTGTTTTTCAATACAACATAATAATATCCTTTTTGTGAAATATTTGCAATTATTATTCACAGAATATTAAAGATTTCGTCATAATTACTATAATAAATGCTGGTTTAGCAAAAAAATACGGTTTAAATTTGTGCAATATCGCTATTTCGATTTACAAAAAGTTCAATTTATTTACAAAAATGTTAAATATTCTATATATTGTTGCTTTCTGTTTTTTGTATTATAATAATGTGATGCAGGAGTCAAAAGCAGAAAGAAATATGACAATCCATCAAATCAGTTGAGGAAAAATACCTTTTGACACTAAAAAGTATGATGAAAAATTTAAAATAGATCTGAAAGGAGATATTTCCTAATGAAGAAAATAGTTTTAACCGGTGGTGGAACAGCCGGTCATGTCACACCCAATATCGCACTTATACCGGAGCTTAAAAAAGCGGGATATGAGATTTATTATATCGGTTCTTATGAGGGAATTGAGAAGAAACTTATAGAGAAATTGGGAATACCTTATTATGGGATTTCAAGCGGAAAACTTCGCAGATATATTGATCTTAAGAATATCAGCGACCCATTTAAGGTATTAAAAGGATTTGCACAGGCGAGGAAACTTCTTAAAAAGATTAAGCCTGATGTTGTATTTTCAAAGGGAGGATTTGTATCAGTTCCCGTTGTTGTTGCAGCAAAATCAAGAAAAATTCCATGTATCATACATGAGTCAGATATGACACCGGGACTTGCAAATAAGATATGTATTCCATGTGCAGTGAGAGTATGCACAAATTTCCCTGAGACACTAAAGCATCTTCCAGCGGAAAAAGCTGTACTTACGGGTTCGCCTATAAGGGAAGAACTTTTTAAGGGAGATAAAGAAAAAGGACTTAAATTTTGTGGATTTGATAATTCAAAACCGGTTATTCTTATAATAGGAGGAAGTCTTGGAGCAGTTGCCGTAAACAATGCGGTAAGAGGGATACTTCCGGAACTTTTGAAGAAATTTCAGGTAATACATCTCTGCGGAAAAGGAAAGAAAGATGACTCACTTGTAGGTACAAAAGGTTATGTGCAGTATGAGTACATAAGTGAGGAACTTCCTGACCTTATGGCGGCTTCTGATATAATGATTTCAAGAGCCGGGGCAAATGCCATATGTGAGATACTTGCACTTAAAAAGCCTAATATACTTATACCATTGTCTGCACAGGCAAGCCGCGGTGACCAGATATTAAATGCGGCATCATTTGAAAAACTTGGTTACAGTATAGTTATTCAGGAGGAGGAAGTTACCAATGAAAAACTTCTTGCCGCCGTAAATGAGGCATTTGACAATAAAGAAAAGTATATAGCTGCAATGAACAAGAGCCAGCTTAACAATTCAATAGAAAAGATAGTTGGTCTTATAAACAGTGCCGCTAAGTAATCATTGTTTGGCTGAAAATGGAATAGCGGTACAAAGTAAGAAATGCAAGACTGAACTGTTACTAGTAAGTAGAGTATTTTGCGAATATTATTGACTTTGAGTGGCACTGTCATGCAAAAGGACGGTTTAGAATGGAGGATTGAAATGAGCAATGATTCGATACCAAAAGACCCGGTGATGCTGCTTAGTTATGTGAATACGCAGCTTAGGGATTTTTACCCTGACATTGAAGAGATGTGCAAATCACTTGACATTGACAGGGAAGAACTTGAAAATAAACTTGCTGCCATCGATTATAAGTATGATGGCAGCATGAACAAGTTTGTTTAGAAAGTCATTGGGTTTCCGGTTACATCGCGTGACACCCACATTGACATTCCGGGACCGTGATTTCCGAATGGTCTTGTGTGGAAACCGAATTTTTCATAGAAACTTTCACGATGGTAGGCTGCCATAAGGCTTACCATTACGGTTTCCCCTGCCACTACATCTTTTTGTATGTAGTCAAGTTCACGGCGTATAAGTTCCGTACCTATGTGATGTCCCTGATAGTCCGGGTGTACGATTACATCTGTTATGAAATATGTATAGCCGCCGTCACTTACGATGCGTGCCATACCGACAGGTTTATTGTCACAGACTGCTACGCAGAGATAAAATGAGTTTTTAAGGGCAATTGCTGCCCTTTTTTCAGTTACATTTATCCAGTTTACTGATTTTCTGAGTGCATTATAATCTTCAACGCTTATATTGTTTACATATGTTATCTTAGTTTCTTTGTTCATAATGTTTGTTATCCTTTTTTGGTTTATATATAAATATTTGGCTGCTCTTTTTAAACATCAATTTTATAGACTTTCATTGTATTTGATTTTATGTTTGTATTTGCAAATCAATATTACAGACATTTCCGACTGTTACTTACAGCATCGTATGTTTAAAAAGCAGTCTTTTTGTTTCTTAATATATTTTACCACAAGTATAATGTTTTGGGTTAGTCTTATTTGATATTCTGTCATAAAAAGAAAATTTGGCAAACAATGAACAAGCTCGTTATATGCCGATACTCTTTTTATGCCTGAACAGTTGCTAAGATGTAATATTTTTTAATGCAGTTGAATAAAATATTATTGCATATGAATTATATATCAGCGGGGCAATTTTTACCCTGACAATAAAATTAGACATTTGCGAAACTATCATAATCTCACAATTAACACAACATATAATTAGTTTCGCAATCATCTATGGCAATTAAATAAATTTAAGGAGATTTCTATGGAACTTAAAACCGCACAGATAACTTCAAATCAGATAGTTTGTCACAGTGATACACAGATTACATTGGAAAATGATATGAATGTTCCTGACAGCAAACCCGATATAGATAAGATAATTAAAATAGAGGGAAATATTTTATCTAATTCGGTTGTGGCACTTGACGGCAGGGCAGGCATAAAAGGAACCCTTGATTATTTTATTTTATATACGAGCAGTGACGATATTGTTCCAGTACATAATCTTTCCGGAAGTATAAATTTTGATGAGTCGGTAGGGCTTGATGAGGTTTCGGAGGGAGATGATATTGACTGTCATTTTGAGATTGATGATTGTCAGGCAAACCTTATAAATTCAAGAAAACTGAGCATAAATGCCATTATAGGGATACATTGCTGCAAGCCGGTGAGCGATAATTATGAGGCAGTGTCATCACTTTCGGACTCTGAGGATATAGGAATGACGGAGTCGGAGGGATTATATTCAAAGTTAAAGAATGTAGCATATACACATCTTGTTATCAGCAAAAATGATATACATCGTATTTACGAGGAGATAAATCTGCCGAAAGCAAAACCGAATATTGATTCAATATTGTATTATAATATAAGACCTCTTAACATCCAGACTAAAGTTGTCGAGGATGGTGTAAGACTTATGGGGGATTTGAATATTTTTGTTTTATATACTCCTGAAAATGAGGAGCGGAGCCTTGAATATTTTGAGACAGAAGCGGCTTTTGACGAGATTATAAACTGTAATAACTGCAATGAGGATATGATTCCTGATATAGATGTGAGTGTCGGCAGCAGGGAGCTTTCAGGAAAGCCTGATGAGGATGGTGAAAACAGGATAATAAGTTTTGAACTGACACTGAAATTGCAAATGAAGTTTTATGAGAATAAAGAAACTCAGATACTTGACGATGCTTATTCAACGGCAATGGAGCTTGAGCCGGTAAGAAAGACTATGTCACTAAACAGGCTTATTATGAAAAATCAGAGTGTTTTGAGACTTTCTGAGCAATTTAATATAGACAATCAGGATAAAATACTTCAGATATGCAATACAACGGGAAAGATAACGATTGATGAACAGCAGGTTGTAAAAGACGGGATACAGCTTGACGGTGTGATGCAGCTTGATGTTTTGTATATGACGGAAAATGATTCTAATCCTTTATCTATCGAAAAGGTGGTAATGCCGTTTCGCCATGTTATCGAGATTGATGGCCTTAGTCCTGAATGTTACTATGAATTGCAATTTGAGATAAACAATATAAATGTTATGATGCTTGACAGTTCGGAAATTGAGGTCAAGGCAAATATAACATTATGTGCCATTGCTTTTTCAAATTTTGAGGAGAATTATATTTTTGATGTAAATGTTGAACCACTTGATTTTGAGCGGCTTCATAAACTGCCCGGAATAGTAGGTTATTATGCGATAAAAGATACACCGGTGTGGGATATTGCGAAAAAATACCGCACGACCGTTGAGAGTATCAGCCAGCTAAATGATTTAAATGGCGACATAGTCCATAAAGGGGAAAAACTGCTCCTTTTAAAAATGGTTGAGGGCATATAATTTGACATATTTAATTGCATAAATAATGTATATAGTGTAAAATAAATGCAGAAGCGAGTTAAGTTTTGAAATGGATTTAGCCCTGCTTCTGTATTTTTGTAGTTATTTTTCATTTACAGGTCTGATACGGAATGTCAGGATTTGTTAATGGCTAAGTAACTCTTGTGTCCTGAAAGGAGGATTTATGCGTATGAGATATGACATTATTATAGTCGGTGCAGGCCCTGGAGGTATTTTTGCATCATATGAATTGGTTAAGAAAAATCCTGAGATTAAGGTTGCCGTATTTGAGACAGGTCATTCACTTGAAAAGAGAGTCTGCCCTATTGACGGCGATAAGATAAAAAGCTGTATAAATTGTAAAAGCTGCTCTATAATGAACGGTTTTGGCGGGGCGGGTGCTTTTTCAGACGGTAAATATAATATAACAAATCAGTTTGGCGGTACTTTATATGAATATATAGGAAAAAATAAGGCGCTCGACCTTATGTATTATGTAGATGAGTTAAATCTTAAATATGGCGGTGAGGGTACAAAACTTTATTCGACAGCCAATACAGAAATAAAGAAACTTTGTGTTCAGAACGGTCTTCATCTTCTTGATGCCTCTGTCCGCCATCTTGGAACGGATAAGAATTATGTTGTTCTCGAAAATCTTTATGCAGAACTTAAAGACAAAGTAGATTTCTATTTTGACACGCCTGTAGACAGTGTTTTACAGAATGGTGACGGTTATCTTATAAAGACGGCAAAAGGTGATTATCAGTGTGATAAATGTATCATATCAGCGGGAAGAAGCGGAAGTAAATGGATGGAAAAAGTCTGTTCAGAGCTTAATATTCCGACAAAATCAAACCGTGTTGATATTGGTGTCAGAGTTGAACTTCCGGCAGAAGTATTTTCACATCTCACGGATGAACTTTACGAGAGCAAGATAGTTTACAGAACAGCGAAATTTGAGGATCTTGTCCGTACATTCTGCATGAATCCTCATGGTGTTGTAGTAAATGAAAACACAAACGGAATAGTTACGGTAAACGGTCACAGTTATGAAGACCCAAGCAAACACACTGAAAATACAAACTTTGCACTTCTCGTTGCAAAACATTTTTCAGAGCCGTTCAGAGACAGCAACGGATATGGAGAGAGCATAGCAAAACTTTCAAATATGCTGGGCGGCGGTGTCTTAGTGCAGAGATTTGGTGACCTTATAAGAGGAAGACGAAGCAATGCAACTCGTATAGCTGAGGGATTTGTGACACCTACGCTTTCGGCAACTCCGGGTGATTTAAGCCTTGTAATGCCAAAGAGAATACTTGACGGCATTATAGAAATGATATATGCACTCGATAAGATAGCACCGGGAACAGCAAATGACGATACGCTTCTTTATGGTGTTGAAGTCAAGTTCTATAACATGGAAGTTGAGATAGATGAAAACCTTGAAACTCCGCTTAAAGGACTTTATGTTATCGGTGACTGCAGCGGTGTAACACATTCATTGTCACACGCATCGGCAAGTGGAGTTCATGTAGCAAGAGCGATTGCAAGAGCAAATAAATAAGCAATAAAAATGAAATGAGGAATAAAGATGGCAGAAAATTATTCATTTTTTTCAAATAAGAAATGCGAGTATTTTCCATGCCACAAAGTATCAGATGAGATAGCAGAAAAGGACTTTAATTGCCTTTTCTGCTATTGTCCTTTATATCTTAAAGAAAAGTGTCCCGGAAATCCTGTTTACTTTGTGACGGCAAATGGAGAAAAAATAAAAGACTGTTCAAAATGTACTTTTCCACACAGGGCGGCAAATTATAAAGAGGTGCTTAAGTGCCTTATGTCAAAAGATGAAATGCTTGAAGTGGATATAAGTGAGCTGATTGTGGATATGGAGACGGAAATAGAACATTCATGTGGATTTGAGTCAATGGATGCGGAGATGAAAAGACAGCATAAGGAGATAATAAATGCAGCATATGATAAATTTTTCAGTGAGAAAAAAGTAAAAGTTATTCTTAAACAGATTGACGAAAGTGTGGTGACAACCGCCGGATTTGTATTTGGAGAGCAGACAATAGAATGTAACGCACTGGAAAAAATGAATGTGGCGTACGGCGACATAGACAGTGCTTATCTGTACGCATTTGGAATAAAGGATATTGATGAAAAAGTGTTGGAAGAAAGTTCACTTCTTGAAAAATATTATGTCGAATGTCTGATGATAGCGGCAACAGATGTGTTGAGAGACTGGATTAGAAGTTATATAGAAAGAAAGCACAGCGTAAGGCATAAAAAATATGTGACGGATTCATTTGGACCGGGATTTTATGGGATGGATATATCAGCGGTGCCAAAACTTGTGAAAATAACGGGGGCAGAGAAAGCGGGTGTGTCAGTTGATAAAAGCGGAAATATGCACCCGGCAAAAAGTTGTGTTGGGATTTATCTTGTGACGAAGAAAGAGTATGGGGAGAGGATAAAGGATTGTGCATTTTGCGTGGGAAACAAAGGTGGATGTGCGGTATGCAGGGGAAGATAGGGGGAATTGTTTTTGGCAGAATAAGTTATCTTACAATGCAAATGAGTATAAAACATATCTTCTTGGTCTGGTTTTTTATAAATATTTATCAGATTCGTATTTGTCAAAGGCATATGATTTGATGAACGATGAGAAGCCGGACAGCCTTGAAGAAGCACAAGAAAAGTATTTAGCACATTATTTTGAAAGGCTCTTAAAGGTTTTATGCCTGATTGGATTGGGGAGTTTTATGCCTATTATCAGTGGTATTATAATGTGTCAAGTGTGGAAACGATAAAAAAAGTTCCATTGAGTTTTTTGAAAAAAGCTTATTATGGATTACACGATTTGGAACTTGAATTGGCAGTACAGAAAGTGAGGTAAAATCATGGAGATAATTTGTTTTCACAATCCTGATGAGGAAAATGGTTATTTAAGTAATTGGTTTCATTCAGATTTTTCTGTTGGTGAAATTGAATTTTCATCGATGGAGCAGTACATGATGTATAAAAAAGCTGTTTGTTTTTCTGACAAAAAAATAGCAGAAGAAATTCTTTCAATAAATGATGTTGCAGAAATTAAAAGATTAGGACGGCAGATTTCAAATTATAGTGATAATATTTGGAATGGAAAGAGACAGATTATTGTGTACGAGGGACTTTTGGCAAAATTTTCTCAGAATTATTCACTTAAAAAGATGTTAAAAAACACAGGTGATGCAATGCTGGCGGAATGTGCCGTGAGAGATAAAATATGGGGTATAGGATTGTCTATGAGCGACCCAAAAAGATTAAACATTGACGAGTGGAGAGGTCAAAATATGCTAGGATATGCACTGATGCAGGTTAGGGATAAATTATAGTAGAATGAAAAGCAGGAAACTCTTAATTTATATTAGAGGATAAATGTTTTCATGGAGAGGAGCATTTTTATGACTGAAAAAATTGGAATAGGAATACAGGAATTTGATGAAATCAGGGAGGGTAAATGTTTTTATATAGATAAGACATATTTTATTCGTGAATGGTGGGAGAGCAAAGATAAGGCAACGCTTATTGCCCGTCCGAGACGATTTGGGAAAACTCTTAATATGAGTATGCTTAAACAGTTTTTTTCGGTAGATTATGAAGGTAGAGAAGATTTATTTGAGGGACTTTCAATATGGGAGGAAAAAGAGTACAGGCAGCTGCAGGGAACATATCCTGTGATTAGTCTGTCATTTGCGAATATTAAAGAAAAAAAATTTCCGATGACAAGAAAGAAAATATGTCAACTGATTACAAAACTTTATGAAGAATATTCATTTCTTTTATTTACCGGTTTGCTGGGCGAGGCGGATAAAAGATATTTTAGGCGGGTCTCGGAAAATATGGATGACAGTGATGCTTCTTTGTCTTTGTATCAGTTATCAGACTACTTGTATCGTTATTATGGTAAAAAAGTAATAATTCTTCTTGATGAATATGATACGCCTATGCAGGAGGCATATGTAAATGGATTTTGGGATGAGTTGGCTTCATTTACAAGAAGTCTGTTTAATTCTACATTTAAAACTAATCCATATCTTGAAAGAGCAATAATGACAGGAATAACAAGAGTGAGTAAGGAGTCGGTTTTTTCTGATTTAAACAATCTTGAGGTGGTTACAACAACATCAAACAAATATATGACGGCTTTTAGTTTTACTGAGGAAGAAGTATTTAATTCGCTTGAGAAATTTGGATATGGGGATAAAAAAGAAGAAATTAAAAAATGGTATGATGGGTTTGTGTTTGGAAAAATAACAGATATTTATAATCCGTGGTCTATTTTAAACTTTCTGGATAAAGGAAAGATAGATACATATTGGGCAAATACCAGTAGTAATGGATTGGTAAGTAAACTTGTAAGAGAAGGAGATGCAGATTTAAAATCCGTTTTTGAAGAATTGTTAAAAGGCAAAAACATATTGTGTCCTATTGATGAGCAGATAGTATATAATCAACTGGATGATGATTCGGAAGCAGTCTGGAGTCTTTTATTGGCAAGTGGTTATTTGAAAGTAGTTTCTATTGAAAAAAAAGTAGTTGGAAAGAGACAACTGTATGAACTTTCACTGACAAATATGGAAGTCTTGGATATGTTTTATGATATGGTGAGAGGTTGGTTCAAAAAGTCAGCAGGAAACTATAATGCGTTTGTAAAAGCATTGTTAATTAATGATGTTGAAGCAATGAATGAGTATATGAATGTGATTTCTGAGGAAATATTCAGCAATTTTGATGTTGGAACAAAACCTTCAAAATTACAGCCGGAGAGATTAGTCTCATGCTACGACTGTAAGGGAGTAGCTAATGGCTCAAGTTTGAACGATAGTTCAAACTTGTATGCGATGACTAGCAAGTCATCGCGTTTTTACCATGGGTTTGTATTGGGGCTGCTTGTTGATTTGGCAGAGGACTATATTGTGACTTCAAATCGTGAGAGTGGTTTTGGGCGGTATGATGTAATGATAGAGCCAAAAGATAGGAGTAAAGAGGCTTTTATTTTGGAGTTTAAGGTCTATAATCCAAGAAAGGAAGACTCTCTGGAAGAAACTGTAGAAAATGCTCTTATACAGATTGAAGAAAAGCAGTATGAGACAAATCTGAGTGCAAAAGGAATACCAATAGATAATATTAAAAAGTATGGTTTCGCATTTAAGGGCAAAAAGGTTCTGATAGGGTGCAGGGGTTAAATAAGGATGAGATACTTTAACTTGGGAACAGCGTAAGTTGAATGAGGTTGCAGAGTTTAATCCAAAATCAGATCTTCCAGAGTCGTT
>ERZ839947.1646-NODE-1646-length-19792-cov-2.894108_pt1 | contig 19792 bp, 15 predicted proteins | sample MGYA00519908_ERZ839947 | MGnify/ENA primary metagenome ERZ839947 (study PRJEB31850, sample SAMEA3708857) | human gut metagenome | biome: human gut; feature: human-associated habitat; material: faeces | place: China | collected 2014 ... | reverse complement strand
TATTTTGTAATTTATTATTTTAAAAGAGTTATATTTTTTCATAAACGTATTTGGTTATCAAATAGCAAAAAGGTTGTTAACTATGAAGATATGTATCTGAAATTCAGGACATATACCTTCAACTGTAACAACCTTTTATTCTTTACATATATTTCTTAAATATTCTGTTAAATATAAAAGAATTCAAATATGCAAGTACCGAAAATCCAACAAATGACATTACATATATAACAGAGGATGCTGCGCTTCCTAATGTTACTAGTAGAATAATAGGGAGTAATGTAATGGCCACAATTAACAAAGTCCATGGAAAATGACCTATTCCCATTAAGAAGGCATTTTTCAATGTATTTTTCACTGTGTTTTCAAAAGTGCTTTGTAATGCCATGGCATAAAGGAATACGAAAAATATTGCTAAAGCTGCTGCTAACATAAACCCTCTTAATACTGTAGGTAGCAGACCCTTTGGCATATAATTGATTATATATAAATCGGCTGTTGGGATTAATGAAAGCACCAATAAAATAATCCACATTATTGTTGATTGTTTGAAATTTTCCTTGAACAGTTTAAAGTATGACCTAAATATGTAGCCTTCACTGTTACTTGCCATTTTTTTTGTTACTCCATAAAGAGCCGTTGTTGCCGCTCCTATAGTAACAATAGGTAACGAACATATAATAAATAGCAGGTTTACTATTATTAAATCTGCTATTTTTGATAAAAACTCATATAGTTTGCTGTCAATTCCAAACACAAATATTTCTCCTTACAATTCTTTTACTGATTCTTTCTCCAATAATTCAGCTTCAAAAATCAGTTGTTTCTTTTCATCGTTTCCATTTATGGCATCCATTAAAAGTTTTATTGACGACTTAACCATTTGTTCACAAGGCTGTTTCATTGTTGACAATGATGGTTGAAAATATCTTGACATATCAAGGCCGTCAAATCCTAAAACCGAATAATCCCCGGGAATTGTTTTACCTTCTTCCATAATTGCCTTGTACGCCCCAAAAGCTGTTAAATCTGAAATTGCATATAGCGCTGTGAAGTCTACATTAGATTTAAGCAATTCTTTAGTTACTTCATAACCATTTGCTACTGAATATTCCGGTATATCATCCTTCATATATCTTATTAACTCATCTTTTATTTCAATGCCGTTGTCTTTCAAAGCTCTCTTATAGCCTCTTAAACGAAGACCACCAACCGCCTGATCATTGCTTCTGCCTGAAATCATTGCGATTTTCTTATGGCCTTTTTTACATAAATAATCAACTGCTCTATAGCTTTCCTTTTCGTCATCAATTGATACAGATGAACAATTTCTTTTTGGTGCCATCATATTAACTGCAACTGTACACAAAACATAAGGTACACCGATTTCTTCCAGTCTGTTGTCTAGAGAATCCATCTGGCCCCCAAGAAAAATAAGGCCTTTTAATCTTTTTTCTTTAGCAAGCTGTATAGCTACACTTACATCATCCTGGTCTTCTCCAAGCGCATGAATTAAAAATGTATATTCTAACTTCTTCAATTCTTCTTCAAATATCTTAAGCATTCCTTGAAAGAACTGATTGTCAATTCCTTTTATTAACAATGCTATTGTATTTGACTCTGTCATTTTTAGATTTCTCGCACTGTTATTTGGAACATAATTATATTCTTTAATTACTTTTAGTATTCTTCTTCTTGTATTTTGATTAATTCCCGGGTCATCATTAATTGCTCGGGAAACAGTGCTAATTCCAACCCCACATATTCTTGCTATGTCTTTGATAGTAAGATTTGCCATGTCTTTCCCCTTTCATTTAGCATAAATTAATAAGTTTCATTTCTTCCACAATTTAGCATTTTACCACATAGCTGTACTTTATGCAAAAAGCCGCGAAAGTTGTCCCTTCGCAGCTCTTTTAAGAAATTATTATCTGTATTATGTTATGCTCTGCCATAAAGAACAGTCAACTTTTTAATTTTGTTGTTTAACCTTTTTGTTAATTGTGTAGATTTCAAACGCCATCTCCAATTGTCTCCTAATGTAGATGGTGTATTCATCCTCGACTTATTGTCTAAATGTAAATAGTCCTGCATAGGAATTATGCAAGTATTTGCAGTTGAAGCCTGAGCCATTCTTATAATCTCATCCACTAACTGTGTTTTTGTTTCAACTTTTCTTCCTATGTATTCTTCTATCATTTGTACTTCTTCAGGTTCAATGTCATCAAGCCAACCCTTTAATGTTTCATTATCGTGGGTGCCTGTATAAACTACACAATTCTTATCATAATTATATGGCAAATAATCTCTTGGTCCTGATGAGTCCCTACTATCAAAAGCGAATTCTAATACCTTCATATTAGGGAAACCTGAGTCTTTAACTAACTGTCTTACTGTGTCAGTTATATAACCTAAATCCTCAGCAATAATATTAATATCTCCCAAACAATATTTAATTCCATTGAACAAATCTATACCCGGGCCTTTTTCCCAATGCCCGCCTGTAGCATCTTTGTCCTTTGCCGGTATTGAATAGTATTCATCAAAACCTCTAAAGTGATCAATTCTTACAACATCATATAATTTCACACTTCTCTCTATTCTCTTTATCCACCAGTCATAATTAGTGTATTTGTGATAATCCCATTTGTATAATGGATTTCCCCAAAGCTGTCCTGTTGCTGAAAATCCATCTGGTGGACATCCTGCAACTGCAATTGGATTCCTCTCATCATCTATTTGGAATAATTCAGGATGTGCCCACACATCAGCACTATCATATGCAACGTATATTGGAATATCACCAATAATTTTTATTCCATTATCGTTTGCATATTTTTTCAGTTTGTACCATTGTCTGTAAAACTCATATTGAATAAACTCATAAAAAGTAATTTCATCAGCTAATTCACTTTCGTAATATTCCATGGAATATTCCCATCTGAGTTTTATGTCCTCTGCCCAATGGTCAAAACTCTGCCCATTAAACCTTTCCTTAATAGCCATGAACATTGCATAATCTTTTAACCAATAAGCGTTTTCAGCTTTAAATCTTTTAAACTCTTCATGTTCGCTTATATCACTTTTTTCATAAGCAGTTTTTAAAAGTTCAAATCTGCCATTATACAATTTCTCATAATCTACTTTATCTGTTTTGCTACCGAAATCCACTTTATCACATTCTTTTTCTGTTAGAATTCCCTGCTCTATTAAGTCTTCTAAACTAATAAAATAAGGATTTCCTGCGTATGTTGAAAAAGACTGATAAGGTGAATCTCCGTAGCTTGTAGGTCCTATAGGCAATATCTGCCAGTATTTCTGGTGGGCTTCTTTTAAAAAATCCACAAATTCATATGCTTCTTTTGAAAAGCTTCCTATACCATACTTTCCAGGCAAACTTGAAATTGGTAATAAAATTCCACTAGCCCTCATAGTTCCTCCTTAAATAATCTTTAACCTTTTACTGCTCCTGCAGCTACACCTTTTATAATATGCTTCTGACATGTGAGATAGAATAATATAACAGGTATAATGCTTAATATAATAAGTGCCATTATTGCACCTAAATCTACTGAACCGTAACTTCCCTGTAAGTATTGAATATGAATTGGAATAGTTCTGTATCGATCTAAGTCAAGAACTAAATATGGAAGAAGATAATCGTTCCATATCCACATAATCTCAAGAATACCTACTGAAATTAATGTTGGTTTTAACATTGGTACAATAACGATGAAAAATGTTCTGATAGGTCCGCAACCATCAATTGCTGCTGCCTCCTCGATTTCAAGTGGCAAACCTTTAATGAATCCCGTAAACATAAACACCGCCATACCGGCTCCAAATCCCAAATATATAACCGGGATTGTCCAAGGTGTGTTAAGTCCCAATGAATCTGCTGTATTTGACAATGTGAACATTACCATCTGGAATGGCACTACCATTGAGAATACAAACAGATAGTAAACAATCTTACAAACTATACTATCAACTCTGGCAATATACCATGCTGCCATTGATGTACAAACTAATATTAAAGCCGTTGATAAAACTGTAATTACAAAACTGTATAATACTGATTTAAAAAACGGATAATTTCCAAATGTAAAACCTTTGATGTAATTAGCCCAACCTACTAAAGCTTTTCCTATAGGCCATGCAAATGTATCTGTTTTAACAAAGGTATTTGCTTTAAAAGAGTTCATTAAAACAACAAATATCGGACTGACATAAATTAATGTTACAATTGATAATATTATTGTTAAAAGCTTTCCATGTTTCAATGGAATTTCATTGTTCTCTTTTAATTTTTTCTTCTTTGTGGCAGCAACTAATTTTGTATCTTTTAAATTTCTATTTGTTTCTTTTTTGTTCATTATTGCTGCACCTCCTTTGATCTAGTTGCCTTAAGCTGAATAATTGATATTCCTGCAACTAAAATAAAGAATATAACGGCTTTCGCCTGTGCCACTCCCTTACCTGTAAGTGACTGTCCATAAAATGTGTTGTAAATATTAAGCGCCAACATTTCTGTTGTCTTTATAACTGAACCATCCTTTAACTGTTCAAATGGCTGACCATTTGTTAATGCTAAGTTTTGGTCGAAAAGTTTAAATCCATTAGTTATTGTTAAGAACAAACAAATTGTAATAGATGGCATAATATTTGGAATTGTTACTCTTGTTAATGTCTGCCATTTGCTTGCTCCATCGATTTTTGCTGCTTCAATTAATTCTCCGGGAACTGCCTGTAACCCTGCAATATAGATAATCATCATATATCCAACCTGCTGCCAGCACATTAATATGATTAAGCCCCAAAAACCATATCTTGTTTCCATTAATATTGAAGTGTTCATTTTTCCTAATACACCATTGAAAATCATACTCCAAATATATCCAAGAACAATACCACCAATTAAGTTTGGCATGAAAAATGCTGTTCTAAATAAGTTTGCACCTTTTATACCTAACGTTAATAAATATGCTATTGCAAATGCCAGTATATTTATCAAAAATAGTGATACTATTGCATACAATGCTGTATACCAAAATGCATGTATAAATGACGCATCGCTAAATGCATCCATGTAATTTCTAAAACCTACAAAAGAAGCATCTCCGATTGTAACAAACTCACAAAAAGATAAATAAATTCCTCTTAAAAATGGATAAATAAATCCAATACAAAAAGCTCCAAAAGTAGGTGCTAAGAATAGAAGAAAGCATCTTTGAATAGGTCTGCGAAGAAGTTTAGAATTTACAGATGTTCCACTGTTATGTTTTTTCTTTTTTCCTTTCACAGCAATCTCCTCCTTATTTCTAATAAGAGGGGGCGGGCTATGCCCGCCCCCTAAATATCAAGTTTCTATATTTATTTCCTATAGAAATTAATAACTATTATTTAGTTAATAATTATTGTCCAATCAATAATTATAATTCATTGTTACATAATTTATTTATTGGCTAATTTATTTGTTAGCTGCCTTATATTGTGTAGCCCAGCCTTCTACAAATGCTGTCTTAACATCATCCCATGAACCGCCTGCATCATATTTGTTCATTGCTGCTACAAGGCTTGCTCTCCATTCATCTACATTTGGTGTGTAGTTAAATGTCCAGTCAACATTGTAATTTCCTGCATCAAATAAGTCGTTTGCATTCTTTAAGAATACATTTCCACTATCTGCTGCTTTCTTATATGGAATAGCGCCAAACTGTTCAGCCATAACTTTTGTACCTTCATCTGAAGTTACTAACCATTTCATAAAATCAAGTGTTGCCTTCTGATCAGCTTCTGAAGCTTTTGCATTAACTGCCCAGCAGTTTTCTGTTCCTGAGCAAAGGCCTGCTTTTTCTTCACCATCAACTCCACAGTAAATTGGAATCATCTGCATATCATCATCTGAAATTGATTTTTTTAAAGCATCATATTCCCATGTACCATTCTGGTAGAATACTGCTTCACCATTCTTGAATTCTGCTTCTGCATCATAACCACCTGTTGCTAAAGTGTTCTTATCGTATTTGCTGTTGTTAATGTATAAATCCCATGTTTTTTTGAAGTTATCTAAATATGTTCCTTTAATTGTTGCAGGAGCTTCTTTCCATCCATCATCTCTTCCTTCATAGAATAATGGCATGTTTGCTAAGTGTCCTGTAAATCTCCATGATGATGCATCATCCATTCCTGATGATGTAAATGCATCAAATCCAAGTTTGTCAGCTCTCTTATGAATATCTTCAGCAACTGACTTTAATGATTCAAAGTTCTTAATGTCTGAAACTTCATATCCTGCCTTCTTAAGTAATTTCTTATTTACAATTAATCCATAACTTTCATAGCAATAACCGATTGATGCAACTTTGCCTTTGTCATCTTTCAAGTTAAATGAATCTGTACTTAATTCCTTGTAAACATCTGTGTCCTTAAGATCTAAGCAATAATCATCCCAAGTCTTAACTGCTGCCTGGTTACCAACTACAAATAATGTAGGTGCTGCTGATTTTCCCATTTCAGAAGTTAATGTTGAGTTATAGTTTCCTGAAGCTGCTGTAACAACCTTTACCTTAACTCCTTTTTCCTTCTGATATGTCTTGGCTATACTCTGTAAAGCCTCATCAGCTTCTGGTTTAAAGTTTAACCAGTAAACTGATCCTTTTTCTGAGCTTGATTTATCGCTCTTAGAACTGCTTCCACATCCTGCTAATAATCCTGCTACCATTGTTGCACACAATGCTACACTTAATAATTTCTTACGCATATCTTTGTCTCCTTTTCTTAAAAAAATAACTTAGGTTATCCGATATTTCCATTTCAAGTGTGGTACTCACTTTCTTTGGAAACGTTTCCTATGAACTGATAGTAGCACTTTTCGGAAACGTTTTCAACAATATTTTCACAACTAGAACACATTTCGACCTTTTATACAATAAAAGCTTATCTTTTTGTGCATTTTGCACATACACTGTAACGTTTTTATGCGTTTTTTGTCTATTTACTATAGTTTTATTTTTTTATGCAATGAATCTTCTGAAAGAATTTTCTATTTTTGAAAGCCTGTTACTTATGACATTCTTTCACCCCCAATGGGTGCCCGTCCGCAACTATTTTCTTTTCACACGAGTGTGCATCCCTAGTGGAACGTTTTTTGGACAATGAGAAATTCTTTCCAAATTTCTCATTGCCCAAAAAAATGAGCCGGTACTTAAGTACCGGCCCTTTAATGAGATTAAGTAAAATATATATTTAAGAACAGAGTTCTAAAATATCTTTTTAATAAATAATTGTTAATTACTGTTAATTATTTTTCATCATATTTCAATGCATCGTATCCTGTATCACCTGTACGAACTCTCATTACATCTTCGACACTTGTAACGAAAATCTTACCATCGCCATAGTGTTCTGTATTAAGAGCTTTTCTTGCTGCTGCAACTACAAGTCCTGGATCAACCGTTGATACAACTATATCAACCTGAACTTTCTTATAAAGGTTCATTGTTGTTGACACACCTCTATATCTACCTGTCTTACCTTTTTCAGCTCCACAACCCATTACCTGAGATACTGTCATACCCATTACTCCAATGGCATTCATTGTATCTCTAAGAACTCCAAATCGTTCTTCAGGACATATAATAGAAATCTTAGTATATCTGCCTTCTGACTTGTCACCTAATGTAAGTGGTGTAGGTTTAACATCTGATAAATCAACTGCCCCTTCACTTTCACCTGCATATGATGGTGCTGCTGGAAGGAAGTCTGCGTATGCTGATGCAAGACCATGTTCTGAAATATCCATACCAATAATTTCTTCTTCTGCTTTTGTTCTAAGTCCAATTGTATGTTTAATTAACTGGAATACTATTGTCATCATAATTGCTGCATAAATATCAATTGCAACAATACCTAATACCTGGATTCCTAATAATTTAAGTCCACCACCGTAGAATAAACCTGCATATGTAGAACCATCTGCAAATGCTGCTACATCAGCACCTCTGCCTGTTGCAAATAAACCAACTGCAATTGTTCCCCAAACACCGTTTGCGAAATGAACACCAACAGCACCAACAGGATCATCAATGTGTAATTTCTTATCTAACACTTCTACTACTACATCTACTAAAATACCTGCAACTGCACCGATTACCAATGCACCAAACGTATCAACTGAAGCACAACCTGCTGTAATTGCTACCAAGCCTGCAAGTGATGCATTTAAGCACATACCTACATCAGGCTTTCCGTCTTTTATCCATGTAAATATCATACAAACTACTGTTGCTGTTGCAGGAGCAATTGTTGTGTTCATAAAGATTGAAGCCAAACTTGATGTATTTGTTGCTGCTGCACCGTTAAATCCGTACCATCCAAACCAAAGGATGAAACAACCTAAAGCACCAAGTGTAATTGAGTGACCTGCAATTGCGTTTGATCTGATTTTTCCATTAGATCTCTTTGTATACTTACCAATACGTGGACCAACGATTATTGCACCAACTAATGCTGCCATACCACCAACTGAGTGGATTACTGCTGAACCGGCGAAATCAACGAAATGTAACTGCTGTAACCAACCGTGTCCACCGATGTTCCAAACCCAGCCTGCTTCAATAGGATATACTATCAAGCTGATTGCTGCTGAGTAAATACAGTAAGCACTAAACTTTGTTCTTTCAGCCATAGCTCCTGAAACAATTGTTGCTGCTGTTGCACAGAACACTAACTGGAATACAAACTGTGACCAGTTGAAGTTGTTGTAATTTGTAAAGATATCAAGGTTTGGTACACCAATGATACCCATTACATAATCCTCAGACATCATAAGTCCAAATCCTAAAAATACGTACATTATAGTACCAATACAAAAGTCCATCAGGTTCTTCATAATGATGTTACCAGCGTTCTTTGCTCTGGTAAATCCTGTTTCAACCATTGCAAATCCTGCCTGCATAAAGAATACCAAACTTGCACCAATTAAGAACCAGATTGCAAAACTACTGTCTGTAGCTGCCTGAATAATTTCTTTTGCGTCCATAATTTTTTCCTCCATTCTTTCAGTCATATTTTTTCTCTTAAACATTTGAATTGACTTTTTTCAAATGTTCATCACAAGATTTCTCTTGTGGGGAAACATTTTAAAGGGGTATGTTTTCCTTCTTACGAAATTCTTTTATTCTCCTAAAAACAAAAGAAAAAGGGAGCTAGACCTTTACGTCTGCTCCCTTGCATTTCGTTTAACAATGGCTATTATAACATCTGTTTTTTGTTTTGCAACAGTAAACCTGTCTTAACTAAAATTATTAAGACATTGTTTTAAATATTTAACCATTTGTTTTATTTTATTAGTTTAGTTCTTTCTAACTTTAAGTTTGGGAATTATATTTCCTATTTCGTCATAAGAATCTTTTTATAACTATGCTCTATTTGAAATTATGCTAAAGTTTCCTTTACCTGCTGGTAAATTCCTTCTCCGTCTAGCTTAAATTCTTTAAGTAATTCTACTGCAGGACCTGAATGTCCGAAAACATCCTGTACACCTAATTTTGTTACTTTTGTAGGTAATTTACTGCTTAATGCATCACATACAGCGCTTCCAAGTCCACCAATTACAGAATGTTCTTCAACTGTAACTACTTTTCCTGTTTTCTTAGCTGATTCAACAATAATATCTTCATCTAAAGGTTTGATTGTATGAATGTTGATTACTTCTGCATTGATTCCATCTGTTGCAAGTTTTTCTGCTGCCTCTAATGCATAGCCAACCATAAGACCTGTGGCAACAATAGTTGCATCGCTACCTTCTCTCATTTTTACACCTTTTCCAATTTCAAACTTGTAGTCTTCCTTGTTAATAACAGGTGCTGCTAATCTTCCAAGTCTTAAATATACAGGACCATCCATTTCATAAGCCGCTTTTACAGCCGCCTTTGTTTCAATATCATCACATGGACAAATTACTGTCATGCCTGGAATTGTTCTCATAAGTGCAATATCTTCGTTGCACTGATGTGTAGCTCCATCTTCTCCTACAGAAATACCTGCATGTGTAGCTCCAATTTTCACATTTAAGTGTGTATAACCAATTGAGTTTCTTACCTGCTCATATGCTCTTCCTGCTGCAAACATTGCAAATGTACTTGCAAATGGTACTTTTCCGCAAGTAGATAAACCTGCTGCAATCCCCATCATATTTGCTTCTGCAATACCACAGTCAATGTGTCTTTCAGGATAAGCTTTTTTGAAAATACCTGTTTTTGTAGCTTCCGCTAAGTCAGCATCAAGAACTACAATATCATCATGCTCTTTGGCAAGTTCTACTAAAGCATTACCATAGCTTTCTCTTGTTGCGATTTTCTTTACTTCTGACATAATGCTTCACCTACTTTCTCTAAATCTTCCATTGCCACTTTGTACTGCTCATCATTAGGAGCTGCACCATGCCAATTTACTTTATTTTCCATAAAAGATACACCTTTTCCCTTTACAGTATTCATAACGATTGCTGTTGGCATACCCTTTGTTTCTTTTGCTTCATTTAAAGCACTTCTGATTTGGTCAAAGTCATGTCCGTTAATTGTAACTACATGGAAATTGAATGCCTTAAATTTTTCATCAATAGGATAAGGTGAGCATACATCCTCAACTGTTCCATCAATCTGTAAATTATTGTTATCCACAATAAATCCCATGTTATCTAATTTTCTGTGCCTGCAAACATTGCTGCTTCCCAAACCTGTCCTTCTTCGATTTCTCCATCACCTAGCATTGCATAAACACGATAGTCACTGTTATCCATCTTTCCGGCAAGTGCCATACCTACTGCTGCTGAAATTCCCTGTCCAAGAGAACCTGCTGACATATCAACTCCAGGGATGTGCTTCATATCAGGATGTCCCTGCAAATATGAGTCAATCTTTCTTAAAGTTGTTAAATCTTCCTTTGGAATAAATCCTTTTTCTGCTAATACACCATATAATCCCGGTGCTGCATGTCCTTTTGATAAAACAAATCTGTCTCTATCCGGTTTGTTTGGATTTTTTGGATCAAGACCATTCATTTCTTCAAAATAAAGAAATGTAAGCATGTCTGCTGCTGATAATGATCCACCTGGATGTCCTGACTTTGCACTGTGTAATGCTGTCACAACATTCTTTCTCACTTCATTTGCAATTTTTGCAAGCTGTAAATTTTCCATTGTTACTTCCTTTCTTAAATATGAAAATTTTATATGTCTGAATTATACTAAATTTCAAAATCTGATTCCTGTAATAAATTAAGTCCGTCATTTTTTGACTTTGAACCAAATATACCTTTGAACTTTCTTCCCAACTTCTTGGTATGCGCAATGGCATTGTCGATTATTTCTTCAACATTGTCCTGTGAAATTCCCTTATTTGCTCCAAAATAATCATCTATTGCCTTATAAAATGCCAAGTTGGCAAGTTCATCCATTTCGTATCCTTTGTTCAATGCATAACGCTTTCCATATTCTACCCATTCCTCAATGTTGTATTCCTTGATTCTAACAATGTGATTAAATGTAGTTTCAAGTTTTGGATTCTCCTTAAGTAACTCTTCCATGCCATCTTCATTTCCTTCAAGAATAATAAGCATGTCATCTGTAAACATTCCACATCCATCTAACAGGCTAATAACAGTCATTTTTCCAAGTTGGTCTGCATTTTCGATAATTAAGTCACTGCCTACTAACTTGCCTAATACATATTTAAAGCCTTTTCTATTAAGCACCCGTGCATCAACTTTTGCAAGTTTTCTGTTTCTTCTACCACGTTTTCTGTTTACAAGTTTAATTAATTCAATGGCTAATGTTGTCTTTCCTGTTTTTTCATTCCCCATTATAATTACATTTCCATGGTCTGACTTACCATTTGGAGCATAATTAACAATCAACTCCTGTAAAACTTCTCTTATGTTAATCTCAAATCCTTCAACATTCAAGTAGTTTTTAAATTCTGTAAGTTCAGCTTCTGATAAAACATTCTCGCGAACAATATTATTATCCATTGTCTGGTCTTCTTTCTTTTCTGTCTTTTTATTTTCTGTTGCTTCTTCCGGTTCTACCTCTGCTGTAGTAGCTACTTTTTCTTCCGGTTTTGCTTCAGTAGCTGTAGCTGGTTCTTCCACATTTGCTTCCGTTTCAGTAGCTTCATCTTCTACCTTTGCTTCTGTTTCTGCAGCCGCATCTCCCGACTTTACTTCTACATTAGCAACCACATCTTCTACCTTTGCTTCTGTTTCTACAGCTTCATCCGCCTCTTTTTCTGCTTCAACGGTCTCTTCTATCTTTGCTTCTATATTATCAGCTTTTTCTTCTGTTCTCGTTTCAGTGTCAATGCTTTTGTTATCTGCTTTTTCTTCTGCCTCAGCAGTAGTTGCTTTTTCTTCCGATTCAACAGACTCCGCATTTGCTTCTGCCCCAACTGATGTTTTCTTTTCAACCACCTGTGTTTTAGGAGTATCTATAGTCCTATCTTCGCCTGCCGGTGTATCAGACTTTTGTTTGCCTTGAGCCTGCTTTTGCTCTTTAGACTCAACTTCAAATTCACCTTCCGGAACAATACCTGCACCTGCTAATATTTCAACTTTAGATGTTGGGTTTTCTTTAACTCTTACATCTGAGTCTTCCTGATTATTTGATACAACTTCCTCTGCTTCTTTTATTGCTTTTTGCAATTCATCGCGGGTTGGTAGTTTATCAGTCTTATATCCCATATCAGAGTTAGCCGCAATATTTTTGTACATCTTCTTCTGTCCTAAGTCATTGCTTTCATCTCTTGTTGGCGTTTTGTAGCCTAAATCAAGTGCCGGAACTTCACCTGTTTCCTCATGTAGTCCTTCTTCAATTTGTTCCTCTACCTGTGGTTTTACAACTCTGCTTACATTTGGTTGTTCTTCTTCACTTGAAGGAATCTGAATTTTTCCAAATATACGTGTGCTCCCCAAATCATCAGGAATGATATTCTCAGTTGACTGAGCGTTTTTGTTTTCTTCTAAATCTTCTTCTAAAACAATATCTCTTTCATCAATTTCTATGTTATCATGAACACTTTCTTCTACCTTAATTGCATCATCAATTTCAGTGCCATCAACTTTTTCTTCTGTTTCATTTAATTCTTCTTTAGAAACCAGTTCGTCATCAGACTCTTCAATAACACTTTCATCAATTGGAAGTATGCTGTCTTCTTGCTTTGCTTTAGAATTGCTGTCATTAACTTCTGCTGCCTCATTAATAATGTCAACTGCTTCTTTTACAGTTTCAGGTTTAAGAATTCCTCTTTCCTGAAGCTGTCTTAAAATATCACTTACATCATTAATGCCTGTTAATTTTTCAGTTCTTGATTCTTCCGGTTCAACCTGTTCAGAAACTTTCTCATCTGCCTGTGACCTAGGCTGTTCTTCATCGTTTAGCAACTGACCAACTGTAATGTCACCGTCATGTAAATCTGGTTCAAATTCGCCATTTTCAATTGTTCCCTTAACTGTTTCATCATTGTCACTGTTTGTAACTTCAACCTGATCATCATTAGTTTTTATTTCCTGCTGAGCTTCGTCAACAATTTCAGGTACCTTGTCATTTTGTGATGTTACTGAATCGACTGTTTCAGGTTCATCAGAAAGAATAATTTCTTCCATATCATCATCTTCACTTGAATTCAAATTAATAAATTCTTCTATATTCTTCTCTTCATTTTCAGCCTGCTTTGGTTCAACTCCTTCTGGAACACTCTCCTCTTCTTTTTCCGGTTTGATCACAGAAGCTGTGTCTTTCTGTATCATGTCAGGATTAATTTCAAAAGGTCTAAAAGTTCTTTTCTGTTTCTTATGTGATTTTTCTTCTGCTTTAGGAATAATTTTCTTTTCTTCAACATTTCCGTCTTCATCTAAGAACTGGATTTCATCCACAGTCTCTGAAGTTTTTTCAGGTTCAGGCTTCACTTCTTCTTTTGTCTGACCATTTTCATTACTTACTATTTCAGCAATAGTTGGTTCTTCAGTCATTTTTGGAGCCTCAACAATTTTAGCCTTCACTCCATCTTCTGAAATATCAGTAATTTCTATAATTTCATCCCCACTGTTTTCCGCCAGTGTTTTAGCCTTTTTTTCTTTTTCTTTTTTTATCTTTGCAACCTTTGGATTATTGATTTTTTCTTTTAAGTCAGAGGCTTTCTTTACATATTTTCCTTCGGAGAACCATAAATTAATCTCATCGCATATATCAAGGCATTTGTCCTTTTTGCCGGCTTTGTAATAAAGTTTTGCCAACTCGTAAGCCCATTTTTCTTCCATGTCAAGATTTACATATTCTTCCAAAATATTAATTAACTCTTCAATAGGTTTTCCCTGAGCCTTTGCCATTCTATATCTTAGAATATATCTTGCAGTATCTCTTGGTGCCATTTCAATAAAGTCTTCATAATAGCTTCTTGCTGCAGCAAAGTCTTTTGTTTTAACAGAAATTAAACATAGCTTGTATGCAATAAGTCTACCTGCATTTGTATTTTCATAAGCAATGGTTAAAGCTTCTTTTGCCTCTTCAAAATTATGAGTCACCTCATAGGCATCTGCAACTAAACTTAAAATATTATTGTCTTTTATTCTCTTTAAATCTAAAGAATCTGCAATGTCAACTGCTCTGTCAAAATCCCTGCGTTTCATTGCATCCCTTAGCTCATCCATTTTTTGTATCTGTTCATTTCTATCCATTTGAATACCTCTTTGTTTTGACTTGTTAAACTGTTACACGTCCTTCTAATGCCCTTAGCAATGTAACATTGTCAATGCACTCTAAATCTCCTCCAACGGGAACGCCACTGGCTATTCTTGTAACTTTAATTCCCAAAGGTTTAATCACCTTGCTAATATACATTGCCGTAGCCTCACCCTCTACGCTGGAATTTGTAGCTATAATTACTTCATCAACATCATCTTTTAGTCGTTGAAATAATTCTTTTAATTTAATATCATTTTGCCCAATGCCGGCCATTGGATTAATCGCTCCATGTAAAACATGGTATACACCTTTGTATTCTCCTATTTTTTCATAGGCTGCCATATCCTTTGTTGTTTCAACCACCATAATTGTCTTGTGGTCTCTTTGATTACTGCTACAGATTGGACATACTTCCTGATCTGTAAGGGTACAACAGATTTTACAATATTTTACATTATTCTTTGCCTCTACAATTGCAGACGCTAAATCATGTACCTGTTCGCTAGGCATGTCTAATATGTGGAATGCAAGCCTTCCTGCTGTTTTGGGACCAACTCCCGGCAAAGCTGAAAGCTCTTCTATTAACTTTGTAATGTAACCACTGTAGTAATCCATTAGAATAGACCACCCATTCCACCGGTAATTTTAGACATTTTCTGTGCTGATACTTCTTCGATTTTTCTAATAGCTTCATTAACTGCTGCCATTGTTAAATCTTCAAGCATTTCAATATCATCCGGATCAACTACTTCCGGATCAAATTTAATACTTGTAATTTCTTTCTTACCTGATATTGTAACTTCAACGGCACCGCCACCTGATGTTGCAGTGTAGCTTGACTCTTCAAGCTGAGCCTGTGCTTCTTCCATCTGCTTTTGCATCTTCTGTGCCTGCTTCATTATATTATTCATGTTTCCAGGCATGCCTCCCGGAAATCCTCCTCTTCTTGCCATTTAGAAATCCTCCTCTTCAACTTCCATTTTTATTTTTGAGACTACTTCCATAAAATAATCACTAAAACTCTGATTATTTTCTAATATAGTCATTTCAATTCTTACCTGTTTTTGTATTTCTTCACTAATCACATTAGTAAGCATCTCTATTACCTCAGGTTTATTACAACCTTCATAACCAATTGAACCTGCGTTAAATACAATTAACAAGGTGTCTTCACCTTTGACGCTAAATCTTGCATCATTTAAATAAATCTTATATGGATTAGAAATGTGTCTCTTGATTCTTCCCCAGTTATCCACAACTGCCTGTATGTCAGCCGGAACCGGTTTATCAAACACCTTCTTTTCCTTTGGCTTCTCCTGTGCCTGAGCAGTAGGTTCAGAGGCCACCTGCTTTGAAACAAAATCACCATTTTCTATTTTCTTCTCCATTAAAGCAATTCTGTTATTTAATGAACTTATGTCTCTTTCCATGGCAGGTTTAGTTAATTTAATAAATGCAATTTCTATTAACACACGTTTCTGTGATGAATATTTGATTTGTCCTGCCAATTCAGAAAAAATTCTAATATATCTCATAATTACATCTGTATCCACCATATCCGCTTCTTCTTTAAGAGACTGTATTCTCTCCTGAGAAGCATCTATAATTTCACTTGCTTCATCAGATGTTTTAATAAGCATCAAATTTCGTAAATACCAAATAAAATCATTAACAAACTGTCCTAGTTCACGTCCCTGCATAATTATTTCATCTAATAAATTAATACATGAAACAACATCACCGTTAATGATTTGTCTTGTAAGTCTGCTGAAAATCTCGTTATCAACAGCCCCTAAAACCTCTAGAACATTCTCGTATGTTAACTTCTGTCCTAAATAAAAGGCTATGCACTGGTCCAAAAGACTAAGTGCATCACGCATGGAACCATCTGCAGCTTTTGCCACATATCGAAGTGCCTTTTCTTCAACTTCAATATTTTCTTTTTCCATAAGTTCCGCAAGTCTGTTTACAATAGTATCGATGGAAATTCTTTTAAAATCATATCTTTGACATCTTGATAAAATTGTAATTGGGATCTTATGTGGTTCCGTTGTTGCCAATATAAACAATACATATGATGGCGGTTCTTCCAATGTTTTAAGCAAAGCATTAAAAGCTCCAATTGACAGCATGTGAACTTCGTCAATAATATATACAGTATATTTTCCACTTGACGGAGTATACTGTATTTCATCTCTGATTTGTCTTATGTTATCTACACCATTATTTGAGGCAGCATCAATTTCTATTACATTCATGGAACTGCCTGAATTAATCCCCTTACATACATCACATTCATTGCAGGGACTACCATCAACAGGATGTTCGCAGTTTACGGCTTTTGCAAAAATCTTTGCCACACTGGTTTTACCTGTTCCTCTTGTTCCACAAAATAAGTAAGCATGTCCTATTCTGTTTGCATTTATCTGATTTTTTAAAGTTTGCACAATATGATCCTGACCCTTTACTTCATCAAAAGATGTTGGTCTGAATTTTCTATACAATGCTGTGTAAGACATGTTTTCTCCTTTGCTGTAATATTTTTGGGCATAGTACACCCATTTGCACCTTTGGATACCATTATAAACTAAAAAAGTTTTCCATACAAGATGTTGGAAAACTTTTCTTTCTATAAAATATTTTAATTATAAATTAATACATTACATCAAGCCATGCAATATATCCCAGCTGTGTATGGGCAAATCCAAATTTGTTATTCACCTTGCCGTCCACTACCATTTTTAACATAACTTTTTTTGCGTCATTGTTTGACTTACATGCAGCAATACAATTTTTAAGTCCGGACTTTAACTGTCCACCTAAGACATAACCTAATCCATACTTACAGAAAAATTCTGGTGTTTTATTTGGCTTTTTCTTATAGTATCCAGATTTTTTATTGCCTGCATATTTTAAGAAAGCTTTTACTAATGAGTTTTTCCCCTGTACTCCGAATCCATTATATTTCGCTTTGCTCAGTTTCTTAAACTTCTTCTCCATTGATTTCTTTTTTGATTCTGTCAAAGTTATATCTACACCATATCTTTTGTATCCCCATTTCTTTGGTGCAACTTCTGTTACAAAATCTCCCGGATTTAAATAATTAAAAATATTCTCATATCCTTTTTTCTTTGCCAAGACAGATACTCTTGGTGTTGCAAATGTATATGCATACACGTTATTTTTTCCTACTACGCTATTCATATGTTTTGCAAATAAATTAGCTACCGCTGCTCCTCTGCTATGACCTGTAATCCAAACCTTCGTTTTAGAATTTTTATTCAGCCCTACTTTGTTGCTTGATAAATAACTTTTTATTTCTTTATACATCTTTTCTTCGGCAATGGAAAAACCTGTATGAGTATTTCCTTTTCCAAGATTCCAATTGCTAACCCACTCATAATCACCACCGGTACCTTTTACCCAAACAGCCACAATATTTGTGCCATCTACATTTCTAATACCAACTTCATATGATATGGTATCATTGTTATTTTTCTTTGGAGTCTTTTTTACATATTTGTATTTATTAAACTTGCAGGCTTTTATCAGCTTATTGGAATAATTTTTGTTATAAACTGAAGATGCCGCAAGCATTGACAATTTTGCAAGGCCTCCCTGAATTTTTGAGCTTGATTTTGTAAAATATCCATCTGAATACTTTTCCGTATCCCTTAACACTTTCTTTGTCTGACCATCTTTGTATGTTCCAGTTACATTTAATGTAATACTGTTACTTTTATTTGTAACATTCTTTACCTTATCTCTGTCAAATGGCTGGTCAGATAAAAGTACTGAATTTGCTTTTACTTTAATAACCGGTCTTACACCATATGAATATGTAAAATACTGGGTATTTATTTTTCCAGTAACTGAAACAAAACTTTGAACCATGTTTCCATAATGCCAGCCACCAGGACCTCGAAGCCACCATCTTACTGCCGGTTCATCATATCCTGCATATTTTGTTGTATATGCTATTCTTTTATCTGTGTCACTGTCTGTATCATCAAAACCATAATCTAAACTTTGAACTTCATCACTATCAAGTAAAGATACTTTGTCCTGTGTTTCAATATACTGCGCCGGTTTTTTATCTATATAAGCATCGTTATATGGATGGTATTTTGTAACATTTACAATTGCTTTCATATCTTTTTGTTCGTTTTTTGTAAATGCTGTATTATAAAAGTCATCGTTTAATTTGTCTCTTAATTGTGATTCTGACCAAAATCCCTGGTAATCACTCATAAACAAAACTTTCTTTGAAAGAAGTGTGTAATATCCACCACTTTCACCTAAAACAAGCCATTCTATTGAATCATTTGCCTTGGCATAGTGAAATCTACCATAAGCTTTTGCTCTGGCATATTTTACACCTTTGTAGGTAACTGTGCCGTCTTTGTTAAAATCCGTATCATCTAATGTATAAATGATATCTTCATTTGTAATGAAGTTCTGATAATAAGCACCAAAATATACAGATGTTCCAACAGCATATCCTGATGCTGCCTTTACGGAAACATTCCATAAATCAACTCCCGAAAACATTGACATAACCATAGTCAAAATCATTACCATGCTTAAAATTTTTTTCTTCATTTTGTCCTCCTTTTTTTCTTTTGTGTACTATTTATATTGTATTATATTCTGTAATATTTTTAAACTATTTTATATAAATGTATATTCTATATAAATTACATTGTCTCAAATTATCACTTTATTAAAGTTAAAACTTCTAAATTCAATTTTGGATAAAAAAGAAGCTGAAACTTCTAAATTAAAAGATTCAGCTTCTTTTATTATTAATCCGCGCGATTTGCTTTGTGAATATCCCATAAGCGTTACCTTTACAGTTAGCTCGGCCTAGGCTTCCTCATGTCACACAAAACGATCTGCTTAGTGCTGCTTCATTCCTGACCTGACACGGTTCACAGGATTCTGTTGCATAAGACCCAAACGTCAACACCACTTATAAAGGGCAGCCCTACAAAATATCCCCTAGGCAAATCATCACCCCTGCTGTAGCGGATTGCAGGTACAGGGCGCCGC
>ERZ839947.1621-NODE-1621-length-20075-cov-5.616733_pt1 | contig 20075 bp, 18 predicted proteins | sample MGYA00519908_ERZ839947 | MGnify/ENA primary metagenome ERZ839947 (study PRJEB31850, sample SAMEA3708857) | human gut metagenome | biome: human gut; feature: human-associated habitat; material: faeces | place: China | collected 2014 ... | reverse complement strand
TGAAGATAATTATAAAGATATTATTATATGGGATAAAAATACTGATACTTATGCTAAATTTTCTTTAGAAAATAAAAAAAATAGAGGATTGTCGATATATTTAAAAGGAATACCATTGTCAGAAGCTAATTTAATAAATAATCGGCAATCTATTGGTATAGATATTGATTTTTACGGTTTAAATTTGAAAGAAAATATACAGTTAAATAGGAATAAATTAACTTTAAAAGGAACGAATAATATTAAAAATATTATAAAAAATATTCTTAGTTGTTATCAAGATTATATTTTTGAAAATAATGGTAAAAATTTTATTGAGAATATAAATGAATATTCTGATTCTAGTATAGAAAATTTGTGGCTCTTTTGTGATATTAAACATAAAATGAAGTTTAATGAAAAACTTAATCAAAAAATTGCTAATATACCCATTACAATTTTTCGTTTAAATGAAAATAATAAATATGTTTTAGATAATACTATATTAAATGAAATTTTACCATTAAATGAAGGTGTATATTTTGTAGATATTCATAATTATAAATTTGATACACTAAAAGAACCTAAAGAAGTATTAGAAATATTAAATCAAATTCCAGATAGTATAAAACAACAGAGATTAGTGTTGGATACGGAAAATATGTATTTTATAGATAATTTATTATGTAAAGATTTATATTTTCAAAAAAAAAGTAATTTGAAAATATTTACAGTATATTTAGAAGATAAATTAATTGATTTAAAGAAATATGTAATAAATTTATCTAAAGAAAGTAAAAATCTTATGTTAAGCTTTTTAAGCGAAAAAAATAATAATCATAGATGTATTATACCTGCAATTAATATGTATAAAAGTATTGCTGTAGATTTATGGAACAAATCTATATCACCAGGATTTAGAATAAACTATGGGTTACGTTCAAGAGCACATATAATATCTCCGTTTACAGGAAATCAAGCACAAAAGAGAAAGATTTATTCTAAATCTTGTTTTATTGATGAAATATGTAGTTTAGAAACTTTTAATAGATGTGTAGAGTTCACAAAGAAATATGCTGTATACAAAGATGTTAGTATCGATAATATTAGAGAAACCTATAAACAGCTTATAGGGGATTATTATGATGCTATGGATGATAGCTATGATAAACAGAATAATTTAAGTGATAGTAAGTAATACAAAAAAGACTTTATAGTATAAAAAATACACCTCAAAGGTTAATTGGAATAACTTTTAAGGTGTATCTTTTTTATATGGTATTTTATTTAGAAGAGGCAAGATAGTTATCTAGGGTTTCTTGAGCATGTTGGGCTAATTGGGTATTAACTTTTGCATCTAAAGTGTTGATTATATCTCGTAATTGAGTTTTGCTAAGTCCTGCATTGATACCAATATTTAGATGGGATAAAAGTTGGCTTTCTGTTCCGTTCATACTTGCTAAAGCAGAGATTGTAGCAATTTCACGTTCTGGATAAGTCAAGATATCGCGAGCAAATAAATCACCGAAAAGATGTGCTTTCAACATGTAATCAATGCCAGAAGAACTAGCAATATTCACTGGTGCTCCTGCTAATTGAGTTTGAACTCTAGTACCTAGAGCTAAAATATCTGTATTTGCTGGTAATGGTGTTGCATCATTGCCCATAGTGTCATGAATATTTTTGCTTTGTCGTTCGGATAAAACTTCATCTACAGTAGCAAGACCATTTAAAGCACGAGGAAAACCACAATAAGCGTAGAGATGAACCATTATTTCTTTTGTTTCATTGATAGTTAATCCACTATCTAAGCCTTCATTTACAGCTGTTTTTAAATTATTTAAATCTCCAGTAGCTGTATAAGAAGCAATAGGAATGATAGCTTGCTGTTTTGCTGTCAAAGAACCAGCTTGATAATTAGCAAAACTAGAATTTAGGCCTAAGAATAAAACACAACAAAAGGTCAATATAGATAGTAAGTATTTCATAAATATCCCTCACTTTTAAATGAATTTTATTAAAGGTTGTAGCCTATTTGATATGCTTGATTAGGAAATTCTGTACGTTCAATGATAGGACGAGAGCCACAACCAATGGCTAAGACTTTGCCGATATCTTGCCATTCCATATAACGCACTAGCGTTTCATAATGATGAACTAAAGCTTCCATAGTCCAATCAGCACTATTATAAGCAGTTGCCATTAAAATTGATTTTTTACGATGCAAGGAGCCTGTACGTGAATAAAATCTATCAACAACAGTTTTTATTTGGGCAGACATACCATAATAATAAAGAGGTGTAATTAAAACAATTAAATCCGCACCAATTAATTTTGGCATAAGTGTTTGTTCAATAGCATCGTTTTGAATACAAGGCCCATTCATACCACAATGGTCACAACCTTGGCAAGGATGAATATCTTCAAATGCAGAATTAAAACGAAAGACTTCATGTCCAACACTTGTTGCACCTTCGATAAATTTATCAGCTAATAAAGCTGAAGTTCCTGCTTTATGAGGGCTACCTGTAATAACTACAATTTTCATTTTATTTTCTCCTATATGATCATTAGCATTAGCTGTTGTTTCAGGTTTATTTGTCAATGCAGATAATCCACAACCACTCAAAAATAGAGTCAATAAACCTGAGCCACTTAATTTGATAAAATCTCTACGGTTCATGATAAATAACCTCATTGATTAGGCATAGCTTCAATAGTTACTGTACCTGATAGCTCGGATACTATATCTTCACCAGAAATAACATGACCTAGTTCGTATAAATCATTGTTAGCATGGAAATCATCATAGAAAATAACAACATCTCCCCATGGCTCATAATAAGCTAAAGTTCCGATTTTAGGTGTGGCTTTAGGTGTGCTTTCTGTATTTAATTTATTAGATGGATAGAATATTTTTTCATTTGTACTATAATCTTCTAAATCTATGGATAGTGGTAATTGATTATATAAATCATTAGCAGCTGGACTATTATTTAATTCGATTTCAATAGTTTGATTATTAGTAGTTGTTAATTTTATAATTTTAGTTTGTGTTGAAGTTGATGACGATGTAGTTTCAGTTGTTGTTTTTACATTAGTATTAGCTGTAGTATTATCTTGAGTTGGTTCTACTTGAGCATTGCAAGCCGTTAGAGAAAAGGTCATTAATAATAAACTTAGCAGTAGAAAGATTTTTTTCATGATAATAACCTCCTGTATGTTTATTTTTTATCTAATTTATATAAAATATGTGATAAAATACAATCTTTTGTTTGAAGATTTAGAAAGCTTTTTCGTAAATAGTTAGCTAAAATTATAAAAGTAGCTACGATAGATAAGTAATCCACAAAAAATGATAGTAAAGATTGAGATGGATTAAAGTATACGAAATTATTTTGTAATAACATATATGAAATTAAATCATAATGTATAAAATTATTTAATCCATAGAGAAAAATTATCCATAAAATTAATTTAGAATTTAGCAAATAAGATAATTTATTTTTTGTATATTTAGTTATTAGATTATAAAAAATTTGCCAATGTAATCCTATATGCATAGATATTAAAATAAAACCCCAATAAGCTGACAGTAGATGCAATGTACGAGCAAAATTGATTAAATTGGGAAAAGAGGTTTTTAGAAATAGTGGGATATAATCTAAAAATATAAGACTACTGATAATTAATCCAAACATAGTTAAGAAAGTGAGTAGATTAATTATTAAAATAAATGAATTATAAAGTGTGTATTTTAAAGATATTATCTTGGCAAAGTAATTTTTTTGTAATATACAATGAATTATAAATCCTATGCAAAGGATAATGCCTAAATATTCATGCCACTTTGTACCTATTAATGAATATGACATACATAATAATAGTAGTATGAACATGATGATATCTAAGACGATTTTTGATTTAAATTTTAAAGTCATAAGCTACTCCTTTCTTAGAATTCAAGTGATAATTTAATTAAAATGATTATAAAATATTTATTTTAGTTAACCATTTATGAATATCTGTATTTGAAGCAGTGCTATCATAAGAAGCTAATCCTGTGAGAATTTTTGATTGAGGACATAATTTTTTTATATCTTGAAGAATATGACCGAAGCCACCTCCACCATGGGTACAGAATGGAATGACTTCTTTATTTATTAAATGATTTTGATTTTGCATAATGAAAGTGAGTATAGGTGGTGCAATAGTACTCCACCAATTAGGTGAGCCAATAAAAATAGTGGAATATTTATTTAAATCTATTTGAATATCTTTGATATCAGGTTGATAGTTTTGAGAAATTTCATGCTTAGCTTGATTGACAACTGCGTTATAGGCTTGGGGATAAGGTTTTTGTGGAATAATTTCTAAATAGTCAGCATGAAGTTGTTCGGCAATAATTTTTGCCATTTTGCGTGTATTACCAGAATGAGAATAATAAACTATTAATGTATTAGACATATAAATACCTTCTTTTATAAAAATTTTTAATATAAATTTATTTATCTATTAAATTTTCTTGTGATTGAGGATATCTTGCACCTTGAAGATTGATGGAATTTAAATGTTTGTTAATCATGGATAATTCTTCAGCAGAGAATTTTACATTGATACTATTGATATTTTCCTGTAGTCGAGAAACTTTTTTAGTTCCAGGAATAGGTACTATCCAAGGTTTTTGAGCTAAAAGCCAACCAAGAGCAATTTGTGCAGGTGAAACTTGTTTTTCTTGTGCTAATTTTTGTACATATTCGATTAAAATATAATTGTGATTTAAATTTTCGCTATTGAAACGAGGTATTTGACTGCGAAAATCATTTTTAGCAAAATGAGTATCTTTATTAAATCGTCCTGTTAAAATAGCTTTACCTAAAGGACTGAAAGGAACAAAGCCGATATTAAGTTCTTCAAGTGTAGGTAATAATTCTTGTTCAACTTCACGATACCACATAGAATATTCACTTTGAACAGCAGTTACAGGGCAAATAGCATGGGCTTTACGGACGGTTTTAGCACTAGCTTCAGATAATCCCCAATGTAAAATCTTGCCTTCTTTGATTAAATCTTTCATAGTTTCTGCTACTTCTTCAATTGGAGTTTGCGGGTCAACACGATGTTGATAATATAAATCAATATAATCTGTTTGCAATCGTTTTAAAGAGCCTTCAAGTGCATTGCGAATATCTTTAGGTTTGCTAGAAAGAGCCACTGGTCGATTAGCATTATCCATTTTATGAGCTAAATCAAAACCAAATTTTGTAGCGAGAACAATTTGGGAACGATATGGTTTTAATGCTTTGCCTAATAATTCTTCATTTGTATATGGGCCATATACTTCAGCTGTATCAAAAAAGTTAATGCCTAAATCAACAGCTTGCTGTAATACAAAGATAGCTTCATTTTCAGGAAGATATGGCGGATAACTTTGAGTAAATCCCATACAGCCTAAACCTAAAGTAGATACTTTTAATTTATCTTTACCTAAATATCTATATTGCATAATTTTTTCTCCTTTATTGTAGATTATTTTGTTATTGAATAAATTTAATATTGTGTAAGCGATAAACTTCATTTACATCGTGTAAATCAAGAATGATGCTATGTTTTTTATCTAATTGAGCAAGAACATCTAATTCTTCTGATGTTAAAGTAAAATTATTTAATTGTATATTTTCTTGAAGATGTGTATAATTCGTAGATTTTGGAATACTGATGATATTATTTTGTTTTAGCCATTTTAAAATAATCTGTGCTGTAGTTTTGTTATATTTTTTAGCTAAAGAAATCAATAGAGGATTTTCAAAAATTTTTTCTTTGCCTTCAATAAACGGAGCCCATGCCATAGGTTTTATATCATATTTTTTCATGAGTTTTAATAATTCTTGTTGTTGACAAAGTAAATGGAGTTCTATTTGATTAATTGCTGGTATAATATTATGACTTAAAATTAAATCAACTAATCTATCTGGTAGAAAATTGCAAACGCCAATAGCTTTTATTTTTCCAGAAGCATATAATTCTTCTATAGCTTGCCAACTGCCATGGTAATCACCAAAAGGCATATGAATAAGATATAAATCTAAATAATCTGTTTGCAAATTTTCTAATGTTTTAGCAAATGATTGTTTTGTTTTTTGGTAACCAGCATCTTGTATCCAAACTTTAGACGATATAAAAATATCTTCACGAGGAATTTGACTTTTTTTGATTGCATTGCCAACAGCTTTTTCGTTGCCATAACAAGCAGCTGTATCTATTAAACGATAGCCCATTTTTAAAGCATTTAATACAGTGTGTTCACATTCATCAAGATTGTTTATTTGATATACACCTAATCCTGTAAGTGGTATTGTTATTTGATTGTTTAATGTAAGTTTATCCATTTGTAAGTACCTCGGTTTATAATTTAATCTTAATCCTTGTAGCTAACTCTAAGTCAATAATTTTTTTATTATTTAGTATATTTATGTTCGATTTTGTAACGAAGATAATTTAAGCGTTCTAATTGTTTTTCACGGAAATGGATTTCATCAAGAAGTTCATTGCGTTTTTTATTTAAACTATATAGTTGTAATTTATCACTATGATTGTTTTTATCGAGCAATAGACGCATGTAATTTTCAATTTCTTCAATGCTAAAACCTATATCATGTAAGGTCATGATTAAACTTAGATTTTCTAAATCACTATCATCATATTGCCATGAACCCATGACTTTTTTTACTGCATTACATAAACCCCATTTTTCATATTCATGCAAAATTTCTAGGGGAATGTTATAAAGTTTGCTTGCTTCATCAATTGTCATCTTAATACTTCCTTATTTCGTTTTAATTGAATTTAATAATGAGCATTTTATTTTGCAAAATAAAAAAGTAGGTATTCTATTCCTTTGAACACCTACATTGTAATATATTTGTTTAATTATGACTAATACTTATATTTCATAATAAATAATGCTTTTTAAGCATTTTTAATACTTTGGATAAAATGAGACATAGTTTGTGAATATATATGATTTTTCTTCCAAATGAGAACTGCTCCTGTTTTTATTTCAGGAAATAATGGTATGAAGCGTAAGTCTTGATATAAGTTATCAAAATTAAGATTAAAACAAAGGGCTACACCAATTTGATGTTTTACCATATTAGCAGCATTTAAAATCAGATTATATGTTGCTACAATGTTTAATTTTTCTGGAGAATTATTAAACCAATTAATTAATTCATTTTGTACTGCTGTACGTTTGGCAATGATTAGTGGTTCATTGATTAAATCGTCAGGTGTGATAAATGTTTTTTGAGCTAATCTATGTTTTTCATGGACTAAAATGCCCCATTGTTCTTTTTGAGGTAAACGAAAGAAATTATATTTACTGATATCAACTGGTTCAGTTACTAATCCCATATCTAAAAGACCATTTTCTATGCGTTCTTTAATTTCATCTGCAGTAGTACTATGAATATGGAATTTTACTAATGGATGAATTCTATGGAATTCTTTTATTTTTTGAGATAAATATGACATATTTTGAGTTTCCCCACAACCTATAGAAATTTCTCCAACTAAATCATCACATTCTTTTGTCAGCTCTTGTTGTGTTTTTTCCATCAGAGAAATTATTTCTTTAGCACGACGACGCAATAACATACCATCTTCAGTTAAAATAATGCGATGTTTACTTCGTTGAAATAAAGTTACTCCGAGTTCTTCTTCTAATTGGATAAGTTGTCTAGATAAAGTGGGTTGTGTAATATGCAATAAATTAGCTGCTTTTGTTATATTTTCTTCGCGAGCTACCATTAAAAAATATTTTAATAAACGAAATTCCATAAAAGCACCTTCTAAAATTTTTATTTGATGTAATTATAGGATATATAAATATATTTGGCTAGAATTTAATTTGCAGGTATTTATTATTTAATAGCGAATAAATTTTTATAGTGAATAAATTTATGGTTAGGAAGTGGATTTATGAGTTTAAAATTAGTTATAGCGGAAACAATAGGTATAGATGAAAAAACATTGGATGAATTAGCAAAAGATATTTTACCTCAAGATGTAGAAATCAAATATTATAATTCTTTAGCGAATAGCGATGAAGAAAAAATCAAACGCTGTAAAGATGCTGATGCAGTGATAATAGCTAATAAACCATATAGAGAAAATGTTTTAAAAGCATGTAGTAATTTAAAAATGCTCTCTGTTGCTTTTACTGGTGTAGACCATGTAGATATGGATTATTGTCATGAACATAATATATTAGTTTCTAATTGTTCAGGATATGCAAATGAAGCTGTTAGCGAGCTTGTAATCGGTATGTGTATAAGTCTATATAGAAAATTAGCTGAGTGTGGTATAGCTACAAAAAATCATGAGACAAGTAATGGTCTTCGCGGATTAGAACTTTGTCGTAAAAAATTTGGTATTATTGGAGCAGGTGCTATTGGTTTAAAAGTAGCAAAATTAGCTAAAGCTTTTGGTTGTGAAGTATATTGTTATCGCAGACATATTCCTGAAAATAGCGAATTTAAATTTGTGGATATGGATACTATTTTGAAAGAATGCGATATTATTTCACTGCATATGCCACTTACAAAAGAAACTATATGTATGATAAATGCAGAAAAAATTGCTTTAATGAAGAAAAATGCTATTTTAATCAATACAGCTAGAGGAAAAGTTATCGATACGCAAGCTTTAGCTGATGCTTTAAATAAGGGGAAAATTGCTGGTGCTGGTATTGATGTTTTTGATACAGAACCACCTATTGGAGCAGAAAACCCATTGTTGACTGCAAAAAATGTTGTGTTATCTCCACATATTGGATTTGATACGCAAGAAGCTATGCAGAAAAGAGCTATTATAGCTTTGGAAAATATTGCAAAATGGATTGAGGGAAAACCACAAAATATCATGTAACATAAATATTGTAAATAAATAAAATTGTTGATTATTTATAAAATCTATGATATAATTAAGATATAAGAATTAAATAATGATGCATTTTGCATGACGATAATAAAATTGTTCTTTTTATTATTTTCATAAAAAGTCTTCATGAATTAATACTAAAAAAGATAGGAGGACTTATTATGAAAAAGAAATTAATAAAAAGAGCAATTTTTTTTATGATAAGTTGTAATATGGTTGTTTTTACACCAACATGGGCAAGCCAAGAAATAAAGAATACAATAACTTCATCAAGTATAGAAGTATCTGATGGAAGTATTAAAAATATAGTGAATGATGATATTAATATTATTGATACAAATGTAAGAGATGAATATGGAATATTTTCTAATAATGGCGGAAAATTAAATATAGATGTAGATAGCTTAACTATTGAACATAATATTGATAGAAGTAATATGTTTACAAGTATTTTATCTCAAGGAAATATTTCACAGGGGAGTCGCTCATTAATAGATATCAAGACTATTAATGATATTAATATAGATAATACAGCGCAGGAATTGGAGCAGATAAATGCTATAAATGCAAAAGATAATGCTAATTTAAATTTATTATCTAAAAATGGAGATATAAATATAAATAGTAATTTAAATATTAATCGTCGATTATATGATGTAAATAATAGCATAATAAATGTAGAAAACAATAGCGTACTTAAATTAGATGCTAAAAATATGAATATTAATTCTACTATAACTGATAGTTATGGGCAAAGATTATTTAATAATTATGGAATTAATGTAAAAAATAGCCAATTAAATATAAATAATCAAGAAAATATGCAAATCAATTCTACTATTAGTGGTAGAGGTTTTGATAACTATGGAGTATATGTTTATGATAATCTAAATCAGGGCAGTAAAGTTGATATTGTAAATAATGGCGATCTAATTATAAATACAAATGATAATAACAGCAGAAATCATTCTTATGGAATTTTTGTTATCAATGAAAATAATACAGATGACGAAACAAGTGTAAAGATAAATAGTAAAAATAATGTAGTAAATACAAAATCTACAGGTATAGAAGTTTCTGGTGAACTTAGTAATGTAAATATAACAGCTAGTGCGGGTTCTAATGTAATTAAAGCTTTAGGTGATGTTGATAGCACAGGAATAGAAGTCAATGATAATGGAACACTCTATTTAAATGCTAAAGATTATAATATTGTTACATCTGATTACACAGGTATACATGTTTCTTATGCAGATGATAAACAAAGTAATATAACATTAAATGCTAATAATAATATTGTAAATGCTGTAGGAACAGGAATATTGAGTTTTTCTAATGGCAATATTAATTTAAATGCTTTAAATGGTAATAACGCCTTTACTAGCAATTATATAGGAATTAGTTTAATGGATAATAGTCAAGTTAATTTAAAAGCTGATAAAGGTGAAAATTACTTTAAAATTGATGAAGGTATTGCAATATTATCCAGTCAATCTAATGTATTGGCTCAAGCTAATAAAAATATATTAGAAGGTATAGAAGGTATTTCTAGTATAGATAAATCTGAAGTTAAATTACAGGCTACAGATAGTAATGTAATTAATGCTAAAAATTTTGGTATCTATACTAAAGAAGAGGGCGTAGTAAATTTAAATGCTACTAATGCAGATAATACTGTATATATAGATAATGGATATGGAATAAGTGGTAATGATTCAACTATAAATATTAATAGTCAATCAGGAAATAATAGTATAGAAATAGCCCAAGGAATAGCTATTGAAGCGAATAATGGAAGCAATATTTCTCTAAATGCTAATAAAGGGCAAAATAATATAAAAGCAAGTGATACAGCTATCTCTGTAAATAAGAATAATATTGATAAAGATATTGCTACTACAAGTACGAATACAGTAATAAAAGTTACAGGAAAAAATAATATTATAAATGCTACTACAGCTATAGATAATATTGATGATGGTAATGTTGAAATAATAGCTAGTGAAAATAATTCTATTGATGGATTAGTACATGCAGAAAATAAAGCTAATACGAAGATCCAAGGCAAAGTAAATTATCTAAAAAATGATAATGGTCAAAGTATTATTTGGGCAGATGCTGGCACTATTGATATTACAGGAACTAGTATTATACAAGCCAATTCTCAACAAGTAGCGCTACTAGCAAATAACGATATGAATAATTTAAATCAGGGAGTAATTACAGCATCATTTGGTCAAAATAGTGTGATTAAAGGAGATATTATAGCTAAAGATAATGGGTTAATAAAATTGAATGTATCAAATAGTAATGATGATGTTTCAGGATTGATTATCGAAGGTAATATTTTAGCTGAAAATCAAGGAAATATTTCTTTAGATATAGGAAATAATAGTTTAATTACAGGAAATATAAATGATTATAGTTATTTAGCGGATTTAAATAATCAAAATTTAAAACAAGAGAATTTGGCAGGTAATATAAGTATAGATTTTAATAATAAGTCTAGATGGAATGTAGTAGGGCAAAGTTTTATTTCTAACATTAATACTAAAGAAAATAACATTATTGATATGGTGGGATATAATACAGAAAATAAACCACATAGTTTAATGGTTAAAGAATTTAATGGCGATAGTAATTTTGTGATGAATTTAAATGGCAATAGACAAAATACAGATATGGTTTATTTAAATTCAGGCACAGGAAATTATAATGTTATTTTAACAAATGCTGTAACTAAAAATGATATAGGGCAAAATGGTTTACGTTTTGCTACAGTTGGTGATAAAAATAAGCAAGTTTTTAAAAATGCAGTAGCGTATAATGATGGATTTTTTAATATTAAATACCAAATTGCTTCAGAAGATTATGATGTAAATAATGAAGAAAATACATTATATAATAATGGTGATAATAGTGATTTGTTAACAGAAAATCGACCAGGTAATAATATAATTAATAATATCTTTGGCAATAATGAAGATGCTGTTAATTATAAATTGGTAAATATTGAAGAAAAAACTTTATCTAATGCAGGTAAAACTATATTAAATATGACTAAGGCTAATTATGATGTAGCGGTCTTCATGGGACGATTAGATAAACGCATGGGTGATGTGCATTATTTAAATAAAAATGATGATGGCATATGGTTTAGACTTCGTCATGATAGAATTGAAAAAGATTTAGGATATACTGTTGATGGGAATATGTATGAATTAGGCTATGATAAACTTTTTCTTAGAGACAATGGTCAAGAACGTTTAGGATTAGCTTTTGATTATATGAAAGGGTCTACTTCTTATGATGATATAGCTGGCAAAGGAAATAATAGTAGAAAAGGTATCTGGCTTTATGACACATGGATTGGTGATGATGGTCATTATAGCGATTATATTTTGAAATGGGGTCATTTAGAAAATGATTTTGAAATAGCTGGTACCAAAAAATTGAATTTAATTAAAGGAAATTATGATAATGATGTATTTTCTGCTAGTGCAGAATATGGCTATATGAAAAATTTAAAAAATGATTGGTATATCACTCCTCAAGTTCAATTACAATTAGCTAAAGTAACAGGCGCAGATTACACTACAAATCAAAATACTAATGTGCATGTAGATGGTATTGATAGTATTATTGGTAGAGCAGGATTTAAATTAGGCAAAAATTTTGGTGATAATAAGAAAAATACTTTTTATTTAAAAGCAGATGTATTACGAGAATTTTTAGGCGAACAATTTGTATCAGTTAAAGATGTTACTTCTGATAATGAATATGTTGGTTTTAAATATGACCATAGTGGTTATTGGTATGATGTTGGTTTTGGTTTTAATATTGAAACTAAAAAAGATTCATATGCATTCTTAGATGTTGAACGCAGATTTGGCAATGGAAATAAAAATTCATATCAAATTAATGGTGGTTTTTACTGGGCTTTGTAATTGAGAATTTATAACTTGTAATCAAAGATATAGATATGCTATTATAGTACTAGCAGGTTTAAGTTTGTGGGGAGGATAAATATGTTATTGACTATTTTGATGATTATAGATGCGTTAGTAGCAATTGGCTTGATTGCTTCTGTGCTTATGCAAGAAGGTAAAACTGCTGGCATGGGAAGTTTATCAGGACAAAATGAAACGGCTTTTAGTAGCAGTGCTCGCGGTATGGACGCATTGATGGCCCGTTTCACTGTGTTTTTTGCTGTACTGTTTATGATAATTACTTTAATCATAGCTAAAATGGTAGCATAAAAAACTATTCTCTATCTATTTGAATTAATTTAAAGTAGATAGAGATTTTTTTTTATCAAATAGTGTAATATTTTATTTAATAAGTTATTTATAATAATATTTTAAAATTTAGGAGGTATTTTTATGATTACTAGTGGTGCAGAGCCATTTTTGTTACCTGGAGGTTCAAAGGGTGTATTATTGATACATGGATTTACAGGCTCGCCTTCTGAAATGATATTATTAGGAAATTATTTATACAGACAAGGCTATACTGTATTAGGTGTGCGCTTAGCTGGTCATGGTACGACTGTAGAAGAAATGGCTAATACTAATTGGCATGAATGGTATCATAGTGCATGTGATGGATATCATTTATTGCGTGGCATTTGCAGTGAAATATCTGTAATTGGTCTATCTATGGGCGGTTTATTAGCTATGCGAATTGGCAGGGATTTTCCTGTGAAAAAAATAATTTCAATGTCTGCTCCTGTATATATAGCTAATGAACGCAATTTAAGATTCTTACCACCACTTGAAAAATCAGTGGGACGATATCAGCGTAAAAATAGACGAGAATTACCTGAACTAGCTAAAAGATACAATGTATCTTATAATAAAATGCCACTTGTCTGTGTGCATCAATTGTTGGAGATAATAGCCAAAACAAAAGAAATTCTACCAGAAATTTCAAAACCAATTTTGATTGTTCAAAGTAAAAATGATCACACTGTTAAAGAAGAAAGTGGTCAATATATTTATGACCATATTGGTAGCAAGGATAAACAATTATTTAAATTAAATTTTTCAGGTCATTTAGTTACTTTAGATATTGAACATGACAAATTATTTAATAAAATAGAGAATTTTTTGAAATAAGTTATTTAGAGGTTAGATAGAGGATAAATTTATGAGTTTACAAGAAAAAATAATGGAATATATGCAAACTAAAGCTAAAAGACCGATGAGTCAGGAAGATTTATTATATGCTTTGGCTTTAGAAGCAGATGAGATAAAGCAATTACCCTCTGTGATGGAAGAATTAGAGCGAAAAAATCTATTAATTCAAAATCGAAGCGGTTTATTTGGTTTACCAAAACATATGAATTTAGTCATAGGGAAAATGAGCATTACAGCTAAAGGATTTGGTTTTGTTATTCCAGATAATGGGCTAGAAGAAGGTAAAGCTAAAGTCGATGATATCTTTATTCCTGCTGGTATGTTAAATTCAGCGATGAATAATGATAAGGTTTTAGTGCGTATCACTACTGAAAGAAGTAGTTTCACTAAGCGTGAAGGCGAAGTTATTCGTATATTAGAACGTGCTAATAATAAAGTTGTAGGTACATTTGAAAGCAGTAGAACTTTTGGTTTCGTAGTGCCAGATGATAGCCGTTTAAATCAAGATATTTTTATTGAAGGTCGCAATTTTAATGGGGCAAAAGTAGGCATGAAAGTAGTTGCTGAAATCACTAAATGGCCTACAAAAAATCATAGTCCAGAAGGAAAAATTATAGAAGTTCTTGGGAAAATAGGTGCACCTGGCGTAGATATTTTATCAGTAATGCGTCAATATGATTTATCAGAGCAATTTCCTGTAGATGTACAAGAAGAAGCTAAACAGATTGAGCAAGTACCTAGTAAGGCAGAATGTAATAAACGCAAGGATAGACGCCATTTACAAATTGTAACTATTGATGGTGAAGATGCCAAAGATTTAGATGATGGTGTTTATGCAGAAAAATTGCCAAATGGAAATTTTTTCTTAGGTGTATATATTGCTGATGTCAGTCATTATGTAAAAGCTTTTTCACCTTTAGATAAAGAGGCATATAATCGCGGTACAAGTGTATATTTAGCAGATAGAGTTATTCCTATGTTGCCTGTAGAATTATCCAATGGTATCTGTAGTTTAAATGCTGGTGAAGATAGACTTTCCATGTGTGCGGAAATGGAAATTGACGCAAATGGCTCTGTTATTAAATACGATATTTTCCCTACAGTTATTCATGTATATCGCCGATTAACGTATAAATTAGTAAATCGCATCTTAGTGGAAAAAGATACGCAAATGATTGAGGACAATCAAGATATTTTGCCATTGTTGCATAATTTAGAAGCTGTATATAAAGTTTTAAATAAACGACGTCAAATGCGTGGGGCTATAGATTTTGATATCCCTGAAGTTAAGGTAAAATTGAATGCCAAAGGTCAAGCTGTAGGTCTTGTAAAACGTGAACATGGCTTAGGTGAATCTATCATTGAAGAATGTATGTTAGTGGCTAATGAAACTGTAGCCGAACATATGGCTAGAAAAGAATTGCCTTTTATTTACCGTGTGCATGAAGAACCTGTAGAAGATAAAATGTTTGCCTTAAATGAATTATTAGCTAATTTTAATCTACATTTAAATCGCAATACTGAAGGTGAAATTGAACCTAGAGCTGTTCAAGAAGTATTAAATTCTATAAAAGGAAAGCCAGAAGAAAAAATTATTTCTGCTGTAGCTTTGCGCAGTATGCAACAGGCTAAATATAAGGCAGAAAATTTAGGGCATTTTGGTTTAGCTGCTAAATACTATACGCATTTTACTTCACCAATTAGACGTTATCCAGATTTAATCGTTCATCGTTTATTAAAAGAACAATTAAATGGAAAAATGACAGCAGAACGTCAAGAAAAATTGAAATCAAGATTACCTGAAGTAGCTACACATACATCTAAACAAGAGCGTGTGGCTACAGAAGCAGAACGTGAAACGACTTTAATTAAAGAAATTGAATATATGGCTCGTTTCTTGGGTGATGAATTCCATGGTATTATCAGTGGTGTTACTGCTTTTGGTATTTTTGTAGCATTAGATAATGGCGTAGAAGGTTTAGTCCATGTTTCTACCATGGTAAATGATTATTATGAATATGTAGAGAAAGAATATGCACTCGTTGGCGAAATGACTAATTTCAGATATCGTTTAGGCGATGAAGTAACTGTTATTTTGACAAGAGCAAGTATTAAAGAACGTTCTATTGATTTTATTTTAAAAGATAATGGTAAGATGCCACTTGTTTTTGAAGATGATATAATTGCTAAACCATTTTTTACAGAAATCAATAATAATGTGAAAAAAGATTTAAAGATTAAGGAAAATTTTTCTAAAGAAAATAAAGCAAGCAAAAAGCAAGTGGATAAATATAAACGCAAAAAACGTAAAGATAAAGAGCATAAAAAAATAGAGGAAAAAAGAAAGAAATCTATTGCAAAAATAGAAGGTAAGAAAAAAGATAACAAGAAAAGTGCTTTTTATGATAAAATTTATACGAAGAAAACTCGTAAAAAAAGTGGCACCAAAGAACGTGTGCGAGATAGAGTTTCAAAAGGCAAACGCCGTAAAAAATAAATATTTTAGACAATAAGTAAGGTTGATTTTATGGGAAAGAAAAATGCAAGTGTAAAAATTGTTTGTGAAAATAGAAAGGCTCGTCATGATTATTTTATTCATGAAACATATGAAGCTGGGATTGTTTTAGTAGGTACAGAAGTTAAATCTCTTCGTGCTGGCAAAGCTAATTTAAAAGATAGCTTTGCTAAAATCAAAAATAATGAAATCTTTTTGGATAATATGCATATCAGTCCTTATGAACAGGGCAATATTTTCAATCATGATCCACTTCGTGCTAGAAAATTACTTATGCATAAAATAGAAATAGTGAAATTATCCAGTAAAATCAAAGAAAAAGGTTTTACATTAGTACCATTAAAAGTTTATTTTAGCAAAGGTAGAGCAAAAGTGGCTTTAGGTCTTGCTACTGGTAAGAAAAATTATGATAAACGTCAAGCTTTGGCAGAAAAAGCTGCAAAACGTGATGTTGAACGTGCATTGAAGGAACGTCAAAAATATTAAATATAGCTAAGTGAGATGGTGATTAATTATTTATGTGGGAAAAGATAAAATCTATATTAACTACTACTAAATATCAAGTTAGAATTGGCTTGGCTGTAGTATTAATATTTTTAGGCGGATACAATTTGTTTTTCATCGGCGATGATGAAGGACATGGAGATAATATTTCTATAAAAATAGAAAGTGGCATGTCTACAGAAGAAATTGCTCAAAATTTGCAAGAACATGCTATAATAAACAATGGTCTTGGTTTTCGCATTTTAGCTCGTTTGGAAGGTAAGGATACTCAATTTAAAGAAGGTATTTATTATTTTCGTGTGGGTATGAATATAAATTCTGTTCTTGATAGATTGGTTCAAGGGCCAGAAAATCAAGTAGTCAGAATAACTATTCCTGAAGGCTTCACTGTAGAAGATATTGCTAATTTATTAGAAAAAGAAAATTTGACTACAAAAGAAGAATTTTGCAAAATAGCAAAAGATTATACTCCATATGATTATATGAAGGAAGCTACAGAAAATAAGGATATCAAATATGCTGTAGAGGGATTTTTATTTCCTGATACTTACGATATTGATAGGTCTTATGGTGCAAAACAAATCATGCAAATCATGGTAGATAATTTTGACCATAGATTAAATAGTGAAATGCGTGAACGTGCTAAAGAGGAAAATTTATCTATTTTTGAATTGGTAACTATGGCATCTTTAGTGGAAAAAGAAGCTAAGTTTGCAGAAGATAGACCAATTATCGCTGATGTATTTTTCAAACGACTAGAAAATCATATGATGTTACAATCTGATGCGACTATCCAATATGCTTTAGATGAACATAAAGAAGAATTTAGCATTGAAGATACAAAACTAGATTCTCCATATAATACGTATCAACATGAAGGATTGACTCCAGGACCAATTGGAAATCCTGGTCTTGCTTCTATTGAGGCTGTGTTATATCCAGCAACTACAGATTATTTATATTTTGTGGCAGATAGTGAAGGTCATAATCATTATAGTGTAACATATGATGAACATTTAAAAGTTATTGAAGAAATATATGGTGAATAAATAATAAGTAAGAGGAATTAAAACGTGGAAGCTTTATTTAAGCAAATGGAAGATTTTGCGAAAGAAAATAAAGTACCAATCATCAATGAAAATGGCAGAAAGGTTTTTATTGAAATAATAAAAAAATATAAGCCACAAAGAGTTTTGGAAATTGGTACTGCGATAGGTTATTCTGCATTATTAACTACTTATTATGGTGCAGAAAATGCAAAGATTATTTCTTTGGAATTAGATGAAGAACGCGCAAAACAGGCTCAAGATTTTATAAATCAATCTGCATATAAAGAGCAGATTGAAATTATTTTAGGTGATGCCGCTGAAAATATAGAAAAACTAGATAAAAATTATAAATTTGATATGGTTTTTATCGATGCAGCGAAAGGACAATATCCTGATTATTTGCAGAAAGTATTACCATTATTAGCTGATGATGGTATTATTTTAGCTGATAATGTATTATTTCGCGGTTATGTAATGAGCGAAGAAAAGCCACCTCGTCGATATAAGACGATTGTAAAAAGATTGCGTGAATATATTGCTATGGTAAGTGATACAGATAAATTTACAACAGAGATTTTTGAAAATGGCGATGGTTTGGCTTTAACTAAAAGATTGAAAACTAATTAATTATTTGGAGGAACAATGCAAAATACAATAAAAAAACCTGAATTATTAGCACCAGCAGGAAATTTAGAAAAATTAAAAATGGCTATTTTATATGGAGCAGATGCTGTATATCTTGGCGGAAAACGCTTTGGGCTTCGTGCTTATGGCGGTAATTTTTCTAAAGAAGAAATGATTGAAGGCGTTAAATTTGCTCATGAACGTGGTAGAAAAGTTTATGTAACAGCAAATATTTTTCCGCATAATAATGATATAAATGAGATTTTACCATATCTACAAGAATTGGTAGAAGTTGGTGTTGATGCTGTTTTAGTATCTGATATCGGTTTATTCATGCTCATTAAAAATGAAGTGCCAAATCTTGAAGTTCATATCAGTACACAGGCTAATAACACTAACTGGAGAGCTGTCAAAGCATGGCAAGATTTAGGAGCAGAACGCGTTGTATTAGCTCGTGAACTTTCTTTTGCTGAAATAAAAGAAATTCGCGAAAAAACTGATGTTGAATTAGAAATGTTTGTACATGGTGCAATGTGTATTTCTTATTCTGGTCGTTGCTTAATTAGCAATTATTTAACAGGTAGAGATTCCAATCGTGGAGCATGTACTCAACCTTGCCGTTGGAAATATAATTTGACTGAAGAAAAACGTCCTGGTCAATTTTTCCCTGTAACTGAAGATGAAAATGGAACATATTTCTTTAATTCTAAAGATATGTGTTTGCTTCCTTATCTAAAAGATATCATCGAATGTGGTGTAGATAGCTTAAAAATTGAAGGTCGTATGAAATCTATTCATTATGTAGCTAGTGTAGTAAGTGCATACCGTCATGCTATCGATAGTTATTTTGAAAATCCAGAAGAATTTATAATCAAACAAGAATGGATAGATGAATTAAATAAAGTTTCTCATCGTGAATATACAAGTGGTTTCTCTTATCATAAAACTTCTTGTGATGATCAAATCTATAATACAACATCTTATGAACATACATCTGATTTTGTAGGCTTAGTACTTGATTATGATGAAGAAACTAAAATTGCTACTATACAGCAACGTAATCATTTAACAGTTGGACAAGAAATAGAATTCTTCCAGCCTGATGCACCTTTATTTAAACAAACTATTACAGAAATGTTTAATGATGAAGGTATTTCCATAAAAGTAGCACCACATCCACAACAGATTATCACTATGAAAATGGATAAACCTGTTGTGCCATATACAATTTTAAGACGTGATGTAGTTACTGAAGAAAATTAAATAAAAAAAATGAACTGCACCCCAAAAGTTGGACAAAAAACAACTTTTGGAGGTGCAGTTTTT
>ERZ839947.1614-NODE-1614-length-20117-cov-9.683082_pt1 | contig 20117 bp, 11 predicted proteins | sample MGYA00519908_ERZ839947 | MGnify/ENA primary metagenome ERZ839947 (study PRJEB31850, sample SAMEA3708857) | human gut metagenome | biome: human gut; feature: human-associated habitat; material: faeces | place: China | collected 2014 ... | reverse complement strand
CAAGGGTTCGCTATGGATTTTTAAGTGTTCAACTTAATTATACAATCCGCCAAAAATTTGAAAAAAGTAAGAAAGGCTCTTCCCCACCCTGCTTTTTTCAGGAAAGCAGGAAAAAGCGCCGAAGCTAAAGCTCCAGCGCTCAGGAATAAACAGGGCTCTTAAAGGATGCCACTAGGCAGCTGCATCGTAACGCCCGGTCCAATGGGAAGGCCCAAAGTCATCCAGACAATCAGGAAAATGATCCACGCAACCTGCAGGCAGACAGCAATCGGAATCAGATTTGAGACAAGGGTCCCAATGGCCGCTTTAGGCATATATTTTTCCTGTGCCACGGAAAGAATCATCCAAAGGTAGGGATTCATCGGTGTAAAGCAGTTTGTTGGCGAGTCGCCCAGTCGGTAAAGCAATTGCGTAAATCCAGGGTGATATCCCAAAAGCATGAACATCGGCACGAAAATCGGTGCGAAAATAGCCCACTTGGCAGATCCGGAAGACATAAAGATGTTGACGAGACTTGTGATGATAATGAAGACGACACACATGGGGAGTCCTGTAAAGCCAACCGTTTCGAGGAAATCAGCACCTGAAATGGCAAGGAGGGTTCCCAGATGGGTCCAACTGAAGAGGGCTTGGAATTGACCGCAGAAGAAGCAGAAAACGACGAATGCACCCATCCCGCTCATTTGATGGACCATCGCTTTGTTGACATCCTTGATGCAGGTGAAGGATTTTGTTGTCACGCCGTACGTAATGCCAGCCAAGCTAAACATGATAAAGAGAAGGGGAATGAGGCCCTTAAGGAGCGGAGAACCAACAAAAGTATGTCCATCCTTAGAGAGGATACCCGAGAAAAAGCCAACAGCCAAGATGGCAATATAAAGGACAATGACCAGACCCGCACGGTTAAGTCCCTTGATTTCGAGTTCCGAGACACCGCCCAGTTCCTCATCAGCACCGGGCCCTTCGTATTTGCCAAAGCGTGGCTCTACGATTTTGATGGAAACAAGGGCAATCATGAAAGCACAAAGGAAAGTAGAGACAAACATAAAATACCAGTTGCACGTTACGTCTACAGCAAAGATTCCCGCTTTGCCAAAGAACCCATCAATGGCTTGGTTCGTAAGGCCTTGCAGCAGGGAATCGGTTCCGGCAATCATGAGGTTAGCGCCAAAGCCCGCTTCCGCGCCTGCAAAACCGACCATCATCCCAACAACAGGATGCTTCTTGACACCGATATAGGCAACAGCCGCAAGGGGCGGAATGACAACCATGGCCGTATCGGACGCAATGTTGCCGCAGACGCCAAGAAAGGCAACGATAAAGGGAACGAGAGAGGGCGGTACATTCTTCATGCTGCGGCGCAGCAGCGCGGAGAGCATGCCTGATTCTTCACAAAAACCAATGGCAAGGGTCATGGTAATGACAAGGCCCAGCGGTGCAAATCCGGTAAAGTTCTTCACCATCGTCGTGAGAAGCCACTGGATGCCTTCTTTTGTAAAGAAGTTCTGGGACGCCACCAGTTTGTGAGAGGCCGGGTTTTCCAGTGCGAATCCGGCCTGGGTGCAAATTGCCCCAACAATGGCCGTAATCACAAATAAAATGCCAAATAAGATGGCAGGAGGTGGCAATTTATTGCACACCCGTTCGACCGTATCCAAAAAACGGTCGAGGAGACTTGCTTTTTCTTGCAGCTTCTTTTCCATGTCTTTTAAGTTCCTCCTTTGATGGATCCGCAGGCAATTGCTTCATCGGCGGAGGATCCGTGAGGGTCAGGGCGAAATTTCCTTGGATTGACAGGGAATCCATAAGGTAAGGGTTCAGGGAAAAACGCGATGGCGATTCCTGGATCGCAGGGCGAATCAGACTTTTGAAGAAGGTCAGCGCCTTTCATATTGTCTGCGCAGTACGAAAAAATAAAGTGCATGATGCTGAAATGATGGGTCATTTCGTTTTTGATTCTGTATCTATTATAACAGATTTTTATTTTGTTATATCATATTTTCCTTATTTTTCTATTAATTTGTCCTTTTCAAAGAGACATTGTATGAATTCTTTTCAAAAATTATTCGTCTTTCCCGACTTCCTTTTTTATATTCATTCAGCCATCATTGATTATATAATTCTTTCAATTTTTGGCAATTCATTCCATTTTTATCAATTATTGTAATCACTATACACGGATTGCCTTTTTCTGCCTTCCTCTACTCCTCTTTTTATAGGCCATTTTATCATCGATAAAAATAGCTAAAAAAATCACTGCCCTGCAAAATGTTCGCAAGGCAGTGCACACGATAGGAAATCTAAGACAGATTATATTCCCTTACAAAATCCCTGGCGGCAGCGTCGCACCGACACCGGGGCCAATGGGGATTCCCAGGAGTGTCCAGGCGATGAGGAAAATGATCCAAATGAATTGGAGGGCAAGGCCCAAGGGAACGAGGCTGGAGACGAGTGTCCCAATGGCGATATCAGGCATATATTTTTCCTGGGCCACGGCAAGGACCATCCAAAGATAGGGCATAACGGGAGTAAAACAGTTGGTCGGCGAGTCGCCAAGGCGATAAAGGAGCTGGGCATAAGCAGGATGATATCCGAGCATCATGAACATAGGGACAAAGATTGGTGCGAAGATGGCCCATTTGGCAGAACCGCTTGACATAAAAAGGTTGATAAGCGCCGTGATGAGAATAAAGGCCACGCTGAGGGGAAGTCCTGTAAAACCGATTTCCTGGAGCAGGTCCGCCCCTTTGATGGAAAGGAGGGTTCCCATATGGGTCCAGTTAAATAGGGCCTGGAACTGACCGCAGAAAAAGCAGAAAACGACGTAGGACCCCATGGCACTCATTTGTTTGACCATAGCTTTGTTGATATCCTTTAGACTTGCAAATTTTCCTGTGGTGAGGCCGTAAGCAATGCCGGCTGCACTGAGGACAAAAAAGAGAATGGGAATGAGTCCTTTAAGGAGCAGGGAGCCCACAAGGGTATGGCCATCTTTGGAAAGGATGCCTGTAAAAAAGCCTGCCATGACGATGATGACGAAGATAAGAACGACAAGTCCCGCGTTTTTTATGCCGCGCTTTTCCGCTGTCCCGATTTCAGCGACGGTCTCCCCTCCCACGGCCCCTTCATAGGTCCCAAAACGGGGTTCTACAATCTTTTGGGAGAGCCACCCGATCACGAGGGCGACAAGGAAGGTCGAGGCAACCATAAAGTACCAGTTGCAGGTAACGTCAACGGCAAAGTCCTGGTTTCCCAAAAAGCCCTTGATGGCTTCGTTTGTCAGGCCCTGCAGCAGGGAATCCGTACCGGCAACCATGAGGTTTGCCGTAAAGCCTGCATTTGCACCGGCATAGCCAACAATCATACCAGCCACAGGATGTTTCTTGACGCCTAAATAAACAAGGGCACCCAAGGGCGGGATGACCACAGCCGCGGTATCAGAAGCGATGTTGCCCAAAGTCCCGACAAAGGCAATCAGATAAGGGACGAGAGCTGGCGGTACGCGGCGCATGGATCGATTCAGCAGGGAAACCAAAAGCCCTGATTCCTCGCAAAAGCCAATGGCCATGGTCATGGTAATGACAAGGCCTAAGGGAGCAAAGCCCGTAAAGTTCTTCACCATATTTGTGAGGAGCCACTGAATACCGGCCTTACTGAAAAAGTTCTGAGCCGTGACGATCTGGTGGGTGGCCGGGTTTTCAAGGCGCACTCCCATTTCCGTAAAGAGGACACCCAAAAGGGCGGTCAGGACAAAGAGCAGGCAAAAAAGAATAGCCGGGGGCGGCAGCTTGTTGCAGCCCTGTTCAACAAGGTTCATGAAGGCCGCAAGGGCGCCTTTTTGTGAAGTTTTTTTCTGGTGCTGTATCATCATCAATTCCTTCCTTGTGTCATAAAAATATCCGGCAAGGCACGAAAGCTCCGCCGGATGTTCGAAAAGTGCAGTACTTTTTTAAACTAGAGAGCGTACGGGTAGATATTTTTCCAAAAGGAAAGTTGTTTCAATCAGAGGATGCCTGGAGGCAGCTGCATGCCAACGCCCGGTCCAATAGGAAGACCCAAGGTTTCCCAAACGATGAGGAAAACGATCCAGGCAATCTGAAGGACGATGGCGATAGGAATCATGTTGGAAATAAGGGTCCCAATGGCAATGTCAGGCATGTATTTTTCCTGGGCCACGGAAAGGATCATCCAAATGTAGGGAGACATCGGGGTAAAGCAGTTCCCCGGAGAGTCGCCCAAGCGGTAGATGAGCTGGGTAAATCCAGGATGGTAGCCAAGGAGCATGAACATCGGAACGAAGATCGGAGCGAGGATGGCCCACTTGGCAGAGCCGCTCGAAACAAAGATGTTGATGAGGGCCGTAATGAGGATAAAGGCGATGCACATGGGCAGGCCCGTAAAACCGATTCCTTTGAGGAAGTCAGCCCCGGAAATCGCCATGAGCGTGCCCAGGTGGGTCCAGTTGAAAAGAGCCTGGAACTGACCGCAGAAGAAGCAGAAAACAACGTAGGCGCCCATACCGCTCATTTGCTTGACCATCGCTTTATTGACATCCTTGACGGATTTGAAGCTGCCCGTCGTGATGCCATAGGTAATGCCGGCAATACTGAAGAGGAAGAAAAGAATCGGAATGAGGCCTTTGAGGAGCAGCGAACCGACGAGAGTGTGCCCGTCTTTGGAAAGAATGCCTGTAAAGAAACCGACGGCAAGGATGACAATATAGATGACAACGGCAAAACCGGCACGATGAAGGCCTTTTACTTCAAGGGGTGTCACTTCCTGGATGGTTTCGTCTTCATCTTTGCTGTGATACACAGGGAACCGAGGTTCCACGATCTTGGTTGAAACAAGGCCAATCACAAGGGAGCACAGGAAGGTAGAAGCAATCATGAAGTACCAGTTACAGGTGACATCAACAACGAATTTCCCAGGCGTACCAAGGAACGCATCGATGGCCTGGTTCGTAAGGCCCTGAAGCAGGGAGTCCGTACCAGCAATCATGAGGTTTGCTGTAAAACCAGCCTGGGCACCGGCATAACCGACAATCATCCCAACAACAGGATTCTTCTTGACACCGATGTAAACAAGGGCAGCCAGAGGTGGAATGACGACCATGGCCGTATCGGAAGCAATGTTGCCCACCGTTCCAAGAAAAGCAATGAGAAACGGAACGATGTTAGGCGGTACGTTCTTCATACTGCGCCGCAGCATGGCAACAAGCATGCCTGATTCTTCGCAGAAACCAATGGCCATGGTCATGGTGATGACAAGGCCCAGAGGCGCAAATCCGGTGAAGTTCTTCACCATGCTGGTCAAAAGCCACTGGACGCCTTCTTTGGTAAAGAGGTTTTGGGAATAGACGACCTTATGGGTCGCGGGATTTTCAAGACCAAAACCAGAGAAGGTAAAGAACATCCCAACGAAAGCCACGATGAGAAACAGGATACAAAATAAGATGGCAGGCGGTGGCAATTTGTTGCAGACACGTTCAATCGTGTTGAGGAACCGGTCCACCCGGGACAGTTCCTTTTCATTTATTGCAGCCATAATGAGTCCCCCTTTAGATAGAATGAGTGCGCTGTATGAAAACCCCGGACGGGGAAATCATCTTTTTCAGAATTTTGGTACATATCCATTATATCATTGGAAAGGAGCCGCGCCTAGTAAAAACTAAGAAAGGCTGATATAATGGACCATGTAAAAATTTCTCCCTACAAAAAGGAGTCTGGTCATGGAAGACGTTGTCATCAAGATCCTTCCAGATTTTACAATCTGGAAGCTGCATAGTTTTAAAGAAATCCTTCTTTTTTTCCTCGTACTTGCGACGGGCCTTATTGTGTTCCGCTGGAAATGGCTCCAGATGAAGAAAGCCCGTACACCGGAAATGGCTATGAAGCGTGTCAAGAAGGCCATCAGGGATGGGTCCCATAAAAAGGTTTATTTCTTTGTGCCCCCAAAGGGCAGCCTTGCTGGCGTCGATCTCATTGCCCTTCTTCCGGGGAAGGCACTGCTCCTTAGAGTCATCCATAAGGGCTACCGCATCTACGGTCATGATCAGGATTCCACGTGGCGCGTGACGGATAACGCGTCAAGTCTCATCGTAAAAAATCCTGTACGGGCCCTCAAAGAATCCGAAGCCGTCTTTAAGGAAACTCTGGCAAAAGAAGGCACTCCCCACGTACAGGTGGAAACCATCGCCGTCTTTGCCGATAACTACGCCGAGCCATCGTTTTTTACGGAGGAAGACGTCCTTCCTCACCTAGCTTCGACGCAGACGCTAAAAAAAGAAGTCCAGCGGATAGTCAAAGAAAAAATGACGCCGGTTCCGGAAGGACTCAAGAAATCCTGCCTGAAACACTATGTACCTGCAGATGAAGGATAAGAAATAGGATTACCACGACAAGGGAGCGGAGGCTCCCTTTTTTGATGGAAAAAGCTGTTATATTATGAACATTAAACGCTTCTTTATTTATTTTGTTCATAATTAACATTGGTCTATTTATACAACACAAAAGGTGCCATTGTCAAGGGATTAGGAGAAATATTACGGACAATTTGAAAGTATATTGTATGCAATATGCAATCATTATGGAATTGTTTAAAAAAGGAAAGGACGAAAAAAGAGGATAAAAACAGGATAAAAAGTAGGTCAACGGAAAAATAAACAATGGGTATTGTTCGGATAATAAGAAAAGCCCCAAAGGCACGGACCCAAACCGCCCCCTATAGGAGGCAGCGTCGCTGCCTGTACAGTCTCTTTACTCCACCAAATACAAAAGCCGCGAAGAAACTCATATTTCTTCGCGGCTTTTCACTTACAGCTTATTCATCAGCATTTTCGCTGTCCATACTCTCCTGCACTTCATCGGGACGATGGAGTTTGAGCTGGATATTGCGGTATTTGGGCATGCCCGTACCTGCCGGGATCAGCTTGCCAATGATTACGTTTTCCTTGAGACCAAGGAGCGGATCGACTTTGCCTTTGATGGCAGCATCGGTCAGGTTTCTCGTCGTTTCCTGGAAGGAAGCGGCCGACAGGAAGGAATCCGTTGCCAGAGAAGCCTTGGTGATCCCGAGGAGGATCGGATGTCCCTGTGCCGGTTCCTTGCCTTCTGCCATGACTTCATCGTTTTCATCTTCAAATTGCGCGATGTCCACAACGGAGCCCGGCAGCATCTTCGTATCCCCAGCATCGTCAATGCGATATTTACGCATCATCTGACGGACCATGACTTCAACGTGTTTGTCGTTGATTTCAACGCCCTGGGATTTATAGACACTGAGGACCTGCTGTACGAGGTAGTGGCGCGTAGCGGCAGGACCGCTGATACGCAGGATATCGTGCGGATTGAGGGAGCCTTCGGTCAGGCGGTCGCCCACTTCCACATGATCGCCATCGGCAATATGGAGTTTGGCCCCATAAGGGATATGGTAGGAATCTTCCGTGCCATCTTCGCGGGTAATGATGACAAAACGGCCATCTTCCTTTTCCTGGACACTGACGGTCCCTGCCGATTCGCTGAGGATACCCGGATGTTTCGGTTTACGTGCTTCGAAGAGTTCTTCGACACGAGGAAGACCCTGGGTAATATCGTCAGCACCGGCAACGCCGCCCGTATGGAACGTACGCATCGTAAGCTGGGTACCCGGTTCCCCGATGGCCTGGGCAGCAATGGTCCCGACAGCTTCGCCGATTTCGACCTTGCGGGCCGTGGCGAGGTTGCGGCCATAGCACTTACGGCAGACACCAAAGTGGGATTTGCAGGTAAGGACGCTGCGGATCTTGACTTTTTCACGGAGGCCGGCGATGACATCAGCCATATCTTCTGTGATGTAGTCATTGATGTGATAAAGGACGTGACCATCCTTGTCTTCGATTTCTTCGGCAAGGGTTCTGCCCACGAGGCGGTCGCGGAGGGATTCCAGGACCGTGCTCTTGTTCTTGCCGGCCGTAATGGCTTCAACGTAGATACCGTCAACTTCATTGTTGCGGATACTCAGTTCCTTTACCGTACCATTATCAAGAATGGTTTCGATGAGCTCTGCCGTGAACTTATCGCCCTTATGGCCAAGGACTGTTCCTTCCCCATCAAGGATATCTTCCGCCACTTCCTTATCAAGGAAGTGATGGGTCATATGTTCACGGAAAGCCGTCTTGACCTTGTCTTCGCTGACGTTGATGGCAAGCGTCTCAGCGTCTTCACCATTTTCTTCATCGAGCGGATACAGACGGATTTCCAGGACCTTGGCAGCAAGGAGACGGTCAAAGACATCTTCCGTAACCACCGTATCGGCTTCGGCAATGATGGAATCATCGTCAGTAAGGACGCTGGAAGCAAGGGTACGGCCTACGGCATATTCCTTCAGCTTGCGCTGGCTGGAACCAAGAACGTTCTTGCAGAAACGAGCCCGTTCACGGACGAGGTTCATGTTCGTTACGTCGCAGTCATCTTCACGGACGATGACATCTTGGGCAACGTCGACAAGGCGGCGCGTAAGGTACCCAGAGTCAGCCGTTCTAAGAGCCGTATCGGCAAGACCTTTACGGGCACCGTGCGTGGAAATAAAGTATTCCAATACGGTCAGCCCTTCACGGAAGTTCGATTTGATCGGACGGTCGATAATGCGGCCCGACGGGTCAGCCATCAACCCACGCATACCAGCGAGCTGACGGATCTGCTGTACGTTACCGCGGGCACCGGAGTTGGCCATCATGAAGAGCGGGTTGAACTGATCCATGGTGTTCTTCATCAGGGCATCGGCAACATCTTCCGTAGCCTTGTTCCAAATGTCGATGACTTTGCGGTAGCGTTCGTCTTCACTCATCAACCCACGGCTGAAGAGGCGTTCGACCTTATCGACTTCTTTTTCAGCAGCCGCAAGGATTTCGCCCTTTTCCTTCGGGATTTCGATATCCGAAGCGGCAATGGACAGACCGGACAGACAAGCATTGTCATAACCGAGTTTCTTGACTGTATCAAGGACGCGGGCCGTGCCAAAGTTCCCGTAAAGTTTATGGGCCTTGGCGACGAGGCGGCCCAGTTCCTTCTTGTCAATGAGTTTGCCAAGAAGCCAGGTCCCATCTTCCTGCTTGGAATAGTACCGCATTTCAAGCGGCAGTTCGCAGTTATAGATGATATTGCCCATACTCGTCGTGACAAGGCTTTCGCCTACGTCGGACGGTTCAGGATAGATTTCGGAGTTGGGGACACGGACCTTGATCTTAGCCTGGAGGGCGATGTCCTTATTGAAGTATGCCAGTCTTGCTTCGTCAAAACTGATGAAGGAGCGCCCTTCCCCTTTGGCCCCTTCACGGAAAATGGTGAGATAATACGCACCCAATACCATATCCTGCGTCGGAACGGTGATAGGTTTCCCATCTTTTGGAGCCAGGATGTTATTGACACTCATCATGAGCACACGGGCTTCAGCCTGAGCTTCGGCGGACAGCGGCAGATGGACAGCCATCTGGTCACCGTCAAAGTCGGCGTTGAAAGGCGTGCAGACGAGCGGATGAAGTTTAATGGCGCGGCCTTCGGACAGAATCGGTTCAAAAGCCTGGATGCCCAGACGGTGCAGCGTCGGGGCACGGTTCAGCATGACAGGGTGTTCCTTGATGACTTCTTCCAGAACATCCCAAACAGCATCCGTTGCGCGTTCGACCATTCTCTTTGCGCTCTTGATGTTTGTTGCCGTGCCGTTTTCGACAAGGCGTTTCATGATAAACGGTTTGAAGAGTTCAAGGGCCATTTCTTTCGGCAGGCCGCACTGATGCATCTTCATTTCAGGACCTACGACGATAACGCTTCGGCCGGAGTAGTCGACACGTTTACCCAAAAGGTTCTGACGGAAACGGCCCTGCTTCCCTTTGAGCATGTCAGAAAGGCTCTTTAAGGGGCGCGTGCCAGGACCCGTCACGGCGCGGCCGCGACGGCCGTTATCGATAAGGGCATCGACAGCTTCCTGGAGCATCCGTTTTTCGTTCCGGACGATGATGTCCGGAGCCTGCAGTTCCTGAAGGCGTTTCAAACGGTTGTTGCGGTTGATGACGCGGCGATAGAGGTCGTTCAGGTCGCTTGTGGCAAAACGGCCGCCATCAAGCTGAACCATCGGACGCAGGTCCGGCGGAATGACCGGAATGACATCCATGATCATCCATTCCGGCTTGTTGCCGCTCTTGAGGAAGGCTTCGCAGACATCGAGACGGCGCACGATGTTGCGTTTTTTCTGGAGGCTCGTCTCCGTCTTGAGAGCTGCCCTCAGTTCCTTCGTCAGTTCTTCAACGTTGATTTCGTGGAGCAGTTCCTTGATGGCTTCGGCACCAATGCCGACACGGAAGGTATCTCCAAATTCATCCAGTTTTTCCTGGTATTCGGCTTCTGTCAGGAGCTGCTTTTTCGTCAGGTTTGTATCGCCCGGATCAAGGACGATGTAGCTTGCAAAATAGAGGACCTTTTCAAGGGCACGCTGACCAATATCAAGGATGGCGCCCATGCGGCAGGGAATCCCCTTGAAATACCAGATGTGGGAGACAGGAGCAGCAAGCTCAATGGAGCCCATGCGGTCACGGCGGACTTTTGCCCGCGTGACTTCGACGCCGCACTTGTCGCAGACTACGCCTTTATAGCGGATGCGTTTGTACTTACCGCAGTGGCATTCCCAGTCCTTGGTCGGGCCAAAGATGCGTTCGCAGAAAAGGCCGTCCCGTTCCGGTTTCAAGGTTCTATAGTTAATCGTTTCCGGCTTCGTGACTTCACCGTGAGACCAGGAACGGATCTTTTCCGGGGAAGCCAGGCCGATTCTCATAGAATGAAATTTATTTACGTCCAACAAGAGCACTCACTCCTTCCTACTCTTCATCAGAGCCGCTGTCATCGCCTTGGGAATCATCCATTCCCATGTTGCCGATATCGGCAATGACATCAAAATCGCTGTCTTCCGTCTGGTCTTCATCGGGGCTCACTTCTTCGTCGCTATTGGTGCGGCTTTGGGCTTGTTCCCCGGTGTTGGCAGCCGTGGAGACCTTGCCGGACATATCCATGTCAAGCTCGCGGGCAATATCGCCCATTCCGATATCTTCATCCTCATCGTCAAGATCGATTTCATCATCATCTTCATCGAGGACGCTTACATCAAGACCGATTGCCTGCATTTCCTTGACAAGAACCTTGAAGGATTCAGGAACACCCGGTTCAGGGATATTTTCACCCTTGACGATGGATTCATAAGCCTTTACACGTCCAACAACATCGTCGGACTTCACGGTCAGGATTTCCTGGAGGGTATAGGCAGCGCCATAAGCCTCGAGGGCCCATACTTCCATTTCACCGAAACGCTGTCCACCAAACTGTGCCTTACCACCAAGCGGCTGCTGGGTAACAAGGGAGTACGGACCGGTAGAACGTGCATGGATCTTATCGGCAACGAGATGGTGAAGCTTGAGGTAGTAGATGCAGCCAACGGTAACAGGGTTGTCAAAAGGTTCCCCTGTACGGCCATCATAAAGGACAGTCTTGCCGCTGGGATCGACACCAGCCGCTTCGAGGGTACGGGCCATATCGTCCTGACGGGCCGAGTCAAAGACCGGAACCGCGACAGGAACAGCGCCATCCACCGTTTCCGGCATGCCCAGTTCATCAAAATCATAGCCAGCTTTGCGCAGGTCTCTTTCGACGTTGGGGTCATGGTTATCAATGCGCATGCCCAAAGCGGTTGCTGCCCAGCCCAGATGGACTTCAAGGATCTGCCCAATATTCATACGGCTCGGTACGCCCAAGGGGTTCAGTACGATCTGGACCGGTTCGCCGTTAGGCAGGAACGGCATATCTTCGCGCGGCAGGATGCGGGAAACAACACCTTTGTTTCCGTGACGGCCTGCCATCTTATCGCCTTCGCCGATCTTACGTTTTTGAACGATGCTGACACGAACCTGTTTATTGACGCCAGGCGGCAGTTCATCGCCGTTTTCACGGGTAAAGACTTTGACGGAAATGATGATCCCGAATTCCCCATGAGGAACGCGGAGGGAGCTGTCACGGACTTCACGTGCTTTTTCAGCAAAGATGGCACGGATGAGGCGTTCTTCGGCAGAAAGTTCCGTTTCCCCTTTCGGCGTGACTTTACCAACGAGGATATCGCCAGGGCGGACTTCAGCACCAACACGGATGATCCCGTCTTCGTCGAGGTCCTTCAGGGCATCTTCGGAAACGTTCGGGATATCGCGGGTAATTTCTTCCGGCCCCAATTTCGTATCACGGGCATCACAGTTGTATTCTTCAATATGGATGGAGGTAAAGACATCTTCCTTGACGAGGTCTTCGCTGAGGAGGACGGCGTCTTCGTAGTTGTAGCCTTCCCAAGGCATATAGGCAGCAATGGCGTTGCGGCCAAGGGCGAGTTCACCATGATCTGTTGCCGGTCCATCAGCAAGGACCTGACCTTCTTCGATCTTATCGCCTTTAAAGACGATGGGTCGCTGGTTGACGCAGGTACTCTGGTTGGACCGTTTGAATTTCAGGACATTGTATTCATCGATGCCTTTTCCATCATCACGGGTGATGAGGATCTTGTCACCGCTGACATACTTGACCGTACCAGCATGTTTAGCCAGGATGCAGACACCGGAGTCAACAGCGATCTTATATTCCATCCCCGTACCAACAACAGGTGCCTTTGGATTGAGCAGAGGCACAGCCTGACGCTGCATGTTCGCACCCATGAGGGCACGGTTGGCGTCATCGTTTTCAAGGAAAGGAATCAGGGCAGCTGCAATGGACATAACCTGTTTAGGCGAAACGTCCATGAAGTCAACCCGTTCCGGCGGAATCGCAAGGACTTCGTTCTTATCACGGCAGGTGACGTGGGTATTCACAAAATGGTTGTCTTCGGTCAGCGGTTCGTTGGCCTGGGCAACAACATAGTTATCTTCTTCATCAGCCGTCAGATAGACAATTTCATCGGTAACGCGCTTATTGACCTTATCGACCTTGCGGTATGGGGTCTCAATGAAACCATACCGGTTGATCACGCCATAGGCGGCCAGGGAACCGATTAGGCCGATGTTCGGACCTTCAGGGGTCTCGATTGGGCACATACGGCCGTAATGGGAAGGATGGACGTCACGGACTTCATAGCCGGCACGTTCACGGGAAAGACCGCCAGGTCCCAAAGCAGACAGACGGCGTTTATGCGTCAGTTCGGCAAGCGGGTTGTTCTGGTCCATGAACTGGGACAGCTGGCTGCTGCCGAAAAATTCCTTCACAGCCGCAACGACCGGACGAATGTTGATGAGGGCCTGCGGGGTGATGACGTCAGCATCCTGGATGGTCATGCGTTCACGGATGACACGTTCCATACGGGACAAGCCAATGCGGAACTGGTTCTGCAGGAGTTCGCCAACGCAGCGGACACGGCGGTTGCCCAGATGGTCGATATCATCTTTGCCTTCCATGCCATCAATGACGTTCAGGAGATAGCCAAAGGAAGCAATGACATCGGCCGGCGTAATGGTCCGTACGGAAGCTTCAATATCCTTTGTTACGATCATGCGTTCCGCATGTTCTTGGAACTTGACGTAGACGATGGCATAGCCCTCATCGGCAAAGATACCGCTCTTTTCGATGGTATCGATTTCAGCATCGCCAATCTTCGTCCCTGCAGGAAGGACCACGGCCCCTTTCGTACCATCCGGGTTTTCAGCGCACAGGTCTTCGGCAAGGGTCTTGCCATGAAGGCGATGACGCCAGCCCAGTTTCTTATTGATCTTGTAACGGCCGACATTTGCCAGGTCATAGCGGCGATTGTCGGAGAAAAGATTATAGATGAGCTGTTCCGCGTTTTCAAGGTTGGCCGGTTCGCCCGGACGCAGCTTCCGATAGATTTCCAGAAGGGCATCATCTTCATTTTTTGTTGTGTCCTTGGCAAGGGTGGCCACAAGATAAGGATGCTCCCCAAAGACACTGATGATATCATCATTTGTCGGCAGACCCATAACACGCAGAAGGGCTGTAGCAGACAGTTTGCGCGTCCGGTCCACACGGGCATAGATGATGCTGTTGAGGTCGGTTTCATATTCAATCCAGGCCCCGCGATTCGGGATGACAGTGGTCCCGTAGAGGAACTTGCCCATCGGATCCATATCCTTGGCATAATAGACACCAGGGCTGCGGACAAGCTGGCTGACGATGACACGTTCTGCCCCATTGATAACAAAGGTCCCCGTATCGGTCATAAGGGGGAAATCGCCCATAAAGACAGTCGATTCCTTGATTTCGCCCGTATCTTTATAAAGCAGACGGACGTCTACGTTCAAAGGAGCCGCATAGGTTGCATCTTTTTCCTTGCAAGTTTCGATATCATACTTCGGATCACCGATGGTAAAATTCTCAAAACTCAGTTCCAGACTGTTCGTAGCATCCTTGATGGGTGATACGTCCTGGAACGCGTCATGAAGTCCTTCCCTGATGAACCACTCATAGGATTTTCTCTGCAAGTCAATCAGATGCGGCATCTTCAGGACTTCTTTGATTCTGGCATAGCTGTACCTTTTACGGTTGCCATTATGAACCGGCTTGAACAACATATGGGTTCTCACTCCTTTACATCCTGCAGGTTTTTCAACACAAAAAAACAAGGCCCACAATCAAAATGAATCTTTGATTAGCCTTGTAAAAACCAAGTTCCCTCAGTCAGCATTTCGTGCTCCTCTCAACCAAACGATCGGAACGCGATGTCCAACCACTGAGCACTCGCGAAACCTTATAATCCTGCTAGTAAATAAAATTTCATGGACTGATATTGTACCATGTATTTTGAGTTATTGCAAGGAATTTTAAGCAAAAATAGTTATTTTGCAAGAGTCATAAGGCACGGCGCCAAACCGTATCCCTTCGGGACTGGGCGTCAAATGGATCCACACAATAACCCGTTCCAAAGTCCGGTGATGGAGCATCAGCTCCCTTCGCAGCGGTTTTGGACCATGGAAGGAGACGCACAAAAAAGAGACAGGAAAAAGGCCTGTCCCTCTTTGAAATGTACCCTCTTTACCGGACACACAGTAAGGAGGGTACATTTTGTCTTTCTGTCTCTTTTTTCTTCATTAAAAATGATACTGCAAGCCCACGTTCCAGCTCCAGTCCTTATCAAAGCTAGCACCGGAACCCCGTGTGACTTCGCCGTAAAGGTCCAAGGCCTCCGTGACTTTCACGCAGGCGCCGAGGCCATATTCAAGCCACGTATCACGATAGTCATCATGGATGGTGAGGCGGTCGCTGCCATAAGCGAATGTATCCTCTAAGGCCCCGCCAAAATCATGGTACCAATCAGCCCTCACGTACGCACTTATTTTCTCATCTTCATAGCCCGTCCGGATCCCAAGACGGCTCACAGCCGTACGGACCGTATCAGACTCGACGCTGACACCGCTTGCCTCGGCAAAGGACTCCCGTTTCAGCCAGCCTGCAGTAAGCTGTACTTCCGGCGCCAGGAAGAACCCCTTCCCCAAAGCTTTTTTCACGCCATATTCGGCGCCCAAAAGGGCGCCCGTGGCATCATAGGAACCAGCGTGACGCGCACCAAGGCCAGTATAACGATAATCATTGGCAAAGCGCTGCAGTTTGAAGCTAAAGTCCCAATACTGACCATCCTTTTTAAGAACCGTATCATAAAGGCCCAAGGTATAGCCCTTGAGGTCACTTGTGCCATGGTCATAGGACGCGTCGCCTTCAAGGTAGGAAAAGCCAAGACCCTGCAGTTGGCGTCCCTTCTCCGTTTCGTGGTCGTAGATATCGCAACCCACTTCATAACGATTTGCTTTGACAGTGCTCCCAAATTCGCCGTCATGGCTGAGCTTGCTGCCGCCCGTACGGGCCCAAATGCCATGAAGGGTTTTGGGCTCTGCTGCAGCGCCTCCTAACCGGCGGGTCAGGGTATCCATTTCCCCGCGCCACAGCAGATAGTCCGTCGTTCTTGCACCGGCAAGGCCGGCCACAGTTGCCGTGTGATGCCCATTCAGGGTTTCCTTTTTCTCCACCCAATCAATATAGATGTCGCTTCCATCGTCCGTGGCCTTTTCACCCAAATGGAGCGTGACAAAGTGCAAAGGCTGCTCTTCCGTATCAGAAAGAAGGCCGACGGAAGAAAGACTGGTGCCCATCGTATGAGCAATAACCGTCCCTTCAATGGCATTTGTCCAGTACACATTGGGATTTGTCTTTTCAAGGGAAAGGGTTGCCTTTTGGGTAAAGCCCTGCGTAACCGTAAGCGTATCGGCACCATAATTTTGGGTCGGATCCACATCAAGAAGAACCGTGCCATTCTCATTGTTATAGGTCCCGATGGTCAAAGTTTCGCCGCCCTTGCCGTCTTTCAGGTCCAGGACACCATTCTTCCCGTCGTAGGTGCCGATGGTAAGAGATGCATCCCCAGCAGGACGAATGATGCTGCTCTCTGAATGGACAGTCGCAACTGTACTCGTCCCCGTATTCTTCCAAAGGGCGCCTGGTTTGAGAGTGACCGTCATCGTACCGGCTTCGTCTTCTGCCCTTCCCGTAAAGGTGCCCGTTACGCTGGCCGAAAGGATTCCTTCCTCTGCCGTCTTCAGGGTGCCGTTGAGATTCTTTGCGCTGATATCGGTCGAGCCGCCATTTTTTGCCGCAATGCCTGCTGCCGCATCGATGGTCTCCCCCGTAAGGGTAAGGGCAGCCTCCTCACTCAGCGCCGCCGCTTCCTTTTCAAGAGTGACGGTCCTTGTCGCCGCAGAGCCCACATCGACTTTTCCGTACGCATTGACTGCCTCTTCCGCCGTGATTTCCTGTCCCCAAACGGTCGTTCCGCCAGCGCCAAAAGCATCGACACGACCTCGGAGCGTGGTCTCTTCTGTTTGATCTGAACCAACCCGCGTCCTTCCCTGGGAATAAAGTGCGGCGTCTTCACCGGTTGCCGTGAGGGTCACGGTCTTTCCATTGAAGGTTACATCCGCGTCCTTGTTGACCTTCGTCGTGCCTTCAACACTTACGTCTGCCGTTTCCGTTCCAAAGGTCGTTTGGGTGCCCTCAGCAGCTATGACAGCGGCCCGCTGGTCCAATCCATTAAAATCATCCACGCTATCGCTGCCCCGCGTGATGACCAGTTTTTTCGTTGCCAGAAGCTCACCTGTAGACCCGCCTGTCGCAGAATAACCTTCGGCCGTAATGGTATCCGCCTTGATGGATAGGCTGCCGCTATCATTGAGCATAATGGACCGGACAGTAGGATTGGCCGGCGCGGCATTTTGGATATTGACCGTTTCCGCTTCCATTTGGAGGGTTGTCGTCTTGTTACTTGCCTTATTGCGGTAGGTGCTGATTGTCTCGACGCTAATGGTCCCTTTATGTCCGTCTTTATCCACAGCCTTCATGATAAGTTCTGTATTTCCGCCCTTTATTTCACCAGCGGAAATGTTGGCTCCCTGGAACATAATGGAAGAATCGTAGGAACTTACAATATTTCCCGATGCCGTAAGGTCCCCACCGGAAACGATGGAGATGGTCCCGCCATTTGCGGAAATTGCGGCAGGTGACCCGTAGGAAGGTTTCGGCGCGTCAATTGTCACATCGCCGCCCGCCGTAATGGATACACTGGCTTCCTTGGTATAATAAGATGGCTGATTTGTCATCACCGTTCCGTAGATAGTTACGTCATTGCCCGCTTCCACGGTGAGTCTTCCTGAGCCGCCGATGCGGCTCTTACTTTCTTCTGCCTCTTTGCCAAGGGTCATGTCCTTTGCCCGCAGGGTGAGTGCCGAACCGGATTGATCCGTATTCATGACGTCAATAGAAAGCTTATCTACCTTGGCGCTGCCAATGGTGCTTTCGCTCGTTCCCAAGGTATAGACGCCGTCAAACTGCATGGTGCCGCCCGTTGCCTTGGAGCCAAAACTTACATCACTGTCCTTCGTGGAAAGAACCGTATTTTTGACATCAAACCGGGCCGCACCGTCAATGACAACACGGGACGGATTGTTTGTTCCAGTTTCAAAATTATACCCATCGAGCGACCGGATTTCCCAGCCGTCCATAGAAACGGTGCCGCCGTCCGTCGTAAAAGATGCACTCCCATCCTGGACATAGAGGGTGGCCTTATTGCCGCTTCCGTCACTGGGGGCCTTGAAGTCCAGCCCTTCTTTGGCGTGGACATTGACGGACGAGCCGCCAAAAATCTGGAAGGCCGCTTGGCCGCCCCTGACCGGCGCGACTGTCACCGTTCCCGCATCGATGGCAGCCTGAACGGCACCGCCGCCATTAGGAAAAGCTCCAATTCCTTCGAAGGTCACGTTGCCAGTCGCTTTGGCTTCAAAGGCGGCACCCTTTACCAGGGAAACCTGGTTCAAGGTCATGGATTCCGTATAGCCCGCGTCACCAAGGGAAATCTTCTTTCCTTCGGAATAGACGGAAATACGGGAGCCACTGGAAAAATCGGCACCGATGGTCATATTTTTCCCATGGACGGCCACGTCGGATTGCTGGGTGCTGATTCCCTTTTGGATAGTCACGGTTTCCGTTCCCGTGCTGTTCCCAACGGTCAGTTCCCCTGTGTAATCGTTTTTATAGGTCTCACCTGTAGCGGGATCGGTCCATTCCCAGTGCCAGCCATTGATACCTTCGGCCGTGATGTCGCCGTCATCAGTCGCACTGACCTGATCCGGGCCCGCGATGGTACCGTACGTATGTTCCTCCGCATAGACGCTGCCTGTGTAAAGGCTCAAAATGACAAGGGCGGCTAAGATTCTGCAGCATGATGTTTTTTTCGATGCATGGTGGGACTCCTCTCCTAGTAACTACGTATAATTTGTTATTTATCTATTCTTTTTTATATAATTGTATCATAGATAACCATATAACTAAATGGCATATCTCAATTTCTCTTTTTCCCCATCTTTTTGAGATAAAAAAAAAGACCGCCGCCTAAGCAGCAGTCTTTCATTTTGGAATTAAGCTTCCGCTTCAACAGGAACGATGCTGATGATGCGGCGATCCTTACCCCATCTTTCAAAAGCGACTTTACCGTCAACCTTTGCGAAAATGGTGTAATCCTTACCCATCCCAACGTTTTTCCCCATATGGAAACGGGTACCACGCTGACGGACGATGATGGAGCCAGCCGTTACAAACTGACCATCATGAGCTTTCGTGCCCAGACGCTGAGCGTTGGAGTCACGACCGTTGTGAGTGGAACCAGAACCTTTTTTATGAGCGTGTAATTGCAGGATTAATTCGAACACTAAACTCACCTCCTGTGTTCCTCGATAGCCAGATAGTCGGAATATGCCTTTTGAATGCCCTTCAGTCCTAGGACCATGGTCCGCAGGAGGACTTCGGTTTTGTCATCGGGCGCATCAACCAGTCTGACGCAGAGCAAGCCGTTTTCTTCGTCGACGCTGTAATCCAGCGTACGGGAAAGGACCTGCTCCATCCCAAGTACCGGGACCTGGGATGTGAGGGAAACCATGGCACACACTTCGTCAAATCCCTCTGGATTTGAATCGGCATGGCCCGATACACGGTATTCCCTGATCTTTCCTTGATCATCTTCGTAAATATCGACTTTGATCATGGCTTATGCTTCGATAGAAGTAATTTCAACGCGGGTGAAGGGCTGACGATGACCCTGGCGTTTGCGATAGTTGCTCTTTGCTTTGTATTTGAAAACAAAGATTTTATCAGCTTTGCCCTGAGCAGCAACCTTTGCAGTGACTTTAGCGCCTTCTACAGTCGGTTTGCCAACCTTGACATCCCCATCGTTTACAACGGTCAGGACGTCATCGAAAACGACTTCGTCGCCTTCCTGGACGTTCAGTTTTTCAACTTCCAGGACATCCCCTTCGCTGACACGATACTGTTTACCACCAGTACGGATAATAGCGTACATTCAGATGCACCTCCCTCATTCCAAGACTCGCCGAATACGGTACTCCTTCCGGAGTTTTCGGAACCTCTCCGGGCGGTAGTGCTAAAATTAGATTCAGCCCTATAAATTTACTATATGAAGGGGGAAAAGTCAAGTCATTTTGGGCTTTCTTTCCTCGCCCGAATTGCAATAATAAGTTGAACACCCGGCGAACCTTCATGCAGTAAGTGCTG
>ERZ839947.1611-NODE-1611-length-20152-cov-5.538339_pt1 | contig 20152 bp, 9 predicted proteins | sample MGYA00519908_ERZ839947 | MGnify/ENA primary metagenome ERZ839947 (study PRJEB31850, sample SAMEA3708857) | human gut metagenome | biome: human gut; feature: human-associated habitat; material: faeces | place: China | collected 2014 ... | reverse complement strand
GGTTTCAGGATTATAGTTAATCATCACGCTGCGCCATCCTTCTTTACGAATAGTATTTAAAGCCTGCACACCGCACCAGTCAAATTCTACGGAAGAACCGATACGATAAGCACCAGACCCTAATACGACAATGGATTTATGGTCGCCCAAGTAATGAACATCATTTGCCACACCGCTATAAGTAAGATACAGATAATTGGTTTGTGCCGGATATTCGGCTGCCAAAGTATCGATCTGCTTCACTACCGGAAGAATACCCGCCTCTTTACGATGTTTGCGGACATAAAGAATACCATCCTCCATATCACCTTCGTAGCCGATGGCACGTGCAACCTGGAAATCAGAGAAACCTTGAACCTTGGCTTTACGAAGCAGTTCGTTTGGCAGATCAGCAATCTGTTTGTGATTATTTCCCCAGCTATGCAGTTCTTCGGAAGTCTGCATGATATTCATCAATTTCTGAAGGAACCATTTATCAATCTTAGTCAGTTCGTGTACCTGATCGATGGTGTAGCCGGCACGAAAAGCCTTCGAGATAACAAAAATACGTTTATCAGTCGGTTCGCGCAAAGCCTTGTCGATGTCGGAAATAACTAGCTCCTTATTTTCTACAAATCCGTGCATTCCCTGTCCGATCATGCGGAGCCCTTTCTGGATAGCTTCTTCAAAAGTACGACCGATAGCCATTACTTCACCGACTGATTTCATTGAAGAACCCAATTCTTTGTCTACCCCATGGAATTTACCCAAGTCCCAACGAGGAATTTTACAGACCACATAATCCAGAGCAGGCTCGAAGAAGGCGGAGGTCGTTTTTGTTACGGAATTTTTCAAATCGAAAAGTCCGTAACCCAATCCTAATTTAGCGGCAACGAAAGCCAGCGGATAGCCGGTTGCTTTGGAGGCCAAGGCTGATGAACGGGAAAGACGGGCATTTACTTCAATCACCCGGTAATCTTCGGATTCCGGATCGAAAGCGTATTGTACGTTACATTCGCCCACGATACCGATATGGCGAATGATACGGATAGCCAATTCACGAAGTTTATGATATTCTTTGTTAGTAAGCGTTTGAGACGGAGCAATAACGATAGACTCACCGGTATGAATACCCAGCGGGTCAAAGTTCTCCATATTACAAACTGTAATACAGTTGTCGAAGCGGTCGCGGACGACTTCGTATTCGACTTCTTTCCACCCCCGAAGCGATTTTTCCACCAACACTTGCGGAGAAAAAGAAAAGGCCTTTTCTACCAGTACATCCAGTTGCTCTTCATTGTCACAGAAACCGGAGCCCAAACCACCCAGCGCATAAGCCGCACGGACAATGACCGGATATCCCAATTCCTTCGCTGCACGACGGGCATCTTCCGCATTTTCTACAGCTTCACTTTTAATGGTCTTGACATTGATTTCGTTCAGTTTCTGTACAAAGAGTTCACGGTCTTCCGTATCGATAATGGCTTGTACGGGAGTACCAAGAACTTTTACACCATATTTCTCAAAAACTCCGTCTTTGTAGAGGGCAACACCGCAGTTCAGTGCCGTTTGCCCACCAAAAGCAAGCATAACGCCATCCGGACGTTCTTTTTCGATGACTTTCTCTACAAAATAAGGAGTGACAGGCAGGAAATAAATCTGATCGGCAACGCCTTCCGAAGTCTGCACAGTAGCGATATTCGGGTTGATAAGAACGGTGTAGATACCTTCTTCTTTCAAGGCTTTGAGTGCCTGGCTGCCGGAGTAGTCGAACTCACCTGCCTCGCCGATTTTCAGTGCACCGGAACCGAGTAGCAGGACTTTCTTTATATTGTTTTCTTTCATTTGTTGTATGTTTATAGGTGATTACAGCAGTTTCACGAACTCATCAAACAAAAACTCCGTATCCGTCGGCCCGCTGGCAGCTTCCGGATGGAATTGTGCAGAGAACCAGGGATTCCGTTTATGCTTAATGCCCTCATTAGACCCGTCATTCATATTGATGAACAGCGGTTCCCAATCTTCCGTCAGCGTAGTGTTGTCCACTGCATAACCATGATTCTGCGAAGTGATGAAGCAACGCTCCGTGCCCACCATACGCACCGGTTGGTTGTGACTGCGATGACCATATTTCAGCTTGTATATCTTTGCTCCTCCTGCCTTGCTCAGTAACTGATTTCCCATGCAGATACCGAAGATAGATAGTTTTTCATTCTTCATTGCCCGGCGGATATTCTGCACCGCAGCATCACAGGTATCCGGATCACCCGGACCGTTACTGATGAAAAGTCCGTCGAACTCCAGTTCATTATAATCATAGTTCCAAGGCACACGGATGACTTCCACATCACGCTTCAGCAGACAGCGAAGAATATTGCTCTTCACCCCACAATCCACCAGGACTACTTTCTTCTTACCCGCACCTTCGTTGTACCGGATTATCTCCTTGCAACTCACCTTATCCACATAGTTCACTCCCGCATACACGGCATCGGGCACATTCTCCGGTTCATCGTCAAAGACGATCTTACCCATCATCACGCCATGTTCGCGGAGCACCTTTGTCAGTTCACGCGTATCGATACCTGTGATGCCCGGCACCTGTTCGCGCTTCAGCCAATCAGCAAGGCTTTCCACAGCGTTCCAATGGCTAAAGTCTTCACTATAATCACTTACAATAATGGCTTCCGCATGGATACGTTCGCTTTCCATAAAGGTAGCCAGTCCATTCGGTTCGATAGTGAAAGGCGGCACACCATAATTGCCCACCAACGGATAAGTGAGCGTCATCAACTGTCCGGCATACGAGGGGTCAGTCAAGCTCTCGGGATACCCCGTCATAGCTGTGTTGAAAACCACCTCTCCCGCTACCGGCTTTTCGTAGCCAAACGACTTGCCGTGGAAGCGGCTCCCGTCGTCGAGGATAAGAGTTACATTTCTCATGTTAGTTAGTGATTAGTGTTTAGTGATAAGCAATTAACGTTAATCACTTATCACTAAACACTATTTCGTTAAAATTGATATACTTGTTCTATATAGTCAATAAAGGCATTATTCAGCATCTTCACCCCGCCCGGCGTAGGATAATCACCGCTGAAATACCAGTCTCCCCGATGATTGGGACAAGCCTCATGCAGCCCCTCCAACGGTTGGTATACGATTTCCACCTTCGCCTTTGTTCCGGCAGGTGTCAGCAGTTCCACCATCTTGGCAGAGATTTCCTCGTCAGTGAAAGGTGCATAGATATCCTTCACATAGTTCACCATTTGCTCTTTCGGCAACCCTACCTGGTCTTTCGATTTGCGGTAGGCAGCAGCAATCACATCTTTCATATCCCGGTCTTTCAGCAACTCGATGGCCGCTTTAAAAGCAATGAATTCACTCATCTTTGCCATGTCGATGCCGTAATAATCGGGATAACGTACCTGCGGGGAAGAAGAAACAATCACAATCTTCTTGGGGCCCAGACGGTCGAGAATACCGATGATACTCTGTTTCAGAGTGGTTCCGCGTACAATGGAGTCGTCGATAATGACAAGATTGTCCACACCCGGCACCAGACTGCCATAGGTGATATCATACACGTGCGCAGCCAAGTCATTGCGGCTGTTTCCTTCTGCAATAAACGTGCGCAGTTTGATGTCCTTGATGGCTACCTTTTCGCTACGGATACGGCGGGAAAGAATCTGTTCCAGCTCTTCCAGACTGGGGCTATGTCCCAGGGAAGCGATCTGTTGCACTTTCTCTTCATTCAGATAATCATCCAGTCCCTGCAACATGCCGTAGAAAGCAACTTCCGCTGTATTCGGGATGAAAGAAAACACAGTATGGTCAAGGTCTTTATTAATGGCTTTCAAGATGTTAGGTATCAGTTTCTCACCCAATAGTTTACGTTCTCTGTAAATATCCACATCACTGCCTCGTGAGAAATAAATACGTTCGAAAGAACAAGGTTTCACCTCGCGTACTTTATTGATTTGGGTGGTGCGCAGCTTACCTGTCTTGTTAATCAGCAAGGCTTGTCCGGGCATCAATTCCTTAATGCTGGCTGCCGGCACATTGAAAGCGGTTTGTATCACAGGACGTTCGCTGGCAAGCACTGCCACTTCATCATCCTGATACCAGAATGCGGGGCGGATTCCCCACGGATCGCGCACGGCAAACGATTCACCGCTTCCCGTCAGTCCGCATATCACATAGCCCCCGTCCCACTCCTTGCTCGAAGTACGCAGCACGTTTGCCAGGTCCATATGATCTTCTATATAGTGAGTCACACCCATGCCTGTCAATCCTTCCGCTTCGGCAAGATTGAAGAGGCGCTCCACTTCACGGTCGAGACGGTGTCCCACTTGTTCCAGCATGATGTATGTATCGGCATACTTCCGCGGATGCTGGCCGATAGCAGTGATACGTGCAAAAATCTCATCCACGTTCGTCATGTTGAAATTGCCGCAAAGAGCGAGATTCTTAGCCCGCCAGTTGTTACGCCTCAGGAAAGGATGCACATAGGAAATGCCGCTCTTTCCGGTAGTGGAATAGCGCAAGTGCCCCATGTAAGCCTCGCCCGCAAAAGGGAGGTATTTCTTAGCGTAATCCGCATCATGAAGCTGCTCTTTTGTCAGATCCTTAAAGTTGCTTTGCACCGTACCGAATATCTCGGTAATGGCACCCGAACCGAGTGCACGCTCACGGAACATATACTCCTCACCGGGATTTGCTTCCAGCTTTACGCAAGCCATACCGGCGCCTTCTTGTCCGCGGTTGTGCTGTTTCTCCATCAGAAGATAGAGTTTGTTCAAACCGTACATCCATGTGCCGTACTTCTGTTCATAGTATTCCAGAGGTTTCAGCAGGCGTATCATGGCAACGCCACATTCATGCTTCAGTTCTTCCATCAGTTCATTTACAATTTACAATTTACAATGTACAAAGTACAATTTATCGTTTACTATTTATTTCGTATTACCCTCTTTATTCCACTGTGACGCTCTTCGCCAAGTTTCTCGGCTGATCCACATCCATCCCTTTGCATACTGCGATATGATAGGCCAGTAACTGCAACGGTACTGTAGTAATTAACGGGTCGAGGCACTCGATTGTTTCCGGCAACTCGATACAAGTATCGGCAATCTTGCTGATAACCGTATCCCCTTTTGTCACCAGGGCAATCACTTTGCCCTTACGCGCCTTGATTTCCTGTATATTGCTCAATACTTTCTCATAAAGCCCGTTCTGTGTAGCAATCACTACTACCGGCATTTCAGCATCTACCAGTGCGATAGGCCCGTGCTTCATTTCAGCAGCCGGATAACCCTCGGCATGGATATAAGAGATTTCTTTCAGCTTCAACGCACCTTCCAGGGCTACGGGATACGAATATCCGCGTCCCAGATAGATAAAGTTATGCGCATACGTGAAGATTTTGGAAAGCTCTGCAATGCTGCCATTCAGCTTCAGCACTTCTTTCATCTTATCAGGAATGCGGTTCAGCTCCTGCACAATGGCAAGGAATTGCCCCTCATCTATCGTATTCTTCTCCTTGGCAAGCGTCAGCGCCAGCATGGTGAGCACTGTCACCTGTCCCGTAAACGCTTTGGTGGAAGCCACTCCGATTTCGGGACCTACGTGGATATAAGAACCCGTATGCGTAGCCCTCGGAATAGACGAACCAATCGCATTACAGATGCCATAGATAAATGCCCCACGACTCCGCGCCAGTTCCACAGCTGCCAGTGTATCCGCCGTCTCGCCACTTTGCGAAATCGCAATCACCACATCCTTACTGTCTATCACCGGATCACGGTAACGGAATTCCGAAGCATACTCCACTTCCACCGGAATGCGGCAAAGACTTTCTATCAGATGCTTTCCGATAAGCGCCGCATGCCAGGAAGTACCGCACGCCACGATGATGAAACGTTTGGCTGCCAGCAGGCGGTCTTTGTTATCAATCACTGCGGAAAGCACCACATTTGTACTTTCTACATTGATACGTCCGCGCATACAGTCGTGAATGCAATCGGGCTGTTCAAAAATCTCTTTCAGCATAAAGTGCGGATAACCACCCTTTTCCAACTGTCCCAGATTCAGCGCCACCGTCTTCACTTCGTGCGGACATTCCACATTTTTCAGGTTCACCACCTTCAGTTTCTCTCCGCGGCGGATGACGGCGATCTCTTCATCTTCCAAATATACGACTTTATCTGTATATTCCACAATCGGCGTAGCATCCGAAGCCAGGAAAAACTCATCTTCACCGATACCTACCACCAACGGACTACTCTTGCGGGCTGCTATAATCTCATCCGGATTGTCCTTATCCAGCACGGCAATGGCATAAGCGCCGATTACTTCACGCAACGCTAATTGCACAGCAGTCAGCAAATCTGTATTTTTGGATTTCTGGATGAATTCTATCAGTTGCACCAGTACTTCGGTGTCCGTACTGCTTTTGAATGAATAGCCTTTGGCCTGGAGTTTTTCTTTAAGGACGGCGTAGTTTTCGATGATGCCGTTGTGGATGAGAGCGAGATATTCGGAAGAGGAATAATGAGGATGGGCGTTAGCGGAGCAAGGTTCCCCGTGCGTAGCCCAACGGGTATGGGCAATTCCGATGTTACCGGAAATATCTTTTTGAGTAACGAAAGTTTCCAGTTCCGAAACCTTACCTTTCGTTTTGTAAACGTTCAACTGTCGGTTATCACTGATTAATGCTACCCCTGCACTATCATATCCGCGATACTCTAATCGCTTCAATCCTTTGATAAGAATGGGGTAGGCTTTCTTTTGACCAATATAGCCTACTATTCCACACATACTAATTAATATTTGATTTTGCGCTGCAAAGATATAAAAACCTTAGAACATAAAGTTAATGTTTTGCCTATTTATTTATCAAAAGAATAGAAAAAAGTTATTTTCTTGTCAAAAAGTTAAAGAAAACAAACTTATTAAAGCAAAAGGAATAATTTTATAAATTCAAAGTAAGCAATGGAATTTTAGTTTTATATTGAAAGGAGATAGCGAAAAAATCTTCCAATCCGATAAAGAGTGTCGTTTTTCAAGGTTGCCAAATTGCCAAAAAGCCAAATTGCCAAGGCCAAAGGAAAAGGCCAATAAGATAAAGAGAACCTGTTGGCGGAATTAATTCATAATGGAATGGTAATGAATAAATAGATACGCGGACTTTTATTTTTCATCCGCAGATGACGCAGATAACGCTGAATTTTAAGCCTGAAAGGCTTGCATTATATAGCGTAGGGCATCGCCCTACGTAATATACATCCCCATTTCTGAGCCCTGAAAGGGCGAGATAAAGCGTGTATGCTTGATTGCGCCCTTTCAGGGCTTAAATAGAGAGATACATAATCACGTAGGGCGTTGCCCTACGCTATGTAATATCAGGCTTTCAGCCTTATAAAATCCGCGTTCGTCAGCTTTGTCCGTGTAGTCCGCGTACCTATTTTATTCATAACCCTAACCGAAAGAAAGAAATCAATTCTGCCAATGGGTAAAGAGACTAAATCCACGTCAATCCCATATCAACACTGTATCAAGTCCGTACCATCTCCGTGTCTATAGGAACGGACTTGGTACGGAGTTGGTATGGACTTGACACGGAGTTGGTACGGACTTGGTTATATCCGGATAAGGATGAAACGAAAAAAATGTCATGCACTTCCCTTTTGGCTATTTGGCATTATGGCAATATGACAATTTCTCTAACAAGGGAAAGTCATACTTACAATACACAATACAAATTATGTATTTTATTTCAATTCAAAACACAAAAGCCTATATTTTATTTCAATTTAAAACACAACTCCAACAAACAGATATTTTGCAAGTCACAAAAACCCTCGTTATTGTACCAATTTGAAATTAAATTAATACTTTTGCCAAACATTTTGATAGCAATAACAGGTGTTACTACAGAATAAAGTAAACTTAAAAAGATGAAAGAAGAACTTTTTAACAACGAAACAAAGAGAAAAGCCGGACAACAGGGAAGGGAAGAAAGCCAACATCCTGTATATCAACGACAGCCCAGACAGTTGGGCTTGTATGATGCAGAGAACGAGCATGACGCTTGTGGTGTCGGTATGTTAGTGAACATCCACGGAGGCAAGTCACACGAACTGGTGGAGGCTGCATTGAAGGTGTTGGAGAACATGCGTCACCGGGGCGCCGAAGGTGCGGATAACAAAACCGGAGACGGTGCCGGCATCCTGCTGCAAATCCCGCACGAGTTTATTCTTTTGCAGGGTATTCCTGTCCCCGAGAAAGGGAAATACGGTACAGGTCTTCTCTTTCTGCCGAAAGATGAGAAAGATCAAGGTGCTATCTTAAGTATCATCATCGAAGAGATTGAAAAAGAAGGATTGACATTGATGCACCTGCGCAATGTGCCCACTTGTCCAGAAATTCTGGGAGAATCGGCACTTGCCAACGAACCAGATATCAAACAGATTTTCATCACCGGATTTACGGAAAGCGAGACAGCCGACCGTAAACTCTATCTCATAAGAAAAAGAATAGAAAACAAAGTACGCAAATCGGATATTGCCACGCGCGAAGATTTCTACGTTGTCTCCCTATCCACGAAGAACATCATCTATAAAGGTATGCTCTCTTCACTGCAACTGCGAGGCTACTTCCCCGATCTGACAAACCCCTACTTCACCAGCTGCATAGCACTGGTACACTCCCGCTTCAGTACCAACACCTTCCCTACCTGGGGACTGGCACAACCGTTCCGCCTCCTGGCTCACAACGGCGAAATCAACACCATCCGCGGCAACCGGGGTTGGATGGAAGCCCGTGAAAGTGTGCTCTCCTCTCCCGTCCTGGGCGACATCAGGGAGATACGCCCCATCATTCAGCCGGGAATGAGCGACAGTGCCTCACTGGACAATGTTTTGGAATTCCTCGTTATGTCAGGCCTCAGCCTGCCGCATGCCATAGCCATGCTAGTACCGGAATCTTTCAACGAAAAGAACCCCATCAGCGAAGACCTGAAAGCATTCTATGAATACCACTCCATCCTGATGGAACCGTGGGACGGCCCTGCCGCCTTGCTGTTCAGCGACGGACGTTTTGCGGGCGGTATGCTCGACCGTAACGGATTGCGTCCTGCACGCTATCTGATTACGCACAACGACATGATGGTAGTGGCCAGCGAAGTGGGCGTGATGGATTTCGAACCGGGAGACATCAAAGAAAAGGGACGCCTGCAACCGGGTAAAATACTACTGGTAGATACCGAAAAAGGAGAAATCTACTACGACGGAGAATTGAAAAAACAGTTGGCCGAAGCCAAGCCTTACCGCAGTTGGCTGGCAACGAACCGCATCGAACTGGATGAGCTGAAAAGCGGGCGCAAAGTCCCCCATAGCGTAGAGAATTACGAGAGGATGCTGCGCACCTTCGGCTATTCCAAGGAAGATGTAGAGCGGCTCATCGTCCCGATGTGTACCACGGGTGCCGAGCCTATCCACTCAATGGGGAATGATACGCCGCTTGCCGTGCTTTCGGATAAGCCACAACTACTGTACAATTACTTCCGCCAACAGTTTGCACAAGTCACCAATCCGCCTATCGACCCGATACGCGAGGAACTGGTAATGTCACTGACGGAATATATCGGCGCCGTGGGCATGAACATCCTGACACCCAGCGAAAGCCATTGTAAGATGGTGCGCCTCAACCATCCCATCCTGAACAATGCACAACTGGATATTCTTTGCAACATCCGCTACAAAGGTTTCAAAACGGTGAAACTACCCTTGCTGTTTGAAGTAGCAAAGGGCCGCGCCGGATTGCAGGAAGCACTCACAGCACTTTGCAAGCAAGCGGAAGAGTCCGTCAGCGAAGGGGTGAACTACATTGTATTGAGCGACCGTGATGTGGATGCCACTCATGCGGCTATCCCCTCCCTGCTGGCAGTAAGCGCAGTGCACCACCACCTTATCTCCGTGGGTAAACGTGTGCAGACGGCATTGGTCGTGGAAAGCGGTGAAATACGCGAGGTGATGCACGCGGCTCTGTTACTGGGATTTGGCGCCAGCGCCCTGAACCCTTACATGGCATTCGCCGTGATCGACAAGCTGGTGGCGAAGAAAGAAATCCAATTGGATTATGCCACAGCCGAAAAGAAATATATCAAATCCATCTGCAAGGGATTGTTCAAGATCATGAGTAAGATGGGTATCAGTACCATCCGCTCGTATCGGGGAGCGAAAATATTCGAAGCCGTAGGTTTGAGTGAAGAGCTCAGCAATGCTTATTTCGGCGGGTTAAGATCCACAATAGGCGGTATCCGGCTGGATGAAGTGGCACGCGATGCAATCGCATTCCACGATGCAGGTTTTGCCGCACAAGTAGACGGATTACTCCCCAACAACGGTTTGTATGCTTTCCGTAAAGATGGAGAAAAACATGCCTGGAACCCGGAAACCATTTCTACCTTGCAACTTGCCACACGCCTGGGCAGCTATAAGAAGTTCAAAGAATTCACCAGTCTGGTAGACAGAAAAGAAGCGCCTATCTTCCTACGCGACTTCCTGGATTTCCGCCGTGCCCCTATTTCTATAGATAAGGTTGAACCGGTAGAAAGCATCATGCACCGCTTTGTGACGGGTGCCATGAGTTACGGGTCTATCAGCAAAGAAGCACATGAGGCAATGGCTATTGCCATGAACCGGATTCATGGACGCAGCAACACAGGTGAGGGAGGCGAAGACAGCGCACGCTTCACGCCCCGCGAAGACGGAACCAGTCTGCGTAGTGCCATCAAGCAGGTAGCTTCGGGACGTTTCGGCGTAACAACGGAGTATCTGGTGAACGCCGATGAAATACAAATCAAAGTGGCACAAGGGGCCAAACCGGGTGAAGGCGGTCAGTTGCCGGGCTTTAAAGTAGATCAGGTGATTGCGAAAACGCGCCATTCCATTCCCGGCATTTCATTGATTTCTCCCCCGCCCCATCACGACATTTATTCCATCGAAGACCTGGCACAGTTGATCTTCGACCTGAAGAATGTAAATCCTCGTGCTAAGATCAGTGTGAAACTGGTAGCCGAAAGCGGTGTAGGAACCATTGCCGCCGGAGTGGCCAAAGCAAAAGCAGACCTTATCGTCATCTCCGGTGCGGAAGGTGGTACGGGCGCCTCTCCTGCCTCCAGTATCCGCTATGCCGGTATCTCTCCTGAACTGGGACTGAGTGAAACGCAACAAACTCTTGTACTGAACGGTCTGCGCGGGCAAGTGATGTTGCAGGTGGACGGGCAACTGAAAACCGGTCGTGACATCGTACTGATGGCGATGCTGGGTGCCGAAGAGTTCGGATTTGCAACCAGTGCTTTGATTGTACTGGGCTGCGTCATGATGCGCAAATGCCATCAGAACACCTGCCCTGTGGGTGTGGCAACGCAAAACGAGGAACTTCGCCGGCGCTTCCACGGACGCAGCGAATATCTGGTGAACTTCTTCACTTTCCTGGCGCAGGAAGTGCGGGAGTATCTCGCCGAAATCGGTGTGGAACGCCTGGATGACATCATCGGACGCACGGATCTTATTATCCGCAAGTCAGAAAACGAATCACCCAAGCAATCCCTGATTAGTTTCGACAAAATACTGGCACGCGTCGATAATGGTGCAGCCATCCGCCACACCATCGACCAGCAACACGGCATCGACCACGTAAAAGACGTTGAAATGCTGCATGCCGCTGCCGAAGCTCTGGAAAACCAGAAAGAAATCTCACTGGAATATACGATTGCCAATACGGATCGTGCTTGCGGAGCCATGCTTTCGGGCACCATTGCCGCGAAGTACGGTGAAGCGGGACTGCCGGAACATACGTTGAACGTAAAGTTCAAAGGTTCTGCAGGACAAAGTTTCGGTGCCTTCCTTGTACCGGGTGTCAACTTCAAGCTGGAAGGTGAAGCGAACGATTACCTCGGCAAAGGCCTTTCGGGCGGACGGATTGCCGTATTGCCTCCGGTACGCTCTAACTTCCAGGCCGAGAAGAATACGATTGCAGGAAACACCTTGCTCTATGGCGCAACCAGTGGTGAAGTTTACATCAATGGGCGCGTAGGCGAACGTTTTGCTGTCCGCAATTCCGGTGCCATTGCCGTGGTAGAGGGTGTAGGCGATCATTGTTGCGAGTACATGACGGGCGGTCGTGTGGTAATCCTCGGTTCAACAGGGCGCAACTTCGCAGCCGGTATGTCGGGCGGTGTAGCTTATGTATGGAATAAGGATGGAAACTTCGATTATTTCTGTAACATGGAAATGGTAGAACTAAGCCTCATCGAAGAAGCCTCCTATCGTAAAGAGTTGCACGAACTCATCCGTCAGCACTACCTCTATACAGGCTCCAACCTGGCACGCACTATGCTTGATGACTGGAACCGATATGTGGATGAGTTTATCCAGATAGTCCCCATCGAGTACAAGAAGGTACTGCAAGAAGAGCAAATGCGGAAACTGCAACAGAAGATCGCAGAGATGCAGAGAGATTATTAAGAGATTTATGATTTCAGATTTATGATTTTATGACTTGCCGGACGGTATCATAAGGGCATGCCATAGCGTAAGCCTAAGCAGAGATCATAAACCCGAAATCATAAATCTCAACATAAATCATAAATTATAAATCATAAATCATAAATCTAAAAATGGCAGATCCAAAAGCATTCTTAAACATACCACGGCAGGAAGCGGGATACCGTCCTGTCCACGAACGTATCACCGACTTCAGTCAGGTGGAGCAAACTTTAAACAGTCACGAACGTAAACTCCAGGCATCACGTTGCATGGATTGCGGTGTACCCTTCTGTCACTGGGCATGCCCGTTGGGCAATAAGCAACCTGAATTTCAGGATGCACTTTATAAAGGTAAATGGCGCGAAGCATACGAAGTGCTCGCCGCCACAAACGACTTCCCCGAATTTACCGGACGCATCTGTCCGGCACTTTGCGAAAAGTCGTGTGTACTGAAGCTTTCGTGTGATGCACCTGTCACCATTCGTGAAAACGAGGCGGCTATTGCCGAAGCGGCTTTTCGTGAAGGGTATATCATGCCCATTCAGCCCCAACGTAATGGAAAGCGGGTTGCCATCATCGGCGCAGGTCCTGCGGGACTCTCCGCTGCCTGCCGGCTGAATGCTAAAGGCTATGAAGTGACTCTTTTTGACAGCAAACCCATGCCCGGCGGATTACTGCGCTATGGTATTCCTAATTTTAAACTCGATAAGGCAGTAATCGACCGCCGGATGGGAGTGCTTGAAGCCGAAGGTATCAAGTTCGAAATGGGCGTAACGGTAGATGTACAGAACCTCCCCGCCGGCTTTGATGCCTACTGCATCTGTACTGGGACGCCGCATGCACGTGACCTCAATATCCCCGGACGCGAACTGAAAGGTATTTATCTTGCCCTCGAAATGCTGTCCCAGCAAAATCATATCCTCGATGGAGAAACGTTCCCGAAAGAACGTCTGGTAAATGCCAAGGGCAAACGGGTTCTCGTCATCGGTGGCGGTGATACAGGATCGGATTGTATCGGTACGAGCATCCGCCAGGGAGCCGTGAGTGTGACACAGATTGAAATCATGCCACAGCCTCCCGTAGGTCACAATGACGCTACTCCTTGGCCGCAATGGCCCATTGTGCTGAAGACGACTTCAAGTCACGAAGAAGGTTGCACGCGCCGTTGGTCGCTGGCATCCAATCAGTTTATTGGCAAGAATGGAAAAGTCTGCGGTGTAGAGGTGGAAGAAGTGGAATGGATTCCGGCTCAGGATGGAGGACGCCCTACCATGAAACCTACCGGAAAGAAGGAAGTGATAGACGCCGATATGGTGCTTCTAGCCATGGGCTTCCTGAAACCGGAACAACCGGAATTTCCGGAAAATGTATTCGTAGCAGGTGATGCGGCACGTGGTGCCAGCCTTGTGGTGCATGCACTGGCGGACGGACGGAGAGTGGCAGAACGGATAGACAAGTATTTGAGTAACTAACCCCTAATCACTAAGCATCATGTGTGGAATCGTAGGTATCTTCAATATCAAATCTCAATCCCAGGAATTGAGAAACAAAGCGCTTCGAATGGCGCAGAAAATCCGTCATCGCGGACCGGACTGGAGTGGTATTTATGTAGGCGGCAGTGCCATCCTGGCTCACGAACGTCTTTCCATCGTCGATCCGGAAAGTGGTGGACAACCATTGTATTCTCCGGATGGCAAGCAAATCCTTGCCGTCAACGGTGAGATCTATAATCATCGAGAAATCCGTTCCCGCTACGCCGGCAAGTATGCTTTCCGTACAGGATCGGACTGTGAAGTCATCCTCGCATTATATAAGGATAAAGGCATTCATTTCCTCGAAGAATTGAACGGTATCTTTGCCTTTGCCCTCTACGATGAGGAAGCAGACGATTATCTGATTGCCCGTGACCCTATCGGGGTAATCCCTCTTTATATCGGTCGTGACGACCAGGGACATATCTACGTCGGTAGCGAACTGAAAGCACTCGAAGGTTTCTGTGATACCTACGAGCCTTTTCTGCCCGGACATTACTTCTGGGGACGTGAAGGGAAAATGCATCGTTGGTATCAACGCCCCTGGACCGATTATGCCGCCGTCAAAGCCAATGACACCACCGCCCGCCGGGCTACCCAACCAGAAATCAACAGCGTAAAACTCGCCCTTGAAGCTGCCGTGCAACGCCAGTTAATGTCCGATGTTCCTTACGGTGTTCTGCTCAGTGGTGGTCTCGACTCTTCCGTCATTTCTGCCATTGCCAAGAAGTATGCCCGCAAGCGCATTGAAACTGATAACCAGAGCGAAGCCTGGTGGCCTCAACTCCACTCCTTCGCCGTCGGCCTGCGCGGTGCACCGGACTTAATTAAAGCCCGTGAAGTGGCGGAATATATCGGCACTGTTCACCATGAAATCAATTATACCATTCAGGAAGGACTTGATGCCTTGCGTGATGTCATCTACTTTATCGAAACATACGATGTTACCACTGTACGTGCTTCCACACCGATGTACCTGTTGGCACGTGTCATCAAGTCTATGGGTATCAAAATGGTGCTTAGTGGCGAAGGTGCCGATGAGGTTTTCGGTGGTTATCTATACTTCCACAAAGCCCCCACACCGCAGGCTTTCCACGAAGAAACGATCCGTAAGCTCTCCAAGCTGCACCTGTACGACTGTCTGCGTGCCAATAAGAGCCTTTCTGCCTGGGGTGTGGAAGGTCGTGTTCCCTTCCTCGATAAAGAGTTCCTGGATGTGGCAATGAACCTCAGCCCTGCCGTCAAGATGTGTCCGGGCAAAGAAGTGGAAAAGCGCATTGTGCGCGAAGCTTTTCAGGATATGCTGCCTCAGAGTGTTGCCTGGCGACAAAAAGAGCAATTTTCCGATGGCGTCGGTTACAATTGGATTGATACATTGAAAGCCATTACTTCTGCCGCCGTCACCGACCATCAGATGGAACATGCCGCCGAACGGTTTCCCATCAATCCACCACAGAATAAGGAGGAATATTACTATCGTAGCATTTTCGAAGAACACTTCCCCAGTCAGTCGGCTGCCCGAAGCGTGCCCAGTGTGCCAAGCGTGGCTTGCTCCACAGCTGAAGCACTCGCCTGGGATGCCACGTTGCAAGGGAAAAATGATCCGAGCGGACGGGCTGTGGCAGATGTGCACGAGGCAGCCGGGAACGTGGGCTGATAAAGCCTGTTATAAGCAGAGTCTACTGTGTAAACAATTTACCAAGCGAGATCCATCAATAGAATGCTGAGCATTCTTATCACAGTCTCAAATATAGACAAATCACAGGCATTTCTCTGCTTTATTAAGCTTCTTGTTATTCGTTTTTAAAGAATAACAGGAACGTTTTTAAAGAATGTGCTCAACGTTTATTAAAAACGTAAAAAGCCTCTTTTAAGCCCGAATCCGATAAATATCAACAAAAAAGGCGATAACTTCCTATTGAAATTATCGCCTTTCTTGTTTTTTGTCTGTTATTATCTTAGAAAACAAGTCGTATGAATTCTCTATTATCAACTACCCTGCAAAGATACGACATCCGAAAGGTGAAGTCAAGTATTCTGGCCGGTTTTTCCGACTTTTCTTTTTTTTATTTTTTAATTCTTCCATTTTGTTTTTGTCCGATACCATTTTTCTAATTTTGAGAATTAGAAATTAGGAACTTACGTTAACTTAACACACAACAAAGATGAAATATAAAAGGACTCTCCACTCCAATCCACACTAAGATAGTGTCAAAACGGAATAAAAGAACGCGAATTACACAAATCTGTCATTCAATAATCCACTTCTCTATATTCCTTGTTTTATTACTGAAGTTCACACCTATTTTGAATAATTTCCTCGGGTCTGCCTCAAAAGGAAGAGCATACTGTTTTTCTTCTATTTGCTGCAAGGCCTCCTCTGCAGTACCTTCCAGTTTGAATTCCATGACGTAAATGTAATCGGCAGTCTTCACTACCAGATCCACCCTCCCTTCCGAAGTGTGATATTCCGCCTGTGTGTAGAAACCCACCAGTTTGAAGACGATAAACAGCACATTTTGGTAATGTAATTCCAAGTCTTTCACCAATTCATAAGGTGTGTCGGCAAAAAAGCTTTGCAGCCTCTTAAAGAAAGCGTTAGGTTGGCCGGAACGTATCTCACGAACAAACCTTTGTATCTCAAACGGTGCTTCTAACTGATTGAAGCGGGTATAAAACGGCATCAGAAATCTGATAAAGCCCTCTTCCACTTCCCGGTTAGGGAAACCGAGACGGTATAGACCGAATTCCTTATCATATCCCTTTATCGTGAGATAACCGCTTTGAAAAATAACCGGTATGGGTTCGTTGTCGCCATAAATACAGTTCAGCACATCAGCATCCGTTTCTTCATGCGCCATGCGCTCCAAATTGTAATGATTGCGTCTCAGCAACTCCACAAGGTAAGTAGGCGTTCCGGTTTCAAACCAATAGTTGCCGAATTTCATCTTAAAGAATGTATTCAGCAAACTGAAAGGATTGTAGATGCCGTCCGTATTTTCTGTAAAGTGATAACCGTCATAGCACGCTTTCAGTTCATTGCACACTTCCTGATACGTCATTTTCTGCGCGGCTGCCAATTCGTGCAGGTCTTCTTCAAAATTAAGATGTATCTCCTTTTCAGTAATTCCACAGATAGAAATAAACGGCTCGTCCATGGAGATGTCATTCAGATTGTTCAGGTCACTGAACACACTGACTTTGCCAAACTTGGTCACTCCCGTCAGCAAGGCAAACTTGATGCAGCCGTCCATGGTTTTCAGTACGCCATAGAAAGGTTTCAGAGTGTTGCGGAATTCGCGTTGCAGTTCCTCGTTGCCGATAGCCTGGAGCAAGGGTTTGTCATATTCGTCGATGAGAATGGCTACACGCTCACCACTTTGCTCATAGGCCCGTCCCACAACTCCTGCAAAGCGCAAGGCAAGGGTAGTTTCGGCAGAACGCGTTCCGTAAAGTGACTCCCAGTAATCAAGCGTTTCATTCAGTATTTTGTCCAGACTGTCCGGCGTATCATATTTCCCGATATTCAAGTCCAGATGGAACACGGGGCGTTTCACCCAGTCTTTTTCCAAAGTTTCCACCGCCAAGCCTTCAAACAAGTCCCGTTTCGCTTCAAAATAGGCTTCGAGCGTGGAAATCAGCAAACTCTTCCCAAAACGGCGGGGGCGGGAAAGGAAAAAGTAACTGCCACTTTTCACCAACTTATACATCAATGCAGTTTTATCCACATAAACGTATCCTTCCTTACGAATCTTCTCGAAGTTTTGTATCCCGATAGGATATATTCTGTTACCCATGTCCTTGCCTCCTTCTACTATAATAGTATTCATTAATGCTACAAAGATAATGTAAACCGAGAACAGTAAAAAATGAACGAGTTCATTTTTTATGCCGAGGTGCAGCTTATCTTCGCTTTTGCGGCAAAGATAACAGGTTATTCCTTACGCTCCAAGTATGTTTAAATAAATTTTCAAATATGGAATATAACACGTAGAACCACATGTATTTAGGTGTTATATACCAAATCTTTTTTGAATACATTATTAAAAACCTGTTCCCCCAGAATCTTTATTTTCTTCCGGTTTCCCGCAATGAACACCTCCATCTTCTTCCTGCGCACCGACTCGTAATACGCCTTCCGACCGGGTGTGAGAACCTTACCCCTTTTGCAGCAAAGCCCGTCGGCGATGTACGCGTTCATGCAGCGCCGGAATTTGGGCTTCTTGTAGGTCGGGTCCCCGGATGCCCTGCACACCAGTTCCACTACCTCGGCTGCGGGGTGGAAACGCCTGGGGTCCTTGTACTTGTCTTGCAGGATGTCATATACGACGGGCATCTCATATTTAAGCAGGAACCCCAGTGGCGTCTGTTCGAAAGGGAACTTCTTACGGGTTCCCTTGGGGCGCCCGTCGGCGAACGCCCTTTTTTCCCGTGCTGGTACGAATTTCGTCTGCCGGCTGCCGTACTTCCTCTTCGCTCTGGTCATTGGTTTGCTGGGTGGTTGGTTCTACTTCGGTTGCTCTCACACTTTGGAGACGGTATGCCATCCGGGAGATTTCCCGGCGGCTGTCCAGATCCTTTTGGATATTGATTTTCTTCATAATTAGTTATTAGTTATACCATGTATGTAAAGTTCATGTCGGTGTTCACATTGTACCATCCGCTTTCAAATATCCGGATGTTCCGGCTTCCGCCACTCAGGATAAAGGTAGTACCCCTATTGTACTTCGCGTCGTCGTTCCAGTCGCAGAGTGTCGTCCTTACTCCGTAGCGGGGTGCGGAAATCCCGTTCGGAAGCACGGCGACCGTTCCTCCCATGTTGCTGCCGTCCCGCCGGGCCGTATTGATGACGCCCTGTATGGACACGATATTTCCAATCTGCCGTACAAACAGCCGGCTGGTGTCCGTTCCGTTGCCGGAGTTCGCCATTTGCATCCACCCCGTGTCTGCAATCTTTGTCTGGTATTCCGGAGCGTAAGCGGCTCCCAGTGCGTTACATGCCTGTTTTCTGGCAGCCGTATCAGGCAGTGAAAGGTCGGATAGTTTGCCGTCACGTCTTAGGTAAGTACCGCTGACATCGGTTTTCGAGAGCACATCCAGTTTGTCCCGGAGCATCTTCTGCGCATCAGCGGCTTCCTTTCCCTGGGCGACAAGGTAATTGATATAGTCCTGAAAGAGCGAGGCGATTGCCGCATACTTTGTATCGGCTTGGTTTTGGGAGTAAACATTGATATTGGCGGCAACGCGTTTCTTCTCTTCCTCCGTATATCCGGCAAGCATTCGGTCGGCTTTCTTTACCAGCTCTTTCCTTATATGGGAAAGAAGCACGTAACCTTCCACTTCAGCGTGTGAAACGTCGTCATTGTCTACGTAGGCAAAGCTGCCTGTCTTGATTCCTTCCAGTTTTTGCTTCATGGTTTCGGTAAAGACTACGCCGGTGTAGGCATTGTCCGTGCCCAGCTTTCCGGCAAGCAGCTTGTCCACTTCCGTAGTTGAATAGACGCTGATGTTCCTGCGGGCGGCTGTCTTGTCCGATAGGTCGGAAAGGTTGCTTGCCTTCGCCAGTTTCAAGGCTCCCGTCCCTTTCTTTTCCGCATCCAGATTGTCACGTACCGCCGTTTGCTTCCGGGCTTTCAGGGCTGCCGCCTCTTCCGCCGTGAGGTCGTTTACTTCATCGGCGGTTAGGGATACGAGCTCTTGCAGGTTGCCGGATACTTTCAGGAACAGGGTGCCTGTTTCCTCCCGGGAATAGATGTCCAGTGAAGTGCGTGCCATCTTTTTGTCAGGTACATCGGAAAGGTTGGAGGAAGCCGTCAGTTTCTTTGCCAGCGCCTCTTTCACTTGTGTAGCGGTAACAAATCCTTCGCCCCCGGTCTGGATTTCACCGATGGAGATGGCATCCAGCTTCTTCCTGTAATTCGTGGTAAAGTCTTCGGTGGAGAGCTGTTTGCCCTTCACTGTATTTACTTTCTCCGATAAGGCATCCGTAAAGCTTTTCTGATTGATATAGATGTCTTTCAGGCTGGTGCCGTTCACCTTCAAGTCCCCGGCAATGTTTACGGATTCTTTAGGGGAAAGCTCGATGTTTCC
>ERZ839947.1603-NODE-1603-length-20210-cov-9.569139_pt1 | contig 20210 bp, 21 predicted proteins | sample MGYA00519908_ERZ839947 | MGnify/ENA primary metagenome ERZ839947 (study PRJEB31850, sample SAMEA3708857) | human gut metagenome | biome: human gut; feature: human-associated habitat; material: faeces | place: China | collected 2014 ... | reverse complement strand
GCTATTGAGTGTGTTTCTTGATTATAGTTGTTCAAATTCAACTTGCAATTTACCATGTAAAAAACACCTTTAAATTTTCTTGATTTTTAAAGGTGTCTCCCGGATACCTTTATCGAATAAAGATATTGAAATCATACCTTTAAATTTTTGCGTTTTTTAAAGGTATCGTCTGGATACCCTTATTGGATAAAGGTATTAGCTTGAAACCTTTATGAAATAACGATATCATGCTCATACCTTTAAATTTAAAAAATTTTTAAAGGTATTTGGAGGTATTTCTATGTACAATAAAGATATTCCCCATAACAATCTTCCCCTTATTCCACCCGCGATTAATCTTGAAACGGTGCCCATACTAAAGAAAACCATCGCTGCCAATACTGCACTTGCTGAATGACGAGGCTGGGAAGTTACCCAATCAAATCCGCTTCTGCTATTACAGTCTATCGCACTTCAAGAAGCAAAAGCATCCAGTGAAATTGAAAATGTCGTAACAACGAATGATGAGTTGTACCAAGCATGATCAACACCAACAAATATAAATATTACACCTGCAGCCAAAGAGGTTATGCATTACAAAGAAGCCTTATGGTCTGGTTATCAAAAAATTAAGGAAGGCCATCCCCTTACCATTAATACATTTATTGAATTGTTCCAGATTGTCAAAGAACGTCAAGATGGAATTCGTTCAATACCTGGAACTTGCTTGAAGAACGGAGCAGGCGAAGTCATCTATACTCCACCGGATAACAAGTATGATATTCTTCGCCTTTTGGGCAACTTGGAAACCTTTATCAACGTGCATGATAAAGACGCTATCGATTCCCTCATAAAACTAGCTATCCTGCACGATCAATTTGAATGTATCCACCCGTTTCCAGATGGGAATGGCCGTGTAGGCCGTATTCTAAATGTACTCTATCTGGTTCAGGAACAATTACTAAACTTCCCTATTCTCTATCTATCGTGATATATCATCGAAAACAAGACAGAATACTATCGTGCCTTAAAAGGAGTAACCGAAAATCAAGATTGGGAGCGGTGGATTCTTTATGTGCTCGATTCCGTTGAACAGACAGCTAAAAACACTCTCAGCAAAGTAAAGGACATCTATACTAGCAGAGAAAGAATGGCCCAAGAAATCAAAAATAAGCTTCTCAGCATCTATTCCAAGGAATTGGTTGATCTTCTCTTTGAACAGCCTTACTGCAAGATTAGCTTTTTGGTCAGCCGTGACCTTGCAAAAGCGCAGACTGCTTCAAAATATTTGCGTCAGCTTCTCGAAGCAGGATTTCTAGATGTTCAGAGCATTGGCCGTGAAAAATATTATATCAATCGTCAATTGTGGGATATTCTAACCCGATAAAAAAACACGGTGAAAAATGATTGATTTCATTCTTTCACCGTGTTTTTTTCGTCCGTACCTTATGCCTTTTGCTTTTCTTCCAGATACAAGGGCAGGGTCACGACAATCTTCGTGCCGAAATGTTTGCGGCTTGTGAGGGTGATCGTGCCATGATGCTGCTCAATGATGTGTTTGACAATGGAAAGGCCTAAGCCCGTACCGCCAATACGCTTGCTGCGGCTTTCTTCGACCCGGTAAAAACGTTCAAAGACGCGGTCCTGTTTATCCTTGGGGATTCCGATACCCGTATCTTCGACGGTAAAAAGGAGGTCCCTGCCGGTTTCCGCTTTTTCCATCGTTACATAGACATGCCCACCAGGGCGATTGTATTTAACGGCGTTATCAACAAGGTTCAAGACCACTTCGCGCAGCATATCGGTGTGCCCCATGACCTTATCCTCCGTGAGCGTGAGATGGAGCTGGACCTTCTTATCTGCAAGCACGGGTTCCATAAAGCCCGCAATACTTTCCGTAATGGATTTGAGGCTTACGGCTACGGGCAGGTCCTGCGTTTCCGGGCCTTCGATCTTGGTGAGGAAGAGGATGCTGTTGATCAGTTTCAAAAGTCGCTTTGATTCCTTCACGATAAGGGCGCCAAAACGCGTCACGTCTTCCTTCTTTGCCACCATACCTGCCGCCATCATTTCCGCAAACCCCTGGATGCTTGTAAGCGGCGTCTTCAGTTCATGGGTGACGTTCGCGGTAAACTCGCGGCGCAGCTTTTCCTGCTCCCTGCTGATGCGCTCGATGGTCTTTTTATCTTCTTCCAGGGTATGGATATATTCCTGGATGGTACGGCTTTGTTCCGTGATTTTATCGACAAGGGGACTCAGCTCGGGGTACGTGGCCGGAAGTTTCGGAATATCCACTTCCTTATCTGCTGTCACAAGGGGTTTGGTCCCCATGACACGCATGTAATCGGCCGTCTCTGTAAGCGGCCGAAGAAGGCGCTTGGTCAGGTTCGTTGCAACAAAAAAACAGCAGCCGCCCATGAAGACGATAAAAATCAGGATATAAGGAATGAGACTGAAATAGGCCGCGTAAACCGTATCCTGGCGAATGGCTGCTCGCAGGACCGATCCGTTGGGCAGACGCCGCGCCGCATAGTACGTAATGTGGTCCAAGGTAGCGGACTGACGCGCAGCAACGCCGTCCACTTCCTTAAGGGCCCGCACAACTTCAGGGCGATTGCCATGATTTTCCATTTGGGCAGCGTTGTGATCTGTTTCATAAAGAACGCGCCCGTCGTGCCCAATCCACGTGAAGCGGAGACGATGATTGGAAGCCTCAGCTGTTTCCTCGATAAATTCAATGATATCATCTGTACGGTTGGCCTTGGCGGCAATGACCGTGACGGTGTCTTGAAGGACGGTCATGGTCTGCGCCCTAAGCGTCCGCCAAAAGCCGACAGTCAGGAAGAGAAGCGTCAAAAGGGCTGCACCAATCCCTATACCAATGAGGCTCAAAAAGATTTTCTTTTTCATGATTCTGGATCATCTATCCGGTATCCCACACCGCGGATTGTCTTGATGATCTGTCCTCCCTCACCGAGTTTCTGACGCAGGCTCTTGATATGCATGTCGATGGTGCGGCTTTCACCAGCGTAGGTAAATCCCCACACGGACTCCATGATCTGTTCCCGTTGGAGTACGATGCCTATATTCATCATAAGATAGTGGAGCAGTTCAAATTCCTTGGCCGTCAGCGTCACTTCTTCCCCATAGGATGAAACGGCATGCTTTAAAGGGTCCAAGGTGACAGGACCGCACGCCAGCGTCTCAGTAGGTTTCTCCACCCGGTGGGAACGGCGCAAAACGGCCCGGATCCTTGAAATCAGTTCCAAGATGCCAAAGGGTTTGGTGACATAGTCATCAGCACCAATGGTGAGACCCTTGACAACATCATATTCACTGGTCCGTGCTGTCAGCATGATGACCGGAAGATCTGCCGTCCTCCCCCTATGCCGGATCTTTCTAAGGATTTCGATTCCGCTTTCCCCCGGCAGCATAATATCAAGCAGCACCAGATCAGGGATCTTTTTTTCGAGGGCGTCGTAAAAAGCTTCCCCATCAGCAAATGTCTTTGTCTCAAACTGCTGGCTTTCCAGGGCATAAGCCACAAGTTCGCGGATGTTCTCATCATCTTCCACACAGTAGATACAAGGCATCGTCACCCCTCCTTTTTTCTTTATTATAATACGAAGGAGAAGTGGCGTCTCATTTTTTGTGTAAAAATTGTGTAAGAATAGAATACAATTTTTACACATAGCGAAAAAAAGAAGCCGCAGGAAAATGGAAATCCATTTTCCTGCGGCTTCTGCAGCTCCTTAACAGGAATTATTTCAGGCTGTCAGCAAGGATAGCATCACTTGCGCAGACAGCAACAACGTCAACGATATCGCTGACAGAGCAACCGCGGGACAGGTCGAGGATCGGTTTAGCCAGACCCTGAACCAGAGGCCCAAGGCAGGTAGCGCCGCTGAAGCGTTCAACCAGCTTGTAGCCAATGTTGGCAGCAGCAAGGTTCGGGAAGATGAGAACGTTGGCATGGCCAGCAACGCTGGAGCCAGGAGCTTTTCTTTCGCCAACTTCAGGAACAAGGGCAGCATCAGCTTGGAGTTCACCGTCGAAAGCAAAGTCAACGTTTCTTTGTTTCAGGATTTCAACAGCCTGCTGAACCTTATCAACGGATTCACCAGTGCCGGATCCCTTCGTGGAATAGGTCAGGAGAGCAACGCGGACATCTTTGATCCCCAAAGTGTAACGGGCACGGATAGCGCAGCTCGTAGCGATATCAGCAAGCTGTTCAGCCGTCGGATCAAGGATAACACCACAGTCACCAAAGACCAGTTTGCCGCCTTCACCAAGGTTGGTGTTGCTGAGGACGATAAAGCCGGAGCAAACGGTCTTGTTTCCAGGACGGACACCGATAACCTGAAGGCCAGCTTTGATAACGTCAGCAGAAGTACGGGTAGAACCGGAAACACACCCATCAGCATCGCCCATGGCAACCAGGCCGGCACCGAAGAAGGTCGTGTCCTTGGTCATGATTTCGCGGGCTTTGTCAACGGTCATGCCCTTCTTTTCACGGCGTTTTGCAAAATAAGCGCACAGTTCATCCATGCGTTCATAGGTTGCAGGGTTGATGATTTCAATGCCTTCAAAGGAGACACCCAGTCTCTTGGCATCACGGTTCAGCTGTTCAGGATCTCCAACAAGGATGATCTTGGCAAATCCTTCACGAGCAACAATGGCAGCTGCTTTAAGAGCTCTGTCAGAGTTGTTTTCCGGAAGAACGATTCTCTTTTGAATCGGTTTGACGCGAGATTTCAGATGATCAATAAAAGGCATTCCTAACCACTCCTATTTGTTTTTTGAATGAAGAGCTGGGCGCTCTACTTCTAATTTGACATTATATCACGTTTTGTAGATTTGTGCTTGTCCTTGGGACAATTTTTTCTTGAGGCCTCACAAAATCTTTACTTGTGAACTCCGCATCGTCTCCAAGGCCGCCTCATGGGAATGAGGGGTGACCCCAGCGCAGCAGCGGCTGTCAACAAGGACGGGCACTTCAGGCAGGGCCGCCTTGATGATAAGGGCATTGGAAATAACGCAGATATCCGTGCAAAGACCCACAAGCTCAACACTCTCGATGGTATCCCGCAATTTTCCAAGCCTTTCAGCAAGAGCAAGGGAGCCAAAAGTCTCCTTTTCCACTTTTTCCGCAGCAAGCCGCTCCGCCAGGCTCTCCAGTTCCGGCACAAGGCGATGACCCGCGGTTCCTTTGATGCAATGCGGTACAGGAAGGATTCTGCCTTCCTGCGTTTTGAGATAATCATCCCCATGGGTATCGAGGGTAAAAATGACCGTTCCATCAAAATGGGCGGCTTTTTCTGCCACACGGGGCACTATGGCTCGGGCTTCCTTGGTTCCAAGACTTCCAGAAACAAAATCTTCCTGCATATCGACAACAATCAGGACCTTTTTCTTCATGACCAGTCTCCTTCATGCTTTTGCACCATTATACCATGGGAGACGCCGGTCCTTTTGCTGCCTGTCTTGTCACCGTGATCCTTCATTTTGTTTCTTTGGTTCTTCAAACGTCTCTGCCGCCTCCTTAAGGAATTTTCGAATCGTCAAGTGCTGGGGACAGACATGCTCACAAGCGCCGCAAAAAATGCAGTCACTGGCCTTTCCTGCATTTGCCGTCACGACATTTTCATAGTAAAAATTGGCATTGCGATTGTTGAAGACACGCATGGAATTGAGAAGGGAAAAAATATCTGGGATAGGAATCTTCTTCGGGCAGTGATTTTCTTCGATACAGTAGCGGCACGCCGTACAGGGGACAGCATCAAGCTTACTGAAGACTTCGACAACGCCGTCAAGGGTCCTCTTTTCTTCATTCGTAAGAGGTTTGAAATCCTTCATGAAAGACGTATTGTCCGCCACCTGGGAAAGCGTACTCATGCCCGATAAAACCATGAAAATTCCCTCATGGCCTGCCACGAAACGAATGGCATAGCTTGCATTCGACGCCTTGGGAAAGACGCCCTGCTGGAGGGTATCAAGAAGATGCTGCGCCTTTGGCGGCAGTTTTACAAGGCTCCCGCCCTTGACAGGTTCCATGACAATCACAGGTTTGTGGAAGCGGAGACATGTCTCATAAACCCGTCTTGCATCAACAGCAGCACTTTCCATATCAATATAGTTCATCTGGATTTGGACAAACTCAATATCCGGATGATCTCCCAAGATCCGTTCCAAGACCTCTGCCTTATCATGGAAAGAAAGGCCCACATGGCGAATCTTGCCTTCTTTTTTAAGGGCAAAAGCCGTCTCATAAGCATGACAGCGCTGAAACTTATCGTAGTTGCCAAGATTCTGGGCATGCATCAGGTAAAAATCAAAATAGCTGACGCCGCACCACTGGAGCTGTTTTTCAAAAAAAGGTCGGATATCTGATTCTTGATCAAAATAAGGGGCCGTGAGCTTGTTGGCAAGAAGATAGGCTTCCCGCGGATAGCGGCTCGTCAAGGCCTCGTGGAGCGCTAGTTCCGATTCACCATTAAGATAAGGATGGGCCGTATCAAAGTAATTGAATCCTTCCGCCAGAAAAAGATCCACCATCTTTGAAAAAGCTGGAATATCAACCTTCTCCCCTATCATGGGAAGGCGCATAGCTCCAAAGCCAAGCTTTTTCTTCACTTCCGGAAATCCTGTCTGCATTGTCATCCCTCTCTTTCTAAGAGTGCTTTTTTTCATAAAAAACCTGCTTCTTGCCTATTATTTTACAATGAGGAAAATAGAAAAGAAAGAATAAAAAGCATCGAAGGGACGCGAAAAAGGGCCCTTTCCGAAAGGTATTCCCTTAAGGAAAAGACCCTTTTGCCCCGCTTTATGCTGAATAAGGAGCTATTTTTCCCCCCTGTCACCAAGGGTGAGTCCAAAGTTTTTTTCTCCCCGCGCTTCATCCTAAACGGCAAAAGTAAGCCTCATCTGGTGCCACACGACATTCCCGTGGGTTGAACCCGAAACGCCCTCATCGACAAAACCAAAACGGGCATAGTAATGGATCAGTCGTTTTTTGCAGGTAAGGACAAGGCCCTTGCGGCCTTCCTCGCGGGCCTGTTCAATAAAAGCCTTAAGGACCTTTGCAGCAAGCCCCTGATGCTGATAATCTGGATCCGTATCAAGTCCAAAGATCATCTGCCAGGCACCATTTTCATCATGCATGGTCGCCGTTTCATACATTTCATCCGTAAGATCTCTTTCATCCGTCACAAAACCATTGACAAACGAAACCAGACGGGATCCATCGAATAAGAGCAAAAAATGATTTGGGTAGACCGCAACCCGGTCCCTCACGGAAGCCTCCGTCGCCGCCTCTGCCTTGGGAAAACAGCGTGCCTCAAGGGCCGCAATGGCCGCAGCATCTTCTTTTGTCGCCTTTTTCAGTTCCATATCAAGATCCTTTCTTACGGGCATTAGGCCCGTCCTTCTTCTTGTTTCTTCTTCAATATATCGATGATGGTCTTTTCCGTCTCCACCATTCCAGGGGAAGCGATGAGGCCCATATTGCGCATGGTTTCTTCTGCTGTTTTACCATTGATTCCATGGTTACTGAAGATATAGCGTCCCCGCATGGCAAGTTCTGCCGATGTGAACGAAAGTTCTACTGCTGTAATGCCCTTCATGATACACCCTTGGTTGCCCCCATCGCAAATCATGCCTGTAATGGAACTTGCCATGTTACTGATTGCTTTTTGGATTTCGTCATGGCCACCGCCCATGAGATAGACAAGTCCACAGGCAGCTCCCGTCCCCGCTGCTATGGCACAGCCACAGAAGGCCGAGAGTTTTCCCGAGTATTCTTTGATGTACATACAGATAAGATAACTAAGGCAAATAGAACGAAGAAGGACCTCTTCCGTTAAATTCTGCACTTGCTGATAGGCATATAAAGGCATGGTCGCCATAATTCCATGGGCTCCTGAACCAGTAATGCTCATAGCAGGAAGATTAAGTCCAATCACACGGGCTTCAATAGCTGCATTGCAAAACAAGTTGGCGGTTCGAATGGCATCCTCCGAAACTAGTTTATTATCATTCATGGCTTTTAAAGTCCGTGCAAAAGTTGTCTGCTGATTCCGGAGAGCTTCCTCAGCCAAAGCCCGATTCATGGTCACCGCCTCTTTCACAAAGGCGATTTCTTCATAGGGTACGGTCTTTATGTAGTCCAGTATGTCCTCTATGCTGCAGCGATGGATGAGGGGAATTTCATTTCCTTCTGCCTGAGCAAGATTGTCCGCTGAATAAACGGCCTTTCCGTCTTCTTTTATTTCTACCACATGAGTATGGGCATCGCGAATCACGACTTCCGCCTCATGAGTTTTCCCCATGACTACTGCACGAATCTCGATGCGGCTTGTAATACGATTCATAATGACATCAATGATACCATTTTTGACAAGCCCTTCTGCTTTCTTGACATCTTCTTCCGTTACACCATCAAGACAGAGGAGTTCCTTTTGCGGATCTGCCGCAACTAAACCAAGGGCCGCGGCAAAATCATTTCCTACATGGGTTGTATTGGGGATACCACAAGTAAAAGCATTCTTATAAAGCCCGCTCGTCAGGTGAAGGACGACCCTTGTCACTTCTTCAGGCAGATGGTTCCGGGCCAACGCTACAGCAAAGGCAATTGCTGCCGGTTCAGTTACACCTAAAGCAGGTTTCATATCTTCTTTGATCAGTCTCGTCAATGCATGCATAAGGCTTCGATCCTTTCTGAAAGTACAGCCATGATAATACCACAAGGTCACCACAGAAGAAACCCGCAAAAGAGAAATCACACACTTTTGCGGGTAGGGGGTAAACTATTTGAGACAATCTTTGAGAGATAAAGTTTTGCTTCCATCCTCTAAAATCATGCAAGGAATGCCAAGACGCTGAGTTCCACAAATATCCTTATAAAGTGCATCTGTTTCACGAAGTGTCAAGTATTCCTTAAGTCCGGCATGACTTCCTAAAATGTCAACAAAATCAACTTCATACCCCTTTTCTGCAAGAACATGAAGCGCATAGAGGGTATCGAAACACTGATGACTACCAATTACTTTGATTTGCATTATGATTCTCCTTTCAAAGCTCAGCCAGCCTATTCAGAACAGCCGCAGCCATTATCATGCTTTTTATCCATCCAATTTTTTCCTTCGACCATACGGGTAATCATCATAGAAGCAACAGTGTCACCACTGGCATTGAGGCATGTCGCCATAGGATCGACAAGGTAACCGATCGTCGCAATGAGAGGAAAAGCTTCCTGAGGGAACCCAAACAGCGTCACAATAAGGAGTTCCCCAACAAGACCGCCTCCTGGTGCACCCGATAGGACAAAGGCACTTAAAATAGAAACAATGATGGCTTTGATGTACACATCAACCCTAACAAAAGGAATATTGAAGATACCAAAAAGAAACGCAATTTTGACGATAGAGGAAAGAACCGACCCGTCCATGTGCATCGTTGCACCCATAGGCAAGACAATGCCGTAAATATCTTCTGGAACGCCGATTTCTTCGCAGGCAATCATACTTGTCGGCAGTGTTGCATTGGAGCTTTGCGTACCAAAAGCCGTAATGGCAGGGTTCAGTATATTGCTCCAAAATGCGCGGACACCTCGTTTGCCGCCTGCATAATAAGCATATCCACTGAAGAAAATGACAAAATAGAACAGACACATGGGGTAATAAATAAGCATCGTCCGCCCATAATGACCAATAAGCTGAGGTCCATATTCTCCGACGAGATTAGCAAAATAAGCACCAAGACCGATTGGAGCAAGTTTCATGACCATATCAATGAGTGTCATGATAACACAGTTGATGTTAGCGATGACTTTTCCCAGAGGGGAATCCTGCCCGCCATTCATGGAAACCGCGACACCTGTAAAAATGGCGGCAATAATGCAGGGCAGCATATTGGAACGGCTAAAAATTTTGGGGAAATCATCCACGGTGAGTGTTTTGACGAGCATTTCCCCAGCGGAAATCGGTTTTGCAAGTTCAACGCCCTGCATGGAAACCTGAACACCACTAGCTGGCGGAAATACATTAACTACAATGAGAACAACAGCAGCGGCGAAAAGACCAGTCGTTACAAATGTGAGAATAAGACTTCCCAAGATTTTTCCTAATCGTTTAAGGTTCAGCATACTGCCGACGGCATTGGCAATGGAGAAAAAGACCATAGGGGCGACAATTGTAAACATCAGATTAATGAAGATATCCCCCAAAGGTTTAAGGACTGCGGCCTGTTTTCCCCAGATAACACCAATGATGGCTCCGAGAAAAATTCCTCCCAAAAGAATTAGAGGAAAGCGATAGGACTTCCAAATCTCATTCTTGTTCATCTTGTTCATCTTGTTCTCCCTTTCTCTTTCAGCTTTTCGCCATCTTCCCCCTCGATTCAAAGACAACGAAAATAGATCAGCATATAATTGGCTTGAGTATATATGGATGAATAGATATTGAATGTTTATTTACGAATTTTTTCTACAGCCCTTTTCAGCTGCCCCAACGCTTTTTCCAAGGTCTTCCGCGGACAAGCCACATTAAGACGCATATAACCACTTAAAGAGCGGCCAAAAGAATGACCAGGATTGAGTCCTAGTTTTGCCTGATGAATGAAGAAATCCACCAGTTCATCATTCGTCATATGAAGATCGCGGCAATCAAGCCACATAAGATACGTTGCATCCGGAAGATTCGGTTTGATTTCAGGAATATATTTTTCACAATAAGAACGAACGTAATCAAAATTGTCCGAAATGTAGGCAAGAAGCTGTTCCAACCACTCTTCACCTTCACGATAGGCAGCCTCCATAGCCACGGAACTAAAAGCATTGTTGCGGTGAATATCCATGCTTGACCAATATGTATCAAAGCGGGCTTTCATATTCGTGTCAGGGAAAATTGTTGTTGATGCCTGAAGTCCAGCTAGATTAAAGGTTTTTGTTGCCGATACGCAGGTAATGATGTGATCCTTATAAAAGGGAGCCGCAAGAACCGTCGGAGTATGTTTTTTACCATGGAAAATAAGGTCGGAATGGATTTCATCAGAAACAACGATAAGTCCGTATTTTTGGCAAATTTTCATCATCTTCTGGATATCTTCCGGTGTCCAAACAATACCCAAAGGATTATGCGGATTACAGAAAAGGAACATCTTAGCGTCTTTTGCTTTTTTTTCAAAATCCTCAAAATCAACGGTCCACCCTGTTTCAGTACGGATCATCTGCGTTTCCGCTACAGTTCGTCCCGTATGTTCCGTGATATCATAGAACTCAGAATAAACTGGCGTCTGGAACAGGATATGGTCTCCTTTTTTCGTAAAAAGCTTGATTAAAGAAGCCATCGCGGGAACAACTCCGATGGCCCAACTCATAAGACGGGTATCAGGATTCCACTGATTGCGTTTTTCTTCCCATTCCCTAACAGCTTCAAAATAACTTGCAGGACGGGATGTATAGCCCCAAATCCCTTCTTCAGCCTTCTTTCTGCATGCATCGATGATGGGCTGAGCCGTGCGGAAATCCATATCCGCTACCCAAAGAGGAATCACATCCATGGTTCCAAAAACTTTTTCGCGCTCATCATACTTGGAAGAACGATTTTGACTCCGATCGATGACTTCATCAAAGTTGTATTTCATAAAAATGCCTCCTTATTCCTGTACTGCTACAACTTCAATCTCTACCTTTGCCCCTTTGGGAAGCGCCCCAACCTCAAAAGCCGCCCGGGCAGGGAATGGTTCCGCGAAATAAGTCCCATACACTTCATTCATGGCACCAAAATCAGCTATATCCGCTAAGAGGACTGTTGTTTTCACAACATGTTCCATACCAAGGCCGGCCCCTTGAAGAATTGCCTTGATGTTTTCAAGAGACTGACGGGTTTGTTTTTCTATAGATTCCGCGGGAAATTCTCCCGTTTGGGGATCAATGGGCAGCTGACCCGAAACATAAAGAATGGATCCTTTTGAAAGGATTCCCTGACTGTAAGGTCCAATGGCTTTAGGTGCCTTTTCGGTTCTTATTTCTTGTTTCATGATAGCCTCCTTGGTCTTTCTTGGTTGGCCTCATTATAGCTATATTTGAATTATTTAGAAAATTTTATCTTTCTCATAAAATGATAAATAATAATTCATTTTACTTCTTTACATGAGAAAAATGGTTGTTTTTTCCTTCATTTCCCTTTAAAATGAAAAAATCAATTGATTTCATTTTAAATTTGGATTTGTAGGAGATAGGCATGGAACCTCTTAAAGAAATTGGAAGCAAGATCAAATTCTACCGTATCCAGAAACATATGACCATCAAGGATTTGGCTGAATCCATCTGCAAAAGTCAAGCAACGCTCTATAAGTACGAAAAAGGGCAGATTGCGCTCGACCTATCCGTTCTCTATGACATAGCATCGGCGCTTTCTATCCCCGTGACAGCACTTCTTTATGAGCCGCCCCTTCCCAAAAAAGAAATGTCGGCAAGTATTGTGCCTGCTTTTTTTTCTGGCCTCACATCCTTTTATGCCTACACCTATGATGGAAGACAGAAGAAAATTCGTGAAAGTCTCATCGAGTGCATTCAAAAAGCTGAAGAGACCGATTCTAGTAACGGTCTCATTCCTTCCCCCTTTTTAGGAGAAGGGAGCTATCTCGTTAAAATGTATATGAATCTTCTCCAAGACGATAATGAACATCTTTGTGAGGATTCCTACTTAGGCCGTATGGTTCATTTTGGTGCCATCACAAACTTTATATTTCAAAATTGCAATGCCCGTCTGGACCAGTACATGATTTCTGTTCCCTCACCTTATATAGATAGCGAAACTAAATGGGGACTTGCATTTGGGATTTCCTCCCGGCCGCTCATGCCGACTGCTGGCAAGGTCCTGCTTTCAAAAGTAAGGATCCCCAAGACCAAGGAATTTGCCAAATCGCTAATCCTCACCAAGGAAGATTATCGCCTTATGAAACTCTATAACTATATGGTTGTTGTATAACAAAATCCAAAAAGGGACCTTCGAGAAGCCGCTGCTCTCGTAGGTCCCTTTTTCTATCATATTCTTTTCATCAATTCAGAGTCGTTCCAGCTATGCAGGGATAAAGTTTTCTATCACATTTTTCCCAAGCATTTATATGCATCAAGTAAAACTGCTTTTTCCTGAGCTGATCCATTCATCGATGGATGCTTTCTTGAAACGCCATTGCCGTCCAATTCGCACAGCCGGGATTCCCCTTCCCGACCGGATCCAAAAACGGACAGTTACGGAGCTTACCCCTAGATATTTCGCCACTTGTTCGATTGAAATCCATTGATCTTTAACGTCTGCCATGTATGACAATCCTCCAAATTCTCCAAATTCCTTTTCAGTATTACATAGAACGTGCACCAGAATCCCACTATTACAGTACCACACCGACACTTATTTTTCACTTCTCAATTTCTCACATTATTTTGTAATAAATTTTATTCAAAAAAATATTTACTCCATATCCTTGTTCAAAAAACAATGTTTTGGTCATTCAAATTTCTGTATGCCTATTTATTCTTTATTTTTTTGCAGGATTCATTATCTTTTATGCACGTTTTTTCTTTCTCCCCATCAAGTAAATCTCTTTCCTATCTGGTTATACCTGACACATCTTCTTGATTTTTCTAATCGCAGCGCCTCTTTTCATGGAAACGCCAAAGCGCTTCTTAATCTTCTCTTTATTTTACTAAACAAAGGGACCTTATTATTATACTATAGTTCGAATTATATGGGACTTTAAAAAAATTGAAAAATACGTTATGACAAATAAATATTACTTGCAATAACTTTTTCATCAAAAATCACGGTTAACCATGACTTTCTCAAAAAAAAGACCCCTCAAAGAAGGCGTTACCATCCTTCTTTGGGGAGTTCCTACCATAAGGAGAGCGGCAGCAAACTGCAAGCCGCCTATTCATCTCAACTAAAGTTGCTTTTTCCTGATTTGATCCATTCATCAATATCAGAGATTCGAAAACGCCACTGACGGCCAATACGAACAGCAGGGATGTCCTTTCCCGAGCGGATCCAGAAACGTATGGTCACGGCACTGATGCCAAGATATTCAGCAAGTTCCTCAATGGATATCCATTGTTTCTCAATCTTTGACATAGAGCATCCTCCTTTCCATGATTTAAGGGGATCATAGCCCCACATCGCATGCAGCAATCATTACATCAGGTTTATATTGCCATTTCAATTTGTTTTATTATATTAAATGTTGTTTATTGTCGTTTTATTTTTCAATATTTTTTCATTATCATTTTTTCTTTATGACGAATTTTTTTCCTCTTATTCCATTTATTCATAGCTCTTTTATTCTATGCATGAAAAATGAAGATTTCATGAAGATTGCCGTACTTAACATTTTTATTATCATGATTTTCTCATATTTCTTTTGATTTCTTTTATTTTTATCTCTTTTGTGTAAAAAAGGGGCCGTCCCTAAAGGGCCTCTGATCCAATCTATGGAAACAACAAAAGGTAAAAAATATAAGGGAAAAATTATTTATGGATGCATAAAAGAAGCGGAGCATCACTTTTTGTGCCCCGCACTCATCATCCTATACGAATCAACAGCCATTTTCAGACTGTCATACGAGTTCGCTTCTTCCAGATTCAATCCATTCGTCAATCTCTTCAATTCTGAAACGCCATTGACGGCCAATCCGGACAGCTGGAATATCCTTCCCAGAACGGATCCAAGAGCGAATGGTCACGGCACTGATGCCAAGATATTCTGACAGCTCTTCAATGGATATCCACTTATGATCAACCATTATCCCTCATCGCCTTTCTTCCATATTGGTGCTCATGATACAGCATCATGGGCATTATCGTTTTTTAGTACTTATTTCTTTCGACTGATATTATACTACAAGAAAAAATATAATAAAAGTCACATTTTTCTTACTTATTATCAAAAAAAACGCTAATATATGAAATTATAGACAAATATATGATATTTTCGCTCTTTTTATCCTTAATTCCTATTATTGATAAAAAGGGGACCCCCTTCGCTTCATGATGATCATTTAAGCTCCCAAGGGGTCCCTCTTTTTCGTCCTATTCTCCCGCCCTTATAGGCGGAAATATGTTCACATGGCGTTATTCAGCCGTTAAAATTACTTCTTCCCGATTGGATCCATTCATCGACATCCTCAATCTTGAAGCGCCACTGACGGCCAATCCGGACAGCTGGAATATCTTTTCCCGAACGAATCCAGAAACGAATGGTCACGGCACTGACATCAAGATATTCAGCAAGTTCTTCTATGGAAATCCACTTTTTTTGAATGTGAGACATGGTCAGCCTCTCCTTACACAAAATTTATGAGTGACTGCGAAGAGCCCGATGCGCATTTATGAGCAAATGGCAATCCTTTTGACCTCTTATTCATGGCCTATTCCGCACCCCAGCCAATCGTATGAAAAAGATGAGAATCAATCCCTGGCTCCCTTTATCGTTTCCGGATTCCAAGTGCCTGATCAAAAGGGATTCATCTTTTTTATGATTCTTCATATATTCTTCTTTTTCATCATCATATTCATTCTTTGCTGATTTAGATTATACTAAAATTTCAATTGCATGTAAATTTAGTGTTTTCTAATCGCGGTTATAAGCATTATCTTATAATTCAATAAAATTTTGATAGGATTTGCTGCTGTCTGCCTATATTTTATAATAACCCATCTTCAGGACATAAATACATTGTCTTCATGCGCAGGAAGGCCCTGCCCTTTCACAGGCAGAGCCTTCTTGCACATGAAAAAAGAGAAAAAACATTCAATCATCAAAACTGCTTTTTCCTGATTTGATCCACTCATCAATATCTTTGATCCGGAAGCGCCACTGTCGCCCCACCCTTCTTCCAGGCAGATTCTTTCCACTGCGCAGCCAGTAGCGGATCGTCACAGGACTGACGCCGATATATTCGGCCACTTCTTCAATATTGATCCAACGCTCTTTCTTATCATTCATAAACCCCTCGCAATCTACGGCCGCCAGAAGAAATCAGATCCGGGTCCTACCGCACTGCACGGTTCATCATTATGGAAGAGATGAATCCCCTACGACGCTTACCATTTTCCCATTTTGAATCTTAGTGCGATTTGTTTTTTGAATGATGATTTTTATCTTTCATTGAATGATTCTTATGTCAACTATATTATATAATAAGCATTTTATAATTTGAAGTTTTACTATTTATATCGCAATATCATTATCGTGTTAAGTATCAAATTTTACAGTATATAAGAAGGTATTGCTGTTATTTTCGGTTGGACAAAGAGCACTTCAAATGGCAGTCAACTCTTTTCCACACCCTTTCTAAAATCAACATTTGCAATTCCCGTCATTTTAGATTATAATCTTTCATATCCTTGTGTGACTTGACGCAGGGATCTTTATGCGGATGTGGCGGAATTGGCAGACGCGCTAGACTTAGGATTTAGTGTCTTCGACGTGCAGGTTCAAGTCCTGTCATCCGCACCAAAAAAAGGACCTATCGCTCTCGGCGACAGGTCCTTTTCCTTTTTTCAGTTACACCAACCGACGTTCATAGGGATCGCTGCTAATGCCCTTTTCCAAGATCTGTTTGGCCCATTCCTGGGCACAGAAAAGGGAGTGGTCCTTATAGTTACCGCATTCCTTTTCCTTCGTTCCTGGCACATCTTCCCATTTTGTTGTGACGATAAGTTCCAACGCTTCCTTGAGGGCTTTTGCCACATCCTCTGGATCATGGTGACCCCAGCACAGGAGATGGAAGCCCGTGCGGCAGCCAAAGGGAGAGCAGTCAAGATACCCTTTGATGCGGGGACGTAAGTAAAGAGCCAAAAGATGCTCCAAGGTGTGCATGCCCCCTGTAGGAATTTCTTCCTTGTTGGGTTGGGCCAGACGGACATCAAAATTGGAGACAATATCGCCGTGTTCCCCTTGTTCTTCCCCAATGAGACGTACATAGGGAGCGATGACCTTCGTATGGTCAAGGGTAAAGCTTTCAATGATGACTTTTTCCATGATTGTTCCTTTCCGCATCACCGCATAACGGCAAGAAGCCGTACGTAAATCAAAACTCCCCACCCTCTTTGAGGATAGGGAGCTTACAGTTGAAGTGGTGATCCACCCGGGATTCGAACCCGGGACACCCTGATTAAAAGTCAGGTGCTCTACCAACTGAGCTAGTGAATCATTGGCTTTTCACAGCCTTAATATTGTAACGGGTTTTTCCGCCTTTTGTCAAGGGGAAATTTCCCGTCCCTGCTTCAGTCTTCGAAGAAGGATTTGAGGGTAAAGGTTTGATCACGGTTCGGACCAACGGAAACAATACCGATTTCGACGCCAACTACTTCGCTCAGACGGTTCAAGTAAGCCTGCGCCTCCTGCGGCAGGTCATCATAGGAACGAACGCCGCTAATATCGCATTTCCAGCCCTTGAAGGTCTCGTAAACGGGTTTCGCCTTGGCCAGGACGGAAAGGTCAGCCGGAATGTATTTGATGGGTTTGCCGTCGATTTCCCAACCCGTGCACATCTTGATCTCATCCAGACCATCAAGGATGTCCAGACGCGTAATGGCAAGACTGTCCATGCTGTTGATGCGGGCTGCATATTTGACCATAAAGGCATCGAGCCAGCCGCAGCGGCGGGGACGGCCTGTAACGGTCCCAAATTCATGGCCCGTTTCCCTAAGGTACGTGCCAGGACCATCCGTATCAAAAAGTTCGCAGACAAAAGGACCTTCACCAACACGGGTCGTATACGCCTTGACAACACCGACTACATGGTCAATGAACCGAGGCCCTACGCCGCTGCCCGTAGCAGCATTGCCTGCCGTCGGATTGGAGCTTGTCACGTAAGGGAATGTCCCATAATCGATATCAAGGAACGTGGCTTGGGCACCTTCAAAAAGGACCTTCCTGCCTTCGTCAAAAAAGTCTCCCAAGGCGACACTCGTGTCACATACGTGGGGTCGGAGCGCTTCGGCATATTCGAGATAGGCTTTCAGCATCGGCTCGTAGGCCAGGGGTTCCGCCTTGTAATATTCCGTAAAAAGCTTGTTTTTTGCGGCCAAGGTCCGTTTCAGTTTTTCTGCAAGGACCTCTTTGTTCATAAGGTCACAGACACGAATCCCGGTACGGGCATACTTATCCATGTAACAAGGTCCGATCCCACCTTTGGTCGTCCCGATCTTGTTCGCTCCCAAGGCCAGTTCCTGCAGCTCATCCTGCTTTTCATGATAAGGGAAGACGACATGGGCCCGGTCACTGATGAGCAGATTCGTCGTATCAACGCCTTTGGCCTGCATGCCCCGGATTTCTTCCAAGACGACGCGGGGGTTGATAACAACGCCGTTACCCAAGATGCAGGTTTTGTCCTTATAGAGGATACCGCTTGGCAATAGTCTCAGTTTATAGGAAACATCATTGACAACAACCGTATGGCCTGCGTTGGAGCCGCCGGAATAACGGACCACCACATCGGCACGCTGGGCCAGAAAATCCACGATCTTGCCTTTTCCTTCATCGCCCCATTGGGAGCCAATTACAACGATAGATGACATAACGTTCTCCTTACCTAGATCTTACATCCCATAGCGGGCGTAGATATCATCAATGTGCTTAAGCATGTGTTTGGGTTCAAAGCAGGCTTCAATTTCTTCTTTCGTGAGGTATTTTTCGATATCCGGATCGGCTTCAACGTTGGTCTTGAAATCAGCCCCTTCAAGCCAGCGGGCCATGGCATTGCGCTGGACCCACTTGTAGGCATCCTCACGCAGGACGCCCTTGCCAACAAGAGCAACCAAGAGGTTCTGGCTGAAGATAAGACCGCCCGTCTTGTTGAGGTTGCGGATCATGGCATCAGGATAAACAAGGAGTTTGTCGAGAATATTGGTCATCTTGCGGAGCATATGGTCCAGAAGGATCGTGCTGTCCGGCAGGATGATCCGTTCCACAGAAGAATGGGAAATATCGCGTTCATGCCAAAGTGCCACATTTTCAAGGGCAGCCTGGGCGTTGCCGCGGAGCACACGGGCAAGGCCGCAGATCTTTTCGCACGTGATCGGATTGCGCTTGTGCGGCATGGCGGAAGACCCCTTCTGTCCGGGCGCAAAATATTCTTCTGCTTCGCGGATGTCCGTGCGCTGCAGGGCACGGATCTCCGTAGCCATTTTTTCAAGGGAAGCCCCGCAGACAGCAATAGTTGTCAGATAGAAGGCATGACGGTCACGCTGCACGACCTGGGTCGCCAGGCGAACCGGTTCCAGCCCCAGTTTTTCGCAGACATATTTTTCAACAAAGGAATCGATATTGGAATAAGTGCCGACAGCACCGCTGAGCTTACCGACAGAAATATATTTCTTTGCCAGTTCCAAGCGTTCGATGTTGCGTTCCGTTTCATCCATCCAAAGAAGGAATTTCAGGCCAAAGGTCATGGGCTCAGCATGGATCCCATGGGTTCTTCCCACACAGATCGTGTTCCGATAGGTCTGGGCCTGACGTTTCAGGACTTCATGGAGCTTCTTTTCCAGATCGATCAGAAGTTCGCAGGAATGCTTCATCATGACGCCCATGGCCGTATCCTTGACGTCACTGGACGTAAGCCCTTTATGGATATATTTGGAGGCATCGCCTACGTGTTCCGCTACATTGGTGAGCAGGGAAATGATATCGTGGTTTGTCACCTTTTCGATTTCATGGACCCGGTCCAGTTCAAAATCAGCCTTGGTCTGAATGTCATGAAGGGCATCATCGGGGACAATTCCCAATTTGTTCATGGCTTCACAGGCAAGGATCTCAACCTTGACCATGGTGCGGTCTTCATTTTCTTCCGTCCAGATGGACCCCATTTCTTTACCCGTATAACGTGGAATCACAGTACTTCCTCCTTAGCAAAATGCTTCCTGTAACATTGCATGACAATACAGCGCGCCGTTATCGCCGCCCTCTCATTGTATCATTTTTCCGAACGAGTCGCAATGACTTCTCATATAAGAAAGGGACTTTCCTTGACTCTTCTTAGGATAAGAATAGAGGAAAATCTCCGAAAGATGAAGGCTGGGCTTGCTTTCCAGAGGCGCAAGCCCGTCTTTCATTTTTTCTGAACATAAAATGGTTTTTTCCATAAAATCGTTCACATTATAAAGCCCAAAAAAAGAGGTTCTATAATTTATTTTGGGGCGCTAAAGTGACCGTCCAGATTCGTGTCCTCT
>ERZ839947.1592-NODE-1592-length-20364-cov-9.290758_pt1 | contig 20364 bp, 14 predicted proteins | sample MGYA00519908_ERZ839947 | MGnify/ENA primary metagenome ERZ839947 (study PRJEB31850, sample SAMEA3708857) | human gut metagenome | biome: human gut; feature: human-associated habitat; material: faeces | place: China | collected 2014 ... | reverse complement strand
AATTAAGCTGCAACACAATCTTATAGGGGTCTCCCGAGAAAATGTTGACACATACGGGCTAAAGGCATGGAAGAATCAGCAATTCATGGTATAATAAACTGTAATTTTATGTCTTTGGAAGGGCCCCTGTGGGCACCTTCGTATGCTGCCAAGCAGCGCCTTATATGAAAGGAACGCCTATGAACATCCTCAGTGAGGCAAAGGCGGAATTTGCGGAAACGGTCCGTCTGCGCCGTCATTTTCATGAATATCCGGAACTGAGCAATGAAGAAGAAAAGACCATTGCCTTCCTTGAATCGTATCTCAAGGGCCTTGGCCTTGAAACCGTGAATGTCCCTGACGGGGGCCTTCTTGCCATCCTTGACAGCGGGAAAAAGGGGAGGACCCTCCTCATGCGCAGTGATACAGATGCCCTTCCCATCAAGGAAAGCGAGAAAAACCTGAAAGAATCCAAAGCCTGCATTTCCAAGGTCCCCGGCGTCAGCCACGCCTGCGGGCACGACGGCCATATGGCCATGACCCTTACGGCGGCGCGCATCCTTGCCGCCCACAAGGATGAATTTGCTGGCAAGATTGTCTTTTGTTTTGAACGCGGTGAGGAAACAAGCGGAGACATCAAGAACCTCCTGCCCTACATCGTCCATGACCTGAAGCTTCCCATCGATGGCTGCTATGCGACCCACGTGCGCTGGGACATGCCTTCTGGAACCGTGTCGCTTTGTCCCGGTCCTGTCATGAGTGGCGGCTGCGCTTTTGTTGTCGAGCTTTCCGGTCAGTTTGGCCACGGGGCCCGGCCTGATCTTGCCCGGAGCCCGATCGACTGTTTCCACGCCATCTACAGTGAACTTTCAAGCTTTCGGATGCGCCGTGTCGACCCCTTTGAATGCCTGACCATTTCTTTGGGCTTTGTCCACAGTGGTGACCAGTACAATGTCATTCCCGGTACCCTCACTTTTGGTGGTACGGCTCGTTTCTTCAGCTATGACAAGGCAGGGGCCCTGTTTGAGGCCTATCTCAAAAAGACATTGGATCATCTTACGGCCCTTTATCAATGCTCCTACAAAATCACCCATATGCCCAAAGCCCTTTATGAGGTGCGCAACAATGAAACCTGTGCGGCGCTGGGACGAAAGGCCCTTGTGCGGGACCTTGGAAAAGACGCTGTTGTTGACGCGGCGCCTTGGATGGCCTCTGAAAGTTTCGCCCTTTTCCAAAAGCTCTATCCTGGGGTCCTTTCCTTCACGGGCATTCAAAACACGAACCTTGGATGCGGGGCCAACCACCACACGCCGGAATTTGATATGGACGAAAGGGGCCTCATGATGGGCTCTGCCATGGCCGTCAGTTATGCCTTGGCCTTCCTTGCTTATGAAGGGGACATCCCCTTTAAAAAGACGGATGAACCGGTTGAAGAACTGGTCGAACGGAATATTTAACCAATCCAGAACCTTGAGGAGGCGAAACCCTTGGAATCCCATGTCCTAGATCTCATCCATACCATTACCTTCCTGGATGTCATCGATATCTTGGTGGTTGCTTATTTCCTCAATAAGCTCTACCAAATGCTGAAAAACACACGGGCAGCGTCCCTTGTCAAAGGCCTTTTGATGCTGCTTTTGGTCATGCTCGTCAGCAAATGGCTGAATCTGTATGTAATCAACTGGCTCCTTGAAAAATTCATGACCATCGTCATGTTTGCCCTACCCATTGTTTTCCAGCCTGAACTGCGCCGTGCCCTTGAACAGATCGGCCGGGGCAAACTGTTCCGCCGCAGCACAGTCCTTAACGAGATGCAGGTTGAAAATATGCTTGAAGCGGTTGCTTTGACAGCAGATGATCTGTCCCGCAACAAGATTGGGGCCTTGATTGTCTTTGAACGGGAAACGGGCCTTGATGACTATATCGAAACAGGCGTCCGCATCGACGGCCTGATCAGTACCGCCCTATTTGAAAACATCTTTATTCCGAATACACCGCTCCATGACGGAGCCGTCATTGTCCGCGGCGACCGCATTGCTGCCGCAAGCTGCCTGCTGCCCTTGACGGAAGCCAGGAACCTCAGCCAGGAGCTGGGGACGCGGCACCGTGCGGCCATTGGTCTATCGGAACAGACCGATGCCCTGATCCTTGTCGTAAGTGAAGAGACCGGAGCCATTTCCCTTGCCCGCGGCGGCGCGCTCCAGCGCTATTTGACCCACCGTGACGTGAAGGACCTTCTGCGCCCTGTCATGAAGGAACCTATGCTCAACTGGAAAGATTCCATCAAGGCAAAGCTCCTGAGCCTCAAGGATCGCAGCAAAGGAGGCGATGATGATGCTAAGCAGTAAACACCCAACAAGAAATTCGTGGCTGGCCCGGATCATGTGCGTCATCGTTGCGTCCATCCTTTGGGTCTATGTCATGAATGAACAGAATCCAATCACCACCCGCAGCTTTACCGTACCCCTGCAGACCGTGCATCTCCAGGACGACATGCTCGTGAAGGACCTGCCTGAAACGGTCAACGTGCGCGTAAGCGGGACACGGAGCCAGATTGCGGCGCTTCGCACAGCGGATGTGAAGGCCTTTATTGATTTTGAGGGGGCCAGCAAAGGACGCAATACCTATCGCGTTACGGCCCAAACCAAGAACGGCGAAGTCATCGAGATTACACCGAGTTTGCTCCAGCTTGAAATCGATACACAGGTTTCAAAAGAGATGAAATTGGAAGCGCGCATTGTGGGCGTACCCCATAGCGGCATCACCGTAAGCCGGATGGATCTCAATCCCCTGCAGGTGAAGATCAGCGGGGCGGAAGAGCGCATCAATCAAGTGGCCAAGGTCCTTGTCATGGTCGATATCTCAAACCATGATAAGAACTTTGAAACAGATGCGACCGCCGTGGCTGTTGACCAGTTGGGCCGCGAAATGTACGATGTCAAGGTAACGCCCAGCAAGGTTTCGACAACGGTCACTATCGTGCGTCAGCTTGGGACCAACGACTTTCCCATCAAAGCCGACCTATCGGGCAAACTGCCAAGCGGCATCTCGCTGGTCGGAACAAAGATCACGCCCCAGACTGTGCGCCTGACGGCCGATCCCAAGGTCCTGGGTGAACTGAAGGAAATCAAGACGGCCCCCATTGTCCTTGATAACATTACAAGCAATGTGGAACTCAATATGCCCCTCCAGATTCCTGACAAGGTCCTTGCCGATACGCATAACGTCATTGTTGAAATTACTGTGAAAAACGAAAAGGACCAGTAAACCATGCTCTTTAGAATGAATAATCTCCGCGTTGGTCTTGAAGGCCGCCATACCCTGCAGGAAGCAGCGGCACGGCACCTTGGGATCAATCCCCAAAAGATCCGCAGCGTAACCCTCCTTAAAAAGGCCATCGATGCCCGGCGCAGGAAGAATATTACCTTTGTCTATCATTTGCTCCTTGATCTGGAACTCACCTGTGGGGAACGCAGCCGTCTTGAAAAAAAGCAGCTCATCCTGCCCTATAAAAAGGTACAGCTCCCAAAACCCCAAATCGGAAGCGAAACGCTGCATGGGCGTCCCTTGGTAGTGGGACTGGGACCTGCCGGACTGATGGCAGCCCTCGAACTTGCGGAAAACGGCTATCGTCCCCTTGTGGTGGAGCGGGGACGGGATCTTGCCCACCGCGTAAAAGATGTGGAAACGTTTTGGAAAACAGGAAAACTTGACCCTGTCAGCAATGTCCAGTTTGGCGCTGGAGGGGCGGGCACCTTTTCCGATGGCAAACTTACGACGCGGGTCAATGACCCCATTGTGGGCCATATCCTTGAAACCTTTGTTGCTGCCGGGGCTCCCAAAGAAATCCTTTATGAACAAAAGCCCCATGTTGGGACGGACCGTCTCCGCATCATGGTCACGGGCCTAATCCACCGCATCAAAAAAGCGGGTGGGGAGATCCGTTATGAAACACAGGTGACGGATTTTCATCTGGACCCGGAAAAGGGACTCCTGGCCGTTACCCTAAACGGCCAGGAGCGTATTGAGACAAATGGCGTCATCCTTTGCTGCGGCCACAGTGCCCGCGATACGTATGAAGTCCTTTATTCCCGCGGCGTCCATATGGAAGCCAAGGCGTTTGCTGTCGGCGTGCGCATTGAACACAGCCAAGACCTCATCAACAAAGCTCAATACGGGCCGTTTGCTGCGCATCCGAAGCTGGGGGCTGCCGACTATGCCCTTATCTATCATGATGCGTCCGGTCGGGCTGTATATTCCTTCTGCATGTGCCCTGGCGGTGAAGTCGTTGCCTCCAGCTCTGAAATAGGCGGTCTTGTCGTAAATGGCATGAGTCCTTACAAAAGGGATACGGGCCGGGCCAACAGTGCCCTTGTTGTTGCTGTGACGCCGAACGATTTTCCCGAAGGCCCCTTGGGGGGGATGGCTTTTCAGCGCCGTTATGAAGCCCTTGCCTACAAAGCTGCCGGCGCTTACCGGGCTCCTGCCCAGTCAAGCCGCAGCTTTGTGGAGCATACGGTACCGGACTTATCCGTTCCCTTTAAGACAACCTATCGGCGCGGCCTTGTTCCCTACGATTTGAGAAAGGTCCTGCCCGACTTTGTTACCGGCCCCTTGGAAAACGGGCTCCTTGATTTTGAGCGCCGTCTGCCCGGTTTCAGCCGGGAAGGCCTTATGATAGGCGTGGAAACAAGAACCAGCGCGCCCCTGCGTATTGTCCGCGGAGAAGATGGACAGTCCCTGAACTGCCGCGGCCTTTACCCTTGCGGTGAAGGCGCGGGCTACGCAGGCGGCATTACGAGCGCTGCTATGGACGGATTCCATGAGGCACGGCATTTTATGGCACGATTTGCGCCAACTGTGGTATAATTCTGTATGCATACAATTCTGTACAGGTAAAAAGGAGAGTTCATCCATGGAAAACATGACGATTGTAACGGGTCATAAGAACCCTGATACGGATTCCATCTGCTGCGCTTTGACCTATACCTATGTCAAGCAGCAGCTCGGTGTACCGGCTGTTGCTTGCCGGGCTGGCAAAGTCAGCAAGGAAACCCAATATGTACTTGATGCCTTCAAGATGGAAGCACCGCAGCTCATCGAAAAAGTCGAACCGGGCCAAAAGCTGATTCTCGTCGACCATAACGAAGAATCCCAAGCCGTAGACGGTCTTGCCGATGCGGACCTAAAAGAAGTCATCGACCACCATCGCTTGGGCGGCCTGAAGACGGCAGCCCCCCTTTATATGCGTGTTGAACCGCTGGGCTGCTGCTCTACCATCATTGCCAAACTGGCCAAGGAAAATGGCGTTTCCCTGCCGCCGCAGTATGCAGGCCTGCTCTTTTCTGCCATTAGCTCCGATACGCTCTTTTTCAAATCTCCGACAACAACGGAAACAGACCGCAAGATTGGTCTGGAACTTGCTGAAATCGCCGGTATCAAGGATCCCAAAGCTTATGCCCTTGATATGCTGCAGCATGGTTCTGCCATCAACAGCAGCACGCCTGATGAAATTTGCCACGGCGATATGAAGGAATTTGACTTCCCGCAAGGCAAGGTCACTGTTGCCCAGGTGAACGTCATGGATGGCGAAAAAGCCAAAGAAAAATGGCCCGCACTCAAGGCTGCTTTGGAAAAAATGGTTGCTTCCGGTGAATCCGACACGAGCCTTCTTATGGTTACGGATATCATGACGGAAGTGACGGAACTTCTTTGGGCCGGTAAGAACGGTGATGTACTGGAAAAAGCCTTCGGCAAACCTGAAGCTGATGGTCACTTCCATATGCCGGACGTCCTGTCCCGCAAAAAGCAGATTGTTCCGCCCCTGACGGACGCCTTCAGAAAATAAGACATGTACGAGAGACCGTGAAAAAATGAGTGCTTCATTTTCTTCATGGCCTCTCTTTTTTCGTCCCTGATTCAATAAAAACAAGCAATGATCCAGGAGGCTTCTATGCAAAAAATTTCCTTTCTGTTAGGACTCGTACTCCTCACCTTTGGCATGGGGTTGGGAAGCTGCGCCTCCCCTAAAGAAGAGCCCCCAGCAAAGACCCAAACAGCGCCTGCCTTGACGCATCCCATCAGTATGGTTTGGCAGCATAAGGATGAACCCGGTGTGGATCTTTCGTCGCTGCCCAAGGTCCCCGGTCTTACCGTTGTTTCGCCGTGTTGGTACCGTGTAATGGGAGAATTTGGAAAGGTGGAAGGCACGGCCGTTCCAGGGTATACGGAACGGGCCCACGCAAAAGGGTATCAAGTCTGGCCCCTTGTTACCAATTCCTTTGATCCGGCCCTTACCCATAAATTCCTCCAAGATCCTCATGCCCAGCGCTTTATCATTGACCAGCTCCTTAAGGAAGCTGAAGAGCACGGTTTTGACGGGATCAATATTGACTTTGAGAACATCTATGAAAAAGACCGTGACGCTCTCACAAGCTTCATGGCCTATCTGCGCCGTCAATCCCAAAAGCAGGGACTGATCCTCAGTATGGATGTCACAGCCCCCAGCAGCAATCCTAACTGGTCCCGCTGCTACGACCGGAAGGCACTGGCGGGCAACGTGGATTATCTTGTCCTCATGACGTATGATCAATTCTCCCGGCTGAGTAAAGTGCCAGGACCGACAGCTTCTTTTAATTGGGATGAAAAGAAGGTCCAGGAGACCCTTGCTCAGGGTGTTCCCGCGGAAAAACTCCTATTTGGACTCCCGCTTTATATGCGGTTATGGGAGGCTCCGGAAGGGACCAAGGAGTACCGGGCACGGACCCTTAGCATGTGGCAGGCTCAGCAGCTCATTCATGATAAAAAGCTCCTTCCGACCTTTCAGAAGACCTGGCTCCCGGAAGAAAAGATGACCCGTATTTCCTATACGGAAGGAGGCAGGGACTATGTTTTTTGGCAGGAAGATGCCCTGAGTCTCTACTATAAGTCCCGTCTGGCCGTGCAGTATCAGCTGGCAGGAACGGCAGCCTGGCGATATGGTTTTGAAACACCCGATGTCTGGCATCTCCTTGAAATCAGTCAGAAAAATGGGGCCCGCGCCTCCCAACAATGATGTTCTTTTCTTATTTTTATAATAATAATCATAAAATAATTCTTACTTGATTTATAGGCTATGAGCCCGTATAATGTATAAGGAACCCAAAGAAACAATCAAAGACCACTATATCTTGTGGTCTTTCTTACTTTTAGGAACAAGAAAGGAAGCCACCTATGGACATCATGATCCGCAAACGGGACGGGCATTTTGAACCCCTTTCCGTAGAAAAGACCAAGCGTATGATTGCTTTTGCCTGTCTGGGGCTTGATTCATGCGATCCCATGGAGCTCGAAATGGACTCCAAGCTTCAGTTTGTCGATGGCATGACCACGAAACAGATCCAGCAGACCTTGATTCGCACGGCCATTGAAAAAGTCATTCCCTCCCGTCATGAAGGGGGTGGGGTACCCCTTCAGGAGATGAATCCAGATTGGCAGTTTGTGGCTGCCCGCCTGTTCCTCTTTGACCTCTATAAAGAGGCTGCCATCCAGCGCCGTTACAAGGCCTTTGGTTATGGGAACTTCTCCAGTCTCGTTCATATGCTGGTCGAGAAGAAGAAATATGCTGATTTTTTTGTGACAGACTATACGGAAGATGAGCTCCAGGAATTGGGAGACTATATCAAACCGAAACGAGACTACCTATTTAACTATGAAGGAATCAAGCTCCTGGCAGACCGTTATCTTGTACGGGGCTTTGATAAGGAAGTCTATGAACTGCCGCAGGAACGCTTTATGGCCATTGCCATGCATCTGGCCCTCGTTGAAGGTAAAAACAAGGTGGCCTACGCCAAGAAGTTCTATGACCTTATGAGTGAGCTCAAGATGACGACGGCAACGCCGACCCTAGCTAACGCTGGCACGCCGTTTCATCAGCTGTCCAGCTGTTTTGTGGCAGGTGTCGATGATAACCTTTGGTCCATTTATGACGTGAACAGCAAGTTCTCCCGTGTATCCAAGCATGGCGGGGCCCTAGGCATCTATCTGGGGAAGGTCAGGGCCCTCAATAGTGATATCCGGGGCTTCAAGAACTCTTCCGGCGGGGTCATTCCCTGGGTCCGGCTCTATAACGATACGGCCGTTGCCGTTGACCAGCTCGGTAAACGTAAGGGCGGCGCGACGGTGACCCTTGATATTTGGCACAAGGATTTTTATGAATTTGTTGAACTGCGGACCAATAATGGCGATGATCGGCGCAAGGCCCATGATATCTTTCCTTCTATTTCCGTCCCAAACCTTTTCATGGAACGGCTCATCAAGCGTGAAAATTTCACCCTCTTTGATCCGCATGAAGTGAATACCGTCATGGGCTTTGCCTTGGAAGATTTCTACGATACAGCGGAAAATAAAGCCTTTACGGAGCATTACCTTGCCTGTGAAAAAGAGCCCCGTCTCCATGGCATCAGTGTCCCCGCCCTTGAGATGATGAAAAAGATCATGAAAAGTGCCGTTGAAACGGGAACGCCTTTCATCTTTTTCCGGGATACGGTCAATGAAGCCAACCCCAATAAGCACGCGGGGATGATCTATGCATCGAACCTGTGCCATGAAATTGCGCAAAATGTGGGCTTTACGAACCTCAAGGAAGAAATCCTGCAGGCTGATGGGACCATTACGACGGTGACAGCGCCGGGCGATATGGTCACTTGCAACCTGAATTCCATCAACCTTGGGAGGATGGATGAGGATTTCCTGGAAGAACAGATTGCCCTTCAGGTGCGCATGCTCGATAACGTCATTACCATCAACCAGACGCCGGTACCAGAGTCCCGGCTGACTTGTGACAAATACCGTGCCATCGGCCTTGGTACGAGTGGCTACCATCATTATCTTGTAAAACACGGTCTGCGCTGGGAATCAAAAGAGCATATTGCCGCAGCTGATGCCCTGTTCGAAAAGATTGCCTACTATGCCATCAAGGCGTCCATGGAGCTTTCCAAAGAAAAAGGGGCTTACCCTGCCTTCAAAGGTTCTGAATGGGATACAGGTACCTACTTTACCCGCCGCGGCTACACCAGTGAAAAATGGCAGCGCCTTGCCGCCGATGTCCACAAGTACGGTATGCGCAATGGCTATCTCCTTGCTGTGGCACCAACCGGTTCGACGAGCAACATTGCCAATACAACGGCTGGCATCGATCCCATTTTCAAGAAATTCTTCATTGAGGAAAAACAAGGGTCCTTTACACCGAAAACGGCACCGGACCTTGATCCGAAGACTTTCTGGCTTTATAAGGAAGCTCATACCATTGACCAGCAGTGGTCCATTCGTGCCAATGCGGCCCGTCAGCGCCACATCGATCAGGCCCAATCCTTTAATCTTTATATCACGCCCCGCATGAAGGCTTCGGAGATCCTGAACCTTTATATCGAAGCCTACAAACAGGGTATCAAGACCATTTACTATGTGCGGAATCAGTCCCTTGAAATGGATGAATGCACGAGCTGCTCATCCTGACCGTGTGAGAAGGAGTGCGAGATGAAAAAGAAACTCATTTTTAATGAACATGGGCAGCGCGGAACCCAGGCCATGATTGGCGGCAATACGACAAACCTGCGCGAATGGAACCGAATCAAATATGACTGGGCCAATACACTTTACCGGACCATGCTCAATAATTTCTGGATTCCCGAAGAAATTTCCTTAAACGAAGATATCAAGCAGTTCCCATACCTTACGGACAGCGAGCGCCGTGCCTTCGATAAGATCATTTCTTTCCTGAACTTCCTCGACAGCGTCCAGAGCGAAAACCTGCCAAACATAAGCCGTTATATTACGGCACCGGAAGCAGCCTCCCTCCTGAACATTCAGGCTTTCCAGGAGGAAATCCACGCGCAGAGCTATTCTTATATCCTTGATACGGTGACAAACCCCATTACGCGGGATAAGATTTATGATGAATGGCGCACGGATTCGACCCTTTTGGAACGGAATCGGTTCATTGCCGATGCCTACCAGCGATTCAGCGATGATCCGAGCGAAGGCAATTTCCTTCATACCATCGTGGCAAACTATATCCTTGAAGGCATTTATTTCTACTCAGGCTTTAGTTTCTTTTATACCTTGGCCCGCCAGGGGAAAATGACCGCAACGAGCACCATCTTCAAATACATCAACCGCGACGAAGTGACGCACCTGATCCTCTTCCAAAATATTCTCCGCGAACTGCGTCATGAACGGCCCGATCTTTTTACACAGGAGCAGGATGCCCATATTGCTGACATGATCCGTCAGGGTGCGGAAAATGAAATCAAATGGGGGCAGTATATTACGGATGATAAGATTTTGGGACTCAATAACGGCCTTATCGAAAAGTACATCAAGTATTTAGCCAACATCCGCCTTGAAGCCATTGGGCTTGCGCCCCTTTATCCGGAAATCAGTCAAAATCCCATGGAATGGATTGAAAGCTTCTCCAATCTCAATGGAACGAAAACGGACTTTTTTGAAGCAAAAGTTACGAACTACACGAAAGCCGCCGCTTTTGACTTTGACGATTTGGTGTAATACAAAAATCCGTTGTGCCAAAAGGTGCAACGGTTTTTTGTCGTTTCTTGAATCAAGGGATGATTGTAGGGAATGCACAGCTCAAATCCATTGCATGAATGGACGGCACCTGTTACAATAAATGCAGTATATAGGACAGAAAAAGCAAAGGAGGCCTCGCTGTGTCCGTAATCATTGCAGAAGAACTGAGAGCTGGATACATCCTCGGTGATCCAGATAATGACCAATATCTATATATGCCGGGCAGTGAGATTGGCGTAGACGACCCTATGTGCATTTTTGAGGACAAGGATTTCAAAACTGATGTGCATCTCAAGGAAGCCGTGGAGATTGCCAAGAAACTGACATTGAAACGGGTCCATCACCCCCTTATGGGTGATCGGTCCTATTGATGAATCGAAGTAGGAATGGAGCAAAATAATGGAAAAGGAAATTTTCAGCATTGATGTTGGAAGAGCGGCCCTGCGCATGGCCATGTCGGAAACAAGGGAAGATGAGGACCGCTTGAAAGCAAATTACGCCAAGGAAGGATTCCGTACAGCTGCCGTTAATTTTGGCGGTGAATTTTTGCCAAGTGTGACCAAGATTGTGGAACGCGCCATGGTGGCAGCCGAACGGCAGCATATCGTCACTGATAGCCATGTCGGCGCGGGCACGGTGGCAGGCGCTGCCCATGAAGCCCTAAGTCAGGTCATTGCCAAAGCATCGGGCTTCAACGTTGGCGGCAAGGTAGGCATTGCCCGCTATGGAGAGCATGTCTGCGTCGCCATCTTCATGAGCGTTGGTGTCCTGAATCTCAATGAAATGGCCGTTGGCCTTGCCCATCGGACCCTTGCTGGCGTGGACTGAACTTTTGTCTTTAATTTTCAACAACGAACGAAGGGAGACTCGTGCAAATTTGTTCGAGTCTCTCTTCGTTCGTTTTGCTAGTCGTAATAATTTATGATTCATGATATTATTAGACTTAATGAGACCCATATAGTTATATGATTTTTATTTTTTAGGAGGGGCTAACGGTGCAAATTGAGTCAATTCCAAGCGCTGGCTTGCTGCTTCAGTCTTTGCGATCAGTAGGATATACAGAGGAAACTGCGATTGCAGATATTCTTGATAATTCAATTTCTGCACAAGCCAAAACCATAAAAATAAAATTTGACTGGGATAAACAAACCATATCAATCGTTGATGATGGATTCGGAATGGAAGAAAAAGAGCTGTATGAAAATATGAAGATTGGTTCAGCGGATCCTAATCAAACTCGATCAGAAGATGATTTGGGACGGTTTGGAATGGGAATGAAGACAGCGGCATTTTCTCTTGGACGCAAAGTTACAGTCGTGACTGCAAAAGATGGAACTGTAAGTAATGCTTCTTGGGACTTGGATAAGGTAGATGAGTTAGGATGGAATCTTATTGTTGATGAAAAAGGACAATATGATTCTTATATTAGTGAATTTTCTAATCATGGTACAGCCGTTATCATAAGTTATTTGGATAATATTGCAATAAACAAGAATAATCCTGAGAAGGCCAAAAAGGACTTTTTTAAAGCAATAAGGAATGTTGAGAATCATTTAGGCCTCGTATTTCATTGCTTCATTCAGGAAGATGGACTCAAAATATTTATTAATGAAACTCTTGTTAAGGCGTGGAATCCCTTTGTAACGGATAATCCGGCTACTCAGGAACTTGCTATTGATGAACTGTGGGACCCTTATCATACTTATATACAGCCTTATGTTTTGCCTCATAAAACAAAATTTAAAAGTCCTGAAGAATATGATAGAGCAGCAGGTTTTAAAAAATGGTCCAGACATCAGGGTATTTATTTGTATCGAAACCGTAGACTTATTATTTATGGTGATTGGTTTGATATAGTTCGAAAGGAACCGGCATATAATCTTGCTCGTATTAGAATTGATATTTCTTCAGATGCCGACGTTGATTGGAAAATTGATATAAAGAAATCCCACGCTGCTATTCCATCATATTTGCGTGATCGAGTAGAACGAGCTGTTCAGGACTGTGTGCAACGTTCTACGAAAGTCTTTAACTCACGTGGCGCTTATACAAGTGCGCCTTCTTCTCCTACTCTTGATTATGTATGGGAACAAACAAAAATCAATGGGAATTATATGTTTAGAATTAATAAGAAGCATCCTTTGTTGCGTAGATTACAGTCTCAACTTAATCAAGAGGGTAATAAGGAACTTAAGACTTACTTGGCTTTGATTGAAAATTTTGCTCCCCATATGAAATCGGGTTTGGCTGACACGATGAGCTCAGCAAAGAAAAAATTGGATTCAGCACAGGAACCAAAAAATCTTGCTGATTTGGATACTTTCGTGAAAGTCTTTAAAGAACAGGGATTTATGGTGGATGAAAGTATAGAGACAGTAAAAATGATGCCTCAATTTTACGATATTCCGGATCTTGAAAAGAGAGTAGGCGAGATATATGATAAATGATTTAAGTGGTTTTGAATCTTCTGATAGATACTTTATTATGGGTGCGATAGAAAGATGTAGGCAATTAATACAGGAAGATAATGAACCCATCAAATCAGCAGTGGAGATATCACTGGAATTATTTAAGTATAATAAAAATATAGACTTGGATTTGGTGAGAAAAATTATCTATATGGAAGTGAGTCAAGTTGGGAGCCCTGACCCAATTATTACCACAGAAGAGGTCAAACAGGAGAAATGGTGGAGTGCCTTTCGAGTAAAAAATAATAATAAGTTAGGCTATTGGATTAGATATTATGATCGACTAATGGCCAAACCCGGCTGGAGCACAATTTCCATTAAAGATTTGGACAATTCAACCGATAAAGTGATGAATGCTATTGCTAATCCGACTCTCAACCAGCCTATTGAGCGACGTGGATTGGTGTATGGGGATGTTCAGTCCGGTAAGACAGCACACTATATTGGCTTAATTAATAAGGCGTATTCTGCTGGGTACAAAATTATCATTGTTTTGACTGGTATGCATAATAGTCTTCGTAGTCAAACTCAATCACGTATTGATGAGGAAGTTTTGAAATCTTACCGTGAAAACTCTAATGAAGAATTTCTCCAATCATTGACAAGCAATGATATAAAAGGGGATTTTAACCGTAGTATGTTGAACGGCTCCTTCCGGCCACCGTTTATCATTGTGACTAAGAAACAAGTTTCCGTTTTGCGTAATATCATTAAGTCTCTTATCAAAAATCCAATAGCAAAAGACGTAGATGGGAAAAAGTTGGTGCCCGCCAAATATCCAGCTCTGATTATTGATGATGAAGCAGATCAGGCTTCTATTAACACTAAGAAAGATGGAGAAGATAGCGATCCTTCAACAATAAATGGAGAAATCAGAAATTTATTGAATCTTTTTGAATGCAAATCTTATGTTGGATATACTGCCACACCTTTTGCTAATATTTTCATTCCACCTCACAGTAAGAATAGTGAGTACGGGCAGGACTTATTCCCTAAAGATTTTATCGCAAAAGCACCACGTCCCTCTCTGTACATTGGAGCACAGGAACTTTTTGGTTTAGAGGACACCGACAACGAAGAAGGGTCACTGCCAGAGGGAATGCCCCTTGTCCGTACTATTAGTGATTCAGATGAAATTTTACCTATTGGTGCCAAGAAAGACGCTATTGTCGGGGAAATACCCGAATCTTTGAAAATCGCATTTAAGAGTTTTCTTCTTTCGATAGCTATAAGAAATTTGCGCGGACAAAGAAACAAACCGAATACAATGCTTGTTCATGTAATTCGTTATGTTAAACAACATCGGACACTTAAGTCTAAACTCAAACAATTAAAGGATAATGTATTTACTTACATTTGTTACGGAGATCCGGAAATCAAAAAAGAGATTCAAGATCTTTATGAAAATGATTTTCTCCCAACATATAATCAAATGATTTCCAATCATGCATACAATAAGTACATGGAAGGTTGTTCAAAAATTCCTTTTCAAGATGCCTGGAATGAAATTGTGAGAATTGCTCAGAATAATGAAATCAGCGTTTTGGAAATAAATGGGCAAAAAAAAGAAGGCTTGATGTACAACAATCGAATAGATGAGCCATTTAATCTTATTGCCATTGGCGGGGACAAACTCTCACGAGGTTTAACATTGGAAGGATTAACAGTTAGCTATTTTACAAGAACGGCCTCAGCCATGGATACCTTAATGCAAATGGGGAGATGGTTCGGTTATAGACGTGGTTATATCGACTTGTGTCGCCTATTTACCACACGGGAGCTATACAATTTATTCCAAGAAGTATCTTTTTCTACGACAAATCTTGCAGAACAATTTGATGATATGAATACGTTGCAATGTACTCCTGAGACTTTTGGCCTAAAAGTGGCAACCAATCCTAATATATTAATCTCTGCAAGAAATAAAGTGAGAACAGGGGAAGAATATAAATCGGATTTTAGTTATACGTTGGCTCAAACACGTTTGATAGATGCATTACCCGAGACTTTGGAAGAGAATTATAGGACTATTGATGACTTCTTATCTTCTTTGGACCCATATTTATTGAAAAAGGATCATGCATATGATCCAAAACGTGATCCGCATTCCTTCCCCAAAGGAAAAAATATATTATGGACAGGTGTCCCTGGAAAGTGCGTAGAAGATTTTTTTAGGAGGTTTAGGACTTCAAAGCAGGCTGTTAAGGTAAGCAGTAGATTGATTGCTGATTATATTTCAGAAATGCTTAACTACGATGGGTTAATCGATTGGACTGTATGTCTGTATCTAACGAGTGGAGAGGCAACATCGGTAATCGCAACCAATTCAAAGTATGGTCCTATTAAAGTACATGGTATCAAACGCAAAGTGAGCCTTAATAAGAATACGTTTCATCCGGATACAAGGGACTTTCATGTTCTTGTTTCCCAAAACGATGAGGAACTCGATTATACACAAGAGGAGATTGTTCGGGCTAAAACCTTACGGGACAAACTCAAAAAGAATTCTATAGGGGATAATCGCGTCATTAATCGTGAAGTGAGACGACAACTTCGAAACTTTTCTCACGGATTCCTTATCCTTTACCCGTTGGAACAAGTCGAAAACGGTATTGAAATTAAAGATGGAACACCGGCATATGGATTCGCGGTTGTATTCCCAGACCGTGGAGAAGTAGGTGTATTACGGTCATATAAATTAAATGAGGTTGCAATGGAGCAGGAAGTATATGAGTAAAACTGCAGAAATTTACAGAGATATTTTTGAAGAACTAAAGATAAAAAAATATGACCCTTGCAATAATATCTATAGAAAAGTGATACTAGACAATGGCGGGAGCATTATCTATTTTGTTACAATCGGGGAACGAATGCGTGGAATTGCAGTTCCTATTTCCAAGATAAAGGGGTTGCCACATATTTCTTGGAAAGGACTTTCAATTGAAGTTGTATCTCTACCGCAGTATTCAGAACCTGAGCAACATTATATAAAACTTCAGCAGACGATTGAAACTGATTCATATATTTTTGAAGTTGTTATTGAAGATATACGACGGAATCTATTCCAATTAAAAGTTACAGATTACCTCTCAGCTCTGCTGGGGTGCTTGAAGCGGTGGGAGGATTTCTTCAAGTTCCGAAAGACTCCTATTTTAAGTAACAGTGCAGTACAAGGTCTTTTTGGTGAACTACTTTTCGTAAAAGATTTGATTATAAATGTTGAGAATGATGCGATAACTCATTGGGTGGGAACCAACAAGGAAACCCATGATTTTTATTTAAATAGTCATGCTGTAGAAGTCAAGACAACCATCAAGCAAGCCCCTTATTTAGCCCATATTAATAGTGAATACCAGCTAGATAGTTCGGAAGTAAAGGGATGCTTATTCCTCAGGTTTTATGCTTTGCGGAAAAGTCAAACTGAAGGAGAAGCAACTTTACCGAGTTTGATAGCTGAAATTCGTAAAATGCTAAAAAATGATGTAGCAAATACCAATCGATTCAATAAAATTCTTAATGACTTTGGGTATTTTGATGCAGCAGAGGATTATTATCAAGAATCTTTTCATATTAGACAAGAACAAACTTTTATTGTAAAAGACGGTTTTCCGAGCATTGTAAAGAAGATGCTTCCTAATGGAATCAGCAATCTTGAATATGATTTGTCGATTTCTTTATGTGAACCATTTGAAGTTAAAAGTTCAATAATGATGGATATTCTGAGAGGGTAGTCATGGATAAAGAAATTTTATCTTATTATGGTGAATTTAATGAAGAAGTAAAACAAGATATGAAGGATAATGAAGGATCTACTTTTAATGAATCCTTTAAAAGAGTATTTTTGTCTTATTTAGGAGAAAAGGATATAGCGGTCCTTGCAGATATGACATTAGTCGATTACAAAAAAGACTCTTTAAATATCCGGATTGATGGTTATACATATAGCGAATATTTTCATAGCCTTACCTTGCTGGTGACTGATCCTAACACAAGTGCGACACCAAGTAATCTTGTTAAAAAAGATATTGATAAATATTTAAAACGAGGACTTAATTTTTTGAAAAAATGCGTTAAGAATGATGACTATTTTAATAGCATCGAGCCAACCAGTGATGGATATATTGCCTATAATGCGATAAAAGAAGTAGAAGATAACGTAGAGTCTATAAATATAATTCTACTAACCAATAATATCGCTAGACAATATGTGCCGGATGACGTGAAGGTGAAAAAAATTACGGTAAAGTTCGATGTGTATGATTTTGAACGACTTTATCACGTCATTATGGAGGATAATTCGGATTACAAGCCTTTGATTATTAGACTAAAAAATAAATATGGTAAGTCTTTGCAGATGATTAAGGCAGAAGGAAGTAATCCAACATATGACTGCTATGTAGGAATTATTCCTGGGGAGCTACTTGCTCGGATTTATAGCGATGAAGGACAGGATTTAATTCAAAAAAATGTGCGGTCATATCTACAAGCTCGAGGAAAAGTCAATCGGGGAATTAAAAATACACTTGCGAAAGAGCCTGAAATGTTTATGGCGTATAATAATGGAATTTCGACAATTGCAGATTCTGTAGAGCTAGAGTCATTTGATTCGAATAATCAGGTTGTTAGTATCAAAGAAATTACGGGCTGGCAGATTGTTAATGGCGGACAAACTACAGCTTCTATTTATAATGCATTTCAAAACAAGCATCCTCTCGATAAAGTAAGTGTTCAATTAAAATTATCAGTTATCAAATCTCAGGATAAGGCATCCGAAATTGCAGCTAATATTTCCAAGTATGCGAACAGTCAAAACAAAATCAACATGTCTGACTTTAATGCAAATGATGATTATCATATTGAGATGGAGAGAATTTCTCGACGAACTTATATTCCAACGGAAAAAGGAAAACCGACGGAACAATGGTTCTATGAGAGGGCAAGAGGTCAGTATTTGACTGAAATCAATAGACAGCCAACAGTAAGGACTAAAAGGGCCTTTAAAGAAAGAATTCCTAGTAGTAGATGTATTTCTAAAACTGTGGCAGCAAAGTGTCTGATGGATTTTATGGGGTATCCTCATTATGTAAGCAAAGGCCTTGAAAGTAACTTTGTTACGTTTTCTGGCATGATAAAAAAAGGTACAATTCCTGAACCGTCGCCGGAATCTTTTAAAGATCTGATTTCTAAAGTAATTTTATTTAAGGAATGCGATAAAATTGTAGCTTCCCAAAATTTTGGCGGTTATAAAGCGCAAATTAATAATTACGTAGTTGCATTAATTGGAAAATATTATTCGGACCTTTTTGATAGTAAAAAAATTTGGGAAATACAGAATATTACTCCTGAACTTGCGAATATAATTGAAGAGTTAGCATATAAGGTTTGGACACATTTTGAGAATCCTACCATAAAGGGAGTTAATATTTCTCAATGGTGTAAGAAAGAGGAATGTTGGACTTTATTACAATCTAGGTTTGAAAAAAATGAATTGTAAAGAATGGGATGAAATGAATAAATTTAAGGTTGTTGATCTATTTGCAGGTGCGGGAGGCTTAAGCTTAGGTTTTCTACAAACAAATAAATTTGAAATCAAAGCTGCTGTAGAAAAAAACAAGGCCGCGCAAACTACTTATAAAAACAACATAAGAAATGCGGATATTTATGAAGACATTAAAGATGTTGATTTCAATGAGATGAAAAATAGGTATGGCTCTATTGATGTTGTCATTGGTGGGCCTCCATGTCAAGGCTTTAGCAACGCAAATAGGCAACATAATCAGGCAATCAATTTAAATAACAAGCTGGTAAAGGAATATGTTCGAAGTATTCTACAATTACATCCTAAGGCTTTTGTTATGGAAAATGTCGGCATGTTAAAATCTGAAGTTCATAGATTTTATGTCGAAAAAGAGGAAAAGGATTTGATTTTAGATTATCAAATCCCCGTTAAGGATTCGAAAATTCATCTGCTTAAAAAGCAGTGGTATTTTCCTGATGTTCTGTCAATTTTGAACTTTGAGGAGTCCATTGCAGCAAATTTGTGGGATGAAAAGTTATATCAAGAAATCAACATCTTATATAAAAATAGAAAAAATGAGAAAAAACTGCGGGATGCGTTTGAGAAACATTTCAATCGCTTAAAAAATTTGATTTCTAATAGGCGTATAGCAGAGAACGCTTACATCCGGTCAAAAAATGAAGCATTGTTCAAAGAGTTATTGTATAGTTACGGGAATCTAGATTTAGAACGAATAATAAACAACCTAAGCGAACCAATTGCTATTCAAAAAATGCTTCTACATGCGAAAGAAATTTATTCGAATCATATCGAAGCCAATTTCACACTTGGCGATGGTGAAGTTGTAGCAGAAGTTCGTTCTTGTGCTGTCTATGACTATCTGACTAGAATTTTAGGCGATAATCGTAACGGGTATGCAATTAATCAGGGAATTTTGTCGGCATATGATTTCGGCGTTCCGCAACGACGAAAAAGATTTATTATCATGGGTGTGCGAAAAGAAATCTCAGAAGCAGTTGAATTGCCACAACCATTAGAACTCATCCCACACTATACTGTTTATGATGCAATTGCAGACTTAGAGAATATTTGGCCTTATAGTTCTGTGGAAGAAGATAATGACAATAACGGGAAGCAAATAAGTCCTGATGCATTAAAGGCTGTAGCAAATCTGAAGTCACTTCGTAATGGGGATGGACACATCTATAATCATATCATTCCAGTAACAAGAAAAAATGCTCTGGAACGATTTAAAGCTCTACATCAAGGCCAGAATTTCCATGACTTGGAGGATTCATTGAAAGAAAATACGTACACGTCTGCCTCTAGGACACAAAACACTGTTTATTGCAGACTTAACTATTCTGAGCCATCGGGAACGGTCGTTAACGTAAGAAAATCTATGTGGATTCATCCTGTACTTGATAGGGCAGTTTCTATTCGTGAAGCTGCTAGATTGCAAAGTTTCCCGGATTCATTTCGTTTCTATGGAACGAAGGATTCACAATACCAGCAGGTAGGAAATGCCGTACCACCGATGCTCGCGGAAGCGATTGCAAGAAAATTATTGACGTATCTTGAATAAAGTACGCACGGGAACCGCATTTTCCTTGCACAATTTTGTTGACACACCCTATAAGATGTGGTAAAATGACAAAGTCGCTGATAAGTACGACATGGTGGCTATGGTGAAGCGGTTAACACACCGGATTGTGGCTCCGGCACGCGTGAGTTCGATCCTCACTAGCCACCCCACTTTTTTTGTGCTTATTGGGGCATAGCCAAGTCGGTAAGGCACGGGACTTTGACTCCCGCATGCGTTGGTTCGAGTCC
>ERZ839947.1591-NODE-1591-length-20370-cov-10.192419_pt1 | contig 20370 bp, 19 predicted proteins | sample MGYA00519908_ERZ839947 | MGnify/ENA primary metagenome ERZ839947 (study PRJEB31850, sample SAMEA3708857) | human gut metagenome | biome: human gut; feature: human-associated habitat; material: faeces | place: China | collected 2014 ... | reverse complement strand
GCACTTATCAGTTACAATTTTGATTCCGCTGATATATCCTGCTTCTAAGAGGGTCCGAAGGATATTCAGGAATAGGGCTTTACTAACACCGAAATGCGAAGCCGTGAAATTGTCATCATCGAAAGATTCATACTCCATGCAAGCCTCAATATATTTTAAGATTCGAAAAATCAGTTTAAAATTATTCATTATTTCTTCCTTCTATGGGCAGCCATTTCCCGTATGGCCATGGAGCAAAAACACCACTTAGGTCTATTCTGATTGCACCATTTTTTTTGGAAACTATATATGGACGAGGGCCATATAATATTTCACCAGGCTTAGCAACGGAAAATACGTAACTATCATCGGATTCTGCGTACTGATAAACCTTAACCCCAATATATTTTTCCGCAATTTTTATCGCTTCTGCCAAAGTAATCATGATTTTATCTCCAGTCGCAAATATCAGATAGGATTTCTGTATCAATCTTCAATATGTCAATTCTCGCATACTTTATGTTTATATTATCATTTAATCCTTCGAATGAAAACGATTTTCCTGTTTGAACATCCAAAAACTTAATTTTATTGTATTCATTACATCCTACAATAACGTGCCCTTTAAGTGTCTCCTCATTTAGTATGGCAATTTCAATGCGTGCGCCTGCCCCGTATCCTTGTAATGCATCGGAAAGCTCACCATAAGCACTTACGCCTGAAAAAATTGTTTTTATGTTCGCACGTAAAAATGCGCTAAATGGATGTTCCACCAACCATTTTTCATTACTGTTGGAATTTGATTTATCAAACCATTTCGCTTGAACATCATAGCCACGCATGCGCAATTCAAAAGCAGGAACACACTTTTGGCAGTTGACCCTATAGTATTCCGCGCCTTTCTTGTCGGAATAATAATTGGGATTGGTTTTCAAAGCGTTTTCTTCTACACTGAGATTTTCCTTTATTTTTGGCAAATCCTCTAATACTATAGGGCTGGACGATCTCCCCATTATTTTATTCATAAATCTATGTAAACGGCTTTTTATCCCACAGTATTCGCCAGCTTGAGTGTTAAAATTCCTTACCTTCTTCATCCAGCCAGCCTTGCCGGCCTTCCATTCCTCCCGCCCTTTGACGCCTAGGATTTTCTCCTGGACGCTGAGAGACTCTTTCTTCAGCCAGGCATTGCCGCCAGCTTCCACATCATCGGACCGTTTCTTTCCTTCCAGCTCACTCTGGTACACCGGTGCATAGTGGCACAGGCAGTGGGGATGGGCGGGACTTGCCGGAGCGGCGTCCTTGGGGAAAACGCCCTTCCCCAGGCCGTACAGGTCCGCATGGGCGTACATATCACAAATGTCTTCCGCCGGATGCCTGCTTCCCAGCTTCCACTGGTAGGCCACCACGTCTTCATCTTCTCCGTAGCGGGCTGTGAACGCGTCGTAACGGGCCCTGGCCGCTTCCGTCCGGGCAATTCGTTCAGCAACGTACCGGCTTTTTTCCTCTACAGCCGTCTGGATGGCTCTCTCAATGGATTTTTTGTTTCCCCCGTCTACTTTTTCGAGGAGCTCATATAAAGACGTTCTAAAGTGATTGTAGGCGGTTGTGTCGGGTCTTAATCCATCGGCCTGTCCCCTTACTTTTCGGATGGCCTTCAGCAATGCTTTCTTTTCCCCATCGGAAAGATTATCCCTACTGCGCCTCACCCAGTTCACAAGATCATCGGTATACTTCGGCAGTTCCTGCATATAGGTAACACTTCCATGGTGATACCCATCATAAAGCGCTTCCGCTGTCTTCTTGATGCCCTTGTTAAGCTTCAACTGCCAATCAAGGGTACTGATGATACGTTCTCGCATTTCCCGTTCGGCGCCATGAAGCTTTTGCGACGCTGCTCTTGTCTAAGACCGGAGACATCAACCTTGTCGCTCATATTTTAGGTGATTCGGTCGAAACGGTTTCCCGAATCTATGTTAACTATACCGAAGATATCAATAGAGCTGCCGTTCGAGCCATCAACGACCTTTATTAAAAAATATTTTTGCCGTATTTCTGCCGTCACATCAAAAAAGCCCGCACTCACAAAGTGTGCAGGCTTCTTTTTCGTTATTTGGCATAATCGACGGCCCGGGTCTCGCGAACGATGACCACTTTGATCTGGCCGGGATATTCCATATCCTCTTCGATGCGTTTTGCCACATCGTGAGCGAGGATGACAGAGGCATCATCATCAACCTTGTCCGGTTTGACCATGATACGGATTTCACGTCCGGCTTGAACAGCATAGCATTTTTCTACGCCATCGAAGGATTCAGCGATTTCTTCAAGACGCGTCAGACGCTTGAGGTAAGTTTCCAGCGTTTCTCGACGGGCACCCGGACGGGCGGCGGAAATCGCATCCGCAGCCGAGACAAGAACGGCTTGGACAGAACTCGGTTCCACGTCGCCATGATGGCTCATGATGGTATTGATGACAATATCCGATTCATGGTAACGTTTGGCTACTTCTGCACCAAGATCGACATGGGAACCTTCCACTTCGTGGTCAACAGCCTTGCCAATGTCGTGGAGTAAGCCAGCCCGTTTGGCTGAATTGACGTCAACGCCCAATTCAGCAGCCATGAGGCCAGCCAGATGCGCCACTTCCGTTGAATGTTTGAGGGCATTTTGACCGTAGCTCGTACGATACTTCATGCGGCCCAAGAGCTTGATCAGTTCTGGATGAAGGCCATGAACACCCGTCTCAAAGGTGGCCTGTTCCCCAGCTTCCTTGATCTTCTGATCCAGTTCCTTCTGGGCTTTTTCCACCATTTCCTCAATGCGGGCCGGATGGATACGACCATCATTGATGAGTTTTTCGAGGGCCACACGCGCCACTTCACGGCGAACAGGATCGAATCCGGAAATGATAACCGCTTCCGGCGTATCATCGATGATGAGATCAATCCCGGTGAGAGTTTCCAACGTACGGATATTGCGGCCTTCGCGGCCAATGATCCGGCCCTTCATCTCATCATTGGGGAGAGGAACAACAGTGACCGTCGTTTCAGCAACCTGATCGGCAGCACAACGCTGGATAGCAAGGGAAATAATTTCCCGAGCCTTGGTCTCAGCCGTATCGCGAGCTTCCTGTTCCATATCCTTGATGAGTTTGGCCTTATCGTGCTTGACTTCTTCTTGGACACTGTCAAGCAGTTCCTTTTTGGCTTCATCACTGGTCAGTCCCGAAATCCGTTCGAGCTCTCCTACCTGTTTGGTATAAAGGGCGTCGACACGTTCCTGGGATTCGCGCAGACGGTTGCTTTGTTCCAGGAGTTTTTCTTCCTTTTTCTCATAGGCATCCATCTTGCGGTCGACGTTTTCTTCCTTCTGGACGAGACGACGTTCGCTCTTGGCCAATTCTGCCCGGCGCTCCTTGTTTTCCCGTTCCATATCGGAACGCATGCGGTGGATTTCTTCCTTAGCTTCAACAAGAAGTTCCTTCTTTTTAGCATCGCCGGCTTTTTCTGCTTCTGCAACGATTTGGCGTGCCTGTTCTTCAGCTTTGCCGATTTTGGTTTCCGCAATGTTCTTACGTCCAAAATAACCGGCACCAGCGCCGAGGACACAGGCAGCAATTACGATAAATACAGTAATGGGATCTATGATTGTACACCTCCTTTTTAGAGAATTTTCCTCACATTTTTAAGACACAAACAAAGAAGGCAACCCTGAGGTTACCTCTTGACCCAATAATATGGATAGGAATATTTTATAGTATTTTCCAGGGAGTGTCAATCAAATGGCGTCTTTGGCCCCTTTTCCTTCTTTCAGCTGAAAAAGGAAGGATCCCTCTTTATAAGGATCCTTCCTCATATTCTTTCGGGATTTCCTCTTCCATCCCTTCATAAACAGCAAGTGCTGCATAAAGACAGGCCCCTGTAAAGCCACGGCTGGCAAGCTTTCTCGAAAGGGCCGCCTTGCCTTTGCGAGGCTCTGATTGATACTTTTTTAGAAGCTTGGGAACTTCTTTTCGCGCAAAATCCTCTGCCCGCTCCCGTTCTTCCTCCTCGGAAATCCCCTCCAGTATATCTTTCATGACAGATGCCGGGATCTGCCGCTTTTCAAGCATGAGCCGAAGGTAGTTCCGACCATAGACGCCTTTCCTGCGCCAGGCATCAACGACATACCCAGCACAGCGGATATCGTCAACAAAATGATGCTCCCTAAGGGCCGCAAGGACCCTATCCTGAAGCTCTTTGACGCAGCCTCTTTCCGCGAGTTTATCCCGCAGTTCAAGGGAACTATGGTCCCGCATGGCAAGTCGGTCCAAGGCAAAATTATAGGCGTCGACGTAGGTGAGGAGCATTTTCTTGGGCTTAGCCCACACTGTCCGGATCCCCCTCCGGTTTTAGGATTTCTTCCGTTTGCGGGGCTGCTTCAAGGGCTGTCAGTCCGGCAGCTTCGCGGATACGATTTTCAATCTCAAAAGCCATTTCCGGGTGGTTCTTAAGGAATTCCTTCGTGTTTTCACGGCCCTGACCAATACGTTCATCTCCGTAGGAATACCAAGCACCGCTCTTGCCAACAATGTTATACAGTACCCCTAAATCAACGAGGCATCCTTCGTGGGAAATTCCTTCTCCATACATGATATCGAATTCAGCCTGCTTGAAAGGAGGTGCCACCTTGTTCTTGACGACTTTGACACGGGTCCGGTTGCCAATGATGTCGTTGCCGCTCTTGAGGCTCTCAATACGCCTTACATCCATACGGACCGTCGAGTAGAACTTCAGGGCACGGCCGCCCGTCGTTGTTTCCGGATTCCCGAACATGACACCCACTTTTTCACGAATCTGGTTGATAAAGACCGTTGCTGTACGGCTCTTGGAAATGATTCCCGTCAGTTTGCGCAGGGCCTGGCTCATGAGACGAGCTTGAAGACCAACGTGGGAATCGCCCATATCGCCTTCTATTTCCGCTTTCGGGACAAGGGCAGCAACGGAGTCGATGACAATGATGTCGATGGCTCCGCTGCGGACCAGGGCATCACAAATTTCAAGGGCTTGTTCACCCGTATCAGGTTGGGAAATCAAGAGATTGTCGATGTCTACACCGAGATGGCGGGCATATTCCGGATCAAGGGCATGTTCAGCATCGATGAAGGCAGCATAGCCTCCCCGTTTCTGCGCCTCAGCAATCATATGAAGGGCGACTGTCGTCTTACCAGAAGACTCCGGTCCATAGATTTCAATAATACGGCCCCGGGGAATCCCGCCTACACCAAGGGCAATATCAAGGGACAATGCTCCGGTTGGAATGGTTTCAATATTCATCTTGGCACTGGCTGCCCCCAATTTCATGATGGAGCCTTTGCCGAAGTCTTTTTCAATTTGTTTGACTGCTGCGTCAAGGGCCTTGCCCTTTTCCGTTTCCATGCTCATTCCCTCATCTCCTTGTCAGTAATTACACATCCTATTATACAAACATTAGTTTGCGTCGTCAAGTTTTGCCTGTTTCCGGGGAAGGGCTTTCAGCTCTTCCGGCGTAAAGAGATATTTCTTACCGCAGTAATGACAGCGTACCTCGGTCTGGGGATCATCCAACATGGAAGAAAACTCTGCTTCCGGCAGTCCTTCCAGCATATGGGCGACCTTCTCTCGGCTGCAGCTGCAGTGGAAGGAAACAGGATGGCAGTCAAGGATCTCCACCGCCATGCCTTTTCCGATAAGCCGAATCATATCTTCTGGACTGTGGCCGGAACGGAGCAGTTCCGTCACATATGGCAAGGTCATGCAGTTATTTTCAAGAGTTTCAAGGAACTCATCGCTTGCGCCGGGAAGGGGCTGAACAAAATAGCCGCCCGAAACAGCAATGGAACCATCCTTATCGACAAGGACACCCAAAGCCACGACAGAAGGAGTCTGTTCCGAATCATAAAGATACTTTGTCAGGTCTTCGGCAATCTCACCGCTCTTTAAGAGGGCATAGCCGTTGAAGGGCATGCCTTTTTCTGGGCAGCGCGTCACAATGACGACACCTTCATGACCGACACCGCCGCCGACATCAAGTTTGCCCTTTTTAAGGGGCAGCATGACTTCGGGGTGTTCCACAAAGCCGCGGACCGTATAATTTGTGGCATCGGCCATGACCTCACCTAAGGGACCATTGCCCTTGAAGCGGATGGTCACGCCTTCACCGTCCTTCATTGTGGCTGCAAGCAGCAGTGCGCCAGCTGCCGTACGGCCCAAAGCCGCTGCAGCAACGGGACTCAGACCGTGGATTTCATTCATGTATTGTGTCAGGTGGGTTGTCGTCACAGCATAGACCCGGGCGTCCCCGACAGTTGCCCGGATCAGGACATCTTCCTGGGTCATTTTAGAGCTGCCTCATGAGATTGATCATTTCAATCATGGATGCGGCCGTATCAGAGCCTTTGTTGCCTGCTTTAGTGCCAGCCCGTTCAACGGCTTGTTCGATATTTTCCGTAGTCAGGACGCCAAATCCACAGGGAACACCCGTTTCCATATTGACAAGGGCAATCCCTTTGGAAACTTCATTGCAGACATAGTCATAGTGGCTCGTTGCACCGCGAATAACAGCACCAAGGCAGATGATTCCATCATATTTACCGCTTTGGGCCATTTTCTTTGCGACCAGGGGAATCTCAAAAGCACCGGGCACCCAGGCAACCGTAATGTCTTCCTCACGGGCCCCATGACGGACAAGGGTATCTTCTGCCCCAGAAAGGAGCTTATTCGTAATGAATTCGTTGAAACGAGCGACAACAATCCCAAATTTGAGGCCTTGAGCCAGCAGTTTTCCTTCTACAATATTCATTTCTATTCTACCTCCACATCTTTTTCATGAAGCACATGGCCCATACGAACCTGCTTAGTAACCATATATTTATGATTGTAACAATTATCTTCCATGATAATTGGTACCGTTTCCGTAATGGTAATGCCATAACCGGAAAGACCAGCCCGTTTGGCGGGGTTATTCGTCATGAGACGGATACTCGTAAGGCCCAGGTCGGAAAGGATCTGTGCACCGATACCATAGTCGCGCTGATCCGGTTTGAAACCCAGTTTTACATTGGCATCAACCGTATCAAGTCCCTGATCCTGCAAGGCATAGGCCCGGAGTTTATTGGCAAGCCCGATACCTCGGCCTTCCTGGCGCATATAAAGAACGACACCGCAGCCTTCTTTTTCAATCATGCGCAGAGCCGTACCCAACTGGTCTCCGCAGTCACAGCGCATGGAGCCCAAGGCATCCCCCGTAAGACATTCGGAGTGGACACGGACGAGAACGTTCTTTTTGCCGGCCACATCGCCCTTGATCACAGCAACATGACACAAATCATCCAAATCGTTTTCGTAGCCAATGGCCCGGAAATTGCCGTACTTACTAGGCAGGGCCACATCTGCAATCCGGTGGACCATCTTTTCATTCTTTTTGCGATAAGCTACCAGATCAGCCACCGTAATGAACGTAAGGCCAAATTTTTCAGCAAAACGGGCCAGTTCCGGGGTACGGGCCATGGTCCCGTCTTCACTCATGATTTCGCAGCAGATCCCGGCTGGGGTAAGACCGGCAAGGCGGCACAGGTCCGTCGTGGTTTCCGTGTGCCCCGTACGGCGCATGACGCCGCCGACGACACTGCGCAAGGGGAAGACGTGGCCAGGGCGGCGGAAGTCTGCCGGCAGCGCCTTGGGATCGGTTAATTTCTTGATGGTATAGGCCCGTTCTGCAGCCGAAATTCCCGTTGTGGTATCGACATGATCAATGGAAACCGTAAAGGCCGTTTCGTGATTATCCGTGTTATTGGCCACCATGGGTTCCAGTTGGAGGCGGTCCAGGATTTCCCCGTCACAGGGAGCACAGATGAGGCCCTTGGCGTGGGTTGCCATGAAGTTGATAGCTTCCGGCGTCACAAAGTCAGCAGCCATGATCAGGTCACCTTCATTTTCACGGTCCGGATCATCGGTCACAAGAACCATTTTACCGGCTTTGATGTCGGCAATGGCTTGTTCGATGGTCCCAAATTGATATTCTTTTTCCATATTTTTCATCTCCTTAGAGGAATCCATTTTCAAGAAGGGATGCCTTTGTAAGACCCCCATTTGATTTATGATTGATGAGTTTTTCCACATATTTCCCGAGGATGTCTGTTTCCAGGTTCACGGCGTCGCCAATCTTCTTTTTCCCTAAGGTCGTATCCTTAACGGTCAAAGGGATCAAGGACACAGAAAAGGCAGTTTCCGTCACATCCGTCAGGGTAAGACTGATGCCGTCAATAGCAATGGAGCCTTTTTTCACCATATAATGCAAAAGCTCCTTAGGTGCCGTTATGGTTGTCACCTTGGCAATACCTTCAGGCACGATGCGGGAAATGGTGCCGACTCCGTCCACGTGGCCAAGGACCAAGTGTCCATCAAGGCCGGCTCCCAGTTTCAGGGTCTGTTCAAGATTGATGGGATCGCCTTTTTTTAACAAACCAATGGTCGTATGGCGAACCGTTTCGGGCATAACATCTACAGTAAAACGGTGGGCATCAAAATGGGTTACCGTCAGGCAGGCCCCATTGCAGCATACGCTTTCTCCAACAAAAAGGGTCGGGGGAATTTTTTCTGCTTCAATGGTCAGACGATAAGAACTGCCTTCCCGCCGAAGGACCTCCACACAGCCCATTTCAGCAATCAGACCGGTAAACATCTGTCACACCCCCTCACGGGTAAGGCCCGTAACCAAAAGATCAGATCCAAGGGGCAAAGCGGTCACTTCCTGAAGCGTCATTTTCTGCTCCATCGTACTTGCGCCTTTACCGCCAATGGCAGGACGGCTTTTATCTCCACCAATGAGGCTCGGTGCAATGAAAGCATAGACTCTCTCTGCCAGGCCTGCATCAAAAAAAGCTCCATGAACCTTGCTGCCGCCTTCGACAAGGAGGCTGGTCACATCTTTCTGGGCAAGCAGCTGCATAAGGTCAGAAAGATCCACATGACCGTCCCTCTCCGCAGCCGTAAGGACCGAAACACCCGGCAAGGCAGCAAAGGCCCTGACCTTTTCTTGAGGGGCCTGCGGTGTAACAACAAGAAGCGTGTCTGCCGCTCCGTCCGTGAAGACCTTACGTTCCAAAGGAAGGGATGCCTTGCTATCAAGGATGATACGCAGGGGACTTTTTCCTTCCACGAGACGTACCGTAAGGGCCGGATCATCCTGTGCCACGGTTTCACGGCCCACTAGGATGGCATCATACCAGCTGCGCAGGCGATGCGCATACGTTCTTGCCGTGCCCCCTGTAATCCACTTGGAATCGCCGGAAGCCGTGGCAATCTTGCCATCAAGGGTCATGGCGTACTTCAAGGCCACAAACGGACGGCCTGTCTTCATATAATGCATGAAGACCTCGTTTTGTCTGTAAGCTTTGTCTGCAAGGACACCGCTTACAACCTTGACACCAGCTTCTTCAAGGCGTCGAAAGCCGCGTCCTGATACACGGGGATTGGGGTCTGTGGCAGCGGCAACTACTTTTTTGATACCGGCCTTGATCAAGGCCTCACAGCAGGGACCCGTCCTGCCGTAGTGGGAACAGGGCTCCAAGGTCACATAAGCCGTAGCGCCTGCAGTCTTCCCGCCTGCGTCGCGCATGGCATTGATCTCGGCATGGGGTTCACCGGCCTTGTGATGATACCCCTTTCCCACCACTTGTCCATCAGGACTTACGATGACACATCCGACGAGCGGATTGGGGCTGGTAGCTCCGCGGGCCTTTTCGGCAAGATCCAGGGCCATCTGCATATATTCCTCATCGGTCAAATTTGTTCACCTTCCTTAAAAAAGGCCATGCCTTCTCCTCGGGGAGATAGCACGGCCTTTACGGTTCTGTGGCTACACTGTCTTTTTTCATCCAGACTCTACTGTCGGTATTGGAATCTCACCAATTCATGCCCGAAGGCTCGCGGACTGTACCGCCGGTTGGGAATCTCACCCTGCCCCAAAGACAATTCCTATGAAATTGCTCCCTTATTATAACACAAGTCCTGTCGCAAGAAAAGGGGCCGGAGAGGCAATGTGTCTTCGGTCCCCCGTTCCCATCAGGAAAACAAGCTGATCTTGGTGCGTGTTCCATTTTCTGATACATAGTAGAGACTGCCCATGTGAAGCTTCCCATCGACAAGCTCAAACTGGGGAGCCACAATATCTCCGGATACGGATTTAATGGTCACATCATCAAATTTCAGCCGCTTATATTGATTGGAAAAAGCGCCGCTGATGGAATCAAACTTTACAAGGGCATAGATTCCCTTGCCTGAAGTGAAGGTTCCATAGGTCAACGTGGACCGATTGTCACCGTTGCAGCTCATGGTCAGATCCAGCTGGACCAAGGTCCTGAAGAAGGGAACCCCGGCGGCATCTTCGCTATGAAGGTCATGGCCCTTGACATAGACATCATAGGCCTTGGTATCAATATTAAAACCACCCGAAGCATCACAGGTGCCTCCAAAAACATCAGCCGTCACGTTTTGGGCCCCGATATAACCGTCTTTGTACTTAAAATCGCCTCTTACGTTGGTAAATTTAAGGCCAGGCAAGTTCAGGTTCTTCATATACAGCTGACCGATAATGATGGGCTCCGGTAATTTTCCTGTGACGGCTGCACTGGCCGTGACGGTTTCATGGATATTGAGACCGGTTCCCAGGCTCGACGGATTGAGTTCACGGATGCCAAGATTGAGGTCATAGGTCGATATGGCAGGTTTCAAATCCACCGTACCTTGAATATCGACACCGCCCCCTTCCAGGGTTCCGCCCAATTCTCCCGTTGAAAAGTCAATATCGATGCGGTCCTTGCTGTCATAATGGATGGTTGCATTGACGTCCTTGAAGGTATGGACCCGGTCCTTATAATAAGCGGTAACCCTACAATGATTAAGGATAAGATCCACATCAAGATTCTTTACTTTGACATCAAAAATCGGCTTCTTTTTTCCCTTTTCTTTTTTTTCCTTCTTCGGTTCCACCATTTGGAAACCGCGGATATGCATCTTATTGTCAAAGGAAAGTTCAATACTGGCTCCGTTCAGTTCTACATTCGTGATCGTCGATGTCGAAGGACGGCGCATGATCAGGTCCAAGGGTTTTACATGGAAATGACCATCAGGGACCGTTACTTTCGTACCGTTTTCATCCAAGGTCCAGACAAGATCCTCAAAGTGAACATGACCCAAAGGGGTTGCCGTAAGTCGCCCTACGGTGATGGTGCCTTCCAGGAAATGCTGACGGGCGGCAATGAAATTGAAGATAGCGGCTGCCTGGAGACTCAAGGCGTAGGCCACGGCAAAAAGCCCTATGATGACAGCAAAGATAATCCCAAGCGTATACTTGACCTTCCTTTTATGGCAGGACCAAAATTCGTGTCGATTCATGATCAGCGCAGATACCTAACGGCCTTTTTCATGTCAGGGGAGCCAAAAACATAGGACCCGGCAACAAGGACATCCGCCCCCGCCTCCCGCACAGCCTTACCGGTTTCCTTATTGATTCCCCCATCCACTTCAATCAGGGTCTTATACCCACCTTGGTTGATGCGTTCTTTCAAGCGGCGAATCTTATCGATGCTCGTTTCAATGAACTTCTGTCCCCCAAAACCAGGATTTACGGACATAATAAGAACCATATCCGCATAAGGGAGGACCTCTTCCACAAGGCACAGAGGAGAAGCCGGATTGAGGGCGACACCAGCCTTGATGCCCTTGCCATGGATGGCTTCCAGAACGCGGTGAAGGTGTTTCGTTGCTTCAGCATGGATGACAATCATGTCAGCGCCGGCAGCTGCAAAAGCGTCCACATAATTTTCCGGCTGCTCCACCATGAGATGGCAGTCAAAGAACATGTCGGTCTTCTTACGCAGGCATTTTACCACGGGCGCGCCAAAGGTCAGGTTGGGAACAAAGTGTCCATCCATGACATCAATATGGACCCAATCGGCACCGGCCGCCTTGATACGGGCCGTTTCGTCGGCAAGACAAGAAAAATCAGACGATAGGATGGAAGGTGCTACAAGGGTCATCGTTTTTTACCTCTTTTCTTTTGTTCCGCCAATTCCTGACGGATCATGATACTGGAATCATACCGGCTTTGGGCAATCTTTCCTTCCTGGAGTGCTGCTTTGACAGCACAATCCGGTTCATGGGTGTGGGTGCAGCCCGTAAAGCGGCACTGCCCTGCGTAAGGAGCCAATTCGCGGAAACCAGCTTCGACGGAAGGCAATTCCAACTCCCGCAGATCAATATTGCCAAAACCCGGCGTATCGACAATGAAACCCCCTTCAAAAGGAAGGAGCTGAGCAAAACGCGTTGTGTGGCGGCCGCGGCCAATCTTTTCACTGACCGCGCCCGTTTCAAGTCTCAAAGACGGGTCCAAATGGTTGAGGAGGGTTGACTTTCCTGCCCCGGAAGGCCCGCCGAAAGCCGATGTGAGACCGGTCATCTTTGCTCGAAGGGGATCAAGGCCTTTGCCCTTTCGGGCTTCGACGAAATAGACAGGATAGCCCAATGGTTCATAGATAGATCGTATCGCTGCCAGGAAGCCTTCCGCTGCCAGATCACACTTATTGATGACAAGGGCAGCAGGAATGTCATAGGCTTCAGCAAGGGCCAAAAGCTTATCAATGAGAAGGAAACTAGGATCAGGATCCTTGGCGGCAAAGACAGCAAAAAGCCAATCCAAGTTTGCAACCAAGGGACGCTGAAGGAGGTTCCTGCGCGGCAGGATGGTTTCTATCATGCCTTCTTCTCCCCTTGTCTCCAAGGTCACCCAGTCCCCTGCAGCAAGAAGGAAGCGATTTTTTTTGAGTCGACCCCGAACCTTCGCGGTGTAAGTGACACCGTCACGCCCCAGGACGTAATAATAGCCGTTATAGGTCTTGATGACTCTGCCTGTAATCTCACTCAAAGGGAACGATCCTCCACTAACGCGCCATTGACATAGAACTGGACACTGGCATCTTGTCCCAACGTTACAGTTTCCCTAAGGTGGGTTCCTGGCGCTGCGGAGCCCGAATAAAGAACGCGGGAACTTGTGGCATCACTGGCCACGATTTTCACCTGCTTAGCACTGCCGCTGCCAGGAACCGTAAAGGAAACGGTATAAGTCTTAGCAGCTTGGGAAGGACTCTCACTGGATTCCTTCTGTTTCTTTTCTTCCTTTTTGCCGCCTGAAACAATGAGGGTAACCACACTGCCTTCAGAAAGGACCTTGCCAAATTCCGGTTCGGCCCCTATGACGGTGCCTTTAGGGGCGTTGTCTTCCTTGGTCGTGACACTGCCTACCATAAGCCCCATGGAAGAAAGCCGTTCCCGGGCATCTGGAAGGGTCAATCCCTTAAGGTCCGGCACCACGCTCTGACCTTTGGAGATGTTGACCACTAGGTCCACTTTGGTTCCAGCAGCCACTTTCTTACCGGCTTCGATATCCTGACTGAGCACGGCTCCTTGAGCGGCGCCCTCCTTGTATTGAACGGTCACTTTTCCAACGGCAAGTTTTGCTGCATGGAGCATTTCGGTTGCCTCTGCCAGATTCTTGCCTTTTAGGTCTGGAACCACACCCGGTTCAGCCCCCTTGCTGACCGTCAGCTGGATTTTACGGCCAGCTTTGACATGGCTTCCGGCACCAGGGCTCTGTTTGATGACCGTTCCGGTTGGCACCTTGGCATCAAACTCTTCCTTCAAGGTAAAATCAAGGTTGTTGTCCTTGAGGATGGCTTCCGCCTCCACAAGGGTCTTTCCCTTGACATCCGGCACAGCAATATCCCCGCTGGAGTATCCTACAATGCCATAAATAAGGGCCGACAGCAGAAGGATGGCACCAATGAATAGGCCCAGCATCTTCTTGGTTTTGTTCTTCTTGGGCGGCTCTTTTTCAGCTGCAGCGGCTCCGCTGTCTGGACCGTCATCCCGCAGCGGCGTTTTGCGCAAAAGGCCGTCTCCCATTTCCTCGCTGTGGATAATGATGGTTTCGTCACTCACCCCTTTATGGTGAGGGGAAAGTGATTCTTCTGTGGACATTTCTGCCTTTCGCAGACGGGTCTCCACGCGGCGAAGGTCGCTCAGGAAATCGTCATCCGTCTTATAGCGAAGCAGGGGATTTTTGGCAAGGGCCTTGGTCACAATGGCGTCTAGGTCATAGGGGATTTCCGGGTCATAGCGACGGGCCGAGGGCGTCGGTGAAGTCAGGTGCTGACGCGCCACTTCAGCCGGGGTGTCCCCGTCATAGGGAAGCTGCCCCGTAAGCATCTCAAAAAGGACAACGCCGAGGGAATAAAGATCCGACTGGGCCGTTACCGGTTTTCCAGCGGCCTGTTCCGGCGATAGATAATAAACGGAACCAATAACGCCCCTTTCTTCGGACTCTGAAGGCTGCCCAAAGGCACGGGCAATCCCAAAGTCAGTAATCTTGGCGATACCTTTGGTATCAATGAGGATGTTCTGGCTCTTGACGTCACAATGAACAATGGCATGGTCATGGGCCTGCTTCAGGGCTGATGCGATGCCAATGGCATATTTGACAGCTGTTTGGTCATCAAGGGCTCCACTGTCGGTAATGACTTCTTTGAGTGTCCTGCCTACGACATATTCCATAACAATGTAGTTGATGTCGTGTTCACTGCCAAAATCATAGATATTGACGATATTGGGGTGGGAAAGACCGGCTGCATTGCAGGCTTCCTGCCGGAAACGAGCGACAAAGTCCTTATCCTGGATGAACTGGTCCCGCAGGATCTTGATGCCCACGTCACGATGAAGAACCGTATCATATCCATGGAACACTTCGGCCATGCCGCCGCCGCCCACTTTATCGATGATTTCATAACGATGATTGAGGGTTATTCTTTCTTCCATTCCGCAGCCTCCAGATCAATGATGATAAAGGAAATATTATCGTCACCGCCGGCCGTCATGGCCCCATTCATAAGGCCATCAGCCAGCCGGTCAAGATTCCGGTCTCCCATGATCCGTTCAATTTCGGCCTCGGAAATCATATTGGTGAGTCCATCGGAACACAGGAGCAGCTTCTGGGCACTGCCCAAGAGGATTTCAAAGGCATCGACAGCCACGGTTGGCTCCACCCCCACTGCCCGGGTGATGACGTGCTTCTGGGAAGAGGTCCGTGCCTCTTCAGCCGTAATTTTCTTATGGCGCAGGAGTTCTGCCACATAGCTGTGGTCGCTCGTGACCTGCCGGAGCAGCCCCTCTCCATAAAGATAGATCCGGCTGTCTCCTACATGGGCAACATAAGCCGTTTCCCGGTTCGGCAGGTAGAGGGCTGTCAAGGTGGTCCCCATGCCAGAAAGTGCCTTTTTCTCACTTGCAAGATCGAAGATTTTTTTATTGATCCTGGTGATTGCCGTTTCCAAAGAGGAAAGGATGTTTGAACGATCCACCTGGGAAAGATCGAGGCTTTCCAAAAGATGGACAGCCTCATAACTTGCCACTTCCCCGGCGTCGGCCCCACCCATGCCATCGGCAATGGCAAAAAGGTCCGGTTCCCGGACAAGGACACTGTCCTCATTGTTATGACGCACAAGACCGCGATTGGTCCGGCTGACTGCAATCATGCTTGTTCCTCCTTCAGCTGGCTGGCCCGGAGCTGTCCACAGGCGGCATTGATATCCTTACCCATTTCCTTCCGGACAGTCACATTGATATGACGCTTCTTGAGGTACTGGAAAAAGCGGTCCACATCCCGATCTTCTGGGCGTCTGAACCCTTTTTCCGGGACGGGGTTGGCAGGAATGAGGTTGACAACACATTCCTTGCTTGAAAGGGCCTCTGCAAGGGCCCGAGCGTCTTCCTCACGGTCATTGATGCCCGCAAGGAGGATATATTCATACATGACCTGACGGCCATTCATCTTTTCATAACGGCTGGCTGCATCAATCACCTCAGGGAAAGGATACTTCCCATTGATAGGCATGAGGCGGTCCCTCAAAGCGCCGGTTGCCGCATGGAGGGAAATCGCAAGGTTGATGGTCCGTCCCTGCCGCGTCATTTCTTCAATGCCGGGCACAATGCCGCAGGTCGAAATGGTCATATTGCGGTAACTGATGCATTGTCCCTTGTCATGGTGCATCAAGTCAAGCGCTGCCAGCACATTTTCAAGGTTCAGCATGGGTTCTCCGCTTCCCATGATGACAATACGGCTGACACGCTCTCCCTTGGGGATGAGAAAATGATCAAAATAGTAAAGCTGGGCAAGGATTTCCCCTGCCGTGAGATTACGCATGAACCCATGGAGACCGCTGGCGCAAAAGGCACAGTTCATGGCGCAGCCCACTTGACTGGAAAGGCATGCGCTGTACCCATAGTCATGATGCATAAGGACCGTTTCGACAGACGCCCCGTCAGAAAGACCCAGAAGGACTTTGTGGGTGAGGCCGTCCGAAGAATCATATGTGCGAAGAACTTTTACCGCGCCGGAAAGGATTGTATAGGTGTTTGCAAGAAGGGCTCGGTCATCCTTGGAAAGGTTCGACATTTCTTCAAAGGTCGTGGCCCCTTTTTCATAGATCCAGCGAAAAACCTGCTCCGCCCGAAACTTCTTGAGTCCTAAAGCAAGAAATTCATCCTGCATCTGCTCAAGGGTAAGGCCCATGATTTCTTTTTTTGTCATTTCATTCCACCTTCTCAAACAGGGCCAGATAGAACCCATCAATACCATCCCGCCAAGGAAGGATCTGGAGTTCTTCCACACTCTGTCCCGTCAAGGGATGCGGAAAGGCCTTACCGCGAAATTCAGGATGACTTTCCAGAAAAGCCGTGCGGACACGGCTGTTCTCATCCCGTTCCAAAGTGCACGTACTGTAAAGGAGCCTGCCTCCGGGCTTTACACAAGCCGCGGCCTGGGCAAGGATCTTTTTCTGGAGGGGCGGGAACTGACTGAGGGTCCGCTCCTTTTTGGTCCAGCGCGCTTCTGCCCGACGGTTAAGGACGCCGAGACCCGAACAGGGAGCATCGACAAGAACCGCGTCGGCCCGGTTTTCAAAACCAGGAAGGGGCTTTGTCCCATCATGAAGCAGGGCTCGGATATTCGTGATTCCAAGACGAGTGGCATTTTCTTCAATAAGGGTAAGCCGATGGTCATGGATATCCATGGCTATGATTTCCCCCTTGTTTTCCATCTTTTGGGCCAGATGGGTCGCTTTGCCGCCAGGGGCCGCACAAAAATCAAGGACCAAGTCCCCCGGCTTAGGGGCAAGCACATCTGCATCCAGCATGGAACTTTCATCTTGGATGTAAAGGAAGCGCCCCCATTCCTTCATGAGGGTTTCAAGGCTGGATAAATGCCGGCAGACGATTCCGTCAGGCGACCATTTAGAAGGTTCCACCTCACAGCCAGCAGCCTGAAGCCGTTCCAAAAGGGTCTTTCTGGATATGGCAAGGGTATTGACGCGCAGGCAAAGGGGCGGAACTAAATTGTCATAAGCACACATAGCTTCCGCTTCGGGAAGACCAAAGCGGAACTTCCAGCGCCGCACAAGCCACTCAGGATGATAATAAGAAAGGGCTAGACGCAGTGTCGCGTCCTCTTCCTTCTGCGGAAACTGCCACGTATCCTTGGTCCGCGACAGCTGGCGCAGGACTCCATTCACAAGCTTGACACTGTTTTCATTCACATAATAACGGGCCAGATTGGCACACTCATTGACAGCGGCCGAATCTGGGATACGTTCTAGATATAGAATCTGATAGGCCCCCATGCGGAGGATGGTGCGCAGACGGGGCGCCATTTTCCGAAAGGGACGGTTGATGACCCTGCACAGGTACCAATCAAGGGTTCCCGTTGTTTTTACCGTTCCGTAGACAAGTTCCGTACACAGTTTGCGGTCGAGCGAAGACAACCCATTTCCCCGCAGGGCCTTATTAAGGGCAAGGTTTGCATAGGCACCGCGTTCATAAATCTCATCAAGGACAAGCAGGGCCAGTTCCCTTGGATTTTGGGCATCATGCATGATCATTATCCTTTCCACTGATAAAGGTCTTGATTTCTTCTTCGATGGCATCAATATCTACACAGGTATTGAAGCAGGGCCCATTGGGACGCCGGTTCAAGACGCCAATGACGGGCATGGGAAATACATCCTGGATACCGCTTGTAAGGTCACGCTCACAGGCTACGGCTAGAATAGCCTTCGGGCGCACTTTCTTTACGGCCTGCCGGGCAAGGGTCCCGCCGGTTACAATATAGACGTGAACGCCGTATTTCTGGGATAGATGAAGCAGGTCACCAACGCCGCAGCGACCGCATTGGTGACAGTTATGAATGTCCCGCGTAACCTTGTAGGGGCAGGTGTCCAGCTGCAGGCAGTGAGGCGTGAGGATCATGAGACGGTCCGCGGGCACTTTGATGTGCTGGCGCCGAACCAAATGATTGCTCACTTCGATGAAAGACTGCTCTATCCGCATCTTCGAAATATGCATCATCTCCCCAAGGAAAATGGCAATGGGGTAAATCAGGTTGATGACATTCCACGCCCAGAAATAAAAGAACCGGATCGTGGGAAACCCCAGAATTGCCAGGACAATCCCGCCAATCCCCACAAAAAGGCTGAGAGCAAGCAAAAGAACTGCAAGACCCACAACCAAGGGCAGGACAGGATGTAAAGCGGCGAGACCGGGAACCATGATACGCCACAGACCATACGCTGCTCCGCCCATAAGAAGGGCAGCAAGGGAAATAAGCACAATAAAAAGCCGTTTCTTAGGTCTACTCACAATCATCATTCCTTACGAAAGGATCTCCCCAACCGCAACCTGCTGGCCATTTACAAACGAATGGGCCGCCATTATCCGTTTGCCCTCAGGCTGACATTCAAGGATGGCAAGGATGCCCATGCCGCAGGCAATGTGAAAGCCCTTGCTGTCGGCCTTCAGGACCTGTCCTGGCTGAGCTTTAGCATCTGAGCCGGGAAGGACACGGCTCTTCCAAACCTTCAGCCGCTTGCCGTCCGGCAGGATCGTATACGTACCAGGCCAAGGGTTAAAAGCACGCACCTGATTGTGAAGGGCGTCTGCGGAAAGCGTCCAGTCAAGATGTTCCATATCCCGCGTAATCAGCGATGCGTACGTTGCTTTGGCCTCTTCTTGAGGTTCTGCAGTCACAGTCCCTGCAGATAGGTCATCGATGGTCTGAAGAAGCAGGACAGCACCCTTTTCCTTTAGTTCATCATGGAGTTCGCCCTGCGTCATTTCCGGCCCAATGGGCACGGAAACTTTTTCCAGCATGGCGCCTGTATCCATCCCGGTATCCATCTGCATAATGGTCACGCCGGCTTCTTTTTCACCTTTTAAAATCGCATAGTGGATAGGTGCAGCACCGCGGTAGGCCGGCAGAAGGGAAGCATGGACATTGATGCAGCCAAAAGGCGGCAAGTCCAATAGGGCCTTGGGCAGGAACTGACCAAAAGCCGCTACGACGATCAAATCGGGGGATAAGCGCTTCATTTCTTCCATAAAGGCCGGCTCTTTCACTCGTTCCGGTTGAAGGACGGGCAGATTCACGCTAAGGGCATATTCCTTGACCGCGCTCATCATCAGCTTATGGCCCCGTCCCTTGGGACGGTCCGGCTGGGTCACGACAGCAAGGATCTCATGTTTTTGCTGTTTCACCAAGGCCCGGAGACTGGAGGCCGCAAATTCCGGGGTTCCCATAAATACAAGCTTCACGATTTATTCCGCCTTCCTTTTGGGACTCAGGCTCAAGGCCCGATCAATGAAGAGGATCCCATCCAAATGATCACATTCATGCTGCAGGGCACGAGCCAGGAGCCCGCTTGCCGTGAGGCGCCAATGACCGCCTTTGCGGTCCTGGAACTGGACCGTCACTTCAGCCGCGCGTTTGACTTCCCCTTCATAATCATCCACGCTAAGGCAGCCTTCCGTATCGATTTCCTCGCCCTTGAATTCAGAAAGGATAGGATTTACAAACTCTCGGATGCCTGCCCCATCGCCGGCATCAATGACAATCATACGCTTGGAAAGGCCGATTTGGGGGGCAGCCAGGCCACAGCCATTGTTGGCATACATGGATTCAGCCATGGCTTTCAGTGTCTTTTCCAATTTCTTATCAAAACGGATAACGGGTTCCGCCTTCTCTCGAAGGATCGGAGCCCCAACTTTTACAATCGGTAATAGGGACATGGTTCTCTCCTTTTTATCATTCACGCGGCCTTTTTCTTTCCCCTCAGGAAAAGCGGGCCTTGGCGCAGTTATTTTACCCTTTATTCTATCACATATGACCAGGGGAATGCACGTTTTTAGACAGCAAGTATGTGTCAACATTTTCTCGGTTGATTGCAATAGCAAATAGGACACTAGACAAAAAGTTTATGAGGACGTTTTC
>ERZ839947.1586-NODE-1586-length-20436-cov-2.780384_pt1 | contig 20436 bp, 15 predicted proteins | sample MGYA00519908_ERZ839947 | MGnify/ENA primary metagenome ERZ839947 (study PRJEB31850, sample SAMEA3708857) | human gut metagenome | biome: human gut; feature: human-associated habitat; material: faeces | place: China | collected 2014 ... | reverse complement strand
CTATAAAATATATCGAAAGAAATAGATAGGGAATTATTAATAAAAAAGAAAGCTAATTACTAATTTTCTTAACAACCTTCAAAACAAAATAAACCTATCTTTGTGTTATACTTAAATCAACATAAAGATCGGACAAAATTAAATATCGAAGCTACACTGTAATGTGGGATGTTAAAGGCAAGGGCGTCGGTAATATTCAAATTTGCAGTTAAAGATAAAATTGCTATTTCATTGTTGTAATGGGGTAGCAATTTTTTGTAATTTATATTTTGAAAAATCATATAATATAAAAAAATACTTTAAAAAATTATGGTCAAAAAATATAAATGGATTTTGATTTTTTTGATTGTATTTCCAGTTATAATAACAGTAATAGTGAAAATGGCGAATAAAGAAACAACCGAGAGATTCGCAAGTGGACGAACTGTTATAATTGAAAATGACGGATATACAATAAAAATGGATGTAGAGGACTTTATACCATGTGTTTTAATGGCACAGATGGAGAAAAGCGAGTTTTCCAATGAGTTAATAAAAGCACAGAGTGTTGTGATTAGAACGTATATATATTATTGTATGAAAAATTCTCAAAGCATTGAGGCTACGCAACTGGGTTTGTCGTATATTCCATACTGTAAGTTGGAAGAAATTTGGTACAGAAAGTTTTGTGGCGAAAAAGCAAATACTCCTAGAGGATTTTTTTATAATTTAACAGGGTTTGGTAAAAGCAGGTGTCTGGAAGAAAATCTACATTATTGGGATAGCATAATGAAAAGCACAAGGGGGAAAGTTTTAAAAAGTAACGGAAAAATTGTGCTGCCTTTGTTTCATTTGACTAGTAATGGCAATACCAGAAGTGGCGAAAAAATATTGGGGCAGGACTATGGTTATCTAAAGGAGGTAGCGTGTAAAAGTGATTTGCAGAAAAACGATTACATAGGCATAAAATATTTTACAGTAAAAGAGTTTATAGATACTCTTAACAAAAATGGGATAGTGGTATATAAGGATAAAAAAGAGAAGTTTGACTATTCCAAAATGGATTCAAAGGATCTTCTTAATATTATTAACTGTAAAAATGTTGATGAACAGGGTTATTTATTATGGGCAAAAATTGGTGATACGAAAATAAGTGGGGATTTATTTGCTAAGGCATTGGGGCTTCAATCAACCAGTTTGCAAATTGATGAGTGCGAAAAGGGTATTAGAGTTACTACAAAAGGCATAGGTCATGGCTTTGGAATGAGTTTATCCTTCGGGAATCATTTAGCGAAGAAAGGGGCAAACTGGAAAGAAATTTTACGAAAGTTTTATGACTGTTCTATAGTAGATAATTGAAAATAGAAGATTATTTTTTATAATGGATAATATAGTTGAAAATAGAAAATTATTTTTTATAACAAATAATATAATTGAAAATAAAAGATTACTTTTTATAACGAATAATTAAAACAGAAAATCATTATTTTATAGCAGATAATATAATTGAAAACAAAAAATTATTTTATAATAGATAATAAAATAGAAAAAAATTTCATTTTTTGAATAACTTTCATTTTACAGGTCATACTATCAGTGAGGTGATAAGTATGGATAAGAAATTTATAACTGCAGTTATTGTTTGTGTTGTAGCATTAACGGCTGTGGCAAGTGGAACATATTTCATTGGTCAAAAAGGCAGGGACAATGTTGTAAATTTAAGAGAAGCAAACAATGATGCGACAACGGCAGAGGAAAATGTTAAGGTAGCTCAGGACAAAATTCAGGAAACTACTGAAGGTGACAGAGTTGCTGATGATAGCACTTATAGGGGAAGTACAGAAGGTGAAACCGAGATTGTAGCAAACAATCAGGTAGTTGAAGCTAACACAGAGTCAAATGTAAAAGAAGATGAATACATGTATGGTTTGTCATCTGAAGCTGCGGCTCAAATTAAAAAACTGAAATTTAATAAAAACAGTCAGTTGTTGTGGCCGGTTCAGGGAAATATTGTAATGCCTTATGATATGGAAAGTACAGTGTATTTTTCAACTTTAGGTGAATATAGAACTAATCCGGGAATTGTAATTGGTAGCAAAAAAGGCGAGCCAATTAAAGCAGCAGCGGATGGGGTTGTGACAACTCTTGATGAAGATGAAGAATTGGGAATTTGCATAAATCAGGCGATTGGAAACGGCTACATTGCAACTTATGGTCAGGTTATTAATCCGGAAGTCGCAGCAGGAGATTATGTTGAAGCAGGTCAGACAATAGCGTATGTTAATGAACCAACAAGATACTATTCAAAGGAAGGGGCCAACATTTATTTTGCAATCGCAAAAGATGGAAATCCAATAGATCCTTTAAATTACATTAATTACGAAGATTAAATGCCATAAAAAATTATTTGTAAAAAATTCTATATGTCGACCATAAATGTAAGATTACAAATCTTTCATTAGTGGTCGGCATTTTCTGTTATAATACATTTAAGTGAAGTGAGTTCTCCAAAGAGTAAACAGAAAAAGTAAACCAGGAAGTAGTTCTGGAAAAAAGCAAAATCATAAGTTAGTTCTGCAAAACGAAAATGAAAAAAGTAAATTAAAAGTTAGTTTTTCATTCAACCACCCTAAAATTTTTTTAAAACAGTGAAAAAACGAAAAAACAAATGGAAAAAAATGGAAAAATTTTTTTGAAAAAATAACATTTTCGAAAAACGCAGGATTATTATATATAGAAGCTTCAAAAAACGGAGGAATAAATGATAGCGCTATATTTAGCATTAGTAGATGAAGAACAAAAAGATAAGTTTGAACAGGTATATTACAAGTATAGAAATTTGCTATTTTACATAGCTTATGAAATTTTGCAAAATGAAAGAGATGCGGAAGATGCAGTTCAGGAAGCGTTTCTTCGTGTGGCAAAAAACATAGCGAAAATTTCTGATACATATAGCAATGAAACGAAAAATTTTGTGGTGTTAATTACAAAAAGAGAAGCTATGAAAATATACAACAAACGAAAAAAGAGAGATGAGGACACAGACATTGAACTGGAAAAAGTGAGAGTTTCAGAGGCGAAAATGGTTAATGCTGTTAAATTTGCCATTGAGAAAATGCCGTACAAATACTCATCTTTATTAACACTTAAGTATGTGATGGGATATTCGGGAAAAGAAATAGCTGAAATCACAGGTTTAAGTGAAACAAATGTAAGGCAACAACTTTTAAAAGGAAGAAAATTGTTGGAGTCTATGTTGGAGGAGGAATGAAAGTGAAACTAAATGATGACGTATTGAAACAGGCACTTGTTTTACATAATCAGGAGACAGTGGAGCAAATTCCTGACATTATCAATACGCACAATTTTTCTTATAGATTTGAAAAGAAAATAAGAAGAATAAGTAGGGCGCAGAAGAAGTTTGGCGGAAACATGATAATGGAAAGGTGTACAAGATATTGTTCAAAAATTGCAACTTTCGTTTTATGTTTAGTTGCTGTCAATGTTACTTTTGTAAAAGCTTTTGACATAAATTTGTGGCAGATGGTAGTTACACAAACTGAAAATTTTATCAATGTGGACTTTGCACAAACTGAAAATGATAATAGTAAGGTTGCAAAAGGAAGCAGAATGATGATAAGTAGCACCCCTGACGGTTACAAAAAAGAAAGCGAGTATTTTTCAGAAGAATTGTCGGTTCAACATTTTGTAAGTGACAGTGGAACGATTAGTTATACGGAAAGTTTGGTAAGTGACACAGCCAAGATTAAAGCAAAAGCTGAAAAAACGAAAACTGTAACAGTAGGTGCCAAAGAAGTTTTGATATCTTTTGGAGCTGAAAATATAACTGCCATGTACACTGATGACAAATATTGTCACACAGTTGAGGTACAGGGAACAGATGCAGATGAAGAATTTGTCATAAACATTATATCTGAACTGGAGGCACGAAAATGAAAAAAATTACAGGACTAATAATATTTTTGCTGGCATTTACTACTGTTTTTACTTTTTCATTTGACAGTGTAAAAGCAAAAGAAGCAGGCACTAGCAAAGTACAGAGCAATGCCATAAAAATAAAACTAATAAACAGTTATGTTGACACAAATACTTCTGAAATTGTTATAAGAATAAAAAACAAGAATTCAAAAACAATACAGTTAAAAGGTATAATGCTAACTGACAGTGAGAACAAAAGGTACAAACTACCTTCTAATAAAAGCAAAATTCCAAAAGGGAAGACAGAGTATACAAGTATTCCTTTAAAAAAAGAAGCTGGTCAGTATAAATTAAGTTTTATTTTCAATAAGAAAAAAGTTGTTAAAACAATACCTTTAAATGTTGAAAAAGTCGTGCCGTGGGAAAATGACAAAAATACTGCCAGCAACATTAATAACAATAATGGTAGTAACAAGAATAATAGTGGCATTGGTGGTAACGACAATAATAGTGGTGATATTAATAATGACGGAAATGGCGACCAGAATAATAATGGTGGCATTGACAACAACGGTAATAATGACAAGAATAATGACGGTAACAATAATAAATATATCCCAGCTAATATTACCAACAAGGACATAACAAATACTAAATCCAAACAACATTTAGGTCAGATTCTTTTAAACAGGGATTTTCGAATTGACAAAAAAGGAAAAAGCAATATTGTTATTTTTTCGGAGAACAGCTACAAAGATACATACAAAACAAAAATAAAAGTAATAATAAAACGGAAAAACAAAAAAGGATTTAAAGTATGTAAAAAATATGTTGAAACGAAAAAAAGCAATATAGCTTTTCTAAATAAAACTTTTAAATTGAAGAAAAAAGGAAAATACAAAATGGTTGTGAAAATAACCAGATACAAGAAAACGGTTAAAGGAACAGTGAAAGAGAGCAGCACGTATGCATCAAATACTGTAAAATTCAAATAGGAGGTATCGTATGAAAAGAACAATGAAAAAAGTAACGGCAATGATAATAGTGGCAGGCATGCTTTTAACTGTAATGCCATACGTAGGCTATCAAAATGTAGAGGCTAAAACAATCACAACGAAATGCCCTGCAAATAAGGGAAGCAAAGCTAAAACTACAACAACAAAATGCCCTGCAAACAAAGGAAGCAAAACAAATAAGATATATCTCTACAAGTCAGGAACTAAAAGTAGCAAAAAAACTAAAACCATACGAGTATATCAAACAAAGCAGCTTTATTTTAAAGGTATGGGGAAAGCAAAAAAAATCAAGTGGAAAAGCTCAAAGAAAAAAGTCGCAAAAGTTTCTAAGCAGGGAATTTTGACAGGGTTAAAAACAGGTAAGACAACAGTAACAGCCAAAGTCAAAAAGACAAAATACCAGATTAAAATAAAAGTTAAGAAACCATTGAAAATCAAGGGGGAGAGCGTGGGTGGCTCTCAGTTGAAGCAGGGCATATTTATTAATGACTACTATGCTTCTGATAAAAATACATTAATAAGTCCTACTTCAATAAACATGGCTCTTGGAATGGTTCTTAATGGAGCAAAAGGAAATGTTTTTTGTCCTAGCAATGTAGAAAGAAACCAGCAGGTTTATGTAACTCCAAAAAGTGAAGTCGAAAAATATCTCGGAAATAAATTAGATAAATACAACGATTATGCTAAAAAAATAATGGACGCAAAAGATAACTCCACGTTAAAAATAGCGAATTCAATATGGTACAAAAGTGGAATTAAACTAAGTGATACTTTTGAAAATGCAGTGAAAAAATACTACTATGCCACAACTAATGAAATTCCATTTGACAATACAGGGGCGGATCAAATTAACAAATGGGTGAATGACAATACAGATGGCATGATTGATAAAATCATAGATAATATTGACAAGAGTGCCTATGCATACATATTAAATGCAACGCTTTTTAACGGAAAGTGGACATGGAAATTTGACACATCAGATGTTAAGAGCAAAAAATTTAAAAAATTTAACGGGAAAAAAGTAAACGTTGAAATGATGGAAGAGGAAAGCAATAGTTATTACGAAAATGACTATGCATTAGCTTTTGAAAAAACTTATGAAAAAGACAAGAAGTACTCATTTATTGGTATATTGCCAAAAGCAAAAGGAAGTTTTAAACTGGAAAACCTTAATATTGAGGAACTTTTGAAGAAAAAGAAAAAAGATCAGGTTCAAATAGGAATTCCGAAATTCGAATATGCCTGGAAGAATAATATAAAGTCTTCATTAGTAAGTGCCGGAGTAAAAGAAATTTTTAACAAATACATACCTGCATTAAATCCAATGTTTGATGACGCAGATTCGAGTAACGAATATGTGGATGAGATAATTCATAGCACAGCCATTGAAATGAATACTGACGGAACGAAAGCGGCCGCCGTAACTGCAGCTGTTGCTAAAGCAACATCAATTAGAACGTGTTCAAATAAAATACTGCTGGACAGACCGTTTGCTTACATAATAAAAAATAACAAAACAGGAGAAATACTTTTTATTGGGAAAGTAGTTAATCCAACATTGAAATAGTAAAAAGGCGCATTAAGTTGCGTCTTTTTTTGTAGCAAAAGCCTGACAAGCGATATCGTGCTTGCACGAAATACCATTTGTCAGGCGTAAGAACATCGAAAAGCTATGGTTTGAGATGCTTGCTATCTGCAATCGAGTAGGAGTCAGCCTACTCGATTGACCACAGATATATTGTAAACTTCTTGTAATAGTGCCATAAAAAAGATAAAATAAAAGGGAAATTATTGTACGGAAAATAATGAAAATATAGAAAACAAATGAATAAAATTACATACATGGAGGACAAAATGGGAAAGTACATAATGGCGCTTGATCAGGGAACAACAAGCTCAAGAACAATTTTATTTGACAAAGGTGGCAACATAATTTGCCAGGCAAATAAGGAATTTGAACAGATATTTCCAAAGGCAGGCTGGGTTGAGCATAATCCGGAAGAAATTTGGATGACACAGGTTTTAACAATGGGAGAGGTAATGCGTGATGCAGGAATTGACGGAACTGATATTGAGGCAATAGGCATTACAAATCAAAGAGAAACAACCGTTGTGTGGGACAAAAACACTGGGAAACCAATTTACAATGCAATTGTCTGGCAGTGTAGAAGAACTTCTGACATTGTGGATAAATTAGTGGCAGATGGACTGACAGATACAATAAAAATTAAAACAGGACTTGTACCTGATGCCTATTTTTCGGGAACGAAAATTAAGTGGATTCTTGATAACGTATCAGGAGCGAGAGAGAAGGCTGAAAAAGGCGAGCTTCTTTTTGGAACAATTGACTCATGGCTTATGTGGAAATTAAGTGGCGGTGTAATTCACGCAACAGACTATACAAATGCAAGTCGAACCATGATTTATAATATCAATGATTTAAAGTGGGACGAAGAGTTGCTTGAACTGTTAAATATACCGAAATCAATGCTACCAAAGGTTATGCCGTCAAGTGGAATTTTCGGGTACACAACAGCGGAACTATTAGATGCAAAAATCCCAATAAGTGGTGTGGCAGGGGATCAGCAGGCAGCTTTGTTTGGTCAGTGTTGTTTTGAAAAAGGTGACGTAAAAAATACATACGGCACAGGGTGCTTTTTGCTTGCAAACACAGGTGACAAAATTGTTAAATCAAAAAATGGATTAATCACAACAATAGCCGCATCAACAGATAAAGTTGAGTATGCTTTAGAGGGCAGTGTATTTGTTGCTGGGGCAGCGATTCAGTGGCTTAGAGACCAGATGCATTTGGTTGACAGTGCAGCAGAAAGCGAGGATGTTGCCTCAAAAGTTCCGGATACAAACGGAGTCTATGTAGTTCCCGCATTTACGGGGATGGGTGCTCCATATTGGAAACAGGATGCAAGAGTAACAAGAGGTACAAGCAGAGAACATTTTGTAAGGGCAACTTTGGAGTCTTTGGCATATCAGACTAACGATGTATTACAGGCAATGGAACAGTATATGGGGCAGCCAATTAATACAATAAAAGTAGACGGCGGTGCCTGTGCTAACAATCTGTTAATGAAGTTTCAGGCAGATATTTCCCAGAAGAAAGTTAAGCGACCTTCAGTGATAGAAACTACAGGGCTGGGAGCAGCATATTTGGCAGGTTTAGCCACAGGTTATTGGAAAAACAAAGAAGAGATAAAAAGAAACATGTCAATAGATAAGGAGTTTGTTCCACAGATGAGTAAAGAAGACGTTCAGGAAAAACTAAAGGGCTGGAACAAAGCTGTAAAGTGTGCAATTATTTATAGTGAAGAATAAGATAAAAGTAAGACCGGATTGTTGTTTTGACAATAACAATCTGGTCTTATAAGTTTTTAATAAAATGACTATATTAATGATACCATATGCTGATATAATCAGAACAGATATAAAATTCATATTAACCATATATGAATTACTTACATTAGGAGGAAAATTATGAATAGTAAAGTAGTATCAAAGATTGTATTAACAGCACTTTTTGCGGCATTAGTTTATGTTGCAACTTCAATTATCAGATATCCTACATTTGGAACTCAAGGTTATATAAATATTGGAGATAGCATTGTATTATTAAGTGCATGGCTTATTGGTGGTGTTTATGGAGCACTTGCAGCTGGAATCGGTTCAGCATTAGCTGATCTTTTAGCACAGTATGTAACTTATGTACCGGGAACATTTATCATTAAGTTTTTAATGGCACTTGTTGCATATTTAATTTTTACAGCACTTAAGAAAACAAATATTAACAAAGTTGTAGCTTACATTGTAAGTGGTGTAGTTGCAGAATTAATTATGGTATTTGGTTATTTCTTATATGAAAGCACAATATTAGGATATGGACTTGCAGCAGCAGCTTCAATTCCAAGTAACGCCATTCAGGCTGGAACATGCTTAGTAATTGGTTGCATTGCAATCGGAATTTTAGAAGGCGCAAAAGTTCCAAATTTACTTAAAAAATACGTGTAGATAAAGTCCCCCAATGATGAGAACCATTTTTATAAAACTTTAAGGTAAAGGTTGAATTTATTTCAGCCTTTGCTTTTACGTTAGGGAGAAATATTGTGGAGTACCAGATATAAAAATGTGTAATTAGAAACAGTTTGTTAAGCATATAAAAAGTCTTAGTAATTATAAATAGTAGATTAAACATGGAAAATGTTGAAAATATTATGGAGTTACTTTCTTGTTAAAGGAAAATATATTTGTAAATAATATAATATTGGTATAAAATATAAAAAGATATTAAGATTAAAAAGTTATTTTTTATAACTTTAGGAGGCGTAGAATGTATACTGAACTTACAAAACAGGCAGAAGAAGTTACAAGAGAGATTGTCGAAAAAGCAGGACTTACAAAGGGACAGATTTTCGTAGTAGGCTGTTCATCAAGTGAGATTTGCGGAGACAAAATTGGAACTAATTCAAACCTTGAAGCGGCACAGGCTGTATTTAAGGGAATTTATCAGGTTTTACAGGAAAAGGGCATATATTTAGCAGCCCAATGTTGCGAGCATCTTAACAGAGCAATTATCGTTGAGAGAGATGCAGTACCTTTTTCAGACATAGTTAATGTTGTGCCTCAACCAAAGGCAGGTGGTTCTTTTGGAACAACTGCATACAAAACATTTGCAAATCCTGTTGCAGTTGAAGAAATCAGAGCTGATGCAGGAATTGACATAGGTGGAACACTTATCGGTATGCACATTAAGAAGGTTGCCGTTCCTGTTAAGTTAGAACATAACAAAATCGGTGAAGCAAACGTTCTTGCTGCAAGAGTTAGACCAAAATTCATTGGCGGAGAAAGAGCAGTGTATAACAAAGATTTAATGTAAAAAGTTTTAATTAAATAAATTTACTTAGAAAGCAATTCGTAGACTTAACTTAAAGGAATAATGATACAGAATTGCTTTTTATTTATGGAATAAGAAATTTCTCCGGAATTTCTTATTCCATAAATAAACGTTCCACTAGGGATATACTCTGGCGTGAAAAGAAAATAGTTGCGGACGGGCATGCATTGGTTGCGTAGAATGTCGCAAGCGACATTCTTTATTATTAAAAGAAGGGAGAAGGCGGTTGTATTTTAAGAATACATCGTGTAAAGAACAGATGAAAATATTGAAAAATAGGAAAATGATATCTTATCTGCTTATTGTATGTATGGTTGTTACATATGCACTACCTAATAGCTTGGTAAAGGCAAAAGAAAATAAAATATCAGGTCAGTGTGGACCTACAGCATATTTTCAGTTAGAAAAAGACGGAACATTACGAATTACAGGTAGTGGTTACATAGATATTAACCAGTTTCAGGATTTGCAGGATGCACATTTGGAGGATAAAACAATAAGAATTGTTCTTGAGAAAGATATTAAAAATGTTCCTGACGAAATATTCAAAAATTATACAAAAGTTGTAGAGGTTGAATTGCCAAATCATTTGGAAACAATCGGGAAGAACTCCTTTGCAAACTGTACTGCATTGAAAGAAATAATTCTACCGCGCTGGCTAAAGACAGTAGATGATTATGCTTTTTTTAATTGCACAAGTCTTGAGAGTGTGTATATGTTGTTATGTACTTACACGAAAAGTTATACAAATTACGAAGCAGGAACCATAAGTGATTATGCTTTTTATGGATGTAACAATATTAAAGTAGTATTAACAGGTGTTAGTCAACCGTCTAAAATGCCACAGCAGTGGCCTGAAACAATAGAAAAAGCTTATGGCAACAAAAGATGTAAAATATGGCAATATACAGGTGAGAATGTAGAAAAAATTAAACTTAGCGCTGCATCTACTCCTTCGGATAGTATAAATTATATTATTTTCGGTGATGAACTTTCTATTATAAATAATGAGGGGGTAATAGATACGGAAATATCCTGTAATTCAAAAAAAGTTATTGTATGTGGTGATATAACTGCAATAGAGGAAGGAGGATTCAAAAACTATACTAATTTAGAGGAAATTTATTTACCTGAAAGTATTGAAAGAATAGAATACGGTGCTTTTAGAGGTGATTCAAAATTAAAAGAAATTACAATACCAAGTAAAGTAACAAAAATCGCTGGAAAAGCGTTTGATGAGTGCACGTCATTAACAACAATGACAATTAAAAATCCAAACATTGAAATCGCTAAAGAAAATATGCCGGTAAATTTAAAAACAATATACGGTTTTAAAAATTCTACAGCAGAGACTTACGCAAAAGAAAACGGAATAGATTTTATAAGCATAGATTTAGATTATGAAAACAATGATGGAGAAACAGAAACATCGGCTACAACAACAGGGACTAACAGTGATGGAACAACAGGAGTGACAGATAGTACAACAGAGACAAGCAGTGATGTATCAACAGGAACAACAGAGACAAAAAGTAATATATCAACAGGAGCGACAGAATCCGGTGAATCGGAAACATCTACAACTAAAGATAATACACCAGTTAAGCCAACTGTAACAACTGAAAATAGAACATCTAATATAAGTACAACAGAAAATATAGAAAGCCAGACTACACCTGAAATTACGACTACAGATAAAAATGTAGAGCCTACAGAAAGTCAGACAACACCAGTAGTTACAACTACGGATAAAAATGCAGAAAGTCAGACAACATCTGTTAGTGCTACCACAAGTAAGAAGTTGGGAAGTCAGACAACATCAGGCAGGAATAATACTGAAACTACTAAAGGACCATTTGATATTACACCATCAGGTAAATTCAGAATAAAAAGTGTAAAAGAACTGAATTATCATTCTGTAAAATTGTCATGGAAAAAAATAAAGAATGGCAATAGTTACAAAATATACAAAGCACAAAAAGATGGTCAGTTCAAATTAATCGGAAAAACAAAAAGCAACATATTTATTGATTCAAAGGTAAAACCTGGTAAAACATATTTTTACACAATACAGGCAACTGGAAAAAATAATAAAGTAACTTGGTCAGTCATTTGGTCAACGTATGTTACAGGCGTGCCTAAAAAGCCTAAATTAACTTTAAGAAAAAGCAAAACCATATGGATTTTGTCATGGGGAGTAATAAAAGACAACAGCAAAGGCGTTGAGGTGTATATGAGAAAAGGCACCCAAGGAAAATTTAAAAAAGTGAAAACAATTAAAAACATAAAAAAGAGCAAAAAGAAAAAAGGTGCTACAGGAATGACGGCTGATGTAAGCAGGCTGAAATCCAAAGGAACTTATTTATTTAAAATAAGAACCTACGCTATAGTTAATGGAAGAAAAATTCATAGCCGTTGGTCTAAAACAAGAAAAGTTAAAAAATAGAATATAAGAGAGAACAAGAGGTCAGTTTGAGAAAAAATGGTATATGGTGCTGTGATATAATTACGTTATCGGAAACATATTATAAAAAGATTCTAAAGTAATATATATGGTAATGAAATGGGCACAAGTAAGTGCAAGAAGTAGTATGTTAGACGAGCCAGATATACTACTTTAGAATAAGTGAAAAGGAGAAAAAGCTTATGGAGAAGTACATGAAGAAATTATCAGTATTTGTAGTTGCAATAGTGATGTCACTTATATTAATCCCAACAACAAATACAAATGCAGCACAAAAACCAAAACTAAACAAAAAATCAGCAACAATTTATGTTGGAAAAACTGTTAAACTTAAGGTAAAAGGTAATAGAAAAAAAGTTAAATGGTCATCTTCTAACAAGAAAGTTGCAACAGTAAGTAGCAAAGGAAAAGTCAAAGGTAAGAAAGTCGGCAAGGTAACTATTACTGCGAAAGTTGGAAATAAGAAACTAAAATGCAAAATTACTGTTAAACAAAAAAGTGTCAAAAAAGCGAATAATAAGAAACCTGTTGTTATATATACAAAGACTTCGGTAAAACAGAAAATAGCAAATGCCTGCAAAAAATACGGCAAGTATAGTAGTGATTCAAACGGCTCATATTATTATTTAGATGCAATTAATGAAAGCACTAATATGTATGTATATACACAGGTTAAATATTATCCAAGCACAGATATTATTAGGATAAATAATTTAAGTGGATATGATAGATCTAATATGAACATTATGGTATATTTTGATATTGAAAGTGTAAGCGACAGTACATGCAGTGTTACTTTTTATGATGGAGATTCACAGTATTATGGTAATGGTATAATGTACAAACTGTTAATGGATGACGAGTCAGCTGTAATCTTTTATGATACAAACATGTCATACACATTGGAAGATACTGCAGAAAAATTAACTACTACATCAGCAAGATTAGCGTTGACTGTGTTTGAACAAATCATGTCATCATATAACGTGGGTGTAACATCAGCAGATTTAGGATTTTATTAAAATTTTATAATCATATTAAAAATTAAGAGATATTTATGAAGACATGAGAATTGATTCAAAAATATAAACTCCACGTGACAGTCAAGCTCATTCATATCCCCACTGGCTATTTCGTAGAGCACTGCTGTCAGATAATATAAAAAGTAACCGCCATCTAGCCTGAAAATAGTGGCGGTTACTTTTTTAACCAAAACAATCAGGACTAACCGTCTATCGGTAGTACCTTTGTAATATTATAGTAGCAGATGGTTATTGATATTTCAAGAGTATTTTGATTATACAACTCACGAGCAACCACCAGCTTAAATCAGCTTTCCTAATTTTCGATTGAGATTGTCGCAAAATTAAAATAAAAAGTTGTTGTCTAAGCATGAAAGTTTTGAAACATCTAACACATTCGAATTGTGACTGTTTTTTATATATAAATAACATATTAGGTTGGAGTAAAAGTGACTATAGTGGTATTGTGTGATATAATTTATATATAAAAAATAAGCGTAAAATAACACAAAAAATCTCAAATTTATAGAACATAATAAGAGGTTATTCGTGGCAGGAGGGTAGAAAGATTATGAACATATTTAAGAGCTGTAAAAAGACAATTACATATTTAGTAATATTAAGTATGGTTGTAGCAGGAGTAGTTCCTACATCTTTTGTAAAGGCAGAAGAAGAGAATACATCGGAAAATACTACAGAAGATTCTTTAATTTACAAAAACATCAAAGGTCAATGTGGTCCACAGACTTATTTTCAATTGGAAAAGGATGGAACACTGCGTATTACAGGTACGGGAGAGATAGATATAGAACAGTTTGATGACCTTCAAAAGGCAGAAATCTCTGATAAGGTTTTAAAAGTTGTCATGGACAATGAAATTACAAATATACCTGATGGAATGTTTAAAAACTATAAAAATATTAAAGAAGTTGAGCTTTCAAATGGTCTTGAAATCATAGGCAATAATGCTTTTGCAAACTGTAAAAGTTTGAAAGAAATAGTATTACTCAAGCATATAAGCAAAGTGTCTGATTATGCATTCTTTAATTGTACGGGGCTTGAATCTGTATACATTTTTTTGTCATCTAACGCAAATCCAAATGGACATTATGATAAAATTCCATGTGGAACAATTGAAGATAATGCTTTTTATGGATGTAATAATATGAAAGACGTAACAACAGGGTATGCAGTAAATTTCCCAAAATCATGGCCTGATAGTGTAGAAAAAATGCGTTTAAATTATGGTTTAACAGGATATGCAGAAGAACATGGAATTACTATAATAAGATTTTCATATGAGGGATATAATACATGGCCTGATGGTGGGGAAAATGTGGTAGGTTATACGGATGGATTCTATTTTGTTGGTAATAAAGGCGTTGTTATTAAAAAAGATATATTGCCGGAGTTAGGCTGTAAAACTGTAATAATAGGCAATGGAGTTGAAGGAATTGAGGCATCAGGGATGAGTTATAAAAGTGAACTTGAATATGTTTACCTGCCTGAGAGTATTAAATACATTGAAAATTATGCGTTTCAATATGATGCAAAACTTAAAGAAATCACAATTCCAAGTAAGGTACCCAAGATAGAAAATCATACCTTCGATAATTGCCCTGAATTGACTACTATGACAATCAAAAATCCTAATATCAAACTGGCAAAAAAAGGTATGCCTATGAATTTGAAAACAATATATGGCTTTAGAAATTCTACAGCACAGCAGTATGCTGAAGAAAATGGGATCGAGTTTATCAGTATTGATATTGATAAGGAAGAGGAAACAACTACTACGGAATCAACCACTCAGGCTACAACGATTACAACTACAAGTCAGATTACAACGCCAGAACTTATCACTGATCCAATTACATCAGAGATTACAGCAGGGTCCACTACTGTTCCTAAAATATCAGAAACTGTAACAGACCCAAAAGTAGAAACGACTGAAAATACAACTGAAACAGAAGAAACTACTATGAATTCAACAACTGTCAATGTTACATCTGCAGATGTCAGTACAACAACAGAAGAAAGCAAAACAAATGAGAGTTTTTCGGAAGAATCAACATCAGATTCAACTACCGATAAAATATTTTCTACTACAATTATAACTGAAAAACAATCTTTTGAAGTTGTGACATCCGGCGAAACTGGCAGAAAAGAAAAACTTTCATTAAGCAGTGTAAAAGAGAAAAATTATCATACAGTCAGATTGACATGGAAAAAGATAAACACATCAAAGGATTATGAGATATATAGAGCTGAAAAGAAGTCGGGAAAATACATATCGGTTAAGAAACTGAAAAGTGGTGTTTATTCCGATTCAAAAGTTAAGGCCGGAAAGAAATACTTTTACAAAATAAGAACTACTTCAAATGATGGTAAAGTCATATGGTCGGGTACTAAAGAAATTTATGTAAAGGGCACACCTAACAGACCTAAACTGTCCATAAAAAAGACCAAAAGTAAATGGACACTGACATGGGGGATAATTGGTGATAACAGCAAAGGATTGCAGGTGTACATGAAAACCAGCAAAAAAGGCAAATTTGTAAAGGTAAATGAAGTTAATAAACTTAAAAAGAAAAAGAACAAAAAAGGTATAACCGGTATGTCCGGTAGCCGCAGTTCTTTGGATAAAAAAGTTACATATTTCTTTAAAGTAAGAACCTACGCAGTTGTAAATGGCAAAAAGGTTTACAGCCGATGGTCTAAGGTAAAGAAAATGAAAGGATAAAAGTAAAAAGATATGTTATCTATCAAAGTGGTAGATAGCATATTTTTTTGTGGGAAAATTGGTTAGAAAGGGGTCAGTTGTTGAAAAAAAAAGGTGTGGCATATGGTAAAATAATACTAAAGGCAAGAAGGGAAAAAGTTCATTTAAATAACGGAAAAAGTTTGCATAAGTCCCATTTAATGGATACCCTATATGGTATTATTATTGTAATGATAAAAGAAACCATAAAAACAACAAAGGAGGATAAATTTATGGGTGAGGTAAGAACAGATTTTAGCATTAGTATGTCAACAAAAACAGACTATGAGTTGGTAGAGATTATAATTAAAAACCTATTTGATGCAGAGCCATGTCAGGAAGTAGTTTATGATAAGGAAAATTTATGGATAACTGTTGATGATTGGCTTGCCGATATGGATGATGTTGTTGAACTTGCAAAAGTAGTGAGAAATCAGCTTCTTGAAGTGGCAGGGGAGGATGATAGACGAAGAGAAATATGTGAAAAGGTATCTTATGATATTGAGGGAATAACATTGTATTATAACTGTGGTGAGATGGTTAAATTTAATATAGAAAAGAAAGATAAGAAGATTATTGTAAGACGAACTGACAATTTCTGTGAGGTGGACTGGAGTCAATTTGAAGATTATGAGAAATTTTGTGAAGAACTTGGTGATTACATTAGAGAATACGTTAGTGAGGATTTCTTTAATAATCATAGATATGGTTATTGTACATGTACAGAGACAGATGTATATGTTTATGATACACCAGATTATGGAAAACCGTATGACATTGAAGCACATAAGGAAACTGGAGAGGTCTACTCCCTAAACGATACAATAATCGAATATTTGAAGGAAAATAATCTTCCATATGATGATAAGACAATTGAGGAGCTTTCAGTTGACGATGTTTACGACATCCTAGGTGGAACTTACGGAAAAAACAGTGATAAGGAATAACAAAGGAGGATAATAATTATGAGCAGAGATATTGATTACGAAAATTTACGAAGTGATTTGGAGGATTATTATGGAACAGCTATGTTTTCAGGAGCAGGAATGGCAATGGATGATTTAGAGGAAGTAGACAGAGCATCAGAAGAAAAGCTCATTGAAATAGCAAAACGAGAAAAAATTGATTTAAGCAAATATGAGAAATAGTGGAGGATAGCAAAGTGAAGTTATTTGTTACAGGTGATAATCACATCGGAAGAAAATTTGATAAATACAGTATTAAAAATCAGTTGGTAGAAAGCAGATTCACTTGCCTTAAAGATATGGTTGAAACTGCAGAAAAAGAGCAATGTGAGTTTTTCGTTATCACGGGAGATCTTTTTGATAATACTTATGCAATAACAAAAAAGGATGTTAAACGTGTAGTTGAGATTCTTGCAGGTTTTAATCAGAATGTTTTGGTGCTTCCCGGAAATCACGATTTTTATTCAGGTAATGAACAGCTATGGAATGATTTTATGACTATGGCAGATGCTCATAGCAATATTATTGTACTTAATGAATACCAGCCGTATGAATTTGATAGTAGTGATGGACCGGCTGTTTTTTTTCCTGCTTATTGCGATAGTAAGCATAGTGACACTAATCGCTTGGATTGGATAAAGGAAGAGAATATTGATGGTGTGAGCAAGTATAATATTGGTATTGCTCATGGCGCTTTGGAAGGACTTGCAATTGATACAGAAGGGGCGTATTTTCCAATGACTAGAACTGAGCTTGACAGTATTCCAATGGATGTGTGGTTATTGGGACATGCTCATGTGACAGAACCTGCAATTCCAGCTAATGAGGAAAAGACAGGCTATACTATTTTTAATGCCGGAACACATGAACAACTTGATTTGCACAATAATACAGAAGGTAATGCCTTTGTAATTACATTGCAGAACAACGATGGAATTAAGAAAATTTTGGCTAAACGTGTAGTAACCGGAAGAATAAGATACTACGATGAGAAGTTGGCTTTTAATGCTACAGACAATAAGTCTTTAGAAGAGACTATCGAAGAATTGGTAAAAGATTATTCTAGCAACTCAATTGTAAGACTGACAATCTCCGGAAGTATAGATGCATCTGAATATCAGAAAAAAGAAGCAATTTACGAGGCTCAACTTAGTAGATTCTTGAACTACAAGATTCTTGATAATGATTTAAGTGAGAAGATTACCAGTGAAAAGATTGAAAATGAGTTTTCAGAAATTGGTTTTGCAGCCAAATTTTTGGAAGGTCTATTGGATGATCCGGTGGAGCTTCAGATGGCGTATGATATTGTGAAATCATTGAAATAGAGGAGGTTGTACATATGAATATTAAATCAGTTAAAACTAGACAGTTTGCAGGTATTAAGAATAAAGAGGTAGAATTTGAAGACGGACTAAATGTATTGGTTGGTAATAATGAGACCGGTAAAAGTACCATGGTTGAGCTTATTTATCAGACTTTATATAGAGACTCTAAGCTTAGTAGGAGTAAGAAAGAAGACAAAGATTTCATTGCAAGATTTATGCCTTCTGATTCCAAGGGAGATGTTGTAGATGGAACGTTAGTGTTCGCTACAGATGATGGTCTGTATACCCTTCAGAAGAAGTGGGGGGCTTCAGAGATGTGTGAACTAGAGTCTTCAAACGACGGAATTATTGCAAATGAGAAAAAGATTAGAGAGATAATTGATGGTGAATTGGTTTACAAGAAGGGGCTTTATGATGATGTGGTTTTTGCATCTCAAAAAAGTCAGGCAAATGTGGTTGAACACATTTTAAACAAGCTAGACAAAAAAGCACTTGTAAAACAGGATTTGGTTTCTATTATTGCGTCTGAAGGAATGTCATCAACAGAAGGGATTGCTCCGGAAGAAATTGAAAAGATTATTCAGGAAAAGATTGATGCACTTAGTGGACATTGGGATTTTGCAAATGATGGTCCTGATAAAAAACGAGGAATTAAAAATAAATGGGTTCAAGGTGTAGGAGCTATTCTGGAGGCTTATTATACTAAAGCAGAACTTGAGTATGCTTTGCAGAAGAGTGAACTTGCTGAAAAAGCTATTGATAATGACAATAACAAAATCAATGAAGCTAAAGAAAAGCTAGAAAATTATCAGGCTGAAAAAGACGAGTATGAACGTTATGCAGCAGCGCTTGCTGCTTATAATAGTAATATGGAACTTAGGAATAAGTATTTAAAGGAGATAAATAAAATTTCTGCAGATTTAAAGGAATATCCGCAACTTCTCAAAGAATATGAAGGAGCTTTACATTTAAAGACGCTCGCTAAGGCTCAGGATATAATTTCGAAGTATAAAGAAATCCAAGCGGCAAAAGATAGTCTTGATGAGGCAAAAAAAACAATCGAAGGTAAGATAGAAATAACTGCTGAAGATGAGAAAAAGCTTGATACTCTTGAGTCAGATATTAACAGTTTGCAAGCACAGCTTTCTAATCTTAATTCTGTAGCTAATATTAAGAAACTTGGAAACACCGATATTCAGGTCAAATCAGTTGCTACAGGCAAGGACATAGATATTTCTGCCGGTGAATTTGATATTAATGAAACTGTAGAGATTACAGTTCCAGGTGTTATGAGTATGATAATTGCAGCAAAGGGCGTAGATGTGGAAGATGTTAAGCGACAGCTTGATGAGAATAATAAGGAGAGAGAAGCACTTCTTTCAAAATGCAGAGTTAAGAATCGTGATGAACTTAGAACTAAGAAGGAGGAGTATACAGAAGCATATCATAATTTAAGTGCTGCTCAGAAAGATTATGATGATCGTATAGAAGGCATAGATCTTGATAAGCTTGATGAAGATTATGAACATCATAAGGAAAAGTCTTCAGAACTGGATGGACTTGATAAGAAAATTAAGGAACTTTGCGGTTCTGAATCAATAGATTCTTATGAAGCAATGTTAAAACAGAAGTGCAATTCCATAGAAGGAGAATATGATGCCGAGTCACCCGTTGATTGCATGAAGAAAAATCTTAAAGTGGCAGAAGCCAAACTTGCAGAGATTGAATCGAAACAGGATGATGTTGAAAACATTCCAAAGAAGTATCGTGATATTGATGATGTCGAAGTTTACAAAGAAACACTTAAATCCAATATTGAAGATGCTACCAACCAGATTGAAGAGGCAAAGGAAGCTCTCAGTGAGCATGAAAAAGAGCTTGGTGATGTGGCACCTGAGGATTTGAGAACTCAAATTGATGATGCAACAATAGAATTTCAGAAACTTAAGGATGACTGCGAAAGATGGAATCATATTTTAGCAGTTCTTAAAGCGACTCGTGAGAGTATGGCTGGCGAAAGTACAATGTCTGATGTTCAGGATAGGTTTGCAGAGTATCT
>ERZ839947.1575-NODE-1575-length-20580-cov-2.828551_pt1 | contig 20580 bp, 19 predicted proteins | sample MGYA00519908_ERZ839947 | MGnify/ENA primary metagenome ERZ839947 (study PRJEB31850, sample SAMEA3708857) | human gut metagenome | biome: human gut; feature: human-associated habitat; material: faeces | place: China | collected 2014 ... | reverse complement strand
AAATATTGCTTTAAAAAACGATGGTATTCCCCGCGTGAGCGGGGATGAACCTTGGGAAACGGGGGCATACAGCCGTCAAACTTTGTATTCCCCGCGTGAGCGGGGATGAACCTACACCTGGTACAATCTGCTCCACAAACCTCTGGTATTCCCCGCGTGAGCGGGGATGAACCCGCCCTCAATCTCGTAAATCTCGTTTTCTTTCAGTATTCCCCGCGTGAGCGGGGATGAACCCAGCTTAGATCAAGTTCTTGGCGGTGTGTCTGCGTATTCCCCGCGTGAGCGGGGATGAACCTGAAGACATGAGCAAAAATTATAAGGACTGGGAGTATTCCCCGCGTGAGCGGGGATGAACCTATCCATTTACAACTACCAAAATGTTGGGACGAGTATTCCCCGCGTGAGCGGGGATGAACCTGAGTGCGGCGGGTGCCATTGCTGGAACCGGTGGTATTCCCCGCGTGAGCGGGGATGAACCTAGCTTTTTCCACGTTTTCGGGTTTTGGTCCACGTATTCCCCGCGTGAGCGGGGATGAACCCGGTTCAGGATCTGTTTGATGCAATGTCAACAGGTATTCCCCGCGTGAGCGGGGATGAACCTCCAGGCTTCCAGCTTCTTCCGCGTTTACATGCGTATTCCCCGCGTGAGCGGGGGTGAACCTCATTCCGTCACATCCTTATACCTCATTTTCGGGTATTCCCCGCGTGAGCGGGGGTGAACCCCGAAGACCAGAGAGATTATGAGCATCGCTTTTGTATTCCCCGCGTGAGCGGGGATGAACCCATCCGGAACGCTTTATGTATGTAGCTGACGAGGTATTCCCCGCATGGGCGGGGGTGAACCTAGGCAGCTTAGCCCATCCGATCAGCCCGTCGTGTATTCCCCGCATGGGAGGGGGTGAACCTTACACGGATACGGCGGATGAAGGCTCCGATAAGTATTCCCCGCATGGGCGGGGGTGAACCTGTGTTTACGCACTTATCAATAGGTTTACCAAAGTATCCCCCCGCATGGGCGGGGATGAACCTTTTTCACCATCAAAATACAGGATCAGCTCGCCGTATTCCCCGCATGTGCGGGGATGAACCCCATATCATGAAGGTGTACAGAGTCCGCAAGCCGTATTCCCCACATAAACAAAGCAACATCTAATTGCCCAGTCTGTAAAATTTAAGCATTTCTTATGTGCAGATGCTCTTTGTAAAAGCAGCATTAATCTCTTGACAAACCAACTCAATATTGTTAGTGTATGGATGGATAAAATAGAACGTATCTATAGTCCTTGCGTACGCAGGGATGCTCCCTGATTAAATTCCAGAGATATAGTATTCCCCGCATCCGCGGGGCTAAAATCAACAAAAGAAAGCAAAGTCTACAAAGTTGTATCGATAAGTTGTATCTCTATCCAGCCTTGACGCCCCCAGCCTGCTGTGATAAAATCAATTTAGTGTTTTAAGGAGAAGTGGCGAGAAAATCTGCCGTGAATGTGCGAGCTGCCAAGCCTTTAATAAGGCCGGCAGCTCTTTTGGCATTGTTATGCATCCTATGAAAATTGCCAGGGGATATGTATGGGAGAAAACGGACAGGAGAAAGTAATTGAAAGACAGGTATATCAGACATTAAAAAGGCGGGTACGGCTATGGCTAAAAAGATCAAGATACGGAAAGTAAGCGCATGGACTATGGGGATAACTGTAGTGCTGGCGATCATGTTTGCGATCATTTCTTATAAGAGTGAGAAAGAATTCAGAACGCTTCGCATGACTACAGAACAATATATTGCCTGTGAAAAGGCGGCAAAACAGCTGCAAAATGGTTCTGCTTATCTGACAGAGCAGGTTCGCCTGTATGCGATCACCCGGGAAAGCAAGTATATGGATCTGTATTTTGCAGAAACGAATAGCCATCGCAGGGAAAATGCAGTGGAAAGCCTGAAGCAGTATTTTGATGGAACAGAGATATTTGACTCCTTAGAGGAAGCAATGGAATATTCCAGTGAACTGATGAACACGGAATATTATGCCATGCGTCTGGTGTCTGAGGCACTTTCCGTACCGGAAGATACCTGGCCGGAAGCCATAAAAAATGTACAGTTAAGTGAAGAAGACGCCCATTTGGGAAGAGACGGAAAACTGATCCGGGCAGGTAACATGGTCTGTGATGATGATTATGAAACCATGCGGACACGGATCAATTCAGATGTATCACGGTGTATGAACAGACTGATCAGCCAGACGAGGAATCGCCAGGGAAGAGCAACTACCATTTTCTCTGATATGTACATGAAACTGGAGATCGGCATTGTTCTTATGCTGGTGATCATGGTCTTTATCTGTCTGATGTTAAGATTTCTTATTGTCAGACCGCTTGTAAGCTATAACGAAAGCATAAAAAAAGGGGAAATATTCCCTGCGATCGGCGCTGCTGAACTGCAGAACCTTGCAAATACTTATAACAGAGTTTATCTGGAAAATCAGGAGACCCAGAAGCTGATCTGTCATCAGGCAGAGCATGATGCCCTTACAGAGGCATTAAACAGAGGTTCCTATGAAAAACTCCTTCATATTTATGAAACAGGAGATGCGCTTTTTGCCTTGATCCTTATTGATGTGGATATTTTTAAATCCGTAAATGATATATACGGACATGCAGTGGGAGATGCTATTTTACAGAAAGTGACCGGAAGCCTGAAAAAAGCATTCCGAAGCATCGACTATGTCTGTCGTATTGGCGGTGATGAATTTGCCGTGATCATGGTAGATGTGACCAGTGACCTGAAGTATACCATTGAAGATAAGCTTAAGTATGTTGGGGAAGAACTGGCAAAGACAGAGGGAGAAGTTCCGGCTGTAACCTTAAGCGTAGGTGTGGCATTCTCTGACAGGGAAAATCCGGGTGAGAGCATTTTCAAAGACGCAGATAAGGCCCTTTATCATGTAAAGGAAAACGGACGTAACGGCTGTGCTTTTTATAATGGTGCCAGCTCCCTGGAAAATGCAATGGAAAATCATGAAATGAAAGATCATGGAATGGAAAATTAGAACGGACGATCTGAAAATAAATATTTACAATCAGATGGTTATGTTTTATAATAAGCGCCGGGAATGAAGTTCTCCCAAGGGAAACCTGAACCGCTTAGAAATGTAAGCTGATGACTTCTGTGATGAAACATTCACGGAGTCACCAGCTTTTTTTGTTGCAATGGAGGCTGTTGATCTGCTGACAGTATATGAATTGATCAGGTTTGGGGATCCGTGCTATTAAAGGAGGAAAATGAACATCACTATCATTTGTATTTTTACTGGGTCTTGCCATGGCGGCGCTGTGCCAGAAATTTAAGATACCCCGTATCATTGGCATGTTGGTCACAGGTATTTTACTGGGGCCCTGTGTATTAAACTGGCTTTCAGAGTCGATCCTGGGGATCTCTTCGGAATTGCGGCAGATGGCATTGATCATCATACTGTTAAAAGCGGGATTGTCCCTGAATTTGGCAGATCTAAAGAAAGTAGGCAGACCGGCTCTTATGATGTCCTGTGTTCCTGCCAGTTTTGAAATTCTGGCCTTTGTTATTTTTGCCCCGGCTATCCTGCATATTTCAAGAGTGGAAGCGGCTGTAATGGGAGCTGTTTTAGGCGCAGTGTCACCGGCAGTTGTGATCCCGCGAATGGTTCAGCTGATGGAGACAAAATATGGAACAGACCAGAGAATTCCGCAGATGATCATGGCCGGTGCATCCTGTGATGATATTTTTGTGATCGTCCTGTTTTCCACATTCACCAATATGGCTCAGGGCGGCAGTGCACATGTTGCAGATTTTATCAATATTCCGGTATCCATTCTTTTAGGCATAGCACTGGGAGCAGTGGCAGGATACGGGCTCAGCTTGTTCTTTGAAACAGCTTATGCAAAAGAACATTATGTGCGCAACAGTATGAAAGTAATTCTGATCCTGGGAATGTCATTTTTCTTAATGTCTGTGGAAACATGGTTAAAGGGAAAGGTATCTGTTTCCGGTCTGCTGGCAGTTGTAAGTATGGCAGCAGTGATCCGGATCAAATGTATTCCCAAGGTATCAAAACGTCTTTCAGAGAAATTTGGAAAACTGTGGATTGCAGCAGAGGTGATCCTTTTTGTACTGGTAGGTGCAGCTGTGGATATCCGTTATACCATGCAGGCAGGGATCGCAGCAGTGCTGATGATCTTTGTGGGCTTAATGTTCCGGGCTGTGGGAGTATCCCTTTGTATGCTGGGCACGAAATTAAACAAAAAAGAGCGGCTGTTTTGTGTGATCGCCTATCTTCCAAAAGCAACGGTACAGGCAGCGATCGGATCCGTACCTCTTGCAATGGGATTGCCCTGTGGCCAGATCGTTCTGTCAGTAGCGGTTTTAGCAATCCTGATCACAGCGCCTTTAGGAGCAGCAGGAATGGATCTGACTTATGATAAACTGCTGGTACGATCAGAAGACTGACCAGCAAACTGGTTCCTGTATTTTAAGGGAGAAAGGCCATAGGCACCCCGGAACTGTTCAATAAAATGGCTGATCTGATTGTATCCTACGTCAGCACTGATCTCAGATATAGGTTTTTTCGTGTTTAGGATCAGATTTTTTGCCATATAAAGCCGGTATTCGTTCAGGTATTTAATAGGGGACAGCCGGGTATATTTACGGAACAGGTCGGTACAGCGATTCTTATTGATGATCCCGTAGGCAGCGATCTGGCGGACTGTCAAAGGATCCTGATAATGGCTGTGGACGAAACTTAACATGGACTGGAACAATTCTTTTTCTTCTTTATCGTTCTGGTCCGGTTTTTCATCAAAGGAGCGGATCAGTTCCTCAAATACCTGGGATAGAAAATTTACAATGGAAAAATATCCCAAAGGTTCGCTGGTCTGATCTAAAAGACTTTCTAAAATGTTGATCTGGCCCGGATTTAAAAGCTGGATGGAACTGGTGAAATTTTCGTTTTCCAGGAAAGGCCGGATATAGTGTTTTAAGATCATGGGATGGAAAATGTCAGGAGAAAAGTTGATACACAGGGAACAGGTATCTTTTTCGGTGGTGCGGGAACTGTGAAGCTGATGGTCCTTTACCAGAAGGATCTTATCTCCGGACAGGCGGAGAGAGTCACCATTGATGCAGTATTCCAGCTCTCCCTCTGAAACCCAGTTTAATTGCAGCTCATTGTGCCAGTGGAAAGGTGTGGAGTCACTGGCAGCATGGTGATAGGTCTGTGTGAAAATGGCAACAGGAAAGTCTTCTGACAGGTAATTGACTTTTTCCTGCAGGTCATCGGTAGTGGATATGACAAATTCAGTTCCGGCCTGATTGCATTTTGGAAAGGAAACATTCATAAAGTATCATTCTCCTTTTGTATATGTATGTTTGTATATTTAGTATGTTCAGAGTCTTTTCTGATATGAATTGTCCAAAGTATATCACTTTTCCCTGTTTTTCGGAATGGGGACAGTGATAATCTGGTACAAATGTGATATAATCCGTTCTATTAGTGATAGAAACATAAGGTCCATGTGACTATACTGAGGGTACAGACCGGACAGAACGCTGCCGGATAAAATGAGGAGGTCATATTATGATATCTGTAAACGGAGAAAGATTACTGGCAAGGATCAACGAACTGGGAGCAATTGGAAAGGACGCAGAGGGAAGAAGAACCCGACTGGCTGCTTCTGATACAGAAAAACAGGGCAGGGACCTGGTTTCCAAATGGATGAAGGAAGCTGGCTTAGAGGTAGTAGTAGACCGGATCGGAAATATTTTCGGTATCTGGGAGACTCCTGAAAATAAAGATCAGGCGCCCCTTATGATCGGTTCCCATATTGATACGGTCATCAATGCTGGACAGTATGACGGATGTCTGGGTGTGATCTCCAGTATTGAAGTGATCAAAACTTTAAAGGATGCAGGAATGGTTTCTGCAAGGCCTATTGTTGCAGCTGCTTTTACTAATGAGGAAGGTGTCCGCTATTCACCAGATATGATGGGATCTTTAGTTTATGCTGGCGGTATGGATGTAGAAGACGCTCTGGATGCAGTAGGAACAGATGGAACTGTTTTAAGAGATGAATTAAAGCGCATCGGATATGAAGGAACCGTAGAGCCTGGATTTATTAAACCATATGCATTTGTGGAACTGCACATTGAACAGGGACCGATTCTTGACCATGAGGGCATTCGCATCGGCGCAGTAGAGAACCTTCAGGGCATCCACTGGCAGAGAGTTACGATCGAAGGTGCTGCAAACCATGCAGGAACCACACCAACTGCATTAAGACATGACGCAGGACTGGCAGCAGCAAAGGTAAATGTATTCTTAAGACAGTTAGTGGAGAAGTCAGGGGGCGTTGCTACCGTAGGCTGTATTGAATTTAAGCCAAATGCCATCAACGTTATCCCTTCAAAGGCTGTATTTACTGTGGATTTAAGAAACCCAGACAAAGAAAAGCTGGATAATGACGAGAAGATCCTGGCTGCGTATTTAAAGGATCTGGCAAAAGAAGATGATGTTAAGATCTCCACCGAGCATCTGACAGAATTTGATCCGGTTCCATTTGACGAAGGCATTGTAGAAAAAGTGGAAAAGGCAGCAAAAGCCCATGGTTTAAGTGTAAGACGCATCACTTCCGGCGCAGGGCAGGATGCCCAGATGATCGCAAGGATCTGCCCGACAGCTATGATCTTTGTACCAAGCGTTAAGGGCATCAGCCACAACCCGGAAGAATATACCAAAGACGAAGACGTACTGGCAGGCGCAGGCGTATTCTTAGATGTTGTAATGGACATGGCAGTTGTGGGAGTGCCAGCGGCACGTAACAACTGACTTTCATTTATAGCGGCATAAAAATACCCCGGACCAGTCATGGCATCTGCCATATTTTCTGGTCCAGGGTATCCCTGCTGCAGCTGTCGCTGCCTTTTATCTTTTGTTTAAGGTGATCACATGATTGTGCCTGTTGTCACCAGTGGTCCGCCGCTTATGCAAGCGCTTCTTCTTCATTCTCCAGCAAAGTACTTTCATACTTATCCAGGATGATGCTTTGTATCATTTCCCTAGTACCGGAATTGATCGGATGGGCGATGTCGCGGTATTCGCCATCTGCTGCCTTGCGGCTTGGCATGGCGATGAACAATCCCTTTTCTCCCTCAATGACTTTGATATCGTGGATCACGAATTCATTGTCTAAGGTGATGGAGACGATTGCTTTCATCTTCCCTTCTTTCTCCACCCGTCTTACTCTCACATCTGTTACCTGCATGCTTTAATACTCCTTCCGCTTCCTCCGTCAGCCCCCGTGCTGCACCCCTTCTGAAGGAATCAGAAAAAAACGGGCCGCACTATTTACTACTTATCTACAGTGTGTAGCGTTCATTCTTCTCAATAACGATCTTGATGTTATCAGGTGTTCCGATATAGGTTGTATTGGCGCGGATGGTATCCCGGCTCTCTACGATACAGTTCTCGATCACTGTATTATCACCAATATAAACATCATTTAAGATAATAGAATTCTTGATGATACAGTTATTTCCAACGTATGCCTTCTTAAAGAGGATAGAGTTTTCTACCGTACCATTTAAAATACATCCACTGGAAACAAGGCTGTTCCTAACAACTGCTCCTGGATTGTATTTTGCCGGTGGAAGATCATCGATCTTGGTATAAACATCCGGATACTGTTTGAAGAAATAATCTCTTACTTCCGGCTTTAAGAAATCCATGTTGGTCTTATAGTAAGAATCAACGGTTGCAATATTGCTCCAGTAGCTGTCTAACTTATAAGCATAGATCCTCTTTAAGTTCTTATAACGTACCAGGATATCATTTACCAGGTCGTATCTGTCTTCTGCTGCGCAGCGCTCTAACAGCTCGATCAGCTGTCTTCTGCGGATAACATAGATACCACAGGAAATGGTGGTAGCGTCAGAAGCCATTGGCTTTTCTTCAAAATCAGTGATGCGTCCGTCATCATTTAACTTAACGCATCCGAAACGGGTAACATCCGTTCCCTCTTCCATATCTTTGCAGACAACGGTAATATCCGCTTTCTTCTCAATATGGTATTCCAGAACCTTGTTGTAATCCAGCTTATAAACGCCGTCACCAGAGGTGATAACTACATATGGCTCATGGCTGTTCTTTAAGAAGGTCAGGTTCTGGTAAAGAGCATCTGCTGTACCACGGTACCAGTCTCCGTTTTCAGGAGTAATGGATGGTGTAAATACATACAGTCCGCCCTGCTTACGTCCGAAATCCCACCACTTGGAGGAACTCAGATGAAGGTTTAAGGATCTGGAGTTATACTGTGTAAATACAGCCACATTCTGAATGTGGGAGTTTGTCATATTGCTTAATGCAAAGTCAATACTGCGGTAGCTTCCTGCAACCGGCATAGCGGCTACGGCTCTCTTGTTGGACAATTCCCGCATTCTCTTGCTGTTTCCACCTGCTAAAACAATACCGATTGCTCTCATTTCACGCCACCTGCCTTTATAATGTAATTTCCGCTTGCCAGTAATCCATCAGGATAGTCGCCTACGGTGGTCTCGCCTGCTATGGCGGTATTCTTTCCGATCTTTACGCCGTCCGGGATAATGGAGTTCTCGCCGATGGTAGCCAGGTCAAACTGATATACCTTCTGGTCATATGTACTTGGTGCGTATTCGCCAACACCGATCTGAACATCGGAACCAACTTTTACATTTTCTGCGATAATGGCCTTTTCAACGGATGTGCCTGCGCCGATGACGCTTCCCTGCATAACAATAGAGTCCTTAACAACAGCACCCTTTGCAATGGTAACGCCTGCTCCGATAACGGAGTTGATAACATCACCGTAAACTTCTGTACCTTCGCCAACGATACTGCGCTCAATGTGAGCATCGGAAGCAATGTACTGAGGCGGGATCACATCACTCTTGGTGTAGATCTTCCAGTATTCTTCATACAGGTTGAACTCAGGAATGATATCGATCAGCTCCATGTTTGCTTCCCAGTAAGAGCCAAGAGTACCTACATCCTTCCAGTAGCCATTGTACTCATATGCGAAGCTGCGGTCGCCCTTTGCGTGGCAGTATGGAATGATATGTTTACCAAAGTCACATCCAGGCTCGTCCTTCATCTTGATCAGAGCCTCTTTCAGAACCGGCCAGCTGAAGATATAGATACCCATAGAAGCCAGGTTGCTTCTTGGAACAGCTGGTTTTTCCTCAAACTCTGTAATACGGTTATGTTCATCAGTGATCAGGATACCGAAACGGCTTGCTTCTTCGATCGGTACCGGCATAGCAGCAATGGTGATATCCGCATTATTTGCTTTGTGATAATCAAGCATTACTTCATAGTCCATTTTGTAAATGTGGTCACCGGAAAGGATGAGCACATACTCTGGGTTATATGCTTCCATATACTCCAGGTTCTGATAAATAGCATTGGCAGTACCGGTATACCAGTCACTTCCCTTGCTTCTTTCATATGGAGGTAAGATTGTCACGCCGCCAACATTTCTGTCCAAATCCCACGGAATACCAATTCCGATATGTGAATTTAAACGTAAAGGCTGGTACTGTGTCAGAACACCAACGGTGTCAACACCGGAGTTGATACAGTTGCTCAGCGGAAAATCAATGATTCGGTACTTCCCCCCAAAAGATACCGCCGGCTTGGCTACTTTCTGTGTAAGAACGCCAAGACGGCTTCCTTGTCCGCCAGCTAAAAGCATGGCAATCATTTCTTTTTTAATCACGTTATCACCTCTTGCTGTTATATAATTTTGGTAAACATAATTATACCACAAACTTTATAAATAGTACACAAATATTTTAATATATTTTGTGTTTTTTATGCAGTTTTCCGACATTTTTCGATATCATGTTTTATATTTTACACTTTTCCCAAGATGTTGTGCCCTAAAAATCCTCCGGGCACTATATGTCCCCCGCCATTAACCAAGTGTGTTGGTAGGTGGGACATTTTTTCCTTTTCATGGCTGTACCGGGACCCTGCATTTAAAAGCGCTAGGAAAACCTGCATAAACGCATGAAAACCTTGAAACATTATGTGAAATACCTTATAATACCTTATAATATTGCATTTTTGCTTTTAGAAATTTTGTATTGGAGAAAAGGAGATATTACTCATCATGGATTTAGTTACAGTAAGAGAACTTTATAAAAATCCGGAAAAGTTCCTGGACAAGGAAATTACCGTTGGCGGATGGATCCGCAGCCTTCGTGATTCCAAGGCATTCGGTTTCATCGTTATCAGCGACGGAACTTATTTCGAGACACTTCAGGCAGTTTACCACGACACTCTGGAAAACTTCGCTCAGGTTTCCAAGTTAGGCGTTGGAACCGCTATCATCGTTAAAGGTACTTTAGTTGCTACCCCACAGGCAAAGCAGCCATTTGAGATCCAGGCTACTGAGGTTACTGTTGAAGGTCCATCTGCATCTGATTACCCACTGCAGAAAAAGCGCCACTCTTTCGAATACCTGCGCACTATTTCACATTTACGTCCAAGGACCAACACTTTCCAGGCCGTATTCCGCGTACGTTCCCTGATTGCCTATGCCATCCATCAGTATTTCCAGGAAAAGGACTTCGTTTATGTCCACACCCCACTGATCACAGGAAGCGACTGTGAAGGTGCAGGTGAAATGTTCCAGGTTACTACTATGGATCTGAACAACATTCCAAAGAATGAAGACGGAACCGTTGATTACAAGCAGGATTTCTTCGGAAAGCCAACCAACCTGACTGTAAGCGGCCAGTTAAACGCAGAGACCTACGCAATGGCATTCCGCAACGTATATACTTTCGGACCTACCTTCCGTGCAGAGAACTCCAACACCACCCGTCATGCAGCTGAGTTCTGGATGATCGAGCCGGAGATGGCCTTCGCTGATCTGGATGATGATATGCGCGTTGCAGAAGGCATGTTAAAGTATGTCATTAAGTATGTATTAGAACATGCTCCGGAAGAGATGAACTTCTTCAACAACTTCGTAGACAAGGGTCTGTTAGACCGTTTAAACAACGTTCTCAACTCTGAGTTCGGACGCATTACCTACACCGAGGCAGTGGAACTGTTAATGAAGCACAATGACAAGTTCGACTACAAGGTATCCTGGGGCTGCGACCTGCAGACTGAGCATGAGCGTTACCTGACCGAAGAGATCTTCAAGAAACCAGTATTCGTTACTGATTATCCAAAGGAGATCAAGGCATTCTACATGAAGATGAACCCAGACGGCAAGACCGTTGCTGCTGTAGACTGTCTGGTTCCTGGAATTGGCGAGATTATCGGCGGAAGCCAGCGTGAAGATGACTATGACAAGCTGGTTGCAAGAATGGATGAGCTGGGACTTAAGAAAGAGGATTACGGATTCTACCTGGATCTTCGTAAATACGGTTCTACCCGCCATGCAGGCTTCGGACTTGGCTTTGAGCGCTGCGTAATGTATCTGACCGGTATGTCCAACATCCGCGACGTTATCCCATTCCCAAGAACTGTAAATAACTGCGAGTTATAATATCAATATACGACGCAAAGCAATCCATCTGTTTTGCACCATATGTACTCTCGAGACTCTTTTGCGCAGGTGCAAGAAACGTTTCGGGAGTATATCTATTTAAAGGAGAAATTCATGAAATTTATCCACACAGGTGATATCCACTGGGGAATGACTCCCGATGCAGATAAACCCTGGGGAAGTGAACGGGCCCAGGCGATCAAAGATACCTTTAAGAAGATCATTGCCCAGGCTGGAAAAATGCAGGCAGACTGTCTGTTCATCAGCGGTGATCTGTTCCATCGCCAGCCACTGGTGCGGGACTTAAAAGAAGTCAACTATCTGTTTACCACCATTCCCAATGTAAAAGTTATCCTCATTGCAGGAAATCATGACCGCATACGGGAAAACTCCGCTCTTTTAAGCTTTTCATGGAGCCCCAATGTTACTTTTTTCATGGACCCGGACCTTAATTCCGTTTATTTTGAGGATATCAATACGGAAATTTACGGTTTCAGTTATCACACCAGAGAGATCAAAAAACCTCTGTTAGAAGATATGCAGGTTTCCGTGAACAATCATATCCAGATCCTGATGGCACATGGCGGAGACACTGCCCATCTGCCTATTAACTTTAACAGCCTGGAGTTATCCCCATTTTCTTACATTGCACTGGGACATATCCACAAAGCGCAGGTCATTGCCGAGGATAAAATGGCTTACTGTGGATCACCGGAACCTTTGGATCTGACAGAAACGGGAGTCCATGGATATTTTACCGGCGAGATCCATCCTGAGACCCATAAATTAACACACCTGGAATTTGTTCCTGCTGCCACCCTTCAATATCTGCCTCTGGCAGTAAAAGTTTCCAGAGAAACCACAAACATGGAACTGGCTGACCGGATCATGGCAGAGATCCGCAAACGCGGGGAAGAAAATATTTATCGTTTCCGTTTAAAAGGCATGCGCGACCCAGATATAGAATTCGACTTATCTTCTTTGGAAGCACAGTTTCGCATTGCAGAAATTATTGACGATACAGAGCCGGATTACGATTTTTCTGCCCTGTTTGCAGAGCATTCCAGTGACATGATCGGATTTTTCATCCAGGCACTTCAGAAAGAAGATATGAGTCCTGTAGAGAAAAAAGCACTGTATTATGGAGTAAATGCCTTACTCCACACTACTGACGAAAGGAGCTGACCCAATGAAGATACTCAGTCTGCATATTGACGGCTTTGGAAAATTTCATGACAGGGACATTTCCTTTGAAGATGGCTTAAATGTAGTCTATGGAAAAAATGAAGCCGGAAAATCCACTTTACATACATTTATCAAGGGCATGCTCTTTGGCATTGAGCGCCAGCGGGGCCGCGCTTCTAAAAATGATACCTATTCCAAATTTCAGCCCTGGACCCAGAGCGGGGTCTATGAAGGTTTCCTGCGGGTTGAATGTGACGGGGAAGTTTACCGCATTGAGCGCCGTTTCCAGAAGGGGGACAAGCGCCTGTGCGTGATCAACGAAACCTCAGGAAAAGAAGAAGAAAATACAACTGCATTATTGGACAAGCTGCGCTGCGGCCTGTCTGAAACTGCCTATGACAATACCATCAGTATCGGTCAGTTAAAATGTGCCACTGACGGCGGAAGATGTAAAGGAACTGGAGACCATCCTCTGGAGTGAAGTGGGCTCCCGGGAGGACTATGAGGCGGAACTGGGAGCCAAGCCCCTGGGTGAGTTTGTTCGGGAGATCGTGGGTATGGATATGAATGCCGCTAAGGAGGCATTTGCCCAGTACTTAAGCGATGTCAACCTGGACAGCCGGCAGATCTACTTCGTCAACCAAATTGTGGAGTACATCGTCCATAACGGGGTCATGAAGGATCTGTCTGTGCTTCAGGAACCGCCCTTCACAGATCGGGGAAGTATCGTAGAGATATTCACAGACCTGTCCCTGTGGGCTGGAATCAAGAGCGTGATTGACCGGATCAACGCCAACGCCGCGGCGTAAAATTGTACCCATAATAAATGAGGATAACGGATGTAGCCTTTAGGTCGAATCTGTTGTCTTAATCCAACATCCTCTGCGCTAAAGCGATTCGAACAAATTTTCTATAAAGGCATTGACACAGAACACCTGTTCTGGTAGAATGAAATCACAATCTGAATAGTCGCAAAATGCTGCACCGAGCAAAGGGGTGCGCTGGCAGCCAGTCAGCGTAGAATGAAAAGTCTCCACCGAATCGCCGGGCGCATGAGAAACATACGAAACAAGGCAGGTAGGTTCCTGCCAAGTGTCGAGTTGTTCTCATGTGCCCGGTTTTTATTTTTCTCAGAAGCGTCTTTGTCCGTGCCCGAGCAGCAAGAAGTTGTCCAAACGCCGGTCAGAGAGGAGGTGCAGGTCAAGATTGCAGAACCGCAGAAATCATGCAGAGAAGAAAAAAGAGGAGGTAACCTGAATGAAAAAATCGATCTACAAAAGCTACGACGAACTGCCGCTGATGCTGAACATGAAGCAGCTCTCGGATCTTCTTGGTATCTCAGATGCCAGCGCCTATGAGCTGGTCCAGGAGGAGGACTTCCCCTCTCTGCGCATCGGCAAGCGCATCGTAGTCCCCAAGGAGGAACTGCGGAGATGGATCTCTGCACACACGAAGGGAGGACAGGGCTGATGGGAAATCAGAAGCGAGATGTGAAGAAATATTTCTTCATGTTCCCTAACGCGGTGTTCGAGTTAGGGCTCCACGTGTATGAGCTGGCCATCTACGCCTACCTGCTGCGGATCGAGGACCGGCGGACCTGGCAGTGCGTGGTCAGCTATCCCACCATCGCGGACAAGCTGGGGATCTCAGTCAACACCGTGGCCAAGTATGTGGGACTACTGGAGGAACACGGTCTCATCACCACGGAGCGCACCGACGTCATCACCCGGGACGGACTCAGGCGCAACGGATGTCTCCGGTACACCATCCTGCCGATCCAAAACGCGATTGCTCTCTATCACGAGCGGCAGCTGTCCGCGCTAGAACAAGCAACAACTCGACAGCGAGCGCAGCAGCGAGCGGAGAAGTCCGGCGTGGAGTTCCTTCCATCGGACAAGGAGCAGAGCGCGTGACCACGCCGCTGTGCAGCCTGTGATGAGTTGTGTGCGGCGATGACGGTGCCGGTGGGGTACAATCCCGTCCAAGATGCAGGGCGCGGTGTGCGGGCTGTGTGCCCCAAGCGTCCGGCTCTCCCAAACCAAAATGTTCGGGTGCAGCAGCCGGTCGATTTTAGTGCAGGATAAAGGCAGGGGGTCGCAAGCGCCCCTTCAGCCGGTCACACCGTCCCGCAAAGCGGGGCGGCACAAGGGATCGCGGGTCTTCGGAGGCGGGGGGCATAGGTGGTCGGTTTGGATCAATTCGGGCGTCACAGGTGGCCGGAATGGAGGAGGAAATCCCGCAAGTCCGCTGAAACCAAGCGGTTCGGAGGTGCACCTGCGGGGGTCACCGCGGGGATATTGGCCCGTTTTGAGCCGATTTCAGCACTGTTTAAAATTGTGAATGTTCTGATAATAAAACGAGGTTCCAGTGGCTATTTTCCGTTTCTGTGGTATGGTGTGTTGCTGACAAGGAGAGGAGGTACACATCATGCGAGAAACACTGGAAGATCTGTACTACGGGAACATCACGCCATACGACCGCCAGATCCGTTCCGGCACGTCCCTGATGAAAGCGATGGAGCAGTCTCAGGAGTGCGAAGAGCAACTCACAAAACTGCTGGAAGGCGAAGCCCACAGTCTGCTGCTGCGGCTCATCAACGCGGAAAACGAGATCGGCAGCACGCTGGCTCTGGAGAATTTCATCCTGGGCTTCCGTCTGGGAATGCGTCTGATTCTGGAAGCGCTGGACGAGGACGATGGCAGTCTGGTGGAACTGCTCCGCAGAGATGACCGAAGGGAGGAGCAAGAATGACCACAAACCACCTGCCCATCCAACGCTGTCACTACTGCGGCAGTGACGACCTTGGTCTGGGCTGGCAGCACGGCGAGGGGATCGTCACCTTCAAGAAGCATGGCATCCTGGGCAACCGGATGCGCTGCCTGATCTGCCGCCGCTGCGGCGCGGTGCTGTTCCAATGGGTGGCAGAGCCCCACAGGTTCCCACCCATCCGGTAAACCGTGCAAAAACTGCATCACAAATCAAAGAGAAAAATACCTGGAGGTGAGCAAGAACATGGCAAAGCGAAGGCCATCTGGTGACGGCATGGTCCGCAAGCGGGAGGATGGCCGCTGGGAGGGCCGCATCGTCATCGGCCACAAGGAGAACGGGGCGCCCATCTTCCACTACCTATCCGCCAGGACCCAGAAGGAACTGCTGGAAAAGCTGCACCGGTGCATGGAGGAATATGATGGGGCAGAACTGACAGAGGACTGCCGGATGACCCTGGGCGAATGACTGGAGGTCTGGCTGACAGAGTGTGCGAAGCCCTCCGTGCGCCCCTCCACCTTTGAGGGCTACCGGGCGTATGTCAGGGACAAGATCGTTCCCTATCTGGGCGATAAGGAGATCCGCAAGGTCACTGCCGGAGATGTCCAGAAGCTGTATCGAAAGCTGAAAAAGGAGGGCGGGGCCGCTGGCGGTCCGCTGGCGGGCGCCACGGTGCGGAGGATCCACGGGGTCCTGCATCAGGCAATGGATGTGGCGGTGGACCGCCATCTCATCGTAAAGAATCCCACAAAGGATGTGACGCTCCCCAAGAAAGAGTCGACACCCAGGACCATCCTCAATGACGCACAGCTGGAGCGGTTCATGGAGTCCATCAAACAGGACCGGCAGTGGCACGACTTCTTCTATCTGGAGATCACCACAGGACTGCGGCGGGGAGAACTGTGCGGGCTGATGTGGAGCGACTTCGATGAAAAGAAAGGGACGCTCTCTATCCGTAGGACCCTGCATGGGAAACGGGGCGGCGGCTACTATGTGGGGGACACCAAGACCGGAAAGGGGCGAAGGATCATCAGGTTACCGCCCAGCACGGTACAGATTCTGACAGAGCGAAAGCGAACGGCGATCTCTCAATGGATCTTCCCCAACCCACTCCATCCGGAGGATCCGATCATGCCCAGCAGCGGCTACAACCGGATGAAAAAACTGCTGGCCGCGGCCGGACTCCCTGATCTGAGATTTCATGATCTGCGGCACACCTTCGCCACCCACGCCCTCACCAGCGGAGTGGACGCCAAGACCCTCTCCGGGATCCTGGGCCACACTCAGACCTCCTTCACGCTGGACACCTATACCCATGTCACCGGGGATATGCACCGAAGGGCGTCAGAGATCGTGGGCGGCTTCATGGAAGAATTCATGGTGTAGGAGGCAGAAACATGGCTCGGAAACGGAAAAATGGTCAAGGCACTGTCCGACTGCGGAAGGACGGCCGCTGGGAGGGGCGGCACATCGTAGGCTACGATGAAAATGGAAAGGCAAAAACCAAAAGTGTGCTGGCCAAGACAAAGGCGGAGTGCCTGGAAAAGCTGAAGCAGCTTCAGGATGGCTGCGGCCCGGCGGAGCCCTTCAAGGTCAAGCCGAATATGCGCTTCGAGGACTGGATCGTCTACTGGTATGAGAACCACTGCCAGCCAACGATCCGGGCCACCACACAGAAAGGATACGAGGAGTGGATCTATGTCCACGCTATCCTGGCGCTGGGGCAGATCCCGCTGAACAAGCTGACTCAGGCCGACTGTCAGAAGTTCCTGAACGAGATGAAAGCCAATGGCCGGAAGATCCATCGGGACACCAAGGGGCCGGGAATGTCGGAGCGGTCGGTGCGCAGCTGCTACCATGTGGTACGGATGTCCCTGGAACGAGCCATCAAGGACGGCCTCATCAAAAAGAACCCCATCCTGGGCTGCAAGCTGCCGCCGCCGGGGCAAAAGGAGATGAAGGTTCTCTCCGGGGAGGAGATCCAACGGTTCCTTCTTCAGGCCAAGGAGGAGGGAATGTATGAACTGTTCCTGCTGGAGCTGACCACCGGCCTGCGCCGGGGTGAGATCCTGGCCCTCCGATGGGAGGACCTGAATGAAAAGACGGGGGAACTGCAGATCAACAAGCAGGTCTACCCGGTGGGCGGAAAGCTGATCATCAGCGAGCCAAAGACCAAGGCTGCCTTCCGGACCATCATCCTGCCGCCCGCCATGGTGGAACTCCTGCTGGCGTACAGGAAAGGGATCTTCTCCGACTTGATGTTCCCATCCCGGATCAAGCCGGAGCAGCCCATCGATCCGGGCTATGTGCGGAAACGGCTCCAGATCATTCTGGAGCGCGCCGGGTGCAAAAGGATCAGATTTCACGATCTGCGGCACACCTTTGCCACCATCTCCCTGGAACACGGCATGGACATCAAAACGCTGTCCGCCATCATTGGGCACATCTCCTCCAGGACCACCCTGAACATCTACACCCACATCACCGATGAGATGCAGGAGAATGCGGCAGTCAGCATCGACCAGGGCATCGCCAAGGCTGAGCTGCCCAAGAAACGGCAGGAGGAACCCGCTGAACGGAAACCGTTCATACCATATCAGCCGGAACGGCGCAGACCAGGGACGGGCTATCTCAAGCAGATCAAGGAAGATCTCTGGGAGGGGCGATATTCCCCAGTGTGGCCGGATGGGAAAAAGCACTCCCGGAATGTCTACGCCCACACCAGGGAGGAATGTGAGGAGAAACTGGCAGAGCTGATCCTGCAAATGAAGGCGGAGATCGCCGCCCTCCGCTCCGGTAAGGCAACCGAATATCCAGACGGTGTCAGCCCCAAGAAAAAGCAGCTTGCCGCCTACCTGCGGGAGAACCCCGGCATGAGCAATAAGAGTTACATCGCGCGGCAGCTGGGCATGGATGTCTCCACGGTAAGAAAATACTATGATGAGATCAGAGCGGAGCTGGCGGGACAAGAAGTGCAAATGCCGACCTATCAAGAGATAGGATGCTGAACCCATGAGAAGAAAAAGGCAGGCGCCGGACGGGATCGTCACGGCGCCTGCGACATTAAGAAGTGGTCAAATTCTTTTCCTGTCTGTGGTATTATTGTCGTCAAAAGAAAAATCACCGCCAAATTGGCGGTGATTTTTCTTTAAAATGGTGGACCTAATCGGGATCGAACCGACGACCTTACGGATGCGAACCGTACGCTCTCCCAGCTGAGCTATAGGCCCATTGTGATGGGTGCTATGAAAGGTGGAGTACACAGGTAAAACACCAAGTCAAAGCTACTTGTTGTATTATAACAGATTGTTTCAAAAAGTAAAGGGTTTTTGCCATAAAATTTTTGACGCTGGTACTGTAATACAGTTCTGTACATCGCAAACAGCACAAAGGTGGGACAAGACCGGGTATCGTAACATGGCCGGACTTCTTGACAGTCTGAACATTCCTTTATTAGAGGAGCGTTGCACTACCGGAAAAGGCCGTTAGGCCTTTTCCGGCAGTGCCAAGAGGCATTTTCCAACAGAACAGACAGTGGATCAGCAGACCTTCATGGTCCAGCCGTGAGGATCGGCCACGCGGCCCCACTGGATGCCGGTGAGCTCATCGTACAGGCGCTGGGTGACGGGGCCGATCTTGTTGCCGCTGATGGTGACCTTCTTGTCGCCCTCGGCCAGCTCGCCGATGGGAGAGACCACCGCGGCGGTGCCGGTGCCCCAGGCCTCCTCCAGAGTGCCGTTCTCAGCGGCCTCGAAAAGTTCCTCGGCGGAGATGCGGCGCTCCTCCACCTCATAGCCCCAGTCCTTCAGCAGCTGGATGCAGGAGCGGCGGGTGATGCCGGACAGCACGGAGCCGTTTAGATCGGGGGTAAGGATCTTACCAGCCACCTTGAACATGACGTTCATGGAGCCGACCTCCTCAATATACTTGCGGTGGACGCCGTCCAGCCACAGGACCTGGCTGTAACCCTTGGCCTCGGCCCGGTCGCCGGCCCGCAGGGAGGCGGCGTAGTTGCCGCCGGTCTTGGCCATGCCGGTGCCGCCCTTGACGGCGCGGACATCCTCGTCCTCCACATAGATCTTGACCGGATTCAGCCCCTCAGGATAGTAGGCGCCCACGGGGCAGACGATGACGATGTACTGGCAGTGGTGGGAGCTGTGTACGCCCAGGGCGGCGTCCAGGCCGATCATAAAGGGACGGATATACAAGGAGGTGTCCTTCTCGTGGGGGACCCAATCCCGCTCCAGCTTGACCAACTCCGTGATGCCAGCCAGGGCCAGCTCCTCGGGGATCTGGGGCAGAGAGATCCGCTCGGCGGAGTCGTTCATCCGGCGGATGTTGTCCATGGGCCGGAACAGCTGGATGGAGCCGTCGTCAGTGCGGTAGGCCTTCAGGCCTTCAAAACACTCCTGCGCGTAGTGAAACACCACAGAGGAGGGGTCCAGAGAGATAGGGCCATAAGGGACAATGCGGGCGTCGTGCCAGCCCTGGCCCGCGTCATAGTCCATGATGAACATATGGTCGGTAAAAATACGGCCGAAGCCCAGCTGATCGTCAGGGGTTTTGGCTTTGAGGTTGGTGGCTTTTTCAATCTTGATATCCAACATGTTTGATGCGCTCCTTATCGTTTGATTTTAGAGGCCCTCCCGGGAATATGAAAAGGGACCTTCGCGCACTCCCGCAACGGCAAGAGAGACGAAAGCCCAGCTTGTACGGCGTGTCCAGCATGCAGAACAATCCGCCTATCTTAATGTATTGTTATACGCCTTTAATGTGGTAAAGTCAAGCGGCAAAATGCACAGAATCACTCGAAAAGGAGAGAGGGCGGGCCGGAAAAATCCCGACCCGCCCATGCTTTGGTAAGACTGGGTTCTATGCATTGTGATCAGACGCAGGCCATGCCGCGCTTGAAAGCCTCAATGTTGAGAGGAACGAATTTTGCCTTGGAGCCCGTGAACATTTCGTGGATCATGGTTTCGATGGTCTCGGGCTTGAGAATCTTGGTAGCGGCCACATAAGCGCCCAACATGACCATGTTGCTGACTTTGCTGTTGCCGACCTCGTCAGCGA
>ERZ839947.1551-NODE-1551-length-20860-cov-8.290603_pt1 | contig 20860 bp, 18 predicted proteins | sample MGYA00519908_ERZ839947 | MGnify/ENA primary metagenome ERZ839947 (study PRJEB31850, sample SAMEA3708857) | human gut metagenome | biome: human gut; feature: human-associated habitat; material: faeces | place: China | collected 2014 ... | reverse complement strand
CAAGTTCTGGTTGCCGGGGCTCAGTTGGTACTCAATCAATCTCCTTTTCATGTTTCTTCGTCCTTTCTTTGTCGATGATGGCAAGGCGGGCGGAGCATGGAAAATGCGGTTGCACTTTTCCGTGATAGAGGAAAACATCCCTATACTATATAGGACAAAAAACAGGTAAAAGTTAGGGCTTGATGAACAAATTGCATTTTTCTCTGAGGTTAATTAAAGCAGATTTAATACTTCCCGAGACACTTCCTACTGTTGTGCCCTCTTTTTCGGCTATGCTTGGCATGGAAATCCCACAATAGAAGTAATCGTAGCACCGCTTTGCTTGTTTTGGAGACAAAGCTAAAATTGTATGGTTGATGTTCACAAGATGCTGTTGCCGTTCTATGATCTCCGAAGGTGTTGGAGTGGGCACAAGAAGATACGACTCAGCAGAAAAAGCGGGATCGTCTAGCGAGTGATATGCGTGGTAACGGCTCACCTGTCTGGCAAAAGCATCCTCTTTGCGTTTCATAGACAAGAGAAACTGATGGACTTCATCAGATACTTCTACAAAAAAGTCTTTTGGATGCGCAGTGGGGTAGTGTTCCTTTAAGTTGATAATCGGCATAGCTTTCCTCAAACGTAGTGTAAACAAAAAGTGCATCATACTAGGCTTAAAGTCTAGCATGATGTACTCAAAATGCGATTTCCTTGAGTCTAAGAAAGCCTCAAAATAAAAACAAAATTGATGAAGTTATCGATTTTTGGGAGGGTCAGTATCTTTAATAAACTGTGATTTGGGACGACACGGTTGATACAACCAACCGGAACACTCAGGCGGCCAGACTTCCATATCTTTTTTCATCATTTTTTCAAGAGATTTTTTCATTAGATTTCTTACTTTCATTTCCATGGATAATCCTCCCATATATTTTCTTTAATACAAAGATTAGCAGCGTCAAGGCATCTGATAACATTGCAGCTGTTAATCCTTCCAGCTCATTAGAAAGTGTTTTTTCAATTGGTGGTGACCTTAAGATTATACATGTTAGGTTGACGAAAAAAAGCACATAGGGGATTCGTTCTTTTAGAGCAGACAATTCTGACTGCGTTAAATGTAATTGATTGTTATTAACAGGAGCAATTTTGAGAATCACAAAATCAGAGAATATCCAAACAAACCCAAAAAATTTAGTAGGGAGAGCTTTGATGAGTATCATGGAAACTGATTGGAGAATTAAAGAAAGCAATAAGCAATGGATATACGTTTTTGCATGGTACCCATTTGAATATTTTCTTAATGTAACAAAACAAACAGCAAAAGATATAGTTCGTCGAAAGCCGAAGCAGTAACTCCCCAATAAGATTAAAAGAGTCCATGTAGTGAACATTGACAGTCTTTTTTCGATTCCGTAAATGCACCACTCAAGAGATTCTTCTGCAATTAGCTCCCTCTTCAAAAACCTTTTTGCCAAGTGTGTTGCAATGAGGTTCATTCAATCCATACTCCCATGCTTGAAAGTTTATAAATTAAATACCTTGAGTTTGCAAATAAATCAACTTTTTCGTCATCAAGTAGGTTTTTTCTGTCACAAAATCGGTTATTGCGAAATTTCTCCAGTAAATTGAAACCAGTTGTCCTCATAATCCATAGTGAAATCACCATTATATTTTTCAAGGATAAGCTTCACATTGGAAAGTCCAAAACCATGAAGTTGGGGGTCAGGTTTGGTCGTTTGAATAGTGTTGTTTTCAATTCTGACAGGATTTGAGGTGTTTCGAATAGAAAATAAAAAGCTTTTTTTCCATAATGCTGTTACATGAATCTTCTTACTTCCACAGTATGATCGATTGGCTTCAATTGCATTATCTAGCAAATTTGAAAGCAGTACAACCATATCAGCTGCTTCAAATGGCAACATTGATAAATCGTTTACTCTGAAATCAATTTCAATCCCCTCTTGAATTGCCTCTGACGCTTTCGTATTAAATAATGCATCCAAAATCGAATGATGAGTATTTACCAAAAAAAGTCGTTCGGTTTGTTGCTTGGATACTGAGTTCAAATAGGCTTCTGCTGGCTTGTATTCATGGTTCTGCAAAAGCACACGAAGAGTGTTGAGATGTGAGCGATAATCATGTACTTTTTTGCGTTGTTCCGAAAAAAGTTTGCTGGCAGATTCCATGCTCCGTACTTGAACCTCAAGTTGCTGTCCCAATGAAAATAGCTGCTGCTCTCGTTCCATAGCCTGCTCCATACGTTCTAGAAGAAAGATTATTGCTGCATTTGCAGCAATAATCAATCCACAAGTAAATGCTAGTATAGCTTCTGATACATTTCTTCCGGTGGATATATAGAGTAGAACAATCAATACCATAAACGAAGCACTTGGAAATAACCCGTACATAATTATTTGTGATATTCGGAGAGAATGTCGATTTTTCCCAAACCTTCTGGGGCGCATGATTTTTCGGAACATTAGTGCTAAAAATAGCTGTAAAGAATAAGCGATTATACCATAAATAATTACGCAGATAGGTGAAGCTTGAAATGTATTAGAATCCATTCCAAAAATTAAACTGCATGTCATTCCAACAGTGAAAGATAAGCAGTATGATAATAAATATTCAAGGCTAACAAAGAAGCAGAGTATAGCAGTTGAGATTTCTGTATATAGCCTTTTGGCGATTATGAAATCGATCAGTAAAATGATTAAAATTTTTAGTGCTTGATTGTGTCCAACAATGATTGAAAGAATTAAAGGAATCCAACAACTCAGAAGTACATATTCCAATACATGGAGGTGGAATTTTAATCCGTCAAAGCGACGTTGCCCAAAAACATCTAAAAATAAAATCAAACATATTGTATCAACAGCGGTATAACAAAGACTTAAGAAAGTTCCCATCGACTTTTTCCCCTCCATTTTAAGTATAGCTGTTTCAATTCTTTATGCTTTTTTTCACTGGATGGAACACATACACCACTTTTTAGATAAACTTTTTCATATTGAAAGAGCTCAATGTATTCCATATTTACTAGGTAGCTCTTATGTATACGTAGAAAGCCTAGATTTTGAAGTTTGTCAGAAAGAACCGCCATATTTCCGTAAAAGCGATACTCAGTCCGTGCATCATTAATTAAGTGCATAACAATAATATGCTTGTCGGATTCTAGGTATAAAATGTTTTTAGTTTGAACATCTATTGACTCGCCACTGATCGAAAAAGTAACGGTTTGCCGAGAATTGATAACTTCTTGTAGCGAATTCACAAAGTATGGAATGAGCTTGTAAGGAATATCAGACTTTAATAGATAACGAAAAGCATTTACTTCATAGCCTTCAGGGGCGTATTGAATGAAGTTTGTAACAAAAATAATAATGGAAGTCGGGTTTTTTGATCGCAATTTTCGAGCCAGCTCAATTCCATTTAGTTTCTCCATATCAATATCTAAGAACGCAATATCAAATTCACCTATATTTCCAGCACTTAGGGAATCTGTGAATGTAAAAAATGTTGCAGCGATGTTGGTGGACCGACAATATTCTTGAAGAATAGAAAGCTCTAAGTCAATCAACTTTTGCTCATCATCACAAATCAAAATTCTCATTTTGCCAATCCTCCACTGCAATTTGATGATCTTTTTGTCATTCAAAATAACGCAACTCCTTTCGCAAGTCAATGAAATTCGACATAATCGAACATTTTAATAATTATAGTACGATTATATCGAATATGCAAATAGTACACTCTAATAGGATAGGAGTGAACAGAAATGGAGCATTATCTTGGTGAAAAGCTAAAAAACTTGAGAGAAAGTCGAAACTGGTCACAAGCTGAACTTGCAAAGCGGTTAAACAAGGCCGTTTCTACAATTAGCGGCTATGAAAGTGACGCTCATGCTATTCCATTAGATGTTCTTGTTAGTATTTCACTTCTGTTTGGAGTTTCTACCGATGAACTGCTAGATTTAGAAACAACGAATGTCCTTTCGCTTTCTGGACTTACGGAGGAACAGTGTAATCTCTTGAGAAAAATTCGACAAGAGTATCTTTCCCCTAGCCAACGAGGAAAAGACTTTTCTAAGAACCAGATGGATATCCTCCACGATATTATAAGCTCATTCGGCTAACTTATTTTCGTCAATCCACACTTTTCTTGTAATCGACTGTTAAAATTGTTGATGCAAGAAAAGTGTTTTTTTTTTGGGGGGGGGGCTTGAATGACTTGAAATCACCGACTGAGCCAATGCACAACTTCATGCCATGATTTCGGGAATTCGTGACAAATTTGCTGACAACTGATGAAAAAAGTAATAGAATGCAAACAAACAACTTGCACGTATTTTGAGACGCATTTAAATGTGGAAAGGAAAAATCAAATGGTAAACCCAACCTACGTAGATTTTTCAATCTACCCATATTGCAATTTGAGGTGTGACTTCTGCTATGCAGAAGCTGAATGTGAATCGACTATTTCAAATCATTTGCTCAAGGTATCGGACTTTGAGGATATCTTTGAGCAGTTTGATCAAATTGGAATTTTACGTGTTGGATTTGAAGGCGGTGAACCCTTTCTACGTAAGGATTGGTTCGAAATCCTCAAATTGGCAGATAAGCACTATTTTAATTACTTTGTCAATACAAATGCAACAATGATCGATGAGTCTATTGCAAAGAAATTGGCGCAAACAAACGTTGATAGAATCTGTGTCAGTTTGGATGGTCCAACTGCTCAAATTCATGATAAATCACGTGGAAAAAGCGGAACATTTGAATTAACCAAAAGAGGAATCATAAACCTGATGAATTGCGGCATTGCAGTCGATGGGATTATAACTCTTACAAAATATAATGTGAATTATATTCCGGAAACATTAGAACTAATGCATGAGTTGGGAATACATGAAGCAGCAATCATGCTCTTAGCTACTGTAGGCAATGCAAAAAAGAATGTCAGAGATTGCTATTTAACATATGGCGAGCTAAAACAATTCATTCTGCAGATGACAGATTTGAAAAAGCAGAAAAAACTTCCAGTTTCGCTGAGGATTGTTCCGGTCGAGGAAGGACAATTACCGTGGGAGCTTTATTGGCCTTTATATGAAACTGGTCGGGCAGAAGATATAAAATATTGGGTCAAAGAGGATTTGTACTATACATCTACTGAAAATAGTTTTGGTTGTACAGCGGGTAAAGACAATTTCTTTGTGAATGCCTTTGGTGATGTGTATGGATGCTCTATGATGTCGTCTATTCCTGAATTGAAAGCTGGAAATATTAAAGAAAATTCTTTAATTGATATATGGGAAAATTCAAAAGTATTTAGTCAATTACGAGATATTTCCATTAAAGATATAAAAGGGGCCTGCAAGAATTGTAGTATTCTGAAATGGTGCAAAGGTGGATGCAGGGGCTGCACATTTGCAGCAACTAAAGATCTTATTGAATCAGATGGGCGATGTCCATATGCCCGATAATCCACTGAAATTTTATAAACGTAGGAATTGAAAATGAAAATTTGTAAATTACATAATTTCAAAAGACAATGTACTGCACGATTAGATGACGAAAGTACGGGATTTCTCTCCACAAATGGCAAAGTATATATATTGAATAACATCAGTTACGAAATATTATTAATGCTGGAAGGCGGAAATAGTCAAGAAGAAATTATCAATCAATTATGTCAAAAGTATTCAGTTTCTTCTGATACAGTTTCTCCAGATGTCGAGGAATTCATGAATCAATTAAAGAAACTGGACTTACTCTAAACTTGAAAGGAGGTGATAATATGTATAAGAAACCCATTATGATGGAAGTCGATGGCTGGGGCAAGCACGGCTAACAGAATGATCTAAAGCGATTGAGAACTTTAGATGATCAAACAATACAAGCATCAAACCATGAACGATTTAGTTTGTGGGATTGGTGCTTGTATTTGTGTATAAAAGCCCAAGTTAAAGGCATCCTTGTGTTATAGGAAATTGCAGCTTAATCAATAACCTTTTACATAGTATTCACCAGAAGGAGTAATAATGTTCAAGTTTTCAAGAAGAATACGTGCATATAAATGCCTATATCTTTTTATCTCTTTGATCTATATGCCGTGTACATTTTGGGGAGAAATATATCTGCAAAAGTTTATTGATCAGAAAAACTTGAATTATTTTATGTTCGGATCTTTGATGGCGTTGTTTTTTGTGACATTTATGCTTAAATTTTTAAGGTCATACGTCAAGAACTGTCTGGATAATGATGGTATTCTGGAAGGTCAAAGATTAATCTTTAATCAATCTTTGTGGCATAAAACAAAAGAGAGCGAAGGAACATTGCTCTATAACCTGACAGAAGATACATATAAAATGATGCCATGGTATACTTCGGGAAAATCAGAGCTAACATTAGAAGTTTTGAATGTGGCATTTATGATTTTTCTGATAATGTCGATAAATTTCTATTTAACATTGATTGCCTGTTTCTTTTTATTGATTAGTTCTTGGCTTGCAAACAGCTGCAGCATAGCATTTGCAAAAGCAGAAAATAATCGGCAAAAAATGAAGGGCTTTCTGAACCAGTATATCGTAAACACAGAAAGAAACATTAACACAATTCGACAGCTGGACAAAGCAGATTATTTTGAGGAACAATTCGAAAAAGTTGTAGAGCAAAATTATACATCAACGTTAAAAATCGTGATCGTAAGAAAGGCAGTTTTTATTACTCAGCTTGTTTTTTCTGGGGAAGTTCTTCCTTTTATGGTTTTGTTTTTAGGGGTCGTTTTATCCTTTTATGGATATGCGTCGGTTGGCGAAACAATTGTTATCATGGACTCCATGGTGAAGATTTCAAATTCCATCCAGTCGATCGGTGATGATATTTCTCAATACCATCTGTCGACTGATATATACAACAGGGTACAGAAGACAATCCATTTGGACTCGCTTACAGAAAAAGGATTGCAACAAGAAGTTCCAGAATTCAAAAACTTTGACATTACAATATCCAATAGATTCTGCCCTTCCAATGAACAGTCTACGTTGCCACCACGTGAACTTGATATCAAATTTTCACGAGGCGAAGTGGTTTTAATAAAAGGAAAAAGCGGAACAGGAAAATCCACACTTGCAAAAATAATCACCCGAATGATTTCACCCAATCAGATCAACGGACATATTAGGTATAATGGGCAGGACTTTTTACAATTCGATCCGGATGAATATAAAAAACGCGTTCTGATGGTCGAGCAAAACACCGTGTTATTTTATGGAACTGTGTTAGAAAATATAACGATGGAATGGAATGCAGCTCCCGATGGAATAGATGAAGTGGTTGTGGCATGCGGTCTGTCGGAATTTGTTGCGGAACATGGGCTTGCGTATGCAATACCTTATGGTGGCGAAAACTTGAGCAGTGGTGAACGGCAAAGAATCGGGATTGCAAGGCTTCTGCTTCGTAAGCCAGATGTTCTCATTCTTGATGAGCCAACCAGTGCACTCGACCACGACCTGAAAGAAGCCGTTTCAAAGGGGATCGTTGATTTTGCGAAGAAGCATAAAATGACCCTTGTGATTATTTGTCATGGGGAAGAGTTTGATCCGTATAGCTCTCAGATCATTCAACTGTAAAAGATAGGTGAACGATGAAAAAATTGCTGAATGTGTATTCTTCGTTGAAAAAAGACAGAAGTTTATTTTCGCTCTCGTTTTTAATTGAATTTGCATGGAATCTGCTCCTGATTGAACTGCTGGATCGGTTGATGGCGTATTCCGCACAGTCTGATCTTTGTCTTTTTTCAAAAACTTCCGTTCTGTTTTGCATTGGTGCAGTTATTTTTGTTCTGCTTGTTTTTTCCGATCAATATTTTTTCCGAAAGCTGAAAGGGGTTGGCGAACTCAAATTACAAGAATATACCTATGGCTGCTTCCTGAAAAATCTTTCTTCTGTACAGTGCCAAAAAGCAGGAGATTTGGTGTCCGCAGTCAATCGGAATACGGAAGTCATTTCGCAATGGATGTCAACGGGTGTTGTGAACACCATTCTTCAAACATTTCTGCTGCTGGCATATCTTTTGATCCTACTTCTTCATAATGCAGTGGTTACGATGATTACCGTATTCATTATTATCGTGATTTTCTTACTCTCAAAGCTATATGCGCAAAAGGAAGCTGCATATACAGCCGAAAAGCAAACCAGATATTCTGAAATAAACTCGAAATTGCTAGACACCTTAAACAATCGAAATTTGATCTACGCATTAAACAATGAGGCTTTCTTCTCCAACAAGTTAAAAACATTCCATGACCAGATCAGCCAGTCTGTACTTGTTCCTTTAAGCCGGTATACCGCTTTGAGAAATGCAATGTTGACATTCATGATCAACACGTTGCCCGTTATTGTTCTTGTCTCAACGATTTTGCTTGCCAAGCTTGGAAAAGCAACTGGGAGCGATGCGATCACGATGATGCTTATCGCTCAAAAATTAAATGGTCCGATCATTTTGCTGACCGATTTGATTGCAGATCAAAAGAAAGCATCCGAAATGTATGCAAAATCAAAATCCCTGTATACAGAAAAAGCTGACGAGCATCGTGGAAATCTCATGCAGGATTTCGAGGAAATGCGTGTTGAGATTCACGAGTTCCAGTATACCGACTGTGGTGATAAAATTCTTGTTGGTCTGCAATTTCAGTTTAAGAGGGGAGATTTGGTGCTGATCAAAGCTGCCAGTGGTAAAGGAAAAACGACCTTAATCGAATTGATGTCCAGGTTGATTCCAGCGGACGGGCTGTGTGGCAGTATAAAGTATAACAATCAATTGATTTCTAATTTTGATTTGAAAGATTACCACTGCAGGGTGCTGTTAGTGGAGAGAACACCTGCGCTGATCGATGGAACCTTGTATGAAAACCTCGTATTGGGAGATATTTTTTATCCAGAATGGATTGAGGAAATAATTCATGTGTGCGTATTACAGGACTTCATTCAAGGAAGAGATCAATCCTACCAGATTCAAGGAGATGGGAGCAATATCAGCGGAGGTGAACGGCAGCGAATCGGTCTTGCCCGAATGTTATTGCGTCGACCGGAGATCATTCTTTTGGATGAAGTCACCAGTGCGCTCGATTCAAAGACAAAAAGCGTTTTGGTAAACCGATTGCTGACATTTGCTCAGAAATATAATATGACAATTATTGCGGTTTCCCATGATGACTCATTTGATGCGCACTGTACGCAATTGATTCATCTTTAAAAATAACTCTGCAAGCAGGGCGAGCTGGTACCAACTCGCGATTTTTGAATCAGATTTTTCAAATCCAAATTCAAAATGCTTGTTGGGCTGTGCCCAATCCCCTGTCGTTCCGCATCGTGCGATGCAGGCTGCGCGTTTGTTCCAAACACTTTTATAACAAAAAAGATAGCCTAGGGCTCTTCCATGAGGGAAGGGTCCTAGGCTATCTTCGTTTATCGGGACTTCGTTTTTTCGGTGCTGCTCTTTTCCTCTGCAAAGAACAGTTCTACGTTTCTCTTTGCACGAAGAAGCTCCTGCATTTCTTCTTTCGCTTTACGATAGTCCGGGTAGAGTGCTTTCTTTTCCGTCAGCAGCTTGGAATATTCCGTATCCAGTTCTTTCACCTTGGGGAGCTTTTTCAGGTTAGCTTCATCGAATGCCGCTTTCGCTGCCTTGTGCAGTGTGATCTCTGCACGATGACCTTCCAGAAAGTGCTTGCTGTATCCGGTCTTTCGGTAGGCATCATAGACTGGTCGCGTCTTGGCGTAGTTGATGATGTGTGCTTTCAGCACCGCAATTTCTGCCAGTCGATTTTCAGAATCTTTAATGGAATCGCCCAGTTCGTGATAGTGAGCAGTAGCAGCATCCACACGCTCCTGCATCTCCTCAATGCTGCCGATTTTATTTTCCTGCAAAAAAATCAGGGTCTTGGACATCTCTTTCAAATTGTAGCGTTTAGCCCACCGTGCATAGCCTTCGCTTTTGCCCTCGGAGAGTTTTGCCTGAATGTCCACCAACAGGTGGAACGGCTGCTCTTTCGGTGGCTGCTTCTGATACGGGCGGTGTTCGGATTCTCCGGCAATGACCGCCTTGATTTCATCTTCACTGTATCCCGCGCCCAGTGTCCGAAAACGGATAAAGCGTTTCTGCCGTGTTCCTTTGACCGAAGTGTACTTTCCCCGTTTGATTTCGTAGCCCTGCTGTTCCAGCTTTTGAAGAAAGCCCTCGAAATTTGCGGGCCTCTCGTTCAGCAGGATGTTGTCGATTACGGCACACAGCTTATCACGATTACTTTCTCTGGGTGGATAAAGGGTGCGCTTCTGCCGCTCTCGGTACGGCTTGATTTCAATAACAGACAGCTGATGTTCCAGACAAATCAAATCGCTCAACCGCTGCACGGCCAGCCCGGATAATAAAAAATCCCGAAATTTTCGGGTGCTGTCCAGCGCAGTGGAGTTGTAGATAATGTGATTGTGGATGTGTTCCCGGTCTGTGTGGGTGGCAACGATAAAAGCGTATTTGCCCTTGGTAAACCGCATGGCAAGTTCATAGCCCACCTTGTTGGCTTCCTCGGCGGTAATCTCACCGGGCTTGAAGGACTGTCGAATTTGATAGGCAATCACATCGCTTTTCTGCCTGCGCCCAGTCATCAACTCATACTGGCGTTTGGAGAGCATAAATTCTTCGTCTGCGGTCAAGGGGCTGCACTCATAGCTGCTGACCAACTCTCCCTTGTTCGTTTTGTCAGGATTCTGCGCATAGTCCGTGCGGCTTTTCAGGCAGGCCGCAACCGACTTGCCCTTGTTTTTGTGCAGCGCAATCAAACGTGTTGCGGCCATCGAACGCCCCCTTTTCTTAAAAATAAATTGGAATTGACTTCAAAATCTGATACACTGGTAAAAATATCTGTGAAAGGAATCTGTCCCATGAAAAAGCACGGACATTATTGTAAAGTCTGCGACGAGTACAAAGCAAATGAAAAGTTTCCGGGCAAAGGTCATACAGCGCACATCTGTAAAAAGTGCGCTGCTCTGCCGCCAGATGTACGCTCTGCGCAGATGATCGAAAACAAGCTGCTTTCTTTGCCATGGAGACTTTCCAAAGAACAAATAAAATGGCTGAACAACAAAGCCCATGACAAGCGGCCTGAGATTCGGAAGCTTGCGCAGGAGCAGCTTGATATGCGCTTCCACCCGGAACGGCTTGCGTCGGATGATGCCGATGAATTTGAAGATTTACTGCTCAATAAGGATGACGAGGACGAAGATGAGTGGTAATCCTTATGCTAATAAAATTTATGTAACCCGCAGTGTTTGACTGCGGGCAGTGTTACAGCTCGGTCAGCTTTGCAAGAATTTGCTTGCTGACGCTGATCAGTTCATCCAACCGGGCGCGCAAATCCTCCAGATCGGCAGTATAAATCTGACCGTTTTCATTGGCTACTTTGGCGTACTGGTTCAGATTGTTGCTGCACATCTGCAAAAGATACGCCATCCGGCGCAGCTGCGGCAGATCCAGATGCAGACAATACCCGTCCAGTGCCATCTTGCGCAGATAGGAGCCAATGCTCAGGATGCCGCTGGCTTCCATTTTGTTCCGAATCCGCTCCAATTCCGGCTTGCTGACCCGGAAATGGAGTTGCTGGTCGCGGCGGTCGCTCACCGGGCATCACCATCCTTGTCGTAATAACTGCGGAAGGGCTTCACCGGCTCCGTCTTGTCCGACTTTTCTTCCAGTGCCGCCAGCACCGAGGGACGGCGAGGTGCATCCTCCTGTTCTTCCTCATCCTGTTCCGGCTCGTGGCTCTTTTCGTCCACATCCAACTGAGCGTTCAATTCTGCAAGTCGTGCGGACTTCTCTGCCAGTTCTTCCTCCTGCGGGAAGGGCTTTTCCACCTCAATCTGTGCCGCTGCCTGCTGCTGATGCAGGGTATCCAGCTCGTTTTCTGCGGCGGTGATACGCTCCGGGAAATTGTTCAGGGAGTTATCCAGACGAATGATGTTGCCCAAAGGGTCGGTGCCCAAGGGCACCGTGTACTTCCGCTGCCCTTTCAAAAGTGCCTGATACTCCGTGCGGAAAGCATCGAACCGCAGGGACAGTTCAAAGCCCCGGTAGCTGCCGATGACTTTTTCCTCGGCGTTGGGCAACTCGGAGCAGGCAAGCACCAGACGCTCACCGGCGGTCTTTTTCTCGTCGTAGGCAACACCCTTGATGACCATGCCGCAAAACTCCTCCTTGCCCTGTGGATGGGCGGCGGCAAGCTGTGCATCGGCTTTCAGCCCGGCAATGTGGGCGTTCGTTTCCTGAATGTCAGCCGGGAACTTGGTCAGCAATTTGTCCTGCAAGCGGAATTTCTGGCTCTGGTGGTCGGCTTTCAGCACCTTCAGCTTTGCCACCTGTACATCCAAGTCCATTTTCTCCTTGATGAGCGGATTTCCGGCACACAGTGCTTTGATTTCCGCATAGGAAAGCGCCTGCTCGTCTACGTCCTCGCAGGAGCGCACCGGGGATTTGGAAGTCATGATTTGGCTGATGAATCGCTGTTTATTCTCAAGAGTCTGGAAGAGGTAGCTGTCAAATGTCCCTTCCGTGACGTAATTGAACACCTTGACTTCCTTATTCATATTGCCCTGCCGGATGATGCGCCCATTGCGCTGGGTCATGTCGCTGGGCTTCCAGCCCACGTCCAAGTGGTGCACCGCCACAAGCCGCGATTGGACGTTGGTTCCGGCTCCCATTTTCGCCGTACTTCCGAGCAACACTCGCACATCGCCGGAGCGCACTTTGGAAAAGAGCGCTGCCTTTTTTGCTTCGGTGTCGGCATTGTGGATGAACTCGATCTCGTTTTCCGGCACACCGGCGGCAATCAGCTTTTTGCGAATATCGTCATAGACGTTAAAATTGCCGTCGTTTTTCGGGGTGGAGAGGTCGCAGAACAAAAGCTGGGTCAGCTTCTGGTCTTTGCCCTCCTCCCAGATTTTCAGCACATTCTGCACACAGACGTTTAACTTACTGTTGGGGTCATCCGGCAGCATGGGGTTCATCAGGCGAACATCCAAGCCAATCTTTCTGCCATCGTTGGTGACGCAGAGCATATTGTCCACAGACGCATCCACCGTGCCGGAGTGGATTTCCGCAGCACGTTTGCTCAACTCCTGCACCATTTCCTTTTGGAGGTCGGACGGCTTTGCCACCACCGTTTCAAACTTTGCCTCCGGCACAGGCAGATGAAGCTGATCGGCAGTCTTGATGTCTGCAACCTCCTTGAACATGGACATCAGTTCCGGCAGGTTAAAGAACTTGGCAAATCTAGTCCTCGCCCGATACCCTGTACCTTCGGGAGCAAGCTCGATGGCGGTGGTGGTCTCACCAAAGGTAGATGCCCAACAGTCGAAGTGGGTCAGCTTTTTCTGCTGGAGGGTGCTGTATTGCAGATAGCGCATGACCGTGTACAGCTCGGTCATGGAATTGCTCACGGGTGTACCCGTGGCAAACACCACGCCACGCCCTCCGGTGATCTCGTCCAAGTATCTGCACTTGCCAAACATATCGCTGGATTTTTGCGCTTCGCTGGTGGATAATCCTGCGACATTTCGCATTTTTGTGGTCAAAAAGAGGTTCTTGTAAAAATGGCTCTCATCCACAAAGAGCCTGTCAACGCCCAGTTGCTCAAAGGTAATTACATCATCCTTACGCTCATCGGAGCGCAGCTTTTCCAGCTTAGTTTCCAGCGTTTTCCGGGTCTTTTCCATCTGTTTGATACTGAAATTCTCGCCTGCGTGGACTTTCAGCTCGTTGATGGCGGCAAGCGTTTCATAAATTTGCTCCTGAATGATACGCTCCTGCCGCTCAAAGGACAGCGGGATGCGCTCAAACTGGCTGTGCCCGATGATGACGGCATCGTAGTCGCCGGTGGCGATGCGGGCGCAGAATTTTTTGCGGTTGGCGGTCTCAAAGTCCTTGCGCCGTGCCACCAGCAACTTAGCATTAGGGTAGAGGTTCAAAAACTCCGATGCCCACTGCTCTGTCAGATGGTTGGGCACGACAAAAAGGCTTTTCTGGCACAAACCAAGGCGTTTTGCTTCCATGGCAGATGCCGCCATTTCGTAGGTCTTGCCTGCGCCCACTTCGTGTGCAAGCAACGTATTACCGCCATAAAGCACATGGGCGATGGCGTTGCGCTGGTGTTCCCGGAGGGTGATCTCTGGGTTCATGCCCACGAATTTGATGTGGGAGCCATCGTATTCACGGGGTCTGGTGCTGTTGAACAGCTCGTTGTACTGCTTCACCAGCGCAATGCGCCGCTGGGGATCTTGCCAGACCCAGTTTGCAAAGGCATCCTTGATGACCTGTTGTTTCTGCTGCGCCAGCATAGTCTCCCGCTTGTTCAGCACACGCTTGGGTTTGCCCTCGGCATCCTCGATGGTGTCGTAGATGCGGACATCCTTCAGGTTCAGGGTCTCCTCCAAAATTTTATAGGCGTTGGCTCTGCTAGTGCCGTAGGTTTCGGACGAAATGATGTCACTCCGCCCGGTGGCAGTCTTGCCCTCCACACGCCACTCAGCGGTATACGGAGAATATCTCACCTTGACCGCATGACGCAGATAGTAGGGGATCTGGAAGGTTTCGGTCATAAACTTCTGAATAATGTCCGGGTCCAGCCACGTTGCACCCAAGCGCACATCAATTTCAGAGGCTTCCAGTTCTCTGGGCTGCGCCTTGGTCAGTGCCTCCACATTGACGGCAAATTCCGGGTTGGTCTCTGCCGCAAACTGTGCCATCCGCAGCTTTGCCCGGACATTGCCGGACAGATATTCGTCTGCCATCTGCCAGCCCGCTTCGGGGTCGGTAGGGTCGGCGGCAGGGTCTTTGAAGATCACGCCGGAAAGTTCGGTGGTAATGCGCCCATAGTCACCGGGCGTGCCCAACAGCTCCGCCATATAGGGCAAGTCCACCTTGCCATGCTCCCCGATGGACACCGCCAACGCTTCACTGGGGGTATCCACGCTGGTAACGGTGCGCTCCGGGCGAATCGTCCGTTTCGTGAACATCGCTGCCTTAGATTTAAGCTGCCCCTGCTCGTCCAGATTTTCCAGCGAACACAGCAGATAGTAGGAGGAATCCTGCTCAAACAGCCGCCCGTTTTTGCGGTCGTTCAGCAGACCGTACTTTGCGGTAAAAGCATCGTAGGCGGCGTTCAAATGCTCCTGCGTTGCCTTGATGTCCTCGTCCGGGTAGTCGTTCAACTGCTGGTCAATCAGTTCGTTGACGATCTGCCGCAGCTCTACCATGCCGGTGACACGCCCCTTGGCGGTGTCGGACAGTTCCACCTGTGTCATCACGGAATTTTCCCGGTAGAACACCTCACCGTCCACCACCGTGTAGGAGAAGTTTTTCACATCCGGGTCAGCCGGGAGAATATGCTTCTCGTTTTCGGCATCCGCAATATCTGGTGTTTCTACCTCAACTTCGGTGTATTGCCCCTCAATATGCTGCACCGCTTCTGCAAGCTGGTCTGCAAGGTTTGCACCCTCGATGGGAGCAACGGTCAATTCCTCTCGTCCATACTGGGTGCTTTCGGTGGAGAGTACGCCCAGAATCATCTCCGGGTGGTCTACGAAATACTGGTTAATGGCAAAGCCATCTTCTGTTTTGCCCAACTGCACCCAGTCCGGCTCATGGTCAATGGGACGGTCACGTTTTTGCAAAAAGATAATGTCGCTGACAACATCCGTGCCAGCGTTGGCACGGAAAGCGTTGTTGGGCAGACGGATAGCCCCCAACAGGTCAGCACGCTCTGCCATGTGCTTGCGGGCGGTGCTGTCCTTGCTGTCCATAGTATAGCGGCTGGTGACGAACGCCACTATGCCGCCCGGACGCACTTGGTCGATGGCTTTCGCAAAGAAATAATTGTGGATGCTAAAACCAAGTTTGTTGTACGCCTTGTCGTTGACCTTGTACTGACCAAAAGGCACGTTGCCCACCGCCAAATCGTAGAAATCACGGCGGTCGGCGGTCTCAAAGCCAGCCACGGTAATGTCAGCCTGCGGGTACAGCTTTTTGGCAATGCGCCCGGTGATGGAATCCAGTTCCACGCCGTACAGCCGACTGTCTGCCATGCTGGAGGGCAGCATTCCAAAGAAGTTGCCCACGCCCATACTAGGTTCCAGAATGTTACCGCTGCGGAAACCCATGCGCTCCACCGCATCGTAGATACCACGGATCACGGTGGGGCTGGTGTAGTGGGCGTTCAGGGTGCTGGAACGTGCGGCGGCATACTCGTCCTCGGAGAGCAGCCCTTTCAGTTCGGCGTATTCCTTTGCCCAACTATCTTTGCCGGGGTCAAAGGCATCTGCCAGACCGCCCCAGCCCACATACTGGGAGAGCACCTGCTGTTCCTCGGCGGTGGCACCACGGTGCTCCTGTTCCAGCTTGAACAAAGTGCGGATGGCTTCGATATTCCGGGCATATTTCTGCTTTGCGCCGCCCTCGCCCAGATGGTCGTCCGTGATGTGGAAGTTCCCAGCAGGCACAGCGTTCAGGGCTTCATCCAAGGCAGCGGCATCCGGGAGGGTCTGCACCTTTCCGTCCACCACGGCAGAGATGGGCAGTGCATCCAGTTCTTCGTCGGAAAGTTGCGGCTCAACCTGCCGCAGACCTCCCTCAAATTGTTGCTTGTTGATAACTTCGTTATCCCACGACTGCCCGTGTGCGCTGGTGTCGATGCGAACATCCGTTTCGCCCACATAGCCGATTTTTCCTTCGATGGTTCGGGTAGGAAGGTCAACGATAACATTGTCACCGACCTTATAATCAACGGCCTTTTCGGGAGCAGTGTCAAGGGCCTCGTCCTGCTGTTCGTACAATTCCCGGACAACAGATAGCGGTTCTTCCCGAAAAATTGGCATCCGCAGGTCGGCCAGTGCCATATCCTGCAAGGAAACCTTGCCCTTATCAAAATCCACTCCGTCAATCCGAAATTTCCGGCCATCCATATTGATGATGGAGCCGATGGGCAGATAGTCCTCTTTGTGCAGATGTTTAGTCTGGTGATGAGTCCCATCTTCGTTCAATCCGGCAAGGTAAACATCATTGCCCGCAGACCACAATTCTTTTGACTTTCTTGCCCATAAGCTAGGTGGAAAGCCTGTGACCTGAACTTCGCCCAGTGCTGTTTCTCTCGTAAACAAAGCACTGTTGAGAACTTTTGCGACCTTGGCAGCATCTTCTCCATAGAACATAAAATTGCCGCCAGCTTCAAATCCAACCAGAGTATCCGGGTGCTGCGCCTTTAATGCAGTGTACTCGGCTGCACTGGCGGCGTTCAGTTCAAGGGGAAAGTCGATGGCTCTTCTTTCTTTGTCCGACAGGTAGCGGTCAGACTGAATCATCAGGTCAATATATTTTTCGACCCGATCCCAGCGGAGAAGCACTTTCTGATGGTCGGGATAATGCTCAAACGTCAGACCCTTGCTGTCATGGTCAAGCCAACCACTGCTTCCGTCCAGATAAGTGTGTGAAGAACCGCCGGGGCCATACGGTGCATATTCGTTGGCAAGAGCTTTTGCCCGGAGTTTTCGGTCAGGCTGCAACTGATAAATTTTCCATATCCGAAGTTTGCTGCCTTCAACATTGGAACCTCTCCGCAGCGCATTTTCAATCTCCACCTGCGACAAAACAAAAGCGGAGGGCGATTTTTCGCTCTCCGCTTGGTCGATGGATTCAATTTGTTTGGCTTCGGTGGAAATGTGGGCATCGAAGAAACTTAACTGTAAATCAGTTCGTTCAGCACCAGTTCCTCGGCCTGTGCTTTCAGACTGTTCATGTGCTGCACCCACGCCATCTGATTCTGCTCCTTGTCCGGGGCCGGGTTCTGTTTCAGAAGCTGCGCCATGGTCTGCTGCATCCGGTTCTCTGCTGTTTGCTCCACCTCCATCATATGCGGGTACAGGCTCCCGTTCAGGAGCATCGAGTTGTACAGCACCGGGCGATGGTTCATCAGGTACGTCCGGCGCAGCCTGCCGTACTTGCCCAGCGGCTTCCGGGGCTGGTTCAGGGTCAGGTTCGGGAGAAGGTAATCCCCGACGGTCGAGTAGGTCACGTTCCTGCTGTTCGTATTCATATTGGCTCCTTTCTGCATTGCGGCGGCGAATGGTTGTTTTTACGGTGCGCTCGATGTTCCGCAGCACCTCCCGGCTCATGTCGCTGACGGCTGCGCCGAGGGCGTAGACACTATCTGGGGTGGAGAAATTGTAGATCGCCTGAAAATCGTCCTTGTCGAACCACCCGGCAGGCTCAAGACCACAGCGTTCCAGCAGCGTGTAGGTGACACTGATGGCGGCAGCGGACTTGAACTGCATCTCCACACCGGCTTCATCATAATCCATCAGAAGCGAACCGTCAACGATGGCGAGAATGTCACCACTGTTGTTGTCCCAGTAATCTGCCACCAGTTTCCCGGCAACATCCGCAAGCTGCTGGCTGACACGCTCTCCGCTGATGCCGTAGGTGGCGGCGAGCATTTCTGAAACCGGCTGCACCAAATCGGGACCGAGCTGCCACACCTCCGGGTCACGGGAATTGCGGCGCACCCCGGTGTCCGACACATCGAAAACGTAGTGCAGGCGGGGAAATCCGCTGGATTCGTCTAGCAGAGCGATACCCTTGGAGCCGCGCCGGACATACCGGTTCATGCGGTTGTTCCAGACGTCGTAATCGGCGCAGGCTGTGGCATCGGGTCGCTGAGCGTAGATCATCAACTGGTCTGCAAAGGGATACTTGTACAGCCGGGATGCGGTTGTCAGATAGTCCGTCCAGCTTTCCCAGTGCCGGGTCAAGCCGTTTGCCGTGCGCTGGGCAAGGGCGAGATATTCTTCGGTTTTGCTTGGCATAGCGTTCCTCCCTTCAAGTTCATGGTAAACAAAAAAGCGAGCGGCCTTTTCAGGTCACTCGCTTATGGAATCTATGGTAGTTTATCAAGACCATATTTTTGAGGGTTTCAAAAACTGGAACCATCGTAAAGTTTCGATTTTAACGTAAGGACATTCTGACGAATCTGCTCCATGACTGCCTTGAATTCATCATCGCTTTTCCCGGTAGGGTCATCCAGACCCCAATTCTCATCAAAAGGTCTGCCAATGAAAGGGCAACTGACGTTGCAGCCCATGGAAATAGCGATATCCGGCTTTGGAATTGCAGAAATCAGCTTGGAATACTGTGTCTTTTCCATGTCGATGCCATATAGTTCTTTCATCAGGCGCACAGCATCCTGATTGATCTGCGGTTTGGTTTCGGTTCCAGCCGAGTAGCTTTCAAACACATCTGCGGCCAGTACCTTGCCAAAGGCTTCGGCAATCTGGCTGCGGCAGGAATTATGGACACAGATAAATGCGATTTTGGGTTTTGACATATAGGTGTTCCTTCCCCACAAACTGGAATTTATAGTGCATCTCTCGGACAATTCTTCACGCATTCAAAGCAAAGAATACATTCCGTACCGTTTTTTCGTTTTCTGGAATTATCTGTAACATCTACTTCCATAGGACACACATTTTTACATTTGCCGCATGAAACACATTTGCTTTTATCACATTTAATTCGGAGCAGCGAAAAATAACTCATAGGTTTTAAGAATATAGTGATAGGACATATGTATTTGCAAAATGCACGATTATCCTTAAAGACAAAAGCCAATATTATCCCAACTATATAGTATATGGCATTTCCAATGATAAACGCCCAAAACATAATCCTCTCAATGTTACCGATATGAGCAAGAAATAGCACCGAAACAAATATAAGAGAAATTGCAAATGTTATATACCTTATCCACCCAATCTTTTCCCGTGGTGTTTTGGGAACTTTATACGGAAGAAAATCAAGCACCATTGCCGTCCAACAGGCATACCCACACCAACCTCTGCCAAAAAGCAATGGTCCAAAAATTTTTGCCACCGCATAATGAATTGTTGCGGCTTCAAATACCCCTGTAAAAAGATAATACCAAAATCCCTCAATCTGCATATTTTCACCGCAAATAAAGCCCAAATACACCAACATATAAAGTCCGACTAAAAGCTGTGCAACTCTGCGGGCATATTTGTATTTTTTTATATAAAGAAATATCCCGAAAAAAATTGATATTCCAATATAGCTAAAATTAAAAAGGTAAAATATATTGTCCTGTGTCAGCCATAATGTTACTGCAATAGTCATAAATATTCCCAATACACCAAGCGGTAGAAAATACTTTTTCATTTTATTCCTCCAATCCACAAACTGGAATTTATTCATATTCTGAATCATGTACCAGTTCTTCTAGCTCTTTTTCATTCTTAATATCTTCAACAGGTTTCTTTCCAGTAATATCCTGATATGCTTCTTTCACACCATTCTTCACTGCCCACTTGATGACAAAATATAATGCTACCAAAATAACAATTGCGGTTCCTCCGCTTATGCCTAATTCATTCCACATGATTCAATCCTCCAAATTCCGATTTGTCGAGTTCATTATACCACACCGAACCCCATTGTAAAAGAACCTATGTACGCCGCCCGCAGGCGGCAAAAGTCAGTCCGGGGGAAATTCCAGCTCGGCAAACTCTGCATCGGTCAGAAGTTTCAGCTTTTCGATAACGCCCTCCGACAGTTCCCGCAGGGCGGCTTCATCGGGCATCAGGTAGCACTGCATGAGCCGCAGTTCGTGGATAAGCCCCAGTCGGGTGCCGGTGTTGTAAAGCATCATCAGCATGAGTTCTTCATGGTCAAAGTTCATGTTCAGTCCTCGCTTTCCGGCTTCCAGTTGGGTTACACTCCGGGGCATCGCACTTTTCCTTGAGATTCATCAGCACCGAAGGGCGTTCCG